>Ga0307377_10001798_pt1 | contig 26269 bp, 35 predicted proteins | sample TR3MG_FD_202535 | JGI IMG/M metagenome (GOLD analysis project Ga0307377, IMG submission 202535) | Soil microbial communities from Risofladan, Vaasa, Finland - TR-3 | ecosystem: Environmental > Terrestrial > Soil > Coastal area > Acid sulfate soil | place: Finland: Risofladan, Vaasa | collected... | reverse complement strand
GATGCACAGGATGCAGCTACTAAAAATTATGTAGATGGTTATATTGCAGCTCAAAACGAATGGTCAGAGATATTAGCGAACGGTAACGTATCAGGCGGAACTAATCCTGAAATTAGCGCTGGCGATCGTATACAAGCCGCTGTTGGTACCAGCTTAAGCTTATGGTCAGATACTAGCGTTGATGTTAATGTTAATAGAATTATTAACGTGGTTGATCCTGTTGATGCACAGGATGCAGCTACTAAAAATTATGTAGATGGTTACATTGATCTTAATAACGAATGGTCAGAGATTCTTGCCAATGGTAACGTGTCTGGCGGTACTAATCCAGAGATTACTAACGGGGATCGTATCCAGGGTGAGGATGGATTCGATCTAACGTTGTATACTAGTTCTTCTGGTGATATTGTATTGGATGCGAATGGTGATGATGGATACATCATTTTCAACCGCAACGGATCAGAAGTAGCTCGCTGGGATGGTGGTGGTAGTGAGAGGTTGTTGCTTAATACTCAAGTTATAGAATTTGACAAATCTGTGACTTCTGCGTATTTAAGAACTGAGGATGAAAACTGCGGAACGCTTTATATACAGGGTGGTGATTCAGTTTCATCAAATGGTTCGGTTATACAAATAGAAGCTGGGGATAGCACGTTCGCATCGGGGGGTAGTGCGTATTTTTATGCCGGGGATGGGTTTACTGGGGGAGGTTCAATAAACCTTTTTTCTGGCGGTTCTGCTGGCGGTACAGCGGGGTCTTTGTATTTCAACGGTGGCACGGGAACTACAGGCGGACACATCAATATTACACCTGGACCCGGTACGGCTGGTAATGGCGGAAATCTATATTGTAAAACCGGTAATGGGACTGCCGGTAATGGTGGTACTATAACGTTAACTACCGGAACTGGTGGTAATAGCGGTACTATAAATATTGGTACCGGTGCCATTACTGGATCAGATTCTACTGGTAGTATTAATATCACCGTTGGCAATGTTACTGGTAGCGGATTTGCCGGGTCTACGACGTTAAATGCTGGCGATAGTTCTGCTGGTAATGGCGGTAATGCTTCAGTTATTGCTGGTGAGGGGTATACTTTTGCTGGAGCCGTTAATATTAATGCGGGTGCTTTTACTGGTGTTATTGGTAGTGGCGGTGATGTTAATATTAGTTCTGGAGGCGGACCGAATGGTGGGACTATTTATATATCCGGCGGGGTTGGAACTAATGGTGATGGGGGAGATGTTTACATAATTTCTGGCAATAGTAATGCTAGTGGAACTGACGGATACATAATATTCAAGAACGGCAGCGCAAACGAGATTGTGCGAATCGGGACCGATGCCATGGATAGTTTCGTGGAACTCGGGGTGGGCACACGAGCCACCACCGGTACTGTGCGTCTGCCCGAGGAGTTCGCCATCACGAGTTACGAGAATCCATCCGAGGTGCGTATTATCGAACGCAACGCGGCTGGTGAGTTGCTCATCGGTTCGGGATTTGGTGGCAGCCCAACAACCGGAGTAGTTCATACCTACAGCACGGGTGGTTTCTACGTCCACACCAGTACGGAAGCGGATTATGCGATGCTCCAACCATCACTGCTGACGTTCAATACAGACGCTGCGGTGATAATTGCTAGGTCAACACATACGAGTGGCGCCGGATCGGCAACTACGATTTCTGGACAAAATGCAACCAGCGGTGGGGCTGGTGGCGCCATCAAAGTCCAAGCAGGTGCTGGAAACGGTGCCGCCGCTGGCGGAGACCTGGAACTGTATAGCGGTGCTGGCGGCACCGTCGGCGGTATCAAGATTTATAACGGTGCCGATTTACGAATGGATAGTTACATTACTACCGGTCGTGGCTTGGAAATATACAAACCAGCAGATACAACCGAATGGTCTGCACATGATTACGATCGGATAGCGTTCGCAACCGATGCTAACTGTGCGGTGGGGTACTCGACTGCGCACACCAGCGGTGCTGGCAGTGGGCTGAGCATCAACGGCCAGAATGCTTTGGCGGCCAGTGGACTAGCTGGCGGCGGCATCACGGTTACGACTGGGGCCGGTGACGGCGCCGCATTCGCTGGTGCGTACGTCGTCAACTGCGGCGCCGTCGAGATGGTCCGGGTAGACGAGGACGCAAACGGGCTATTTGTCGGACTTGGTGTCGCCCCACTGGCAACCGATGGGTTGATCCGACTACCCGAAGAATTCGCGATCACCAGCTACGAGGCCCCTTCCGAGGTCCGCGTTATCGAGCGCGACAGTGCGGGGGACCTGCTGATCGGCTCAGGGCTTGGCGGTAGCCCGACCACCGGGATCGTGCATACCTACAGCCCAGGTGGCTTGTACGTACACACGAGCGCGGTGGCCGCCTACGCGATGCTGCAGCCGAGCCTGCTCGTGTTTACGACCGACGCGGCGGTTTCGATCACCCGCTCAACCCATAGCAGTGGAGCCGGATCGAAAACCACATTCAGCGGACAAGATGCCGCAGGCGTGGATAAAGCTGGCGGGGATGTGTGGATGCAAACGGGCGCTCCGACTGGTACAGCAGACCCCGGGGTCTACGAGTTTTATTGTGGCTCCAATCGAACCTTCTCTGTCTATCGGTGGGTAGCAGGTGGTGGCGGTACGGGTTTTGGGGTTTGGAATGAGGCTGAACAGGCCGGCCTTTGGCTTGATAGCAACGACACCACGGATTATCAGATATATGTCTCCCAAAGTGCCGCTGGTGCCGGGCTGCCGTTAAGAATTTGTGGGCAGGACGCTCAGCCGACCAGTGGGCTAGCGGGTGGAGACATAACCATTACGAGCGGTGCCGGCGACGGCGCAGGCGATGGGGGCGATATCATCATCCAGGGCGGCGCCGATGGTGGTAGCGGAGTTGACGGCGGCATTAAGCTCAACACCGGAGCCGCGACAACCAAGGTAGAAATCGATCCAACCGGTGTGGGCATCAACGGAAACACCCCGGTGGGCAAATCGTCGGCCTACACCCGAAATGCCACGGTCGTCGAAGACCGTACGCTACTTGCCAGCGCGAGCGCCACGGCCACGAACAATAACAATGTGCTTGCCGCACTAATCGCCGACCTCCAAGCATTCGGTGTGCTCGGGTAATGTGCAACCAGGAGAAACGAATATCATGTTGATCGTGACACCGCTACAGTTTGCGGTAGAGGCGGTTAGCACTATTCGCACTGGAGTGGACATCGCCGTATGACTACCGCGGCACTCACCACTACGCCTGAGCGGCTGCCCTATGTTGGTCCGACGTTGCGGAGCATTGTGGCGCAGCATGGCGTTGAGTGGGTCTTGCTTCTGGTGGAGTCCGATCTAGTGGATGACGCCAAGGCTGCGACGGCCCCCTATGAGAAGGTGAAGGTTTGCCCCGTTCCCAACATCGGCCCGGGAAAGAAGCACCTGACCAGGTGCTTCTTTGAGCCGGATGAAATCGTGGTGACGTTCGACGACGATCACTGCTACCTGCCGGACCATGCCGCGCAGCTAATTTCGGCTGTCGAAACGGGCAGTGTGGCGGGATTTGTTGGACAGCGAAACGACCTCTCTACCGTGCTTGAGGGGCCCGCAGATTGGATCAACGGCGCGCAATCGTGGGCCTACCGGGCGGGGTGGTTAGATCCAAACGAGGTCATGCAATGGGGCCGCCGGTCCGAGTGCTGCTGGACGGATGACATCTACATCGGTGCGATGTTTCGTCGTGAGGGTAGGCCAATTCGAGTAGTGCGAGCGTCGGATGAATACCGTTTGCCGCCGGCCAACGTGGGGGCTTGGGTGCACACAACATCCTTACGGTTACACCCCGAGCGCACGGCACGCGATGCCGCGTGCATGCGCGCCGTTGCCAACCGATTCTAAAGGAAAGAAGCCATGCAGAGCACATTTGCATTTCAGCACTCACGCGCCAAGGTTGCCGGTGCTGCCGAAGCCGCACCGACTGCCACGACTGACACCATCGTCTGGCAGAGCAAAGCTGAGGTCGACGTCAATACGGCGGCGCGGGTGGCGGCGGTGGTGCGGGAGGCTCCGTCGAAATCAACGCCGGATCTCCGGGAGCTACCGGAGGGACCGTGAAAGTCAAAGACGGTAGCGGCAACGTGCGGATCGAGGTGGACGACACGGGTTTTGCTTTCAATGCTTCGGCACCCGTCGCCAAGGGCACAATCACCGGCGCCCGTGACGAGCCCGAAGGGGCCCTTGCGAACCTCTTGGCCTACCTCGCGAGCCGCGGGGATATCATCAACAACACGACAGCTAGCTAAAGACATTAATCTACGACAATAATATTTGACAGAGTGTTTACAACATGATAGAATACTATCATGGATCTACCGACTTTACAGCGCGCTGCTAAATTAGCCGCAGAGGATTGTCAATCAAATAAGAATTTTTTTATTGGCTGTATTGCTCTAAGAAAAGATGGAGCAGAGGTTCGTTCTAAAAACTCTATGGTAAAAGACCCCAATATTAACGGGCATGCTGAATTTAAGGTACTAAAGAAAGCAGGACGGGGGTCAATTTTGTGGGTAGCTCGGGTACTCAAAGATGGGAAAACATGGGCTATAGCGAAGCCTTGTAAGAGGTGCCAAGCCCTTATTAAAAATAAGGGCGTTACCCGGGTTTATTATACGATTGGACCCGGGGAGCATGGTGTATGGGATCCGGAATAATTTTGTATATAAACGGAGTATAGACCATGGATTATGGATATTTATTAAAAGCCACCGAACGATTCGAAAAATTAGCTCAAAATACGCCGGAAACTATCCAGCCATTTACCAACGCCGTCATAGCAGATGCTCTGGTAGCAGCTAGGTTGGTAAAATATACCGACAACGCTGGTCAAGAACCCACCATGGTAAACCCATATTTTAAAACATTAATGGGTATACATGATAAATTTTACAAACTTATTGAGAAATATAATTATTTAGTTAAAATCCAAAAATCTCAAGATCCCAGAGAGAGAGCAACATTAGATAAACAAATTAAAACACTAGAAACTGAAATTGATTCAATAGTGGGCATATATCGTATTACAATAACTGCCACAGATAAAGGAATCGTAAAACCAACTGTTGAAAATTCAAAGTATTTTACACATCATGCGCCGGAAAATATGATGATGAGTGATTTTAGTAGAAAAATTCAATTATCAGTTTCCAATTACATAAAACAGCGCAAATTTTCTACAGAAGGAACGGCGTCTCTTACATTATTACCTACGTTTGAATTAGATTGGTGAGCAGCACCATTTATTTGTTACTATGTTTTCGTTAGTGGGATCTGGTACCACTTTACAATTTTCTTGAGGCATGTCGCCGCCGCGCGAACAAGCTACCGCAATACCGGTTTCACAAACGAATGCGTTTGTACGCCTACACCCACCACCACACACACCTTCCGTACCAAATCTAAATGATCCATCATTATCAGGAAAATCTGCACCACACATCTGATGTCCAGGGCACCATCCGCAATTCATCCAGGTGTCCGGAGATCTTGGATCGAGAGATATGCCACACTCAACTTGCAGACGGGTTCTACACACAACAAAGTCGTCGAAACTTGCAATATCCTGGTAACCAAATGATTGTGTTTTTATCCAGGCTATGAATAGAATGATTAATATATTTTCCATGACGGTACTATACAGCACATCAAAATGTTTGTCAACCTAAAACTATGCGAATATTGTAATATAACTGTATAGTCATTGTTTTAAAGAACTTGGTTGCCGATGTTTTAGCAGCCACAATACAGATATATTATGCAAAGAGAAGACCATTTTTTAAATATTCTGTCTTACAAGTCGGCAATTAATATAAATCTAAAATACAAAGACGAATCAAGATTTATAAAAATGTTGTCGTATATATTATTTTTCAACCCCAAATTTATGACTGATTTCATTACTACGATTGGTAGTACTATTTATTTTCCCAGCCGCAAGAAGATGGAGATGTATGGTTCTGAATTTGCCAATCTTACCACCATTGCTCATGAATACGTACATGTAATGGATAGCGAGAAAGACAAGCTATTCAAAGTTAAATATTTATTACCGCAAATTTTAGCTCTATTAATGTTATTATTTGGTTTTATTTCTTGGTGGATTGCGCTAGCATTATTTGTTTTATTTTTATGCCCTTTACCAGCATATTGGCGTAAACAATACGAATTGCGTGGTTATACAATGTCGTTGTTTATGGCAGATCAAATAGGACAAGAACTAAAATGGACACCAGAAAACAGAAGTGCTTTTTTAAATGGTTTAGCAACCAACTACAATAAGCAGTTTACGTCAGGTAATTATTATTTTATGTGGCCATTTGGCGTGCAAAAAGAGTTAAATACAGCAGTACATAGAATTATTTCTGGTGATATATTAAATGATGACAGCGTGTATAGAGATGTACAAACTGCATTAACCGAATCTATTATATAGATGCAAGGACCATTGTGGGTAAAAGATATGATGTTGGCATAATAGGTGCTGGTGTGTCTGGTGCTTTTGCAGCACTTCGTGCGGCTGAGAATCATCGTAAAGTTAGTGTAATTATTTTCGATTTAGGTAGACCGCCAGGAAAGCGCAGGCGACAATTAGAAGGGTGGCTGGGGTGTTTTCCTACTGGCGATGCCAAGATTAGAGTAAATGATGTAGATTATATTCGTGATATTGTAGATGGCAGAAAAGCACGTCATGCAAATAATTGGGTAATGAAACAAATTGAACAAATTGGACCATTTAAAATTACTCATGATAAACTTCCCCACAGCACCATACAAAAACAAATACTTGATGCTGGTTTCAAAATAGTTAAAAATGATTACATTCAGTGGCGGCCAGAAAGTGTTCATCGGCTATCCCGAGTAATTGCCGATAAGTTAGAAGAAGCTGGTAATGTTGAATTTAGTTTTGATAACGAGGTTTATACCGTTGCTAAACAAAAACGACATTTCATAGTGGGAACGGCAGAAGGTGATTACTGGTGTAAAAAACTTGTATTATGTGTGGGTCGGAGCGGCTGGCGCTGGGTAACGAAATTATATAAAAATTTAGGACTAAGTGTTAACGACAACATAGCTAAATATGGAATTAGGGTAGAAATTCCAACCCAATATCTTAAAGAATATAATAAGTCGCATTGTTCTTTAATTAGGGATGATTTATCTATAGGTCCATTTTGTTGGAATGGCACAGTTATTCCAGAAGATCATGCGGATTTAGCGATAAGCGCTTTCCGTTCAAATGAAGACAGATGGAAAAGCGATAAAGCTTCTTTTAAAATTATAGGCAACCGCGTGTTTAAGGACCAAGGAGTATACGAAACAGATCGTTTAGGTAAATTGGCGTTTTTACTTTTTAACGACCGAATTGGTCGAGAGAGAGTAAAGAATTTGGTCAAAAGTAAAAGTTTATTATCACAAGTACCAGAGTATAACTGGTTAACAGAAACTATTACGGAATTGGAAACATTTATACCAAACATAATAAGTCGTGGATATTTTCATGTTCCCACTATTTCTCCGATGGCTTCGCCAATTAGATTGGGTTCAAATCTAGAAACAGAGATGGATGGAATGTTTGTAGCTGGAGAAAGTGCTGGGTTTTCTGGTATTGCATCTGCCGCTATTTCTGGCATTATTGCTTTAGATGGCGCAATAAATAATTGAGCACATTATGAATCAAGAAAAGTTTTGTCCAGAAGAGGAATATAGTGAAGGTGAATGCTCCGAACCTTTATCCCAAACGCTAAGAGTAGATACTGAGTTATTTAAAGATGAAGACAATATTGCACATAATATAATTAGTGTACGATTAGTGGATTTACCTAATAATGGTGAGGATTGGGAGATTACTGATAACAATAGAGTGGTTGTAGTTCTTAGAGGAATACGTTTCACCAAAAAAGAAAAAGAATTTCTACGTTCTGCTAAAGGGTTTTTGTTTATTATTAACGGATATAAACAGGGGTGGAGAGCCGTGTCTCAGTTTAAAAAGAAATTAAGGTAATTTTATGATTATTTTTAGAGGAGCCCATGTGGCAGGTAAAGGAACCAAATTTCTTAGATTTGCTAACGAAGACAAAGTAGAGATAGATATTCCGGTAGAAGAAGCAATAGCAGATCATATCTTGAGAAATTTGGAGTTATTGGCAAAGAAGTCAGAGCCATATGTCGAGCGAGGAAATGACGAGCCCTCGGAGTAGAGATTCTTTACATTCGAGGAAAACATGAGCGATAGTTACGTTATTTATGTCTGCGATACGGAAACTACCGGATTAATCCCGGGCGAACATGAAATTGTTGAGCTGTCATTGTATCGTTTCTTTTTGGATAATCCCGAAAACGGGGATCAAAAAACTTGGTGTTTGCGTGCTTTAAAATCAGAAACTATTCAAGAAGAGGCTTTAAACATAAGCGGACACAAAAGAGAAGATGTTTTATGTCTGACTAAACATGGTAGAGAAACTTATCTTCATCCAAATGATGTTTTACCAGAAATAGAGAACTGGATCGCGGACGATAATATGTCCGCCCATGATCGTGTATTGGCGGGACAAAATATTCCTTTCGATTATGAACATATGTTTGAATTATGGAAAACACAAGGAACGGAAGACACGTTTCCGTTTACTATTGGGCACAATAAATTATTGGTAGATACCAAACATCTAGCTATTATTATCGATCTGTGTTTGGGTAAAAAGCGGGAAAAGTATAATTTAGGTGCGCTGGTTAAAGCGTTCGGAGTAAAAAAGCGCAAAGCACATTGTGCTGAAGAAGATGCGATCATGACCAAGGACTTGTTAGTTACACAGCTGTGTGGTATCAAGGAAGCGGCAAAAATGGCTTTTGAAAAGTGTCATGGCTGATGCGTATATTGTACGGAGCTGGAAACCGCATTGGCGCAAATAGCCAACTATCTCGTTTTGTTCAAGCAGCAGGTCACCAGCACGAAATAAAAAAAGCAGCATATCTTCAGTCTAGTCATTCTCTTACCCATATCGATTGGACATTAGATGCTTTACATCATAACGTGGTGGCGAGCAAACATAGCCCGAGTCTTCAAAAATTGTTTGGACATACGGGTGTTCCTTTAGTAAACGTTTATAGTGTTAATACTTTGTTACGAGATGTAGAAATTTTTTCTCCGGATTTAATAATCAGTGATGGAGAACCTATATCAGCCCATATTGCCAAATCATTAAAGATTAAACTGTGGTATTGTAGCCCAATTCATTTGTTGGATGGAGTGCAATGGGAAGCTGGACAACTTAGATACACTTCACTTTTAAACCGGATGCGTGGTTTTATTTCCAAACTACCCGAAGCCGATCGTGTTTTTGTGTATTCTCCGTTTGGTGATATTAAATTTCGTCCAGTGCTTAATGCTAGTTATGAATGGTTGACACCATATTACGTAGATGCTACACATGGTTGTAATGAGTGCGTGGCGATAGTTAATGATTATAATCGGTTTTCTTATCTTTCTAAAATATTAAACGGAAGCTCTCAAACAATAACTTTATTTTCTCCATTTAAAGAAGAGTTTTCCAACATGGAGACACATTTAATAACAAAATTAAATACGTATTTAGACGCACTATCTAGAAGCGTTTCTATTTTTACTACAGGTGAAACCAGTTACGTATCAGATGCGTTTTATGCTGGTCATAATATATGCATTTCTCCAACACTTAATGATGTAGAGTCTTTATTAAACGCCATTATGGTAAAAGAATATAAACTTGGAACAGACGTACACCAGGTAGAGTTAATGGATCAGTTTGCTTTTGACGAGATAGAAGAAGGTCTTGCTAAAAATCCACGTACTGATTACCTTAGTTCACAAAAACGATCATTGTTACACGAGGAATTGTGCAATATATAGCTTTAGATATTGGTAACGTAGTAGCCCATGTGAACCTATTTCCTATATTTAATAGGATGTGGGAGCTTGGTTATAGTGAAGAAACCACTCAACAGTGGCTTGATGAATACGAAAAGCCTTCATTTCTTGGTATGACTGATTTTACAAGATTCTTCAAGGGAAAACTGTTTAAGGGAAAACTGACTTGCCGACTGTCGGGGACGTCAGATCCGGAAGAAGCGGGTATTGTTGCGCAAGAACTTACTGAAGTTTGGAAAAATGATTGTATTACTTTAAATCAACAAATGGAAAACTTTATAATTAATCTAAAAAGCGAAGGTGTAAAAACTGCTGCTTTATCTAACATAGGACCAATACATGGTGAATTATTAAGAAGTAATAAACGTTTTACTGATTTAATGGATGTTATACATTTTAGCTGTGATGTTGGTTCATTTAAACCTCAGAAATTATTCTTTCAAAGTTTTTTGATGGAAAATGAAGAGTTTGCTGGGTGTGTGTACCTTGATGATAGGATAGAGAATGTACGTGCAGCAGCCCAATATAAATTCGATTCAATACAATTTGATTTAGATCAAATGACATCCGAAGCCCCTTCCGTGCTTAAAAAAGCACTATCTCGAATAAAAGAAAGAATTTCGCGTGGTTACTAGCTTAAACAATGGTAATATTTTAATTCGAGCCAGCGCAACAACGTTTGTAGAGGATTAAGTTATGTTACTTATTCGTAGATTTAAAAAAGAAGAAGTGCTTAAGATTGTTGCCGAATATGCCTCCCGATCGTTGCCTGAAGGCAAGCCTGGTGTAATCGAGTCACGCGAAGCAAAAAACGGTGGCGTAGAAGTTTATTTTATTGAAGAGACGAAAAACGAATCAGTTAATTAATTACTACTAACTATAATAATTATCTACAAATTTTAAGCTCTATTTGTCGAGCGCTCAGATTTTTAGTTTTTATCGGAAGCATGGATTCTGAACCAGAAGATGAGAGCTTCGATAAAGAGCTTGACAAATTGGTGAAAGACGGGTATGTTTGGGCAACCTGTCCGAAATGCGGATTATTTTTAGATTCAATAAAAATTACACAATGTGATATATGTAAAACAAAATTCGCTAAAGAGGATATAATTTTTCGTAAAGTTGACAAAGAAAAAACGTGTTAGAATGTCAGCGAAAACCCAAAAAACTCCCCTATTAAAAGAAGGGCAGTATACAGTTGAAGACGTTTCTGATTGGAACTTCTTTGATATTTCTGGTGTTAACGCTGGAACGAAGGGCTGTTCAAATAAACAATACCACATGGAGCTACATGTAGGTAAAAATGGGCAAGCCCAGATCTTTACAATGTTTGGGGCAACAGGTGCTCGTCAAACTGAAAATTGGCGTTATTTTGATTCGGTTGCTCAAGCCCGTAAAGAGCTTGAGTCGATGAAGAAAAAACGACTCAAAAAGAATTATAAAGAAATTAAGGTTGCTATTCGTGCTTGTGGTAGCGAAGCCGCTAAGAAAATTACTACTGCGGTTGAGTTAAAAAATGCTGATCACCTAAAACCAACCCAGACCAGCAAACTACATAAAGAAACGCAAAAATTGATGAGAACACTGTTCGGCGCAACTGAACAGTTCGTCGTCACTACTTTGCGTTGCCCTTTAGGTCAATTAAGCAATTCTCAGATTGACGAAGGACAAGCCCGTTTGGATGCGGCGAAAAAGATTATAAACAAAAATCATGTAACCAAAGATGATCTTGTACGTATAGAAGAACTAACTAATGAATTTTACGCCATTATTCCTCATAACTTAGGATCTGGTTCACGCGGACAAAGAAGCGATCTGTTATTAGATAGCCCCCAAAAGGTTGCTCAAAAAGAATATGATTTAGAAACATTGATGGATGCTAAATCTGTTGGCGCCGTATTAGGGAAGGGTTCTTCTGTAGACGATCAGTATACTACATTAAATACTGATATTACTTTTGTGGATCATGAAAGTCTTCTGTTTTCTTGGATTAATAAAATAGTTCTTGATACCCGCGCTCATAATCATAATACTTTAGGAAAGATTACCGTTCTTAACGCTTGGGAATATAACCGGCACGGAGAACGTGCTGTGTTCGAAAAGAGAATGAAACAGATTACTAATGAATGTGGCAAATCTCATATTCCCAAATGTTTGTATGAATCTGTAACTACTCGCAAAGATATACCAAACGGGTTGGGCAGTTATTATAAACACGCCAATGTTCTTCCACTTTTTCACGGAACTAGAACTCAAAATATTTCTGGTATTACCAAGAGCGGAATGTTAATTCGACCATCAGGTGCAGTTTTAACGGGCGCCATGTATGGCAATTCGCTTTATATGGCTCTAAATTCTACTAAGTCAATTAATTATACCAACATTCGGTCATCTTATTATGCTAAAGGAAAAGACGATAAAGCGTTTCTTTTTATTGTTGATTGTGTTTTGGGTAATTTTATCGTGCCCAAAGGAGCCTATCCGTATACTAAACAAAACATTAAACCCAATCACTCGGTGTATGCCAAGGGTGGCATTAGTGGAGTAATTAATGATGAAATAATGTTGTATGATACTAATCAACATTACGTTCGTTATTTGGTAGAATTTACATGTCACAAAAATAAATATTAATCAACGTAGTGGAACGTTAAGAACAGAAACGTACATTTAACAATCATCAAAAGTTAGATGTCGTTTGTACCGCATATGCCTTTATTCCTAAATCTATCCCAATCTCTTTTCTTGTTTTAAAGTCCCAACAACAAATGAATTCCACCGTCTTTAGACGGTGGATACAACAATATTTCTCAACAACTACGTATACTTCAGTATATCTAGTGATTAAATCGAGGGCGAGCGATGCTCGCCCTCGGGAGGGATTCTCCGGTAACTATACCAAGAAGCTCCCGTCTTTAGACGGGAGAGCGTTCACCTAATGGAATCGTAACATGAATTTCATAAAATTGTTGCAAGAGTACAATATAGACACAAGTAAATTATTATGTTTAAAAACAGAGAAGGAACAGATAGAAGCGGTAAAACAGTATGGATTTGTTATACAACATATATCGAATCCTAGTCTGAAAATACAGTTAGAAGCAGTAAAAGAGGATGGACAGGCTATTGCATATATATCGAATCCAAGTCCAGAGGTACAGATAGAAGCGGTAAATAACTTATTACAGCAGGACATAGCAGACATAAACGGATATTATATGCACAAATTGGGCAAAGAAGCACTGGAATATTTATTAAAAAATTTAGTAATAAAGGATATTGTATCGTAAACATTAACGGATGATAGCGCGCGTTTACTATGAAGTGATAGTGGGGCAGCAATGAAACATATTTGTAATTTGTGTGGTTTACCCTGTGATCCCAAAAGAGAGAGTGGGATTATTTTTGGGATTGGAAAGCCTCTATACCAGCGTCTGGTGATTTGTGGGCTTGTGATGAGAATGATAGAATAATTCAAGAAATTATCTAATTTTATAAAGCAACCAACCCGTCGAGCCCACCTTGTCGCTAACCCCCAACATTTGGCAGTTTCTTTTGGAGCTTTTACATGAATGTTGTTCCGGGATACACGTTTGACGACGTATTACTTATTCCTAAAAAATCTAGTATAGAGAGTCGCGAAGATATCGACTTATCTGTTAAGTTTAATAAAGGAATTGAATTACAGATTCCGGTTATTTCTGCTAACATGACCAACGTTACTGGTCCCGAAATGGCTGTTGAAATAGCGCGTTTAGGTGGAATGGCTATTTTACACCGTTTTGTAGATGACGTACCGAGTTTTGTAAAACAGTTTACAGATGCGGTTGATGGTCCAAATTATAACATGCCTCTTATGTACAACAGAAATCATATCGGGGTTTCTATTGGAATTCACGAAAGCGATAAGGAACGAGTTGCGGCAGTGGTTGATGTGGGGTGCAGAATAATATGTGTAGACGTGGCTCATGGACATCACGATAATTGTCTACGAATGTGCGAATACATTGCTAATAAATATCCAGATGTTTTATTGATTGGTGGTAATATAGCTACAGCAAAAGGAGCAGTAGATTTAACAAATGCCGGTGCTGATGTAAATAAAGTTGGAGTTGGTCCAGGTTCTCTCTGTTCTACAAGAGTAGAAACTGGCAATGGTGTTCCACAACTGTCAGCTTTAGATGATGTTTATCAAGAATTAAAGAACAGTAATGTAAATATTGTTGCAGATGGTGGTATCAAAAAACCCGGAGATATAACAAAAAGTCTTTGCTTTTCCCACGCAGTTATGTTAGGTAATTTGTTGGCGGGCACTGATGAGGCTCCTGGTAATATAATTAAGGTTGATGGTAGAGACTTTAAACAATATGCAGGATCTTCTACTCATAAATCCAAACATGTTGAGGGCATAATTGGGTTAGTTCCTTATCGAGGACCAGTAGCGCAGGTTATTACTCATTTAATGGAGGGCCTTAGGAGTGGTTTATCATATCAGGGTGCATCTAATTTATATGAACTACGCAAAGATCCGTGTTTTGTATCTATCAGTAACGCCGGTCTAGTAGAAAGCAATCCACATGATGTGAGATATTGAGGTAAAAAAAAAATGGAAAACCAAAAGAAATCCATAACTGTAATAAACATGAATGAACTAAAGATGATGAACAATGACATTAAAGAAATATTCGACGATAATGAGTTGGATATTGGACGTGTTTTAAAAAAGTTAGCAGAATCGTTTGGAGCATCTGCTACTTTAAAACAGGTGTATGATATTTTTACTACGTATAAGCTTCCAACTAGAGAAGTAGATGGAAAATCCTATGTAGCAGGATATAAGGGACTTGGAAGGATAACAGATGGCTGGTACAATGCTACGCTTATTGATGTAAAACAAAGTGGCAAAGAGTGTAAATTAATGTTCGCGATTGATAACAAATTCTTATATCAAACACTAGATGAGTTTACATTAAACGAAGTAGTTTCCTATGCTAAAGATATTGGGACTACTATGTTTAGAGTGTTGGTAATTACAGAGAAAATCCCTAATACTGGTGAACATCATTCAACCATAAATAAGTCTGAAAGATACTGCCGTGAAGATATTAAACCGTGAAGAGTTAAACGATTCGATAGCTGTCGTCAACATGCCAGCTGTGAAAAAGCTGGAGCTCTACTCCGAGTACGATGTTCCAACATCAGAGCTGAGCGAAGCTGAGATTTACATTGCCAGAGCTCATGACGTGCTTCGTGTCGAACCAGATGGTTGTGGATTCGTGCCTAGGGTGTGGCTGGAGCAGATTCGGACGTTCAGGGAGGCGTTGAACCAACCGAGTCTGCTACGACGCATCATGCCTCCAGTGCCTGTGGTGGGAGTTCCTCCCTACCCAGAGGTCAATCCTGACCTAAGAACCTGCCAGGTGCCGGACCCGGACTGTCCACCACCAGAGGACTGGAAGAAGGATGACTAAATGCACTGCAATCGTGGTGTGGACCGACAAGGACCCCGTCCTCATGGCAGCGTACGCCTACCAATTCAGGAAGATGGTCGATAGTCTCAGCTTGGAGGAGTTGTTCAAGGACGCCTTCCTTGATGGGTTCGACAGCTTCGAGGACTACGAGAAGTACGGGGATTGCTTCATCCCTATCCATGAGGAGGTGGAGCAGTTCAAGGATCAGCGGAGGTAGCATGCCCATTCTAATTTTAAAACAAGATCGCGATGAAGCCAGACGAGCAGTATTAGCAAAATGTGAATGTTCTCATCCAGAACATTATGTCAGTTTTTGCTGGTGGGAAGATGCTTATTCAAACGCATGGAATGAAATGTATGTCCATGTAGGAATGGCTACGCAGACTTTTTGGAGACGAGTAAAATTTGCTATTAGATATTTGTTTGGATACCAAAGTGGATTTGGAGCTTTTGAAGAAGTCGTGTTGTCCCCTGAGGATGTACAAGTGCTGGCAGAATATCTTACTGACGCTGCGACAAAGCTTAATAAACAAAACTTAATAGAAGGAAAAAATAAATGAAGGCTTATTTAGATTTGGTAAAACACATTTTAGAAACAGGAGAGCGCCGTCCCAATCGTACTGGCGTCGATACTATTGCTGTGCCAGGGGCAATGATAACGCACGATATGAGCGATGGCTTTCCTTTGCTTACTACTAAAAAAGTTCCTTACCGTTGGGTAGCAGCCGAATTAGAGTTTTTTATCAAGGGAATAACTGACAAGAGATGGCTGCAAGAGCGCGGTGTTACAATTTGGGATGAATGGGCTCGTCAAGACAAAGTACCGTACGGTCATTCGAAAGAACAAAAAGAAAAAATGCTTGCCGAAAATGACCTCGGACCAATCTATGGTTGGCAGTGGCGTAATTTCGGTGCTCTTTATCCTGATCCTAAAGAAGATTGTGACATTGGGGCGGCTTGTGCTTGTACTCATTGTGAGCCTCGATACGTTGATCAACTTAAGAATTTAGTAAATAAACTTAAAACCGATCCAAGTGACCGTCGTATGATTGTATCCGCTTGGAATCCGATGGATATTCCCAAGATGGGTTTACCACCGTGCCATTATGGCTTTCAAGTACTGGTAATGAATAATAAGCTTCATTTGTTATGGAACATTCGTAGCGTTGATGTGGCTTTGGGAATGCCTTTTAATATTGCTAGTTATGCTACATTGTTACATTTACTAGCCAGGGAGGGTGAGTTTGAAGAGGGACGTTTGGTTGGTTTTTGCGGTGATGCTCATATTTATGAAAACCATATCAAGGGACTGGAAGAACAATTAACTCGGAAACCTTATCCGCTTCCTACGGTTAAAACTAAGTATTTAACTTCTATTTTCGAATGGCAACACACTGACACGTTAGTATTTGAGTACAAACATCATCCAAAAATTCCTTTTGAGATTGCTGTATGAATAACAAATGGGATAATAGATTTATGGAGCTAGCGCAGCTCATCGCTAGCTGGAGCAAAGATAAGTCCACCAAAGTGGGCTGTGTGGTGGTTGGTCCAGATAGAGAGATTAGGACCACTGGGTATAACGGTTTACCTCGCGGTGCAAATGATAATGTGCCGGAACGTGATGAAAGACCAGAAAAATATTTCTGGTACGCTCATTCAGAAAGTAATGCACTGTATAATGCGGTTAGAATGGGAGTGTCAGTAAAGGGATGTACTCTTTACTGTACACTTTTGCCCTGTATGAATTGTGCGCTGGCTATTGTGCAAAGTGGTATTGTTGAGGTTGTTGTTCCGCCATTAACCGGACGATGGGAAAACGATCCTCAATGGACAGAGTCACACAAACGATCTTTACAATTGTTTAAAGAAACAGGCGTAGAAGCACGCTTTATTTATTTAGATTTAAACTCCGAATAAGCTTTATTGCTTCTTCTCGGCTCATATTAGGATTAGACTCTAAAGCAGAGTCCAGGGCTTTCAAAGCTTGTCCCACTAGCGGTCCACTGGGTATTCCGAGCTGCATTATATCGTGACCCGTTAATGGGCGTTTGGGTTTGGTGTGTCCGCCCATTTCATTTACTAATGCTATAAATCTTTGTTTTAACATCTGTAACTGTTGAATCTGTTCTTCTTTAACATGTTTTTTACCATACCGATCTGCCATAGCCATATCAATAGCGTTTCGCCAATCATATTCTAATTTTTTTATAAAGCGGCGCAAAGCTTTATCACTACTGTTTTCGTTAAGATGGTGTATATCCATGTGGTTTTCAATTAGTTTTTTGACTCTTTGAGTAACGGACTTGGGGGCATTCAGTTTCATTAGTATGTATTCAGCAATAGCAGCTGACGATTTGGCGTGACCTTGATAAGATATTCTTTGTGGAGTAATTTGTTGAGTACCAGGGTAACGTTTGCCAATATCATGGAGCAGCGTAGCCATGTTTCGCACTAAAAAGTCTTCAGTAGCCTCACGTTGTTCGGGGGTAGTTTCTTCCTTAACCAAGTGTTCTAAAGCTTTTAAAGTGTGTCCCCAAATAGTTAAGTCATGATGGGGGCTTTTTTGCTCTGTATCGTAGGATATCATTTCTTGCGCTGGACCAAACTCTTTTAATCCAGGTATTTTGTCCAGCTCTTCCTGGGTAAGTTCGAATAGTATTTCGCGTAATCCTGTTTCTTTCAATAACTGAGCAGCGCGGGCAGGATCTGGTCCGGTCATGAATCCTATTTTCCAACCCTCTTCTTCTTGTTGCCCAGCTAATTCTTGCCAAATCCTTTCTACGCTTACCTTTTGTCGAAATGCTTGTTGAACTTCTGGACGCCTAGCTGCGGTAATTAACGCGGGATCTACTTTAAGATTGTATTTGGTAGCAAACCTGATGGTTCTCAAGATCCTAAGCGGATCATCTAAAAATGTTTGTACTGGATCAATTGGGGTACGCGCAATGCTTTCTTTTAAATCTTTAAGACCGCCAATTAAATCTTCTATTTTATCTTCGTTAATATTATAAAATAGCGCATTAATTGTAAGATCACGTCGGGACGCATCTTCTTCTGGGGTTCCTGGTTCAGTGGTAGGAATGCGGGAAGTTGGGTCGGCGTAGGTTTCTTTTCTGAGATTAACGAAATCAATAGGCAAACCTAACACTTTAATCATAGCAGTAGCAAGATGTTTAGATTGTTTTGGATTATCCTTTACTACAGTTATTTTGCCACTTCTAATTCCGTGCTCATCCATATAGTTTTTAACTAAATAAGCAAACTTTTCTCCGCTCATATTGTTTACGGAGATGTCTATGTCATGGGATTCTTTGCCTAACAACTTGTCTCGCGTCCAACCGCCCGCTACTCGCAGTATTGTACTGGGACTTTTCTCTTTAACTACCTGCATAAGCAAGTTGAATATATTTTGTTCTTGTTTTGTTAATTGGATTTGTTGCAATTTTGCCGCTATTTTTGTTAATAATTGTATTCGGTTTTGAATAGATTGGTTTTTATAAATACCTGTAGGCTCTAAAAGGCATTTAAACAGGTCAGGAACCGTGCGAGAATGTTTAAATAGCGGCATTGGTTATATATGGTAATATGGATATGAAGAAAGATAAGATTCCACCAAAACCGCCAGAAAAGCGGTATTATACAATTGAATTAGAAGCGATGGTGCCTTCTGTAATTAGATATCGTGTTTTTGCAGAAACACCAGAAGAGGCGCTTGAACTGCTCGACAAAACTCCTCCCCTTGAACGTCCAAAACCTAAGTTGCTAGGAATGCGTAAACAAGTAGCAAGAGTATATTTGTGGGGAACTAATATGCTACAGTATATAAAACGTTTTTAAGGTCGAGCATGTCTTCGATTATTTATCCTTTTATACATGATTCACTATTATGTTATTGACGTAGAAACTACGGGGCTTAAAGCCAACTATCACGAAGTAACTCAGGTCTCTATTATTCGTTGTTCTGATCGTAATCAGCTCAGCAAATACATAAGAGCAGAACATCCTAACAGAACGCAGCCCAGAGCGCTAGAGGTTACTGGCAGAACTTATGCCGATCTGTCCAACGGTGACGATAAAGATTCGGTAGTAGAGTTTTGTAATAAGTTCTTTAACGAAGATGGCGCTACTCCAGAAGAAAGATGTATTATCGGGCACAATGTGCAGCGTTTTGATAGGAAATTTTTACACGCTTTATGGGCGTCAGTAAACAAAGAATTTCCAGCCAATTTGTGGTTAGACACTTTACCTTCTACTAAAAAGTTTGCTACCTTAAAAGGTATTGCTTCGGACAATTTTCAATTAAACTCTTGCCTTAAAGTAATTGGAGTCAAACCGCGTCCAGGTGGACACAACGCTATAGTTGATACTCAGAATACTTATATTTTATGGAAAGGTTTGGAAAAAGATGGTATAGATTTGCTTCCGTTTACTCAGCGGTTACCACACTCTTTGGATTAAGGTGAAAGAAAATGGGCAGCGTTGTTAAAAGAATTAGAAGAAACGTAAACAAATTTCAAAAAGCCTTTGATATAATTGAAAAGAATTTTGGAGATGTTCAAAATTCTATGCCTGCTTCTTTCGAGCGGTACGATTTGGTTGCTGCTGTAAAAGAAGAGGTGGATAAAAAATTGGAAGAGAACAAAAAAACGCGCAATAAAAGAAAAGCGATCCGCCGAGCTAGGCGTCTTTCTGGTTGACATAGCCTTTTAGATGAGTTAACATGCTTTTCGACTGTGTTGAATTATAACAAAACAACACAAATGTCGAGAGTGGTTTGTTGATGAAAATAATTAATCTGCATTTGCTTATTAGCGAATACAGGTGTTTTTGAGGAGGAGAACATGACTACTTCGTCTAATTTTGTTAAGAGTTTAATCGGCGATCAAAGTAAAAAGGTCGAAATTTTAGAGCCTTATTTGAAAAAAAATGAGGATTGGCGCTTTAGCGTAGCACGAGTAATGCTAACTGGCGTATTAAAAAACCAATATTATCGTAGCGCAGATAATGCGGCAAAAGAAGCATTACCGCTAATGATAACCGCAGCTAAAAAAGACCCTGAATTTCTTTTAAAAGCAACCGCGTTTGCGCGTGATGCTAATATGAAGGGAATGGTAAAACTGGCTATTGCCGCGTTGGCAGCAAGGGCACCAGCTCATTTCTTAAACCAAAACCGCGATACTATTATTGGTTTGCTGGCAACCTTTCATCCCGGACAGTTGATTCAGTTTGTGGAATTAATGAAGTCCAAAGCTTTAGGTCGTGGCTTTGGCGCTCGTTCGCAAAAATGGGTTCAAGAGGTGATGCAGTCCTGGCGTCCGGAAAAGGTAGAAGAGTTTACTCTTAAATATCCCAGCGCATATAAGATTCTTTTGCGTTTGGTGCATCCTTCGTATAGTGATGTGCGTAGCGGATTGGTACGTTATATTTTAGATGCCTCACCTGAATATCCAAAATATGGCAAACCGAGCGGTAAAAAGCAGAAGGCAGTGGAACGTATTAAGGATCCTAGCACGAGCGACGTTGCTATTGCTAAAGCCATGCTAAAATATGAAATTCCTTGGGACGTAGTTAAAGGTTTTCATCCAGTAAAGGGCGATGTCGGGTTGGCTATGTTGACTCAAATGGGACTATCAGCATTATTGTTGAACACCCGCAGTTTAGAACAAAATGGTGTTCTCGATGATCCTAATGGAATAAAAGCCTTTGAGCTTAAATTAAATGAAGTAAAGCATGGTCGATCTATTCCTATCGATTTTGCTAAGCCATATATTTATTCTACCAACAGTCATATAAAGGAACTGTTAGTAAAAGCCATCGTTGATACTCTGGGTAAGGAAATGCCTCACATTGAAGGCAGAAGTGTTGGCGTCAGTGTTGATATTTCCGGATCAATGCGAGGAGAGCCGCTGATGACAGCAGGTTTGTTGGCGGTTCCTTTCTTGAAAGCACGTAATTTGTGGTTTACTACATTTGACACCGAGTGCTATGAAGAAGGTGTTAAATCATCTGGTCGTACTTTGTGGGGAGGTAGTCCGGAAGGTAGTTATATTTGTCCACTACTCAAAGGACAAGAACCCGTACAACAAGTTCAGAACCTGTTGAGTTTACGAACTAATGGCGGAACTAATGTTGCTGTTTCATTAAACAAGGCGTTGCAAAACAATATTAAACTTGATTTGCATGTACTAATTACAGATGAGCAGCAGAACACTGGCACGCCGTTAATGTCGGTATGGCGAGAATATAAACGGCGCATTAATCCGCGTGCTGAATTATGGGTAATTAATGCTACTAATTACGAGTGGCATTCGGCAGATTTTGATGATACCAGCATTACTGTATATCAAACAATGACGCCCGTTATTTTCCATAATTTACAGTTTTTCGGTCAGGATTTGGTGGCATCTATTGAAGCCTATAATCTGAATAAGGTTCGGAAGTTGAGCCAGTTTAAACCAGACTAAAATGAGAGTACACCATTTGTGGACAGATCCGCCGGGAACGTCTTGGTGTCATGAGTTGAGTGGTTCGTTCACCATGAACTCCAGCGATTATCATCAACATGATGCTGGCGTTGATACCGGAGCAGATAAGGCTGTTTTCTATCCCGATTTATGGTGCCTGGAATGCGAAGGCAATGCGGACTAGAACGGTTAACAGGAGGAGATCATGAGGAACCGAAACAATCATTTGCCACGAGGATGACGGCAGTCAAACACCGCACACCATGATCCCAACGGCAGAGCTAGGTGCACTGCGGGTGCGATGTGCCTCCTTGCGAGAGCAAGTGGTTGCCATCGCCGGGCACTTCAACGGTTGGGCTAACGGAGACAGCACAGCCGAAAACGCTCTGTTTGCCATCGGAGAAGTACTTGGTCCGCCATGGACAGATACGGTGATGCCATGACGGGGCACGAATTGAAGCCGGGCGATCGATGACCACAACAGAGCGGATCGGCGGGCAGACGCCGCACAGCATTGGGAGCTGAGGGCGATCGCGCGAAATGTTATCGACCGGGTTCGCACAACGGGCACAACGGGCACAACGGGCGTTCCAGGACAGCGAGACACGGGAGCCCCATGCGTAGAATTTCGTCCGGGGGTTACCTCTGCGATCAGTGCACAAAACATTCAACTCGGTTAACAGCCGAGGCGGTTGACAGCGGGTCGAAGGATTCCGTGCCGGTAGACGGCGACGGAGAGCGAAGTTGAACCATGGAGAATGCGAAGCGATGTTCAAACGTATTCGCCCAGGTAAGACACTAAAGGTCATATACCCTTGCAAAAACACCAAACCTCAATGTAAATAGCTAAGAATACGATTTTTAATGTAGCATTAAGCCCCGGAGGAAAACCTTCGGGTTTTTATTTCTGCATATTTTAGAATATAATTATGAATTTAACCAAAGCAGTTATATTTGGTTCGTTTTTGTTGGCATTATTATTTTGTGCTGATTTGTTATTCAATTTTGGCGCAGTATCAATATTATATATTTGTTGCATATTCGTTGCATTATGGACAGATGAGGAACGTTTTATACTTGGAACTATAGTGATTAGTACTATATTAGTAATGACGGCATGGGTGTACCATGGTGGCGGTACATCTACAGAAAATATGATTCGTTTGCTTTCTGGAGTAGTAATATGGATGACCGGGTTACTTTCAATACAGAGGAAACAAGTAGAAAACAGATTAAAGATGTTGAATGAGACATTAGAAATGCGAGTACTAGCAAGAACCGCCGCAGCCGAAGAAAAGTCTCGCCGATTGGAACATCAGATAAAAGCTTTGCAGGGTATAAAACATGCGGGAACTAAAAACTCTTTATCACAACTTGATGAAATTATAAGTAATTTGAAGGAAATTAGCAGGCTTGAGGAGTTTAATGAGTAACTCTATGGTGCCAGGTAGTAATGGAAATCTTAGGTTTATTGCCGATCAATTTGCTCGTGGTTTTCAGGAATTACGTGATGCGGTTAATAATATACAAACGCAGGTACAATCTGGGGCTATAGATATGGCAGGGGTGAAAGTTGATTTAGATCATCTTCAGGATGCAGTTGATAATCTGCAAAAATTGGTTCAAGGTGATAATGGAAAATCTATTTCAACCAAATTGGTTATAATAGAGAGAGAGTTGAAAGTTATAAATGAATGGATCACCGATCAAAAGGAAAAGAAATCTGAAAGTACCAAATATAAAATTCAGGTTAAAATTGCATTAATTGCTGGAAGTTTTGCGCTATTGGCTTCAATAATTAGCCAAATCAGCCAGTGGTTTTTCTAAAAAGATTGTCATTTGTCGAGCCCGTAAACTCATGCTGCTGTTAAAAGCAATCGGAAACGACGTTTGAGTAGCTTCAATTCTATGTCTCTCAAAGCACACCTTCCTTTCTTGCATAAACGCCACTGTTTGTGCCCAATCGGAAACGGCGTTTGAGACAGCTTTCTGAGGCACGAAAGTGCTTGACAGGGTGTTAGTTTCCGGTTATGGTAGAAGACGTAACGCGAGACGGATCTTTCATCTTTTTCGAAAAAAAGGGTCTGTTGTTTTTTCGTTACATTTTTTATCATAAAAATCTGGGCATATTTAAGATTTAGATTTAGGACGCGCTGTAAGATCTTTCATCATTTGGAGATAACCGGGTCTTACTATTTTTCGTCCTATTATATTCTGGGCTGGTTTAATTCCTGAACGTCCCATAATCTACTACCATTGGTGGTAAAACTTGGGAAGGTGTTGGTGAAACCCCAGCGCCCGGAGCCACGTAACGCGCTGTTAGATCATTCATCTAATCATATTGAAAAACTGGTCTAACTATTTTTTGTTACATTTGCCGGGTGGTGTAAGATAACACGGCTGCTCAATTAAGAGTAGAAGACGCTGGGTGTGATTCCCAGCCCTGGCACTACGCAACGCGCTGTAAGATCATTCATCCCATTCTGGTCTTACTATTTTTCGTTGCATTTTTTTTCGGAGAGTATTTTCGAATATATTTTACGCAGCAGCGGTCCGGGTAAAGGCATTCCAGCAATGGTGTGCCTTTTATTTTTAGGGGAGTAGAGGAGTCTGGTTATCTCGCGGGTCTCATAATCCCTGGCGGCAATTTTGCCTACGTGGGTTCAAATCCCACCTCCCCAACCATATATATTTAAAGCAAAAAGTACCCCTTGACAGAGCTTACTGTTTTAAAGTATAGTGCCACCATCTCGGTAGGCATTTGTTATGGGAAAACTAAAAACATGGAAGGTCGGTACAACAGGAGAACCTAATTTTCCGTCTGATTTTGATGTAATCAAAAAAGCAGTTCTTCAAGTCACCGATATTAAAACTAATCGAAATAAATATTATGCCGTCGAACTTCATCAGGGCGACGGAAAATATCGCGTTTTTACCCATTATGGTCGTACGGACGATCTTGACACCAATCCGCACGCCGGCATGAGAGAAGCTCGGTATGGCAACATGTATGAATGTCAATCCGTTTATGACCAAATTTATAAACAAAAGACTGGACCACGCAAAGGTTATAAAGAATTAAACCTAGCATCCTCTCGTATTGGTTCAGATAAATCAGTAGGCAAAAGCAGTGGGCATGTGGATAACCAAACCCTGGAAAGAATTCAGGGCAAAAATAAAACTGAAAAAACCGTCACTTCAGTGCTATCTCCTACTGTTCAGGATTTTGTACAATATATCTACAATGAAGCAACCAACGCTCTAACTTCTACCGTTAACGCTAGTATTACCGCCAACGGTATTGAGACTCCACTTGGAGTACTTACCCTAGGACAAATTGATAAAGGACAAGCCATTCTTGACGAGCTTTATGAGTTGTTTCAAAAAAAGAACAAAGCCACTCAAGACAAAATGGTAGATTTAAGTGGTGAGTTTTATACAGTTATTCCTCATCGAATCGGTCGTTCCAGAGCTGCTGCTGAGCAGGCGGTTATTAATACGTTAACCGATTTTAATCAGAAACAAGATACGTTACAGCTTATGCGTGATATGTTAAGCGTCAGTGGTAAGGATTCCCAGGTGTTGGTTAATCCCGAAATTGATAAGAAATACAATGCACTTGGTTGTAAAATTGAGGTGGTGGAAGGTAAGAAGTTTAAAGAATTAAAGGATTACGTAGAGAAGTCACAAATTAAAACTAATCGTATCAAAGTAAAGAGCATCTACTCTTTAGGTAGACCAGAGGAGCAGAAGGCATTTGATACTAAAATTGGTAACAAGAAGCTATTATTTCACGGTTCCCGGGCTAGAAATTGGGTTGGCATTCTTTCTCGCGGACTGTTGCTACCAAAAATTGTAGTAAGTCTTGGTGTGAATAGGACAGATGCGGGATGGCTTGGTAATGGTATTTATTTTGCCGATGCAGTATGTACTACTCTTTGTTACACTTCACCTGGGCGCAAACGTAATACTAGAATGATGGCAATTGCCAATGTTGCCCTCGGTAAAATGAAGAATTTTAATAGAATTACCTACGGATTAAAGAGCCCGCCGCCGGGATACGATAGTTGTCATGGTGTGCGCGGAACACAGTTTGCAGATGACGAGTATGTGGTGTATACTCATAATCAGCAGAAACTAGAATATTTAGTGGAGTACACAGGATGAAACAATTAATACTGACGATATCAATCACCGGGTTAGCACTTGTAATATCAATTACCTCCATAGCGTTTAATATTCGTTTGAACGCTGATCGAATAGTTGATGCTATAAATTCAAAATGTATGTGTGGAAAATAGGTCAACTACCTACAGGACAAGCCTGTAGGCTTGTAATTAGTTCCGAAAGGAACCACTACAATAGGCTTGTTGACACAGCCC
>Ga0307377_10001793_pt1 | contig 26313 bp, 41 predicted proteins | sample TR3MG_FD_202535 | JGI IMG/M metagenome (GOLD analysis project Ga0307377, IMG submission 202535) | Soil microbial communities from Risofladan, Vaasa, Finland - TR-3 | ecosystem: Environmental > Terrestrial > Soil > Coastal area > Acid sulfate soil | place: Finland: Risofladan, Vaasa | collected... | reverse complement strand
TGGGTTGAGTTGTCCCCGTTTGTCCCCGTTGTCACCGATTGTCACCGGAAAGACGGCCACGTAAACACCCTAAATCACCCAAACTTCCAATCGAATACAGGAGATGTAATTGACGTAAGTCGTTGTCCCAGAAGGGGAAAAGAACAAATCAGCGGGAGTAACTCAGTGGCAGAGTGCTAGCTTCCCAAGCGTCTCAAGCCTAGTCTTTTCGCCCTTCTAAGCCCTCTCTGGGCAACGATTTACGTCGAGTACCTCGCACAGAACTGCCGTTTTGTCCCCCGACTGTCCCCGTTTGTGACGTATGATTGGGGTGGGACCGGACTCAAGCCGCACCCGTTTGTGACACCCGGAGGAGCCTGATGCGACAGCCCAAACCGTTCTGGAAGAAGAGTCATCGCTGTTGGTACGTGAAGATTGATGGTATCCAGCACCGGCTCGATCCGGACGAAAAGAAGGCATGGAAGCTCTACTACAAGATGATGTCGGGCACCCGGATCGTCGGGGAAGATGACCCGGTCGTCGATGTCATCTCGCAATTCATGGATTGGTCGGAAGCGAATCACGCACCGGACACGTACCGTTTCTACCGTGTGTACAACCAGTCCTTCTTGAGATCGCTTCCCCACACCTTGAAGCTGAGGGACCTGAAGCCGATCCATGTCACCCGTTGGATCGACAAGCATTGGCCAGCACAGGACATCCGCAACCACGCCGGCAAGCTCGTCACGCCCAAGGCCAGCAACAACACCCGCAATGGTGCGGTGCGAGCCGTGACGAGACCATTGAATTGGGCCCGCAAGCAAGGGCTGATCCAGGTTGCCCCGTTGGGGGGTCTTGAGAAGCCAAGGGCGACCCCTCGCGATGCCTACCTCTGGCCGGAGCAATATGAGACCTTGCTCGATTTGGTGAAGGACGAAGCATTCCGGGACATCATGCAGATTCTCCGGCACACCGGCTGCCGGCCGCAGGAGGCCCGAACCATGGAGGCCCGATGGTTCAATCGGGAGGATCGTTGCTGGGAGTTTCCAAGGGAGGAGTCGAAAGGCAAGGTCAAGCGGCGGGTCGTCCTCCTTGATGACGTGGCCTTCGAGATCACTCAGCGCCTCGCTTTGCGGAATCCCGAAGGCCCGATCTTCCGGAATACGCAGGGGAATCTGTGGCGCAAGCAGGCGTTGATCGATCGCTGTGTGCGTCTCCGGCCGAAAGCTGGCTTCTATGTCACCCCATACGCCATCCGGCACACGTTCGCTACGGATGCCATCATACGCGGCGTTGATCTGGTCACGGTGGCTCAGTTGATGGGGCACGCCGATCTCCGGATGTTGAGTGAGATTTACCAGCACGTCGACAAGCGGGGGGATCATCTCCGCAGAGGGCTTGAACAGGCAACAGGGCATCTCACAGATCGAAATGGTGAGAAGCCTGATGCCTCGGACGGTTCTCCTCTGAAGATTGTCGGATGAATCGGTCGAGTGCCTCAGGTTGGATGCGGATCGCCGACCCCACGCGATGGTGCTCAATTTGACCGGCCTCACAGAGTCGGTAGACCTTCTTCACTGCGACCTTGAGCCTCTTGGCGGCATCGGCTGCCGTGAGTGCATCTTCCTGCTGCCGCTCGTGTTGCTGTAGCATGGCGTGGGCTAGGGTGAGGTTGCTCGCGGCGACCGGGTCGCCGGTCTCCTCGTGGAAGCGGCGGTAGAGTTTCAGAGTGTCGTTCATGGTTGCTCAAAGACAAACGCCCCGAGACCGAAGTCCCGAGGCGTCAAAAGTTTTGGTTAGGGCCGTTGAAACTCGCAGCCGCCACAAGCGATGCCGTCCCCTCCACAGTCGTTGCACCGATCCTCTTCCGCCACATTCCGCATGATCTGATCGAGGTCGATCGGTTCCGGGTACTCCATGACCGTCTCGGCGGGTTGGAATCCATGGTCGTACTTCGTTGCGAGGGTGGTCTTGACGGTTGCAAGCGCCTCGGCTTCCTGGGTGACGATGACTTCGGCGTCACAGGTACTAAGCCCCTGAGCAGGCATTGTTTTGTCGCAGCATGTAGACGGTCGTTGCAGCTTTCTCCTGATCCCACGAGTGAGCTTGAAGATTTCCAATTGAAGGGCTGGTGCGACCGCGAGTGCTTCAGCGAGCGCTTCGCTCTCGTCACAGTAGACCAACGAGAATTTCTTACCCTTCACCCCGATTGTTTGCAGGTTGTCGATCCGGTCGCAGAGCTTGATGACCTGTGCCTGTGGAGACACGTTTGCCAGCCGCTTGGTCTCAGCCTTCTTTCGCTGCTCCCTGTTCATCCCTGGCTTGGCATCCTTGGTGTAGACGTTCGTCAGCGCAACGACGTACTGGTTGACATACGTGTTAAAAGGACTCACGAGCATCGGAGGCGAGAAGCGGGTGTCTTCGTACACATCGTGAAGCCAGGCCGCCACGATCATGTCATCCCCAATGATGACGCCCGGTATTTTGCTGCCGTCGAGCAGCATCACCATGCCGGCAACCCGCATCGGATGGTTGATGTAGGGCTCCCCACCTGCCCGTTTCTGACCGCTGTGCAGGGCGTTAGCCAATTGGGCAGCCTGCTGAATGAAGTTCATGCCTGCTCGCATGGGATGTCGCTCCAAGGAATGATGGTTTCGGAATAGATTCTGCCATCACGAACACGGATGATCTCGTATGCCACCTCGAATTCCAACCGCGTCATGTGATAACGTGCGATCCAAGTCACCATTTCATGCTTGACTGTCCAGGCTCCAACCACTTGTCGATGTATTCGATCACGGAGGAGATAGATATACGAGGATCGCGGCATAGCTTCTCCAGTCTTCGACGTATCATGCAGGTTGCTTCACAGGTGGCCTTGCAGGTTCGTCGCCTCACGATGACGCCAATGATCGGCCCACCACGGACAGAGACGTGCAGGTTGAGTCTCACTGTCAACCGTGTCTGTCGGCGACCCTCTCGTTGGACGCTAAGCGTCCCTGAGGCATAAGCGACAGGTCCTACTGGTTTCAGGAGGCGGATCGCAATCAGCGTCTCTCCACGGACAAGGGTAATCACAGCACCAAGCTCGACCCGGTGTCCATTGATCGTGGTTCGGTTACGGCCTCTCACCTCAATGGCTGGCGGCAGCATCACGGCTACTGATTCCAGTTTGCAGTCGTCCAGGTTGATCTCACCCGTCAGGACTCGCATCACTTTGGCGTAACGCTGGTTGACGACAAATGACTGCGAAGAGCATGCTGATGTGTTGGCGGCACCGGCGGTCGCCGGGACCGGGAGGAGGGCCAGGAGGAGGGCCAGGAGGAGTATTCTCACTGTGCCTCCTTTCTCCGGCGATACCATTCTCGGACCAGTTGGACCACGACGATGGCATCCTCGACAGCAGTGTGCGCCACCCCACCTGGGATGCCGGCTCGCTTCATGCAGGTCTGGGTGGACGGTAGCCCTTGTCTGTCGACATCCGGGTCCCAGTAGAGGTTGCCCGGATCGATGACGCGGTGCTGCGACTTGACGAACTTGTCCCAGTCGGGGATGTTCTTCAGAAAGTTGCGATCGAAGCTGGCGAAGTTCTTCCCAGCCATCGTGAGGTGATGCTTCTCTGGGTCGAGTCCATTGTCGCGGAGCCACCCCACGAAGTAGGCAGCAACCTCGTCAAGGGCCAAGATGTCAACGTGTTCCTCGGATTCTTTTCCTCTTGTCGCGATGTAGCGGAGAATCTTTGGGTGCATGCTCAGGGCATACGCGCTACCGTAGATCATGTCTCCGTTGTCTACATAGCAACGGAAGGAAGGAAGTTCATCGACTGGGGTTTTCCAGTCGTCGATGACCGCCCCGATCTCCAAGACCAGGTGCGAAACGTCGTCGAGACCGGTGGTCTCGATATCAAGTGACACGTAGGGCTTCTTCTTTCTCATGGTGTTACGTCCAAAGGTACGGGATGATGTTGACCAGGCGATGTAAACGCTCTTGGAGCGCTGCGTCCATCATGCGTTCGAGCTTGTTGCAGGCGTTGAGGCAACACTTGTAGATGGCCTCGTCCTCATCGTTGTAGAATTGCTGCTTCCACTCGACGAGGCTGCCGTCTCCGATTGGCACAAAGTGGGCGAAGGGCTCGTGCTTGTGGGCTTCCGCCCAGAGCATGTCGTTCACCTCTTCCATTTCCTTGTTCCGGATGGTGTGCCACCAGTCGTACAGTTCCTGCATCTCGTCGCGAACGTACTTATCGCCAATTTTGTGGCCCCACTCACCGTACCACTCGACATGGCCAGGCGAGCATTCCTGCTCGACGAACTGGGAGAGAATCTCGAACATCGCATGGGACATCAATTCGCAACGATCGGACCAGGTGTGGCCGAGGTATCGCGGCCGGATGGTTGAGTAGCGGTGCCACAGGAAACACTCCAGCCGATACCACGCCTGTCCCGGGCGCCAGTCATAGGGCCAGTGCTGCCAGTAGAAGTGTTTGATCTTGTCGATCCAGGTGTCGCTCATAGCTCGTCTTTCCCCAACCACTCGCGATCGAAATCCTGGCAGGCCAACTCAGGCGTCGGGCCTTCGCCGACCACGTCGCCATAGGTCGCCTGCCAAAAGTCCTCCACCTGTCCAACGTTGGGTCGGAGAAACGCTGTTGGTCTCAGGCAATTGGCTGCCTGGCGTTCCAGCTTCTCGTGTGTGCGCTTGGTGGACTCGGTGATCATGTCTTCCCGATCAGATACTTTCTTGGCGGCCTGTGCCCTGAAGGCAGCTTCCGCCACCTGCATCTCGCCCATTTGCGCCTGGGCTGCCATGTACCTTTCGATAGCTTCACGTTGAAGCTGGGTGTATTCTTCAGGGAGTTCGTTGGGTGGGTTCATCAGCAGGCCTCCCTCGGTGGTGCCCCGTGGTCCTCCATGCAATGGACAGTGACACCCGCCATCGCGAGAACCGGGCGCAACACTATCTTCGTTGATGCCCTAAGATGGCTGTCGATGGCTTCTTCGAGGAGGCAGCCGAATACCAGCAGGTATCCGTTGATTGACCCACACTTCTCTATGTGGTAAGCCCGGACACGCTCGATCATGTGATAGACCGTCCTCCGTGGCAGGGGCCCGGGGTAGAAGGTGCCGAACGTGCCATCGAGCCTCTGATCCCAGCCACCAAGTTGCTCCATGCAGGCGACACAGAGGGCGGCCAGCTTCCGCACTACGCGGAGTGTGTCAAGATAGTTCGCATTGTGCGAGGCAGCCATTACGGCGTCGTTGTAGTACCCCTTGATATAGACCAGCCAATCGGCCAATCCTTTCTCGGGGGTCGCACTAGGGTATTTGGTCCGCCAGGCTGACTCCTGATAGGCCCGTTCGCCATCGATCACGGCGTAGACTTGGCTACTCAAGCTAGACTCCTAACCTTTTGAGGGTTTTGATTTCTTCTTCCGTGAGTTTGTCGAGTGCTTCTTTGCGGACTTCTTCCCATTCGGCGATCGCTTGGTGGTATGTTTGGTGGTACGCTTGGTGGACTTTTTCCTGCGACCCTTGACCGCTGCCTTTGCACATTTTGCAGGGCTGTCTGATGATTCTGGCTCGTTGCTATTGATGCCATCGGAAGGATTTGAGGTTTCGGTAGGGTCGCTCTGGTCCTTACCGCACAGTAACTCCAGCAGGCGTTGTGGTGCCTTCGTCGTCATCCAAACTGGAAGCTCGGCCATCATTGAGTAGGATGAGTTGCCGCTGCCGAAGATGGCGTGCTCTTTGAGTTCCTTCAACTGCCTGACTTTGGCCTTCCCGTCGATCGCCAGGAACTTGTCCCAGATTTCTCGGTTGCGGTCACAGGCATCCATGGCGGACGTGAGTGTTCGGTACAGGCCACGCCGCCCGACGAAACCCCAATACTCACCGCCTGGGCGCGAGCAGCGGACACAGGCAAAGTAGCCAGATGGGACTTCCACGCCGAATGCTTCATTGCGCCACGAGACTCGATACTGCTTCGTCTCGTCGTACCATTCCTTGTAGTGCTTGGCCGATCGTCCCTTGGTCTGCTTGCGTTTGAAGTTCATTACAGGCTTTTGAGTAACATGATGGCTTCAGCAATTTCGACATGGGGACACACGGCGCTGTGCTTCGCGAGTCTCCATGCAGCCTCTGCGGCCGACGACTGGCCAATGATTCGGAACAAGGAATCTCCGTGTTCATCGACCACTTCCAAATGGACAACCTGCATGAAGCGAGGATGGTACTTCCAACTCATCAGCATCGATTCGAGTCGGAACACCATCACGCCCTTCACCGCAGCGATGAAGGCACCTTCCTTTGCCGTCTCTTGCCACTGGAGTTTGCCTCCCCTGGTCTTGTCGGCCAACATCCTGAAAAGCGTGTTGTGATCTTTGCCCATCAGCACACCCTCCGACTGAAGAGGCCATCCGCCCGCCCACGCAGGTGGTAGCGGCCTGCGACATCGTCGCGATTGAACTTCACTTGGTAGGCCCTCAGGACCCACACGTCGGCGATCACACCGCCCGTTGCGTTGACGACAACATAGTCGCCTTTGTAGGAACCAAAGATGCTGTCACCAGCGGCCACGTCGTTCTTGAACGAGGCACAGCCGGTCAGGAAAAGGACGAAAAGCAAACTGATTGCGAAGAATGTTCGTGTCATGGTTCTCTCTTGGTTCTCTCTTGGATTGTGATTCGCTACCTAGTACCGCCGCTGCCCTCGCATGTGTCGCGGATGTGCATTGCTGTACCGCATGTGGAGGACCGGAGGACCCGTGCTGGAGATGAGGACTTTCTTTACCTTCAACTTTCCGCACCCCGGGCACTTGCGCGGCTTAGGGTCATTGAGTCCCATGAGCAACTCGAACTCGTGCTCACAGGCCTCACATTTGAATTCGTAGACCGGCATGGCTCAGGACCCCACGACGACACAGTTGGACAGGTTGTAGATGCCGATCCGCCGCCCGTTGGCATTCGTCCCTGAGACGCAGACACCCGCCGGCATGTCTCGCACGACCAGGACGTTCAGTTGCTTTAGCCGCATGGACGATCCACGGCGGACGGGGTAACAGACGATACAGCCGGCGGTGATCGGTTTTCCAAGGAAATCATTTGCTTCAATGGTCCGTTCGACGGGTTCGCTCATAGTGTTCTCCAGATTAGATGTTTCAGTGCCTCTATTACTACTTAGACATGGAAGGCGCTGTTTTTGCGGAGTATCTTCAGAAAATCTGAGAAATTTCGTTCTCGGCCGCGATTTGCTCGCAACTGTCTTCATGTTGCACCTCCAATCCATGCTCTTCAGCGATCTTCTCACAATAGAAGGGGCTCAATTCAATAGAGGTGCAATCTCGATTGATTTCGCGGCAGACACGGATTGCCGTTCCTGTACCTGAGAAGACATCTAAGACTGAACCGTTCTCTTTGGTGCTCATTTTGATACAGCGTTCGACCAGCCCCTCATGTAACTGAGTGGGGTGGTGGGACCGTCGCTGCTTGGAATTCCCAGTCACCCGTGGAAATTCACTCCAGTGATCCAAGGGGACTCGGCCACCATTTGCAGCGCGTTTGTCCCCGTTCAGTTGTCGCCAAGACGGGATTTTGATTTGCTCGGGATAGAGCGGGGCGTCTTTATGCCTGAGTCGCAATAGAGGCCGATGACCATTTCCACAATCGGTCTTTCGATTTTGTCCAAATGTGAAGGATTGAATGAACGGTTTAGCTTCAAGATCGGGCCGCTCCATAAGGAGACGTTCGACCAGGGCCCCAACCATAAAGGTCCATTTGGCGTTGTAGCTAACCCAAGAGATACCTGCGTGCTCTATGAAAAGAGCCAAGCATTCCCAGAAAAACTCCCGGTACTCACCGGGTGACATCTTGTCATTGAAGCCACGGTAATTCAGTCCGATGGCATCCGGCGGGTCAGCGACAAGGCAATCAAAGGTCCCCAAGTGTGGGATTACTTCAAGGCAGTCACCACAAATGAGTCTCATCGATCGTCACCATCCCCTTTGAGTGTCCCGCGCTCTTGACGACTGGCGAGGATCGTGACTTGTGCTTGGCGTTCAATGGTGATTACAAGACCATCATCGCGGATGATCTTCTTTACCTTGTTGGCAACCTCACCGGCCTCGCCGGCAAGACCAAGGGCAGGGTAGAGCACCTTGGTTTCTTCAGGGTAGATGGCCGTCTTGACGGCAGCCGCTTGGAATTCGTCGAAGGTGTTGATGCTCATGGTATCCAGAGTTTTCCTCTAAACATGACGGCGTAGGCGGGGTTAGAGTCAAACAGGTCAGCGTCGAGATACTCTCGCTTCACGCCAGCCTTGTCGAACATCCTGTTGGCTTCTTCAATCTCCTCCCTCCACGTCGAATGGAGCTTGTCGCACACCTGCTTGTGGCCGACGATACGGACGACACCAGCGTCGATGATCATGGTGGCACAGTTCGTACAGGCGAACCAGGGGCAGTAGAGGGTGGCACCCTGCGTTGGTGTGCCACGGAAGGCTGCCAGAGCGATGACGGATCGCTCCGCGTGTACCATCCAGCGATACCTCTTTTCCTTGGGCCAGGTGATGATCTCTTCCTTGGTGTACTTGATGCCATGAGGCATCCGGTTTGCCCCATAAAGGAGGTTGTGCTCTGGATACCAGAAAGGAGCGAGCACCGCCCCATTCTGTGTCTCGGGGTCATCGCTCATGTCACGAGCGTTGATGTAAGCCCTCCGCAGATAGTCCAGATCGGTCCATTGGTCGGCAGTTTTCATGGGTTCTCCAAGAATGAGAAATGCCCACCAGCAAGAGAGTCTCATTGGTGGGCATGTAGGAACAAAATAGAAGAGTAGTTATGGCAACACTTCCGCAGTGATACGCAGCCTCACGCCTTCTCGTGTCCAGGCGGGGGTATCTTTCGCCGGCCGCATGCCATTCTGTTGCATCTCATCGAGCTTCTGGAAGATGGCATCAAATTCGGCATCATTCGGGAAATGGAGTTCGTCGGCGATCTTGGCCTCCAACCGCTCACCACCCTCTGGGCTATCAGCGGCAATCGAACAGCCTGCGCAGCGGCAGCCGGTGGATTCTGGTTTGAGAAGGATGTGCTTTGAGCCGGACTCATCGGCGAAATACGCCAGGGTTACATCCCTTCCAAAACGATTTTCTTTGTCTCAGCCATTTCATGGCCCCTTGGGTTATGCGGTTGCAAAGTAATTCTGAATGTCCGTGAGTGCTTTGATGAAAAAGTCAATCTCGTCCACATCATTGTGGGGAGCGAAACTGATCCGAGCCGAGGATTGGATGCCAAGGGACTTGTGCAGAGGGATCGCACAATGATGTCCGCCTCGGATCGCGATGTTGCGTTCGCCTAGTAGCGCCGCAATATCGTGAGCATGGATACCATCCACTGTGAAGCTGATGATGCCTATCCGCCCATGGGTGCGAGATAACCCCAAAACATTGACACCAGGGAGGGCTCTCAGTTTGCGATAAGCGTAGAAAGTGAGGGAACTGATGTGTCGCTGGACACGATCCATCCCGTACTCGCTCCAATACTGGCAGGCGCGGCCCAACCCGATGGCTTGCTGGATCGGCGGGGTGCCGGCTTCCAGCCTCCGGAAGTCTTCCCTCAGGTTATAGACACCATCACCAACGTTGGTGACCATCCCACTCCCATACCGGAAAGGCTTCAGGCTATTGATGCAAGGCTTGCGACCATAGAGCACACCAATACCTGTAGGCCCATGCATCTTGTGGCCCGAGAAGGCCAGGAAGTCAGCACCAGACTCTTTGACGTTGGTCCGGGTATGCGGCACGCTCTGTGCGGCGTCGACCACGGTAGTCACACCATGTGTGTGGGCCATCCGGACGAGTTTGTCTACGGGGAGCACGGTGCCCAAGACATTGGAGACTGCCGGAAAGGCGAACACTCTCGGCCGCTTCTTCAGCATGGATTCCAAACAGCACCAGTCCAATCCATCACGACACAGGGGCACCATCTCTACACAGGCGCCAGTAGCTTGCCATGGAATGATGTTGCTGTGGTGGTCCATCCTGGTGACGAGGACGTGGTCTCCACGCTTAATCAACCCATTGGCGACCATGTTCAGGGAGTCCGTGGTGCCGGAGGTGAAGACAATCTCGTCCGGCTCGGCCCCAATAAAGTCAGCTACCTGGCCACGGGCTTCCTCGAATCGTTTCGTCGTGCCTTCTGCGTAGCGATGGAAACTACGGTGGACGTTGCTCCATTCGCGATTCGCATCATCCATGGCGTCCATGACGCAATCGAGGCACGGCGTGCTGGCTGCGTTGTCGAAGTAGATCATGCTTCCCCCTCGGCAGTCTTCATCATCTTCTCGACTTCTTCGACCGCCCGCTGCTGGATCGTTGCCTGCCGGAGGCCGATGGTGATAAAGGGGATCAGGTCGCCCGGCTCGACCAGGATGTCCTTGTGCTGATAGTCGAAACTCATCTGAGTTTCCGCCGCCCCGGTGAGTGCGAGCGTCTCGCCCAGGGTCGCCATGACCATGGCGAAACCTTCGCCTGACATCTTGGCGTCTTTGACTTTCTGGAGAGCGGCTTCATTGATCAACATGGGTTTTTCTTTCGATGTAAGGTGCGTTGACGAGTTGAGCTTGTTCCCAGTTTGACTCGATTCGATCGGGTGGTCCATGTTGACCACAGCACGGGCAGACCCATCCGTCTTTGAGGAATTGAACTTTTGTGTTGCAACGCCAACATAGAGGCATGGGTTTATCCCTCGAACAAGAAGGGGACTCCATTGATGGATTCCCCATTGATGAAAAAGTAGTCTTGGTGTATGGGCGGCTTCGCCTTGAAGCCAACCCTTTGAACCCATCCAGTAACATCACCTGGCGCCCTAGGGCGGCCGAGGAACATCTCAGGTATGGTGATTGACATGATGCTGGGGAACTCGCGTGTTTGCGCCCGGAGATGGGCAGCCAGCAGGAGGTCTCTTGAGACCCCTTGCCGGCGGAACTTCCGCTTGACGCCGATCTTCTCGATGAAGACACCATCACGGAGGATCACGCAAACTGCGAATCCAACCATGCAGGTTTCCCATGAAGCAATGTAGACGACCCGATCTTCTGTGACCCAATCCTTCCAATCCTCCAGGTCCCACACGTCATCGAAAATCTTCAAGTCGGCGTCGTGCAGCTTCGCGAAGTCAAGCCACGTCGCTTCTCGGATCGTTGGTTTCATGCTTTCTTCTTCTTGAACATGAACTGCGGGCGGGTGACTTCACTAAACCAGTCTTCCTCTTTGCTGCTGTCTGAGGCCAGGGCAACTCCCATGCCGTCGAGCATTTCGATCTTGTCATCGGACTCCTCCCGAGTCAGATCAAGGAAGACGTGGCCCGAGGTGATCGCACACCAACAAGTGTTGACTCGCCCCACGAGTTTCTGTTGGTACTCAGCCGTTACACGGGAGCGGTGGTTGGCGACCCGGATCAGAGGGTACTCACCCTCCAAGGCAACACCGGTGGGCTTGCAGACCAGTTCGTCGATGAAGACGAGTGTCTCTTCGGACCCGACAGGTTCGCCCAGGAGCCAGCCATAAAGACAACATTGATCAGCGTACTCAGGGTGGCAGTTCTCCATGTAGTCGCGATTGATCTTCATCCCACGGAAGTCCCACTCCATGTACATTCCATGACTCTTGCCGTGCGACCGGCTCGGCTTACCACTGAAGGCGTCCCGACAGAGCGCGTAGCCCTTCGACGGACTGGCGGCATACTTCGAGCAGAATGAACGAACCTTCCAGTCGAACACGACGCTGATCCGCCCTTGGCCAAGGTCGACCACGAAGCGACAGTCAGGCTTCCCGGTGAAGGGAGCATCACCGACAGTACCTTTGAGATCACACTCAAATCGCGGGGGCTCGGTCGACTGTTGCAGTAGGGCAAGAAGTTCATCATAGGAGCCCGTCGTCTTGTACCGCTCGAAGCAGTATTCGCCGGCTTTCCAGCCGAAGTCTCGGTTGTGCGGCTCAACCTGGCTCTCGAACAAGGCTTTCAACTCGTAAGCCGGATCGGCGCTCTTGCCAAAGAGAGCCTCATGCAAAGCGGACTTCACATAGGCGTCGAAGGCGCTACCGACACACATCGGTCCCGTCTGTGGCAGCCGAGCCGGGCGGTTTTCGGCGAGGTACTTCAGGTAGAACTCGTCGGGGTCTGCTTCAAACAGGGACAGCGAGGAGTAGGACAGATACGTTGGGGTTCTGATGATGATTCTCCTAGATGGTTTCAATACGTCGTTGCGAGGTCTCGAAGCTCTCCGGTTCAAGCTCGATCCCGACGAACCGGTTGCCGGTCAGGAGTGCCCCGATGCCGGTCGATCCCGAACCCATGAACGGGTCAAGGATGATTCCACCACCGGGCGGCGTGACGAGGCGGCAGAGGTACTCCATCAGCGAGCGCGGCTTGACGGTCGGGTGGCTGTTCTCGACCTGGCCGTCACAAGTCCGATCTCGCTTGTTCGCCTTAGTGCAGTAGAAGAACCGAGACGCGCCGCCCGTGTCCGGGTAGATTGGGCCTTGGGGCATGTATTCGCCCTGGTCGGGGCGGAACTTGCTCTTCGGCTTGGCGTTGCTGCGCGACTTGCATCCTGGACGCTCACCGCTCTGCCAGTCGAGCATCTCGCCCGACTCTTCGTCGAGCAGAAGGTTGGCAGGCCAGCGGCCTTTGGCATCGCCGCCGCGCGGTCCGGGCGTCGGCGCGAAGTTGGTCGAGCCACGGTCGGCGTATCGCTTGGTGGCCGTCTTCTCGCCGTCGCGTTGTCCGCCTTTGCCGACGCCGATTCGCGAGTCGTCGATGTTCAAACCCGCCACGCCGTAGCGGTGCGCATTCTCGGCGAACGTGCCGTCAAGCGGCTTCATTGCCATGACGATGGGTTCCCAGGCGGGCTTCAATGACGAGCCCCAGCCGTTCCAACGTTTGGCCAAATCAGTCGTTGGCGCCGTGATGTCCCATTCTCTTGCCCAGGGGTTGCCGCCATGGGCGGCATTCGCCTGCTCTTCGAGCTTGTCGGTGTCCTTGAGCGTGGGGTGCTTGCGACGGCCGATCACATTCCGCAAACCTTCCCACGCCACCTTGAACTCCTTCTTGGTCGGCTTCCTTCCCAACCGTTCGGTCAATTCCGCACGGCAGGCATCCCTATCGAGCGCCTTCGATATGTCAAGCGACTTGGGAAACCCAGAACCATAGAGCCACATCAGGCAATCGCGTATCTCAAAGCCGGCATCCTCGATCGCGCAGGTCAAACGATGAAACGTCCGCGTGCCACCAAAGGCCAAGAGCATCGCTCCCGGCTTCAACACGCGAAGCACCCCGGCCCAGAACTCGGGCCGGAAGGCAACATCCCCGCCGTCCCACGTCTTGCCCATGAAGCCTTTGGAGCCGAGCCTGGTCCGGTGGCTTGCTTGTGTCAGGTGATAGGGTGGATCACAGACGCAAGCTGTGAATTGCTCGGGCTCCAGTGATGGAAGTAGGTCACGGGAATCGCCGTAGTAGAGCGTGGCCCAGCCGAGCGTGATTGGTGCAAGTGTCTTCAAAGGTGTCTCTCCAAGAGGCGATAGCAGTAGTTGATGTCGTCTTGAAACCCTGGTCTGACCGAGGTGCAGATGATGTTATGGCGGTTGAGAGTCTCTTTGATAATCCCGTCCATCTTGATGGCTTGACCCTCGTTTTCCCAACGGCCGGCTCCCTCAAAATAGAAGTTGCGGTGGACGAAGAAGTTCAGCGAGGGAAACTCTTCGTCGAAGCGTTTACAGATTTGGGCCAGTTGCTGATGGACAACACAGCCGTGATGCTTGGCGTAGATGCACTGGAGAAGTAGCGGAGAGTCCGTCACGATCCGCTGGACACCACCTTGCATCAGGCGGTGTTCAGCCTCGAACTGACTCGCAAATGTGTGGACGTAGTTCCAGGGTCGGATGCGCCGGCCCTCGTACACGTATTGCTTCACGAACTCTTGGACCAACTCGATGTCGGCCTTTTGCTGTTTCAGATGGGCAAAGAATCTTGCCGCCAAAGTGCTCTTCCCTACGCCAGGACCTCCGAAGAGATTTACTCGTCGAATCATGGGGCGATGATCCTCTTCTCAGGTGTCGGCGGGAGGTACTTGCGGCTAAACACCGCCATCTGGCGAGCGACCATGCCGATCCAGTAGGCGGTGCGCTTCCCGTCGTCTCGGCGGATGGCACCCGCGATGTGGTCGAGACCTTGCTTGATCGCGTCAATAGCGAAGTCCAGTTCGGCTTCTGCTGCAGTCTTGGGGTCGGGTGTGTTCATTTCACGGCGCTCCAAATGCGGTTATCGTCAATGTAGTCGAGACTTTACTTGGTAATGGTATCGAGTGAACGTCATTTGCGCAGACCTGAGTTCGAGGCAAAAACGGCCAAGCTAAAGCCGAGCGGAGTTATGGAGCGAATGTCCGCGCGGTCTTTGGTTGGTGGCAGCCTGTGCATTTTTGAGCCCAACACTGGCTCTACGTAGCTTGGCTTAGGCATTACAAAGCCACCCCCAGTCCACAAGCACGTGCGCTTTGTGTATGCCTCCACGCTTGGGTCAGCTAGGTATCCGGCATAGTCACACGGATTCCAGGTATAATCTGGTTTTCGCCAATATGTTGAGAGTGTTCCGATTGGATTTTCGATAAAGAATGGCGCCCCGCTTGCTTCACAAATACGATTACAGGCAGCAACAAGGCGAATGGCATCCGCGAGCAAATCAAGGCCTTTCTTGCGAAACCATCTTGCGCCAGACGAAGCTAAGTGCGTACATGGCGGAAACGCCGACACGAAAGCAATGGTTCTATTAAGCGGTGGGCAAAAACGCGATATGTCGCACCCAACCAAACGAATTCTGTCAATTTTCTTGCCGATTCCGTGTGGATGCTGCGTGTCTATGGCCCAGCATTCATAGCCAGCCTCAGCCCAAGGACGAAGTGCAATTGTTGTCCTGTCACATAGTGATAAGACCACTTTGGGTTCAGTCACTTCACAGTCTCCCAGATGCGGTCATCGTCAATGTGCAAGTGCCCCATGTGTGGCCAGTAGTCGTGCATCGCCTCGTGGACTAAGACCTTGGCGCCCACACTGATGTGGTAGTCCAGGAGACTCTCGTCCAGCGAGACGCCACGACAGAGTGGGTTGTTGATGCCGGCGGCGACTTCAGGCAGTTGCACGACCCGAACGCCGAAGGGACCAATGTAGTTGTAGCGTCGGATCGTGTAGTCGATGATCTCTTGCATCTTGGGATCATCGCACTCACGGCTCTCCAAATGAGCAATCACCTTGTCGAGCCACTTTTGCTCGTGCTCCCCGCCACCCGGTGCGAAGGCCATGATGTGCGGGAAGACAACAGCACACATGATGACCGCCTGGAAAACCATCGACCAACGGAAGGGCTTCACCAACTTCGGGATGAACACAATAAGGACTCCAAGGGTGACGCCGACCATGAGACTCGGAATCCCTGACCTTGTAACGTGGTTCAGCAGGATCATTGCCACAACGATTACCCAGCCGTCAATCATCTGCTATCTCCTCGATTACCATGTCGGCTTTTCGTAGCTCGATCTTGCCAACAAGGACACCTGCGTAGGAACACTTCTGGGTCTCGTTTACCCCAGGCAACCCATGATTCCTGACCAACGTGATCCAGTGTTCATGCGTTGCCTTGGTGATATTCCTGGACCTCGTGTCGCCTTTGTCCAATGTGGCCAGCCTATATTGACGATCAAGTAGGATGGCCTCAATGACAAGGGCGTTATCAGGTAGGTCAAGGAACGTGCGGCCCCACGTTGAATGGTCCTCAGTGTGGATGACGACCTTGTAGGTGGGGCGTTCTTTCTTTTTGATTTCCCGGGCGGGGTTGCCATTCCGCAGGCGGGTGACGGTGACCTGCTTTGGTTGCGTGGCCTTGTTCTCCATGGGGACGGGAACCTCATTGGCGACCCACACGGTCGCCTGCCACCCGGTCTTCGTCTCACGGGTGCCGGACTGGCGGATGCGACCTTTGTGACTCAGTTCCCAGCGGCGGGGGCGCTGCGTGTTGCTTGCTAGGCCGAGTTGCTCTTGCATCTGTTCGTCCGTGAGTCCGTTCTCGCCGGCCGCCTTGATCGCCAAGAAGACGCTTTCACGGATGGCGGTGGCCACCTGCGGATTCGCGGACTCAGCAGCAGCTTCAGACGTAGGGGCGGACGTAGCGGGGTAGGTTTCCATGGTGTTCTCTCAGAGTTGGAGTGAAAAGGAAGTGGTGCCACCGTCGATCAGCGCTCCCGGCACCATGGGATAATGCCAACCCTATTGGGATGGAGCAGGGTCTGGCTGAGTCTCGGGCTCGGACGGCTTACCCAACATCTTCTCGACGAGCAGTGATTCGAGGCGCTCACCCCGACCTATCTGGTGTCGGAATTCCTTGATCTCTTGGAGGTGGCAGTTCTTCGTCTTCCTACCGCTCCCACAGGGGCAAGGATCATTGCGTCGGACTTTCTTCGTGTTCATGCTGGGTGAATCCTTGCGATGCGGATGCCAAAGATGTAGTAGTCACGGTAGGTCAGGCTGGCATTGTGGGTCGGGGTGTATAACCGTGTGATTGTCCCAAAGGGAGTCAGCAGGTAGCGGAAAGCAATGACTCGGGTGTAGAATGACCGTAGCCAAATGCGTCTTGCTTTGCTCATGTCAGAAACCTGGTAGTCTTGGGTTGAGAGATTCAATGTTTCGTGTTGCCACCATGGGTGTCTCACGGATACCAGGGAGACCAATCGATGGTGGTTGAGATACGGGTAGTGATGTCACCGGAGTACGGAAAAGACCTGGCTCGAAACCAACTTCTGGTGTGCTAATCTTCGGAGGCTCCCAACCACCTTTCCATTGCACTCGGTTGCAGGCTTCCGCCCACAAGGCGTCATTGATCGCGATTGGCTTTCCCAGTTGAATGTGTGGGCTGTCACCAACGATCACCCATGGTCCTTTCCACCCAGAACGAATGATCTTGTCGATGTGCTCTTCAAGCCCCTGAATCGAGCCACACCCCTTCACTTCTACAAGGAGCCCATCAATGATGAAGTCGGGGATGTACCACTCCAGGTCTTTTGGCTCATAGAGCCATGGCAACTTCAACAAGTCGAAGTATGCTGCCCACTTTGCTTCCAAGCGGGAGCGAAAGCAGTAACCCTTGTAGAAGGTGGTAATTGCCATAAAGGAAACCTTGCGTTGACGAGACGTGATGGGACGCGACGCGACCAGACTAACCCAGACGCGACCTGACTCGACAAGACCAGCCATAGTTTGATGAGCCTCAATCACTCCGGACTCTCAATCAAGAGTCCGGAGTGATTGGCTCTCGAATGAGAGCCAATCGTATACTGCGTTGACGAGTCGTGACCTAACGCGACACGACCAGACCAGACGCGACATGCCAAGCTACGTCCGGACGCGGCCTGACGAGACTCACTAAGCAGCTTGTTCGCTTTCTTCGTCAAGCCACTCAAATCTGACCGGCTTGAATCGGCCATAGTAGCCGTTGTTTCGGGGTCGGAAGCGGCCGAGACCAATGAACTTGCCCGCTTCGGTTAAGACCTTCTTGAAGACCTCTTCGGTGACGGTCGCGTCAAGGATGTAGAACGTCGCTGTTCCGGACCACTTGTCGATTTTGGGGAAGCACTTTTCCACTCGCCTACCACCACCCCGGGTGCCGTCACTGGGGACAAAGAGCCACTCGCCTTTCACATCCTCTGCTTTGACACCAAGGTCAACCGGCGTGGTAACCATGACTCCAGCCTCAAAGTGCTTGGTGTACGTTGCCTTCCCTTTGCCGGGAATCTGCATGCCGAGGAATTTGGCCGCCTCGGCGAGGCAGTTCTTCAATGCCATCGGTGGGATGATCACATTGCCTTCGTCGTTGGCGTGGAGGCGTTCTCGCCAACAGCGGGCTTCGTGATCCTTAGCCGTCTCGCGATCGCGGCGACCTTCGCTGATGTACTTGGACTGGGAATAAGGGGAGTTCGTTGCAGATTCCAGTGTTACGATGCACATTTTCATGTTGTTTCTCCAAAGATGCGAATCAGAAGGTGAAAGAGTGAGTGTGAAAGAGTGGGTGTGAAGACCATGTTACATAGGCATCTCCTTTCTTGTTCAAAATCAGCCACGCCCAGCCTCGCTTTGCCTAACCTCGTGAGGACATGACAGGACGCAACCCGCCATACCTGGACCCGACAGGCCTGACGCAGGTTCTATTCAACTGGTCTGTGACGTAGGTATCGGGCCTCTTTGGGTAGATTGGCATCACTCAATTCTCTGTAGCGAATACTGATTTGGTCCCCGACCTTGAAATGGAGGCCCTCGAAGTGCGCTGGCATGTCTTCACCAGGATGCTGCTCGGCATACTCCTGCATGCTGTGAACGGCGAAGCATCGCTCCTCGTCGGTGAGGCCGGAAAGCTCCAGCCGCTTACCACCATAGTTAGTGACCAAAGCACCAATGCGGCCAAGGTGCTTGGAACCCTTGTCTGTTTTCCGGCCGCTGGTAAAACCGGTAACAATCACTTCACAGTCTTGGTAGGGCTTGTACTTCAAGAGCGCGTTTACACGCTTCGGCGCCCAGATGGCGTTCGGGTCCCGGATGACGACTCCCTCGCCGCCCTTGTCCAGAACGGCCACGAGGAACTCCTCCACGGCCGCACGGGCGGCCTCCTCGTCATCCGGCAAAGATACCTGCTCGTGGGCGTAGACGTGCTCGCGGCCGTTTAGTGAGGTTCTGAGCCAGTCATACTCGTACCTAAACGTGGCCTGGCCGGTGAGTTCTTGGAAGCCTGCCGGCGTCTTAGATGCGAACCACCTTGCTGCCGCGTCATCCAGCATGCAGTGGAAGTTGCTGTTCTTGATCTCACCTGGCATCAACAGATGATCGATCGGCGGTGCGCTGTAGCACGCATACTTGATCTGGTCGAATCTGGGGTCCGGGGTATCCCCGGCACAGATTGACCGGCAGAGTTGGAACTTGCCACGGCCAGCAAACAACTCGCCGTCCAACGGCGTCTCGGGCAGATCGTCCAGGAACCAGTCGGGCGCCATGATCGGGTTGCCGTAGCGGCTCCAGAGCCCAGTGGCGGATGGCTTGACCTTTCCCTTTGGCTTGCCGGTCTTCGGATTGACCAGGCTGGCGTAGGGCACATCCTGTGTCTCCATGCCACGAGTGATCCCGCCGTCCCAGAGGCAGCGGGTTCCGTCGAGCTTCTCGCTGATCAGCCAACCGGCGATGTCATGCTTCTCCGGCTTGTAGGGCTTAGCCAGTTGTAGGAATTCACGTCTTGCCATGGTGTTTATCTCTTGGGTGTGCGGCCTCTATTACTACTTAGACAAGGAGAGGCAGGAATTTGCGGACTATTTGGAGATTCTTTCAACGAAGGTTTCCAACACAGTCTTGGTGTCCTCACCATGCCGTGGATTCCATGGCTTCGGAACGAGCAGCGTCTGGCCACGATGTCTCGGGTTACGATGAGTCCGGAAGGCTTCGCAGTTCTTTTGACAGTCATCAATGAGAAGGGTTTCTGGTGAAGCGCCGATACCCTTCCGTGGTGTGATGACATACTGGCGATGCATGAAGTCCGGAAGCTCGCGCTGAATCCATTCGAGCTTGCCCGCTAGACAGTCGGGGTCCTTCGTTGGACTGGTAGCGATGAACACCTCGTCTTCGCCCACCAGATCGACACAGGTCTTCAGGAGCCAGTCACACTCCGGTGACTTGGGAGCCGTTGCCCAGTGCTCGCGTTTGATGGAGTCCCAGAATTCCGAGACGGACCAATCTCGTTTCGTTGGGTGCATCAGGTTGGCGGCGGCAACCACGTCGTACCCGACTTCGATGGGGAAGAGATGGTTGTCCATTGGGTCGACATCACAGCCAACACACTTCATGGTCCACATGGTCAACTGGTTCAGTACATCGTCGAGGTCAAGCAGGATGCGTTCGATTTTCATCGTTCTTGTTTCTCCTGGAATCGTTCGTAGATCGCTTGGCGAGTCTTGGACACCCATTGCCTACCTATGTGAAGACGCTCTGCAATCTCGTCGTCCAGGAGGCCCCCACCGCGAAGATGTACGATTTGACGTTCCCTCTCATCTTCGCAGCAATCAAAGATGTCGAGTCTCAGGTCGGTGGCCGATCCCTCACTGTACGTGTGAGTCTCTGCGATGGCGTCCGTGAGAGGTACGTGACGTTCGAGTCGAATCATGTTGAGGAATGCATTGCGTAAACTGACAGAGATCATCCCTTGTGGATTGAAGTCGTTCTTGCATACCTCCGTGACCGACTGAGCAATGCGAGACAAGACGAAGAACCCTTCGCTGTTCAAATCATCCCGCAGATACGCGAAGGTTGGATGTTCCTTGAGGAAGCCGTTGACCTTCTTGATGACATAGCCCATGTTGCCCTCAGCCAGACGTTGGGCGGCTTTGTGCCCCCTCACGATGTCAGCGAAGAGTTGTTCGTTTTCTTCCCGGTTTGAAGAGGCAATGCCACATTCCAGGGCCTTCTTATATAGAGACATGAAGTTCCTTTATCAGTGATGAATGAAGACGAGAGCACGGTTCCCATAAAAGCCACGACTCTCGCACTCTTCACGAGAGTATTGATACTGGCATCCGTCAGGGTCGAAGATTTCCCCATGGTCATAACAGACGGCGTGCCGGACTCCATTAGGGCTGCACTGGCCTTCGAGGACGCCCTGCGTTGTGTGGATCATGTTGATGAGACGTTCCCAGTTGCCACGGGCTCGACCGAAGTAGACTGGGATCGAGACGCCTTTACCCAAAGTTGGAACAATCGCGGGGAACAGTTCAAAGGCCGTTACGCTGAAGCCGTGTTGCCAAGCAAGATGGATTAACTCCTGTGAATGAAACCCACGCCTCTGCATGGGTTCATCCAGTTTGGGGAAGATAATCTCACTCCCGTCATGGCCGATCTCCTCGATGAGTTGTTCAACCGGTCTCTGGAGAACCATCGCAAGGGAAGTGATGGCACAAGACCATGGGTTTGGCTTCAATTGCAGGTGTGTCACGGTGCGATACCTCAGGTGTTAGTAGTCGTCTCCCTCTACCTCAGCGTCGAGTTCCTCCAGCATCCGATTGATGTCTTCGAGGGACGGTAGCTCCCAAGAGTCCTTCCAGTAGTCTTTCCAATTGGGCCCGGCAAAGAGCTTGTCGTACTCCTCCTGAGTAGCGGCTGTGAGAATCCAGATGCCGGCTCCGTACACGTCCCAGATTGGCCACTTGCGGCGTTGGGCCTTGGTGAACGTGTATTCCTTCGGATTCTTAACGTCGATCCATCGGGAGCCCCACCGTGGATGATGGATGTACAGGTCGGGGATGCCTCTCTGAAAAGCATTCCCGTGCATCACTTCCACCAACCAACCCTCATCCTTCAGGTACTGAATTAGGGCTCTCTGTATCTTGTGCTCTGGACCTTCACGGGGGCGGCGAATCTTACGCATGCCTAATACCTGTGACTAAAGACCATTGTTTGCCAAGTAAGATGTTAGAGACAGTGCGTTGGTTGCATCCAAGCATCTGAGCAATCTTGGTTCCATACAGGCCTTCCTTGGAGAAACGAACAATACAGCGGACATCAGCATCATTGAGTTTTGCTTTTGGGTTCCGTATACCATGCAGTGCCCGTTGCTTTGTGACCATATCATCGGTATTATCTTGATGTGTACCCAACCAAAGATGTGCAGGATTCACACAGCCAGGATTGTCACACGAATGGCATACAAGCAGAGATGGATCAAGGCTGCCATGATGAATAACATACGAAACTCGGTGTGCTTTACGAGATGCCCCATTCACGTTAAAGAAGCCATAGCCATCTCTGTCACGGTATGCAGTCCAAAGCCAACATTGATTCACTCCTTGCTTGTTGACTTTCTTCCAGAAGTGATCTTGTATGATGTCCTTGTACAGGATAAGAACGAATCTCATGGTTCAGGAATCTCCTCGAACGAGTAGCCATACTCCGCGAGCAAGTCGGCATGTGCCTCTTGGACGAGGAGGATTGATTCGGAGTCGTACATCTCCTGGTACGCCCGACCCTCGCGTTTGAGCGAGACGTTGAACGTCTCGATGGTTCGAGACTGAATGCCCATCTCTGCCATCACGTTGTCGAAGTCAAACTGGAGGTGCTCGAAGCGGAGCACACGGTTGGTGAACGGTAAGCCCCAGAACAACCCGTCTTCCATGTAGTTGTTCGGGTGGGCAATCTGTTTGGCCAGCCATTCTTTGAAGGGCTCCATTGGTTGGTCAGGCCGACGTGCCGCATAGTGAAAGTACCACGAGACAAACAGGTCAAATGGGTTGCGGATCGTCGACATGATGATGCCACCGGAATCCAGGATTGGTCGACACCATGCCTCTCTGTACTCGTGGTGGTGCCCGTATAGTTTGGCGCCCATGGCACGCAGCACGCGCTGAGTGGCCGAGGAAGCCGTCTTCGGGTGGGCAATGAAGCCAAAGTTGTGTTCATCGTGGATGTACATCATGCCATCTCCGGGGCACAGATGCTGATGGTAACAGAACCACCCTTCTTCTCAGCCCAATTGTCCTGAGCCTCGTTCCAGGTGAGACCAATGAGGGGTACTTGCGGCCGGAAACTCTCGACTGATTCGCGAGCCTTCTCAGTCACTCGTGACACGTAGTCCGGGTGCGTAACACACATTACCTCATCATGGATATTACAAGGGGCTACGATCAATTCATGGGCGCCTACCGGTTGCAGGTCCCAGATGTTCCTCTGCAATCGCTTGGTGATCGAGCCACCAGGCGACTGGATTTCATGGTTGGCGGCAGCCCGCATGTTGGCGGCCTGGATGCCGAAGGATGCCCCGTAGAGAGCACTCGCCACTGCGCCGCCGGCCGTTTGGACACGATCACGACGCCACACTTTGACAGGGTGATTTCTCCAACCCTTCGGTGGAGCATTGGCCAACTCGAACAGCGAGTGGCAGATGCGATTCTCCAACTCAAAGGAGCGGGAGAAGCCAAGGAATGAAGTCACCCGTGCTGCGGGTTCCTTCCAAATGACCTGGCTTCCAGCCCCACCGGGTTGTCTCATGGAACAGAATGCATCGAAGGTCTTCTCACGAGCCTTCCCGACGCCGGGGTATGCTTTGGCGAAGTTATCGAACGCCGCTTCGGCGTCTTCCTTCTTGACACCAAGATTCCTCACCAGCGTGTCTGCGTTGCCACCATAGATCATGGCAAAGACGCCGGATTTGCCCTTGAGGTACATATCGTGGTTGGTGCCGGAAGACGCCAAGACTTCAGCGTAGGTATGGCCCGGGAAGATCGCCTGGCCGAACAGCCCGTGAATCTTCTGTCGCACCATGCCCTTGTCATCACACTCTTGACACTTACCAGAGCCTTTGCAGTCCTTGCACTTTACCGTCTCCCCGTGCTTGTTCTTCACCTTGCCAGAGCCGCTACACTTGTGACACTTCTTTGTCTGGTTACAGAACGGGCATTTGATCTTCTTGACCAGTGCCGCACGCAGGGCGGGGTCGTTATAGACAGCATCGGCCAACGTCACCTCGAACGAGTCAAAGTCACCACCACACAGGATGAAGCCCTCCCAAGCGAGTGGGAAACAACGTCGCACTTCCTTGGTTGCCTTGATGCCTTGTGCGTTGAGGCCGGACGAGCCGGACATACGAGTCGACTTAGTGCCGATCACGATGAAGTCTGCGTGGAAGCGGCCGGCGACCAGGAGCTTGTTGTAGAGCTCCACTTCCTTGGAAGCGACCTTGATGTCGAGCAGTTCCTTCGCGCGGTAGGCTGCCGGGTGGTTGCCGGCATCAGGTTCACAAGGTGGCACGTCAGCCTTCAGGGTGCCGTTGTCGCAACGCTGGCATCCAGCACCGCCACATTTGGTACACTCTTCATCCTCTTCGACTTCCCAGTTGCGGATCGCTTCGAGGTGCGCCTTCTTGGTTGACTCCTCAATGATCACCTTCTCCATCTCATCCATGGCCTCTTCCATGTAGGCACGGACTTCGGTTGGCTTGTTGATGTTGATCGGGGAAGAAGCCACCTGCTCGACGGCCTTGTCGCGAAGGCCTCTCATTCCTTCCACGTCAATCTTGAAGCCGTGCCAACGCACAGAGGGGACCATTGTGGAGAGGATCGAATCATCGTCGTTCGGCTCCGGGTTGCCGAAGTGCTTGTCCAATGCTCGCGTGTAAACAATATCATCATAGGCGTACTCGCGTGCGTCTTCCTTGGTGGCCCACCAGTCGATGAAACGTTCAACACAGGCTGGCCATGTATGGCCTTTGAGCACATCTTTTTCCTTCTTCTTGTCATAGCCCCAGACTTCCCAATTCTTCTCCGGCGTGGAAATCGCTAGAGCAAACGGGGCATAGCCCAGTTCGACCGGATACCAGGCTTTCGGAGGCTCCACGTCCTCGTAGTGGTACTTGGGCTCGTAACCCATCACGTACTCGGCAAGGAACTTCAAGCCACCAGCGGGACTGAAGCGGAGCACCACGTCTTTGAAGTCGGTGTCGAACTCCCCGTCTGTCTCACGGTCATAGACGGCCCACCGTGGGGCCTCGGGGTTGGCTTTCTTGGCGAAGTAGATGCCGTCGAGATGGACCCGCTTCTCCAATTGCTCAGCCAGCGCATAAGCCAAGGCGGTAGGCACCTTGCGGATGCGGACATCATCCCGTGCCATCAGACTCTGGTGCTCGCCCTTGCGGGAGTGAAGCATCAAGTCGAGGGCGCCGGCAGGCTTCACACAGGGACCATCACGGCCCTCCGGCTCCATGATGGCAATCTCGTCGATGTGCTCGCGTGGAATCCACTCGGGCGGCAGGAGACGCCAGATCGTGTAGAGCTTGGAGATTTGGAACCAGTCGAAGGACAGGTTGAAACCAACGATGCAGTAGCCCAACCAACTCTCGATGAGTTTGAGGGTTTTACCAACCGGCTCATTCCAGATGTCATACAAAGAGATAGGACCATCTTCGAGAGCATACTGTAAAAGAACAGGCATTGAGTGCAAACCGCACGTTTCACTGTCCACGTACAATTTCAACATTCAAAACACCTCGTAAGACCAGGGACCTTGTTCATTGACGCCAGACACCTCGACATGGGCGACCGGTGCCGTTTGCATGACGGCACCCTCGAAGCAGATCGGTTGGCCCTTTTGAATCTGGGCAAGCCTGGCGAAGCCACCTTTTCCGGTGGGTTCGACTTCCTTGTCGCCTGTCTCGACATTCACGATTTGAAATCGTGGAGAGTGGATATCGATTCGATAGAGATACATCTCAGTTTCAACCATCAAGATCGTGCCAACAGCTAACTTGCTGATCTCAATCATCGGTGGCATAGGGGCCGATGTATCCGACTGGGGGGTCGTATTCTGGGGCACTTCGGATATCCTCTTCGATCTGTTCGTCAGTTAGTTTCCCTGCGGCCCATGCAAGGACGCGAGTTGCCAGTCCTGCACAGTTCACCTCGAAAAGATGGGCGACCATTTCGCCAAGTTGCTCTTTTGATTTGCGGTGGCGGAACTTCCGTCTGTACTTTGGGTCCAGAGTAAGATGTCGCGTCTTACCGTTCTGTTTTTTGCACTGAACAATGGTTTTGACCGCCTTGATCTGCTCGGCTTTCGTTTCCAGCAGCGAGATGGCCTCGATGTTGATGGCTGAAATAACCCCAGCCGCTGCCCACTTCTGTGCCTCTTTAGGCAACGTCAGCAAACGCAATCTTGCGTGGACCCAGCGAGTAGGACGTTTGAGTTCTCTCGCTGCGGCACGAAGAGAAACGCCCTCTGGGTACAGGTTCTTCAGAGCATTTGCCTCTTCCAGCATGTTCAGGTCTTTACGCTCCAGGTTCTCGGTCAAATTGAGAATGCGAGCCTGGTGCTCGGTGAGATCACGTCGGACAGTGGCTGGTATCCTCTCCCACTTGAGGAAGATCGTGGTGGCTTTGAAGCGACGATGCCCAGCCAGCAAACGATACTTGAAGCCGGGTTTCTCGAAAGGTTGAACAACCACCGGGAACTGAAGACCGTTCTCTCGGATAGACTCCGAAAGATCATGCACTGATTGTGGAGTGAAAGACCCACGGCAATTGAAACGGGCATCATAGTAGATTTCGGTGACTGGCAGATCGTAAACGTCGTATTGCTCCAGTCTGTTCATTTGCCGTACACCCACAGATGATCGAAATTCTCACAGGCCATGGCGGGTGTGTCACCGTATGCGGTGACACCTCCATGCTGGCAAGCCCATTGCTTCTCTGTTTCATCAAAGTAGACTTCCGTGTACACAGCA
>Ga0307377_10001790_pt1 | contig 26348 bp, 15 predicted proteins | sample TR3MG_FD_202535 | JGI IMG/M metagenome (GOLD analysis project Ga0307377, IMG submission 202535) | Soil microbial communities from Risofladan, Vaasa, Finland - TR-3 | ecosystem: Environmental > Terrestrial > Soil > Coastal area > Acid sulfate soil | place: Finland: Risofladan, Vaasa | collected... | reverse complement strand
GAGCAGCGCGCCGGGCGCGGAGCCGCCAGCGACGCCACGCGCTAGGGGGCTCAGGGGCTTGCACTCGCCGCCCGATACGACGCCCTCGGCGCACCAAGATTGAGGAATGGCGTTCCTCATGTCAAGTGACCCACTAGCTCTTTCCTATGAGGGAGCGTGATATGGTCTTGGAGATAACGGACGTCATTGGCAAGATCCCTTATCGCATGGCATTCGCCGGCGGTTGGATCGACCAGCCGTTCGTGTCAAAGCACAATCCCTCTCCGCCTGGCTCGATGGTCGTAGTTGCCCTGGAGCCCACGTGCCTATTTATGGATCGCTGCGGGATGGGTACCAGCACGCGCAAGGTCGCTATAAAGTTATGGCAGGGGCGATTGCCGGATGGGGATCCAGCGGAGCTCGTCCGAGAATTGTACGCCCTGGAGAACAAGGGTAAACCGGAGCCTTCAGGGGCACAGGACATGGCTGGCATAATCTATCCCGGCGTCAACCGGCTCGATTTTGACTACGCCTATGAGGGAGGATACTTCCCGGTGCACGTCGGGTCGAATAACGATCCGGATGTCGCTCGCTGGTTGGAGGGCGTGATTCACATGGTGCCGATTGCCCAACGCCCTCCCGGATACAATCCACTGGGTGAAAAGAACCTGGACCCGCAGTGGGTCAGGAGGCTAGGGCAGTCAGGCAAGGATTGCTTCGACGCCATCGTCACCCGGGACGCACAGGGGCTGGGCGCCTCGATGAACGAGTGTATGAAGTGCTGGGAGGCCATCCTGCCGCACACGGTGCGGCATCCGACCATTACCGTTGACTTGATGGCGATCCTGGGCTACTATCAATCCCGCTATGCGGGGGCGATGTACTCCGGCAGTGGCGGCGGATACATCTACGTCGTGTCGGAGGAAGAGGTGCCGGGCTCGATCCGCGTGAAGGTTAGAGTTGCAGGATAGAGCGAGACACCAATGAAGAAGGTCGTCGTAGCGGGAAGTTTCGATGATATGAGAGCCCACCACTTCCGATTCCTGGAAGAGGCGTCGAAGCTGGGAAGTTTGCACGTGCTGTTGTGGTCCGACGAGACCATCCAGCGGCTAGAGGGAGAACCGCCCAAATTTCCACAAGCAGAGCGGATGTACTTGCTGGAGGCCATCCGATACGTCGCTGGACTGACGTTGGTGACGGGACAGGTCGAGCGGGACGCCATACCCCAGGTCAACGACATCCAGCCGGGTGTGTGGGCAGTGAATGAGATGAGCGACACCAACCAAAAGCGATCGTACTGCGAGGCGCGAGGGGTGACATATCGCGTCGTGAGAGAGGATGTTCTGAAACGCTTTCCCTCCGTCATTCCGAGCTTTCCCTCCGTCATTCCGAGCGAAGCGAGGAATCTCGGCTCGTCGCGGAAGAAGGTGGTCGTGACGGGCTGCTTTGATTGGTTCCATTCGGGCCACGTCCGGTTCTTTGAGGAGACGTCGGAACTGGGAGATCTGTACGTCGTCGTTGGGCATGACGACAACATCAAGTTGCTGAAGGGCGAGGGACACCCCATGTTTTCGCAGGACGAGCGGAGGTACATGGTCCAATCCATCCGCCACGTCAAGCAGGCGTTGATATCCTCGGGGCACGGGTGGATGGACGCTGAGCCGGAGATCGCCAGGATCAAGCCGGATATCTATGCGGTGAACGAGGACGGCGACCAGCCGGAGAAGCGAGCGTTCTGTGAGGAGCACGGCCTCGCGTACGTCGTTCTGAAGCGGCTGCCCAAGGAGGGGCTGCCGTGGAGAGAGAGCACGGTTCTGCGGGGATTCTGATGGGATACTAGGCGCGCAATTAGCGGAGGTGGAGGCCACGCTGGGGACCTCCCGCCAAGTAGATAGCCGCGAGGCAACGAGGGCTGATATGGAGATTAAGACCTCTGACTACGATCGATCTGACGTCAACCGATTGCTCACGGCGCTCAATCACCAGGAGCCGGACAGACTGCCGCACGTCGAGCTGTGGGTTACCAGCCAGGCGGTGTACGAGTACGTCCTGGAGCGCAAGCTCGATTACGTCATCGGCGATGCCGCTGAGGGTGGGCAGTCAATCACGCCGCAGGATGACGTCGAGTTCGCCCGGCGGCTGGGGCAGGATGCGGTGCTGTGCAACTTTAACTGGCGACCCAACAACGTGTTCGGGCGCGCGGCCGATGGCACGCGGCACTATGTGGACGGCTCGATAAAGGCGATGGCCGACCTGGACGACCTGGATCCCCCGCCGTCGTTAGATGATCAGCTCAAGCACCTGGAGCGCTACCTGCGGGCCGCGCAGGGAACCGGCGTGGGGATCATTGCCAACCTCACCTCCTTCTTCGACAGTGCTCTGCTGGCGATCGGCATGACCGATGCCTTAATCATGTTCTACGAGAACCGCCCGCTCCTCGATAGGCTGATGGACATCCTCCTGCAGCACCAGGAGAAGGTGATGCGCGCTGTGTGCGACCGGTTTGCCGATGATCTGGCGCTGGTAATGGTCAACGACGACATTGCCTATAACACCGGCCTGCTGATCCGGCCCGAGATGTTTGTGGAGATTTTCCCCCATCGCATGAAGCGGCTGATCGCTCCGGCCAGGGAGCACGGAAAGCTCGTGCTCATGCACACCGATGGCAAGACAGAGGCATTCATGTCGATTCTGCATGAAATAGGGATTGACGCCAACCATCCCGTGGAGCCCGAGTCCAATGATATTTTTGAGGTCAAGCAGAAATGGGCTGGCAAGATGGCCTTAATCGGCAACGTCCACACGCCGCTCTTGGCGTATGGCAGCAAGGAGGAAATCGAGGAGAAAGTCAAGGAATACTGCATCCGATTGGCTCCTGGCGGCGGCTACGTCCTGGGATCATCTACCAGCATCATGGACGGTATCCCACCGGAGAATTTCGTAACGATGACTGAGGCCGTGCACAAGTACGGCCGGTACGGTTCTCTTGGCAGTGCATCTTGAGGATGCGCCGGCAAACGCGATGTCGTATGCAAAAGGTTTCCAGCAGGGTCCTATAGCGTTTTGAGCCTCACCGTTTAAGGAGAAAAAAAGTGAAGCCCTTAGAGACAAGCACTGTGGCAGAAAAAGATGATGCCGACCGTGTACGGCGTTCTCTATACTCCCGTCTCCCAGCGGGCGTCCGAGAAATCCTTCCACCGCTGGTAGGCTTGCTTCTTCTTATGGCCGTGTTTTTTGTGCTTGCGCCCACGTTTCGGCAATGGGTGGCCATGACCGATATTCTGCAAAACTCCGCTGTGCTGTTCATCATGTCCACCGGCATGACCGTGTGTCTCATCGCGGGCTGTCTGGACCTCTCGGTGGGATCCATTTTTGCCTTGGTTTCCGTGGTAGCGGGACGATTGATGCTCGACAATGCGCCGTGGCCGTTGATAATTCTGGGCGGGCTGACTGCCGGAGTGCTGTGCGGCGTGATCAACGGGCTCATCGTCACCAAGACCGGCGTCCCAACCTTGATTGCAACCCTGGGTACCTTGCAGATCTTCCGGGGCATCGCCAATATGCTCGGCTCCGGCGTGGACATGTCCCGCTTCCCAGCGGCGTTTGACTTGCTTGGCAAAGGAACGTGGGGGCCAGTGACCAACTCCGTCATTGCGTTTGCTATTGTCTGGTTCATTCTGACGAAGACCAAGGTGGGCTTCCATGCGTTTGCCATCGGCGGTAACCCGGAGGTGGCGCGCTTGGCGGGCATTCCGGTGAATCGCAACAAGGTCATCTACTACTGCATCTGTGGGTTCATGTCCGCGCTATCTTCTCTTGTCTATACCGCCCGCGTTGATTTTGCCCACGTGAATCGCGGCGTTTCGTATGAACTATGGGCTATTGCAGGGGTGGTCATCGGCGGCACCAGCATGTTCGGCGGCGTTGGTGGGGTGGGCAAGACCGTCATCGGCGTGCTCATTATCCGCGTGCTTGAGGCCGGCCTCATTCACCTGCACGTGCAGTCATTCTGGCAGCAGGTGGCGGTTGGCGTGGTCATCATCGTGGCCGTCTGGCTGGACTTTATCCAAAGAAGGGCCAGAGAAAAGGCCTGACGCTCTTGGCCAGAAGGATAAGCCAGATCCCGTTACATCCGGCTGATAGCTTCAGTGATGAGGAGGTGTCTATGTAATGAACCCGGATTCGCAAGTATGATGTCGAACGACGTGTAAGCGTAACCCTAACAGTATCAGAACAATGACACAATTGGAGGAAAAAACATGAAAACGAAAATGTGTGTGCTGGTATCGCTTCTGGCCGTCGTCTCCTTGATCCTGGTGGGCTGTGGTGGACAAGCTACGCCTACCGGGGCGGCCGTCCAACCCACCGCAAAGCCGATCACGATTGCCTACTCCGGCTTTGCCACCAGCAACGACTTTTGGAACACGCTGGGCAAGGCGGCGGCGGCAGAAGCCGCGGCCAAGGGCGTGAACTTCATTGACCTCACCACCGAGACGCAGGACGCGGCGGCCCAGAAGGCGGCCGTGGACAACGCTATCACCCAGGGAGTGGATGTGCTAATCATCGGCTCGGTTGACAACCGCGTCTGGGGAGACACGATCGAGAAAGCCAAAGCGGCTGGGATTCCGATCCTGGCAGTGGATACGGCGATCGACGATCCTTACATCTCGAGCCTGATCCAGACGGACAACGTGTCTGCGGCCGGTCTGGCCGGCGACTACATCTGTGAGCAGACGGGTGGCGAAGGCACGATCCTGGTAATTGGCGGTAGCGTGGGCCACCAGACGGGCGATGCCCGCAAGAACGGCGTTACCGGGAAAGCGGAAGCCTGTGGCTTGACCGTGATCGGTGACTGGGGTGACTGGAGCGAAGAGAAAGACATCGCCATCGCCCAGAACACGCTGACGGCCAACCCTGGCCTGAGGGCCATCTTCGTGGCGCACGACGGCGGCGCAGCGGCTGTGGCGGCGATGGTGAAGCAGAAGGGCATGACCGACCAGGTGCTCGTCGTCGGCTTCGATGCGCTGCCGGTGATGCTTAAGGCCATCCAGGCGGGTGAAGGCTCCGCCACGGTCAAACAGGATAACGTGCGGATGGGCAAGGAGATCGTTGACAACGCCATCAAGATCGTCAACGGTGAGACGGTCGAGAAGACAGTCCTCATCCCCGGCATCCTCGTCACCGCAGACAATGTGGCTGAGTACTTGCCGTAGAAAAAGCCAGGCAGTGAATTCTGGCAGGTATACGTCGAATCTGTTTGAATAGTTGTCCGGCGTGTACAGTCCAGGCCTGCGAGGCCTTGGAGCGGATGTGAGAAGGTGCTCTTGAAAAGGCCTCGCAGGCCCCCAATGCACTATACGGTAATTACCACATTGAGAGACTGAATTCGCAAAGTTTACGGATGAGACTCTCAGGAGAATGAATATGGAAAACCTGCCTGAATCCAATCAATATATCATAGAAATGAAAAACATCGTCAAGAGATTCCCAGGTGTCCTCGCGCTGGATCGGGTGAACTTGCAGCTTCGGGCGGGAGAAGTCCATGTGCTCCTGGGTGAGAACGGGGCCGGCAAAAGCACGCTGATTAAGGTTTTGAGCGGCGCATACCCGGCCGATGAAGGGGAAATCTACCTTGAGGGGCAGAAAGTGGATATCAGGTCGCCTCAGGCGGCCATTGAGAAGGGCCTCCGGTTCATTTACCAGGAGCTCAACCTGATCCGGGATATTGATATTGCCCGGAACATGTTCCTCGGTATGGAGCCGATGCGGTCGGCCGTTTTGGGCGTGGTTGACGAGGCGAAGCTGTACAAGCAGGCCGGCGAACTCTTGCAGCGGTTTCACATTGACCTGGCCCCAAGGGAAGTAGTGAGTAAACTGAGCGTGACACAGCAGAAAATGGTCGAAATAGCCCGCGCGCTGACAACCCAAGCCAGGGTAATTGTCCTGGACGAGCCGACCGATGTGTTGGAAGACCGGTCGCGGAGAGACCTGTTCAAGGTGATTCGACAGCTCAAGCAAGAGCACGGGATAAGTTTCATTTATATCTCCCATCGTTATCGGGAAGTGCATGAAGTCGGCGACCGAGTTACGATTTTGAGAGATGGCAGAAACGTAGGCACGTATGAAATCAAGCAACTGGCCTTTGACACGATGATCGAGCGCATGATCGGCGGCCAGATCAAGAAACAGTACCCCAACCTCGCGGCTCCCTCCCAGGACGACGCGCTCCGTGTTGAAAACCTGTCGCGCACGGGCGTACTCGATGATATCAGTCTTACGATCAAAAAGGGCGAGATTGTTGGCGTGACGGGCTTGATGGGCGCAGGCAAAACGGAATTGGGACGAGCAATCGCGGGTGTAGACTTGATAGACTCGGGGGACGTCTACGTTCACGGGCAGAAGGTCAGATGCTCTAATCCAGAGCAAGGGATCACAAATGGTATTGCCTATCTTCCCGAAGACCGGAAGGCTCTAGGGCTGATACAGAATCACAACATACGCAACAACTATGTTCTTCCCAGCCTGAACCGTTTGAGCGTGGCCGGGCTGGTGCGGCATAGAAAGGTTGACATTGAAGCCCGAGAATACATGGACAGGTTGAGCATAAAAGCCCCTGACATATATACCTTTGCCAGGCAGCTTTCAGGTGGAAACCAGCAGAAGACAGTTGTCGCCAAATGGCTGGGGGCTCACTCCAAGGTGCTTATCTTTGATGAACCTACCCGGGGAATTGACATCAACGGCAAGAGAGAGATTTACAAGATAATGGAGGAACTTCTCGAGCAAGGAGTGGGAATTCTCATGCTGACCTCGGACTATACTGAGGCGTTGGAGATGAGCCACCGGATCATCGTCATGAGGCGCGGAAGGATTTGCAGGGAGTACAAGCGCGGGGAGCCCGAGGAGTCGGACATCCTGCGCGAGGCGATCGGCGCGGTTTCCAATGGGAACGCTCGCGGCGCACCTTCACGAGCCGGGTCGTAAAGCCCTGGCCTTCCTGGTAGTCCTGCACAGAACCGACGAAGCAGCACACGATGGCCATAGTGGAAGGATGACCGCCTGGTTGGGAGATACCTACATTATGGCAGATCGTGGGCTAAGACGGATTATGAGGAGTAGAGTAGTGATCAAAAACGGCATTCTTAACCCCCAGATCAGATCCTTGTTGGCCCGGGTGCGGCACACCAATATGCTGGTAATCGCTGATCGAGGATTCGCCTTTTGGCCTACCATTGAGACAGTGGATATCTCGTTGGTGAACGACGTCCCCACCGTCCTGCAGGTGCTCGATGCCATCCGGCCGGACTTTGAGATCGGCGAGATATTCATGGCCGAGGAATTCCTGGATGAAAACACCCCAGAGGTGCGCGAACAATTCGCTCAAGCGATGGCCGGCATACCGGTTTCTTACGAGGCGCACGACGAGTTGAAAAGGCGCGTGCCGGATGCTGTTGGCTTGATCCGCACCGCAGACACCATTCAATATGCCAATATGATCCTGGTGTCTGCCTGAGGTGGCGCCCATGTTCGCAAGTGTCATCAGGAAGGCAAGCGATTACGAAGCCACCTGGGAATCGCTTAAAAAAACCACCGTGCCGGACTGGTACCAGGACGGCAAATTTGGCATTTTCATTCACTGGGGCGTTTATTGCGTGCCGGCCTTTGGCAACGAGTGGTACCCCCGTAACATGTACATAGAAGGCTCGCCTGAATATCAACATCACCGTGAGACGTGGGGCCCCCACTCAGAGTTCGGCTACAAGGATTTTGTCCCCATGTTCAAAGCTGAAAAGTTCGACCCGGCCCACTGGGCAGACCTTTTCAAGAGAGCTGGGGCCAGATACGTGGTCCCGGTAGCCGAACACCACGACGGCTTTGCCATGTACGATTGCTCGTTTTCCCGGTGGACGGCGGTCAAGATGGGACCCAAGCGCGACATCATTGGTGAGTTGGCGGCAGCGGTGCGCAAAGAGGGGCTGGCCTTTGGAGTATCCAGCCACCGGGCCGAGCACTGGTGGTTTTTCAACGGTGGGATGACGTTCGATTCCGACGTGCGCGACCCGCAATACGCCGATTTTTACGGCCCGGCCGCGCCTGGCCCCATCGAACATATCTCAGAGGCGTGGCGCAGCCGGGATTGGACGCCCCGACCAAACGCCAAGTTTCTTGAGGACTGGCTGGCCCGTACCTGCGAACTGGTTGACAGATACCAACCGCAACTCGTTTGGTTTGACTGGTGGATTGAGCAGGTGGTGGTCGAGCCGTACCTGCAGCGCTTCGCCTCCTACTATTACAATCGCGGGCTGGAGTGGAATGAGGGCGTGGCTATCAACTACAAACATCATTCCTTCCCCGAAGGCGCGGCGGTGTATGACATTGAGCGAGGTCAACTCAAGGATATTCGCCCCATTTTCTGGCAAACAGACACCTCCGTCTCGAAAAACTCGTGGTGTTATGTTAGGGAGCAAGATTACAAGACGACCACCTCGCTCATTCACGACCTGGTGGATATTGTCAGCAAAAACGGCGCGCTGCTTCTGAACATCGGCCCGCGCCCGGATGGCACCATTCCCGAACCGGAGGAAGAAATGCTGCTGGAGATTGGCCGCTGGCTGGCGGTGAATGGCGAGGCCATCTATGGCACGCGCCCCTGGAAGGTGTACGGTGAAGGCCCGACGGAGGTCTTTGAGGGATATTTCCAGGACACCAAACACGCCGGCTTTACGGCCAAGGATGTTCGCTTTACCACCAAAGGCGACACCCTCTACGCTATCGTTATGGGTCGGCCGGAAAGCGGCGAGACGGTGATCCAATCGCTGGGCACCGGTCTGGCGCTGTACCCCGACGCCATCAAACAGGTCGAACTGCTGGGCTGCGAGGAAGGGGTGCCATGGTCGCGCGATGCCGATGGACTGAAGGTGAGGCTGCCGTCGCAGAGACCGGCCGATGCAGCCTTTGTGCTGAAGGTTACCAAGAAGTAGCTCACCCCAACTGTGTCGGGCCAGCGTTTTGTGATAGACAGGCAGTCGATAGTCTCCCTCTTGAGTGTTGATGGATAACAGGCTATAATGTTGGCATCCATCGACACCAGGAGGGTGAACTGTCGGCGCCTTCGACGACGACCTGAACGACCTCCTGGGGCTGGACGGCCACGAGGAAGCAGCCCTATACATCATTGCGGTGGGGCAAGTGTAGGACCATAGACCATCCGTGTCCGTCCGTGTTCGTCCCCCGGTGTACTCACCGGCTTCATCCGCGTCCAAAAAGATTGAACTGCATGAGTATTGCTCTGGCTGCCCTCGGCTTCACCTCGACCATCGCGCAGGTCCTGCTGATGCGCGAACTGGTTGCCACCTTCTACGGCAACGAACTCCTGTTCGGGCTGGTGCTGGCCGCGTGGCTGGCGTGGGTGGCGGCCGGGGCATGGATTGCGGATTGGGGATTGCGGATTTCGGATCGCAGATGGCAAATCCCCAATCCCCAATCCGCATTCCGCATTCCACATTCCGCATTCCGCATTCCACAATCCGCAATAGCAGTGGGGCTGGTGGGCGCGGCGGGACTGCTCCTGGTGGAGATGGCCCTCGTGCGTGGAGTCCGGCTGCTCCTGCACGTCACGCCGGGGGCCTTCGTCGAGTTCGGGCCGATGGTCGGCGCGATCGTCCTCATCCTGGCCCCATTGTGCTTCCTGGGGGGCTTCCTGTTCACCCTGGGCGCACGACTGACCGTCGAGCAGGGCGGTACCGCCGGCCGGGCCTACGTCTGGGAGAGCATCGGCGCCGTCACCGGCGGTGCCCTGTTCAGCTTCCTCCTCATCCGCTACCTCGACCCCTTCCAGACCGCCCTCCTCGTCAGCGCCATCAACCTGGCCGTAGCAAATCAGCAAATCAGCAAATCAGCAAATCAGCAAATTGCAAATCGCAAATTGCAAATCGCAAATCATCCAGCCTCCATTCTCCATTCTTCATTCTCCATTCTTCTCCTCCTCACCTCCTGCCTCCTCCTTCTCACGTCCCTCCCCCTTGGCCACTCCCTCCACACCGCCACTCTGCGCTGGCAATGGCCCGACCTGGCCTTCGTTGCCGATTCCCCCTACGGCCGCCTGGCGGTACAGGCGCGGGATGGGCAGCGCGTCTTTTACGAGAACGGGTTGCTAGCCTTCGAGACACAAGGGACGTTCCCCGAGGAGGTAGCCCACTTCCCGCTGCTGGCGCACCCCGATCCACGGGAAGTGTTGCTCGTCGGCGGAGGGGTGGCCGGGGACCTGCGCGAGATCCTCAAGCACCCCGGCACGCGCGTGACCTACGTCGAACTCGACCCGCTGCTGATCGAAGCGGCGCAGGCCCACCTCCCGCCGCAGGATGCCGCTGTCCTGGACGACCCGCGCGTCACGCTGGTCTTCGCCGATGGCCGGCTGTACGTGAAGAGCGCCCGCCGCACCTTCGACGTCGTAATTCTTGACCTGCCCGAACCTGCTACCGGCGCGCTCAACCGTTTCTACACGCGCGAGTTCTTTGCCGAGGTGCGCGCAGTCCTCAATCCCGGTGGCCTCTTCGCCCTGGGGTTGCCTTCCGCGGAGAACTATTGGAGCCCAGAACTGGCGCGACGCAACGGCAGCGTCTACTGGACGCTGCGCGACGTCTTCCCGCAGGTGGTGGTGCTCCCCGGCGAGCACAACTTTTACCTGGCCTCCGAGGTGCCGCTGGAGACCGACCCGGCGGTGCTGGCGGCCCGCCTGGCCGGGCGCGGCCTTGAGACGCGCTGGATGACGCCCGAGTATATCGAGTACGTCTTCACCACCGGCCGCTTCGCGGAGGTGCAGTCCCAGTTGGCGGCCACGGCGGGTGTACGGCTCAACCGGGACCTGGCCCCCATCTGCTACTACTACGACCTGGTGCTGTGGCTTTCGCGCTTCTATCCTGACCTGCGAGGGGCCTTCGAGCGCGCCAGCCTGGTCAATTTGTGGTGGGTGGCGGTGCCGCTGGTGCTGGCCGTGGGGCTGGTGCGCTGGCGGCGCGGCGGGGCTGTTCCCTTCGCCGTCGCCACCGCCGGCCTGGCGAACATGATGCTGGAAGTGGTGCTCTTGTTCGCCTTCCAGGTGCTGCACGGCACGCTCTACGCCCGCGTCAGCCTGATCGTCACGGCGTTGATGGCGGGCCTGGCACTGGGCGGCGCGGCCGGCAACCGGCTGCTATCACCCCCCTCCGTCCCCCCTAGGAGGGAGGATGAAGAAGGGGTTCCCCCTAGGAGGGGGGACGAAGAAGAGGTTCCCCCTACAAGGGGGGACGAAGAAGAGGTTCCCCCTACCAGGGGGGACAGGGAAGGGGTCCGATCCGCGAATCCTGCCGATCTGTGTTCTCCGCACCCAGCCTGTCCCACGAGAAGGGATAGCAGGAGGGTCAGGCGGGCCTTGATCGGTGTGCTGGCCAGCGTGGCTGTCTACAGCGGCATCTTGCCGCTCGTCCTGCGGCTGCCGATTCTCGTTCCGGCCTTCGTCTTCCCGCTGCTGGCGCTGGTGGCGGGCGCGCTCACGGGGGCGGCCTTCCCGCTGGCCGTGGCGCTCACCCTCCCCCTTCCCCTCCCTAAGAGGGAGGGGAGAGAACAACTCACTCCCCCCCCTCCCAGGGGGGGGCAGGGGGAGGGTGGGGCCTGCCCCGTTTACCTCTCGCGCGGGGAGGAGCAGGGGGTAGGCGATGCCCATCCCACTCCCCCCCCTCCCAGGGGGGGGCAGGGGGAGGGTGGGGCTGGCCGCACGGCGGGCCTCCTCTACGGGGCCGACCTGGCAGGGGGCTGCCTGGGCGCGCTTCTGGGCGCCGCCCTCTTCGTGCCCGTGCTCGGCATCCCCCAGACCTGTGCCACGGTCATGCTGGCTGTGTTAGCAGGGCTTATGGCGCTCCTGTGATTCACCAGGGCGACAGCATCGCACCCCTGCTCTCTGCTCCGCGCTCTCTGATCCGTCAATCCTACCGGTGTACCCACCGGCCGAATCATGTGTTCTCCCCGCTCCCTGATCCTGTAATGATCAGATCAGCAACGTCACTCCAGTGACCACCAGGATCCCCGCCACGACCTTCCTGAACAGCGCCTGGTCAATGTACTTCTGCAGCCACGCCCCGGCCAAGGTGCCGGCCACCAGGAACGGGGCCATCAGCAGCGCAAACCCCAGCACCTGCCCGGTGAGCAGCCCGTTGGCGCTGAAGAGCACCAGCTTGTAGCAGGCATCGGCGAAAAAGATGCCGTACAGCGTGGCGCGGAAGGCCTGCTTTTCCTCCAGCACGTGCGATAGGTAAATGATGATCGGCGGCCCGTTGACGCTGAACATCGCGCCCAGCGCTCCGCCCAGGAAGCCGCTGAGCGGCGCTATGTAGGTCATCCTGTGGGCGTGTATCGCAGGAGCGGTCGGGCGTTGTCTGCGGATCAGCATCGTCAATGCCCAACCGGCCACCAGTACTCCTAGGACACGCTTGAGCACGTCGTGGCTGAAGGAGAGCAGCATCCACGTACCGATGGCGGTCCCCACCAGTAGCCCACACAGCAAGAGGAACAGCAGCCGGCGATGGATGGAACGCCAGTTGGATGCCACCAGGATCGCGCCAGACGTCAGGTCAAAGACCAGAAAGACCGGCGTGACGAACTTGATGTCGAGGATGAGCATCAAGAGCGGAACGGAGAACAGCGCACTGCCAAAGCCGGAGACGCCTTTGACGAAGTGCCCGCTGAAAATGATCAGGCCGGCCAACAGGATGATGCCGATTGCGGTCGGGGCCATAGCGACTCCTCTGCCAATCTACACGTTGGCCAGCGCTGCTCGTGCTTTCTCCAGTTCCACGTCTACCCCCAATCCTTCAAATATCCGGATCGCCTCCTGCAACCGTTCCCGTCCTTCCTTCAGACCCAGTGCCGAGAGTGTGAGCCCGAGTTCGCAGGTGCTTTTCCCCAGTTCCAGTTTATTGCCTGTCAACGCCAGCATCTCGACGCTGGTCTGCAGGTGCTGCCTGGCCTCCTCGGACCTTGCGACGGCGCGGTAAACCTGGCCCAACACCCGATGGGCGATCCCCTCATACTCCGGGCTGCCAATCTCGTGGGCCAGGCTCAAGGAGAGTTCGCAGTACTTGAGGGCCTCGCTGGCGTCGCCGGATTCCAACTCGACTTCGGCGAGCAACTTGTACGCATCCACCAGCGTCGCCTTGTCGCCGATTTCCGTGAACAGCCTGATGGCCTCCTGGAGATAGTGCAGGGCCGGCTGGCGATTCCCCAAACGGTGATGGACTTCCCCCAGGTTGTTGTACACGTCGGCAATCCCTTGCCAGTCCCCGATTTCCCTCCTGATCTTCAGGCTCCGCTCGTAATACTCGATGGCGCGAGGACAATCGCCTAGCGTGTAGGTCACGGCTCCCAGGTTGTTGTATCCCATCGCCGCGCCGTACGTATCGCCGATTTTCTGGCTAAGCGCCAGGCTCTTCTGGATGTACCGGGCCGCCCGCTCGTAATCGCTCTGGCCCCAGTACACAGCCGCCAGGTTGTTGTACGTCCGGCTCACGCCATAGAGATCCCCGGCGCTTTCTCGCGTCTCAAGGCACGTCTGGAAATGCGCGATGGCCCGCGGGTAATCGCCCATACGCAGGTATATCGAGCCCAGTGTGTGTTGTAGAGCAGCCCGGACCTGGCGGCTCTTTTCGTCGTTGGGCAAATGCTCGCCGACCTCCAGCCCTGCGGCACACAGCCGGAGCGCTTCCTCGTGGTCTCCACGCTGCAAGGCGACCCACCCCATATCGCCGACGATGCGGGCCATCTCCGGCGTCTGCCGTGCATCGCCGAGCGCGGTTCGGGCCAGGTCCAGATTGTGCATGGCCTCGTCATAGTGCCCCTGCAGTTCCCACGTCTTGGCAATTTTGCGCTGTAGATCGGCAACCTGGGTGGGAGTGGGAGGACGATGATCGAGCGCCTCCCGATACGCTGCCAGCGCGCTCTCGTATTGCCCGATGAGCCGGTGCACGTCCCCCAGCGATTCGTAGACGCGATACACGTCTGCGCTATGAACGCTCAGGGATAAAGCCTGACGATAGTAGGCGATGGCTGCCTCGTTGGCGTACCTGGCCCTGGCCTTGTCCCCCGCCCTGGTCAAATAGTCCCAACTCTTCTCCTGGTCGCCGCTGTGGGAATAGTGGTGGGCCAGGAGTTCATAATACTCCTCCAGCCTGTCGGCGTATGTGCGCTCCAGGTACTCCCCCACGCGGTGATGCAACTCGCGCCGATGGGCAAACAGGAGGCTCTCGTAGGCCACCTCCTGGGTGATGATGTGCTTGAAGATGTACTCCCACTCCGGGGCCGGCCTGTCCAACGCTGTCAGGTCCAACCTGCTCAGCCGGTCCAGGTTGTCCCGCAGTTTTTCCGGCGCGATCTCGACCGGATAGATCCCACGCAACGTCCCGTACTTGAATGCCCTGCCGATGACCGAGGCCACCTTCACCGTCAACTTGCTGCTCTCGTCCAGCCGGTCAATGCGGCTCATCACCAATGCCTGGATGCTGTCTGGAACGTCCACCTCCGACAAGTCTCCAACCAGATCGTATCCCGTGCCTTTCTCTTTTGGCACCAGGTACCCCCGGTCCACCAGCGAGTTGAGCATTTCCTCCACGAAGAAGGGGTTGACCCGTGTTTCGTCCCGCAATACCCGTTCTCGCAACAGCGCTGGTACTTTAGCCATGCCCAGTTTGAGTTTTACCAGTCTCAGGGCATCCTCTGCCGGGAGGTCCGTCAACTCGATGCGGTTGTAATAGTCGTACCGCTTCCATTCGGCCAACTCGATGGTCGGCCGGTGGAGCGCCACGAGCAGGATGCGGTAGTCGGCGACGTTGCGGGCCACATAATTCAGCATGTCGAGTGAAATCGAGTCAATCCAGTGCACGTCTTCGAGCACGATCAGGAGAAGCGGCACAAGTTGCGCCTGGTGCCGCAACAGCGCCAACATGAGGTCGAATATGCGCTGCTTCCGCAGTTGTGCATCCAGTGAGGCGGTCAACTCATTGTCCGGCACCGGCAACCCCAGCAGTTGCCCCATCAGCGGCACCCAATCCCTGAGCACAGGTGCGGCTTCTACCATCCTCTGTTCGATCCTGCGCACCCTTTCATCGTAACTCGTCGCTTCCCCGGCGCCCAGGCCAAAGAACGAGGTGAAGAGATCTATCCAGGGCAGATATGGCGATTGAGAGCCGTAGGAGAGGCAATCTCCTCCCAGGCCGTACATCTCACACTGGGAAGCCAACGCGACCAGTTCCTCGAGCAGGCGGCTCTTGCCGACCCCAGCCTCACCGGCAATGGCCAGCAGTTGCCCGTGCCCTGCCGCGGCCCGCCTGACGATCTCTTCGATCTGGGCCAGTTCCCGCTCCCGTCCCACGATGGGCGACGCCCGGCGCCTGGCCCGCGCCTCCCCACTATCCCACGTTTTCGTCTCCTCCCGTATTCCTACTGCACGGCAGACAGCAACAGGATCGCGCTTCCCCTTCACACGGATAGGTGCCAACTCTTCAAAGATGAACTGTGCCTCCACCCGGTGCGCGGTATGCTGATCTATGAGGATTTCCTCCATCCTGGCGGCCTGCATCAGCCGTGCCGAGAGGTTCACCACGTCCCCCATCACCGTGTACTCCCGCCGCCGCTCCGAGCCAACGTCCCCGGCGAAGGCGTAGCCGGAGGCAAGGCCGATGCGTTGATCGGTGATCCACGGCAAACTGCCGGTTTCGCCCCTCAGGCCCAGGGTTCTGCACTGCATCTCCAGCGCACATCCCACCGCGCGCTCTTCGTTGTCCTCGTGCGCCAGCGGTGCACCGAAGATGAGGTGCAACAGGCTGCCCTTGTCCCCGGTGGCGACCCGGTTCAGCCGCCCTCCGTAGCGCTGGATCACCTCCTGCATGGCCGTGACGTACTGCTGCAACTTTTGCCCGGCCTCCGGATCGGCGTCGTAATCCAGCCCCAGGAAGTTGACGAACAGGCTGACGATCTGACGGTGCTCTCCCACGAACTGCCGCTGCCCCTCCGCTATCCGCTCGTACACCGTGGGGGGCAGGTACGGCACCAGTTGCGCGATGGCCCGTTCCGTTTCCCCCTCGCTCAGCGCGATCCAGTGGGCCTCATCTTCCTCCGCCTCTCCTGCCGGTTGCTCCAGTCCTTTCATCGACAGGAACCCCGCTCGCTCCTGGCCCACAACGATCCCCAGCGCTCCCCAGTCCGCCCCGACATCCGCGATACACTCACTGTCTATCACCACCTCGCCAGTGGCGGCGTGGCGCTCCGCCTGTGCCATGCGGTTAAGCGGGCGGCCGGCCAGCACGTATTCCAGCCCCTTCTGTGAGTCGCCTACGCTCAGGGACAATACGGAGCCTGCGCTGAGGCCGATCTTCATGCGCAGTGCGAAAACCCCTCCCTTCGTCTCTACCGCCTGAAACTCCGCAGCCTTTTCCTGCATCGCCAGTGCGCAAGTGCAGGCGCGCAGAACGTTCGAAAGAAACCCGGTTTTTTCTGAAAAACCGGGTTCCTGGCCACTCACAAACGCGCAGGTGATGGCGTCACCGCCGAACTTGACGACCTGCCCGCCATGGGCCCGCACCAGGTCAATCATGGCGGTGAAGTAGGCGTTGAGGATGCGCGTCAGTTCTTCGGCCCCCTCCCTGCCCAGGCGGGCCAGGCTTTCGGACATGGCGGTGAAGCCGGAGACGTCGGCAAAGAGAAAGGCGGCATCCATCCGTCCCTCCCGCCCTGCGGGAGAGGAGTATGGATCAGCAACAACCCGGCGCACGACGAAGCCAGGCACGTACGCGCTGATGGCTTGCAGGAGCACCTGTCTCACGTTTCGCACGCTCATGACTATACCCCACTTTCGCTCAAAAATCAAAAACTGGGGTTTCACTTGCGTTACAGCAGTGTTGCAAAAAATAAGACTTCGGAAGTCTTCCGAGACTTCCGAAGTCTGTTGTGGCCCAGGGCTTTGGGGTATACGGCTTACCTGCCAAAGTTCCTGAGGACGACCGGCAAGTAGATGGTGTGTTCAGCCAGGCTGGTGGACATGATGCCGAACTTGGTAAAGTGGCTGATCCGCAGCGTGATCTCGTTGTGGATCGTATCCACCACGTAACTATCGGCCAGGATCCATTGCCCGGCCAGCGTCGAGTAGTAGACCGGGATCAGCCTATGCTCCGAGATGCCGAGCATGGCCAGATCCGGGTCGGGTGGGTAGTGGAAGGTCAGTTCCACGTTCTGGTTGAACTGGGTGATCTGCTGCCCGTTCTGATCCACCGCCCACATCGCGTAGCCTGTGCCGACGATCTCGTGCCCGGGTTCCGGCCGCATCTCTTGGGTGGGGAAGATGAAGAGCGTGACCGTGCCGGAAACGGCCAGCGCCCCAGGTGGGATGACGAGTTCCACGCCATCGGGCATGATGATGGTCTGCATCTGGCTGGCGTCGAAACTGACGATGAAGGGCTGGGGTAGCGTATGGGGGCCGCCCAGCACCAGGTTCTGCACAGCCTGGCCGGTGGGTGGCAGGACGGGTACTACCGCCTCAGGGCTTTCGTAGAAGACGCCGTTGTCCGGGTCTTCGTAGACCGCGCCCACGTGCCACACGGTGTCAGAGATGACGCGCAGCGAGTAGGTAAACGCGCCGGCACCTGAAACCACGGTAGCCGTGACCTCGGCCGACTCGCCAGCAGTGGTCCAGCCCCAGACGTAGGCCGGGTGGGTCGGCGTGACGGCGAGGCCGGAGGCAAAGGTGATCGTGCCGCGGATCTCGCCGTCCAACTGGCGGAAGCGCAGTTGCAGGCCCACGGCCGGGCTGGCGGCCGAGACCCACGGGACGTCAGTGGGCGGTGGGTTCAGCCATTCCCTTTTCTTCAACTCGTCGCCGGGCAGCCCGGCACCCACCAGGTAGGCCCCTTCCGGCACTAGCAGTTCAAAGTGGCCGGACGGGTCACTCAAGACGTGGGCCTCAAAGTGACCGACGAAGGGGGAATCCCCCTCGGCGAACACGAAGGCCTCCGGCACCGGCGTGGTACCGTCAGGCTCCAGCACCTGGCCGCTGATGTGCGAACGGATCGGCCAGACCTTAAAGTTGACGGGGGCGATAACCTGGTTCGCCTGGACGGTCACCAGCGTCGTGGTCGGCACCGCCACGTAGCCGCTGGGCGGGTCTACCCAGGCGCGTAGGTGCCACGTGCCGGAGATCAGGCCCAACGAGTAGCCGGCGCTGCCGGGGTTCACGTTGGCGGCGACCCGGTGGCCCTGCCCATCCTCGCCGAAGACTTCACCGTGGGCGTCGATCGCCGGGTTGGTCGTCCCTGCTTCGACCAGGTGGCCCTCGATCCCTGCATTCTTGTGCTCCAGGGGCACATTGATGAACACACTCGCCGCCGGGGCCACCGGCACAGGGCCGGTACTACCCGACACGTAGGGGGCGTGCGGCGGCAGGTCCAGCCCGACTTCGTACTGTGTGCCACCCTGGGCCTTGAGCCTGAAGCCGCCGTCCCGCAGCGGTGCGTCCGAGAACAGTTCGTTCGATGGCAGGAGCCGGGCCCAGGCCCAGCCGTCCAGCCCCCACAGGGGGTCGGTCGTGTGGGCGTCCACGGCCATCCCCTCGATGCGCGCCCCCGCGTAGGTCAGCCCCAGGTCCACGCCGGCCATCGTGCCGCCCGGCCCTACCCGCACCAGGCGTAAAGGCTGGCGGTAGACGTAGGGCCGTTCGGGTCCCGGCCGGGGCTCGATGAACCATTCGCCGCCGATGACGGGCATCTCGTAGACCCCGTTGGGGTCGGTCTCGGCCTGTCCCCAGGCGAACCCTTCGGGCTGCCAGCCGACGACCAGCACGCCAGGGATGCCCTGGCCGGACTCGTCGTGCACCCGGCCTACGATGCGGGCGTCTTTGTGCAGTAGCGGGATGTCATCCGGTAGCACCAGGGTCTGGTTCGGCCCTACGTAGACAGGGAAGGGTGGAGGTGCCTGCAGCCCCGGATGGTTCAGGTGGACCGCGAGTTCGTACCAGCCATCTGGGATCGGGATTTCGAAACGGTAGTCCGGTCCCAGCCGGGCGCTGTTGCGGATGACGTCGTTGCGCAGTTCGACCAAGATGTCCCCCGGCAGGATGCCCCCTTCGTAGGGCGGACTACCGTTGCAGGGCAGGCCATCCGGGCAGACGACCCGCCCGGTCACCCGGGCGTTGGTGGGGAGCACTTCCAGCGCCACCGTCTTTGTTTCGGGTGTGGTAAGGCTCTGTGTAAAGACCACCCAGGCGGGTGGGCCGGGGAAGACCCACGTCACCGGCGGGGAGAGTGGCTGCACGTCCACGTGCCACTCGCCGCCGGGCAGGCTCAGCCTGAACCGGCCGTCGGGGCCGGTCGGCCCGTCGGCATAGCCCGGCTCATCGAGGCGGTGTGCCCGTACCACGCCATTGGGCACGCCGATGGCCGTCCCTTTCAGGACGACCTGGCCGATCAGCGTCTTGTGCACGCGCGGCAACGTAATCACGCCCGCAGGCGTCACCGTCGGCGGGTTCACGGAGATGGTGAATGGTGTACTGGCCGCCAGCCCCTGGCCGGCCGGCCCCCAGGGCGGGGCAGCCTGGATCCAGAACTCGCCGGCAGGCAAGCCGCGGAAGAGAAAGTTGCCCGGGCCGTCGGCCTGCGTCTCAAGCCAGAAATCGTCGCGGAAGACGACGATCCCCGCCCCAGGCACCGGCGCACCGCCTGGGTCGTGGACCAGGCCGACCACACTGGTCGGAGGGATGTGCATTTCCAGCACCACGCCGGTGGCGGGAGGCACGACCGCGTAGGGCCCCAGCGGGACGTACTCGCTCCCCGGGGGCGCGATGAGGTCCAGCGTGTGGGTCACGCCGTCTGCCACGCCACCGATCTTGAACTCGCCGGTGACGTTGGTGGTGGCCCACCGCTCTACCGTCCAGGGGATGTTGTGGGCCACGACCGCCGCCCCCGCGATGCCGGCACCGCTAACGCTATCCCGCACCCAACCGCTGATGCGCACCTCGGTCAGGCGCAAGGTCTGCGAGGCCCACTGCCCGCTCAGGATCTCGACGAGCCTCGGAACTGAGGCGGCGAAGGGGGAATCATCGGTCGGGTGGGCGATGATGGTGTAGGGGCCGGGGAGCAGGTCGGTGATTGAGAAGTAACCACCCGCCCCGATCCACGTGCCACGTTCGGGCTGGCCCATCTCGCCGTGCATGTGGACCCATCCAGCGTCCACCGGTGTCGTGCCATCCGGTGCACGGACCCAGCCCTCGATATGGCCAACGCCATTCGAGGGGCTATGCGGGCTGGCAGACAGTGCGATGGCCGACGTGACCGATAAGGTCAGCACGAGCCCGGCCAGCACAGCGACTACCAGCCAAACCATGTGAAGCCAGGATACCTGGATTCGCCGTTTCATGTTGTAATCCTCCTTCCTACTATGGTCACTGCCCCATGCAGTGACCGGTCAAGTAGACACTCAGCAGATCCGAACCTTGTGTCACCAACCTTCTCTTCATGTCATACTCACCTCCTATTCCACTCTTTGTTCAATCCGGCTCGTGGCCAGGGTGGATCGTCAACTGGTCCAGGCCACGCACGGTGATGAAGGGGACGTACCCTCGGGCCTGCGATTTAGCATAGGCGTCGTCTACGTGGGCCGGAGTGGTGGCATAGTCCACCGTCAGCACCAGTTTGCCGGTGTTCTTGAACAGGTCGAGAACCTCTTCCAGTTCGGCAGTCACCGCCGGTGGCGTCATCACGTCGTCGCCGTCGTAGCCGTAATACACGTCCTCCTGGCCGATGCCGTCCACGTCGTCCAGGTAGCCCGGCTCACGGGTGTACTCACCCGCCACTTCCACCGCCAGTGCCGCTGCGTTTTGCGGGAAGACGTAGAAATCGGGGTCGCGGGCGCGGGCGTAGGCGCGGATGGCGGCCACCAGGTCAGCCATCTCCTGGGCTGCCGTGGTCCATCCCTGCTCGGCATAGTACTCGTAGGCGTCCACGATGTCCAGGTATGCGCCGTCGAACCCGGCCTCCAGCAGCCGCTCGGTGTAACGGAACACGATCGCCTGCCAGGCCGGGTCCCAGTAATGGACCTTGTAGTTGCCGGGCCAGTCGGGGTTTTCGACGTCCAGCCAGGGCGGGTTTCCCGGCGCCCAACCGTCCTGCCAGTAGAAACGATAGTCCTCCGCCTCGCCGATGCTCATGTAGGCCAGCACGATCTTCTCCCCGCCGGGGCTGTGCTTGAGCGCGGCGATCTGGGCGGCAGTGAACTCACCGGCCTCGCCCCCATCGGAAGCATAGTCCATCACTACCAGGTCATAGGCCGTATGGCCGATGGCAGCCAGGTCGAGGCCCTGGAGTTGGTACAAAAAGTCATCTACTACCGACAGGGTAGACGATGGCGAAGCAGTCAGGACGAGTGGCAGGTAGGCCAGGTTCTCCTCGCCGTCGCCAGGCGTGGACGTAGCCAGGCGGGTCGCGTCTCCAGGGCGGGCCTGGCTGGAAGGCAGGGGCAGCTCTGCCCCGCCCGCAGGGAGCGCCGGCGAAGCCGCATCCGACCTAGAGCAGCCCCCCTGGCCCAGCAGGCTGATGATCACGGCCGTGATCATCACCGCTGGAAGACCCAGCCCGGCTGCCACGCCAGGCATTCGACAGGCCACTGGATGCTCGTGTTTGTGATACACCTTTTGCCTCTGCCTCGTTTGTGCCGGTCTTCTGTCAGGGGCTCCGTACCTGGCCCGAGTCAGGGTCCACCATCAGCGACGACACGTCCACCGCCTCGAAATCCGAACCGTGGACCTGGTGCAGTTCGTGCAGCGCGTCGTCGTCCCAGCGCTCGTCTGGCACACCGGAGACGTACCATGCCGCCCCGTTGTCTGCCAGCATCATGCCGTACGTCTTGAGCGCCCGCAGGATGACCTGTACAGGCGATGAGAACCCCGAAACGTCAAAGTCGGCCCGCAGGCGAAAGCGCTGGCCCATGGGCGGGTATTGTGCCCCGGTGAGGTCCGACGCATAGTGACGTGCAGGCCAGACGTATGCCCGGCGGGTCTGCGGCGCGGTAAAGCGCAGCGCGTGCTGGATCTCGCCTGCGGCCACTTCCTCGTAGCGCACCAGCCCCGGCAGGATCGGTAGCCCCGCTGCGTCAGCCGAGGTCCACCCTGCCGGCCGCAGTGCGTAGCCCTTCAGGTTAAAGATCGCGCCGGAGCCGGCCTGCCAACTCCCGTCGGGCTGCGGAAAGGCATCGTATAGCTCGTACAGCATGCAGTGGCCGCGATCTACGACCAGCACGTGCCGGTCGCCGTCGCTATCCGGGCCGCCCTCGATGGGCGCGTCGGGTGGGATCGGGTAGGGGCCGGGATCGCTTTCGTCGTGGTAGTCGAACGTGATGGACACCTGCGGCTGGCTGCCCGGCACGTCCATGCAGGGGATGCCGATGGGCGCGCCGGAGCCGGGTGGCCATTCGCCGGAGCCAAAGTCGGCGTGAACGTACTCGCCGGCGCCGATGGTGGTGACGTAGGCGGCCGAGTTAACGTCCACGGGCAAGGCGTCTATGGGCACGTTCCAGATGTGGTCGGCCGGGAACACGGCGCACCCTGCCACCTGGGGCGATCCCTGCGAACCTAGGATTAACGGCAAGTACGCGCAAGCGTCGTCTTGGCCGGAATCGCCAGCGCCCCGACGGCTGGCAGAAACCCCGCACGCCAGCAACAAACCGGCCAGGACCAGCGGTATCGCCCACACCAATGTATAGAGAAGCCTGCGGTTCACGTTTCGCCTCATTGTCTCAGCACCGCCGGCAAATAGATCCACGCCTGCGGGGTCCACCGCTCGTATGCCCCCCGGTCGCACACGACGCTCCCGTTCTCATCGCCGTCCACCGGCCGGGGGTTGCTGAGATAGTCAATGGATGGACAAACGGCGTTGCTGCCCGTGTCAATGGCAGGGCTACCCGGATTGGGCATCATGCCGTAGGCATTTCCGGTAAACGGCCCTGACAGTTCTGGATCCTGGCACAGGTCGTGGGAGTGCGAATTCACGTACGTGTCGTTGACGCCGCACTCGATGTTCTTCGTGTTGTAGGCGATGTTGTAGTCGGAATCCAGCTTGAGGTCAGCGCAGCCCTCCTGGTAGAAGAGAAAGGAGACGTCGCCCGGGTCGAAATAGTCTGTATCTCCCAGGAAGATGTTGTTCCGTCCCGTCAGGCTTTCTGTGCCATTGCAGCCATATCCTTCACGCGGGCCCCCGCCAACCAGCCCATCCCCCTGCCCGTAGAAAGTCGAATTCACGATGGAGACGTGTTCCCCTCCGGTGTAGACGACTTCCAAAGTGTTGCCGAGCGCCCGGCAAGGGTCTACGTTGTAGGTGAACGGTTTTCCCTCAAAAAAGGCACAGTTCCCCACCAGCACGCTGTTCGTGATCGTGGACTGGCCGGTGACCTTGATCTGGTTGCCGGCATTGCCCTCGGCCCGCACGCGGTCAATGACGATGCGCCCACCCAGTTCGTGGTAGAGCAGGTCCAGGCCGTCGGAGGTGTTGTGCAGAAAGGCCGAATCCTCGATGATCCAGTCCCCTCCGGTGGCACCGGTGCCGACGCCATCGCCGTACCCACCGGCCGTCTGGCCCCAACAGCCGGTCGGTTGGCCGCCGGGGTAGGTCTCGCCGCAGCCGTTCCACTCCACCGTCCAGTGCCGGAAGAGCATGGTGCCCGAGTTCGAGTCGTTGCCGTCAATGTCTCCCTCCCAGCCGATCCAGCCGTTGCCCGCAATGCGCACATTCTCCACGGTCCAGTTGGAGAGCCGGCCGGCGCGGACCCCCGCCGCGGCCAGTCCGTGGATGTTCAGGTCTCGCAAATGGACGTTGGCAGAATCCTCGGCATACAGGCCTTCGGCGGCCCAATCTCCGTAGGGATACTCGTCGCGCTGGCAGGCCAACCCCCCGCTGTGAGATTCGACACAGCCGGAGTGGTCGGTGATCTCCAGGCAGGCGATCTCGACGTTGTTGACGTCAGTGAGGTTGAGAATCAAGTTCGCCCGCTCGGTTCCCCACAGTTGCGGTTTGGTCAGGCATCCGGCATCCCACCCGGCTCCCACTATGCGAGTGGAGTGCGCCGCGTCGGGACCGCTGGGGATGGGTGGCATGTGGCAATCCCAGGGGTAGTCGGACTCGCAGTTGTCGGTGCCCGGCGCACCGTGCCCCATCCGGTAACTACCCGCGGCGATGATGAGCGTATCGCCGCCCGCGATGCGCGGCGTGCCATCCGGCGGCAACGCCCGGAATGGGTGGTCCCAGGCACAGGCGCGCCCCGTCCCGCTGCCGGGGTAGGGGGCGTTCGCCCGGCCCGTGCATTGGATGGCGGAACCACCATCGGGGCGGACGTAATAAGCGGCAGCACCTGGCGCGTGCGCTAAGGACGCAGGGGTGGCTGGCGACAAAGAAAGCGAAACAAGTGTGCCATTTGCCTGCGTCGCCGTCATACAGGCACTCCCCACGCAGCCCAATGCCAGAATGAAAGCCATAATGGTTTTCGTCCACAGGTGGTTCATTTTTCCCTCCTTTTTGATCATTACCCGGGTTCGCAGCGGCGACTTTAGTCGCTTCTTTCTCTAGTTGTGCAATATCGCTAGGAATTCCGCAACACCAGTGGCAAGAACACCCGCTGTTGCTGGCCTTGCAGGCTGAAACTCTCCTGGACCACCCCGTAAGTGACGCTTTCTCCCGCACCCGTCACCGTGGCCGCCGCCACGTACTGCCCGGCTGGCATCCCGGCCGTGTCCCAGAATAGATTCACCGTGGCTTGCTCTCCAGCACCCACCGAGATGGGCGCCGAGAGCGTCGTCACGAGTGCCCCCCCGGCGCCGTAGATCGAGAGCATGACCTGTCCCTCGAACGGGGTGGGGCGCCGGTTGGCGAAACCGACCGCAAAGGCTGCCCCCTGGCCGACTTTCAGCCCCTGGGGCACCGTCAGGTCCGTGATGCGCCCGCCGGTCACGTTCACCATCTGCCAGCCCACTGCCTGCTGGCTCCCGGCCTGCCACAGGTCCAGGAACAGGTTGTAGGCCCCCTCGGTCAGCGGGGCAGTCCACCCCACTTCCAGTGGGAACGGTTCGCCGGGAGGAACTACGCGATCCAGCCCCTGCACCCCCACCACCTGGCCTAGGTTGTTGACCAGCCTGAGAGTGCCGGTCACGGCGGCTGGCGCGTCGCTGCCGTTGAGCAGCGTCGCCCTGGCCGAGAAAGGCTGGCCGGGCGCCAGGTCACTTGGATCGGCGGCGAAACTCAGCAGGCCCACCGTGGCCGAAGTGTCGTAGGTGATGCGGATGGTCAGGCTGCGGTAGAGGGTGGCCTGGTGGGAGGCCGGATCGGTATTGTAGGAGAGCGGGCTGGCGTACACGCGGGCCAGGCTGTAGCCGTCCATAGATACGGTGCGGCTGACCGCCAACTGCGGCGGATAGACGCCGATATTGTGCGTCTGGGTCAGGCCGCCGGGGTCGCCGCCGGGGATGTCCACGGCCGGTATTTTGGCTGGGATGTTCAGCGTGCCCAGATTGACCGGGTTCTCCTGTGTGACCCGTACGTCCAGCAGCGTGGCTCCGAGTGGCAGTTGCAGTTCGACCTCGGCCAGCGGCACCAGCGGCACGCCAAAGTCGTGGGCCAGCGGCATTCCGGGCACCTCCACCAGGTCATAGTCCTCCACGTGGCTGATCGTGTAGCCAGAGGCGTCGAAGGTGCGCGTGACGACGTACGTCTGCGCGGCGATCGCCTGCGGCACAGCGAGCGCGCCGTTCTCGGCCGGCCGCAGCGGCGATGGGGATGACGTACCACGGTACGGAGCCGTGACCCAGGGTACGCCGAACAGCGTGAACTCGCCGCCAGTCTTTTCCTCTACGTCGTCCACCGAGTAATGCCCGTCCCAGTACCGCTTGTTGTAACGCAAGGCGTGCCCCAGGTTCAGCGTGCCACTGCTGGGGGCACGGGCAGCCCACGACCAAAAGTCGCGCACGAACTCCTCGCCACAGCACAGATCGTCGTCGTCAGGGTCGGAGAATGAAATCGCCGTCGAGCCCATCACCGCCGAAGCCCCCAGGTGCGCAAATGCGTTCACCATCGTCTGCTCGACGAAATTGCCGCTCGCATTGGGGTTCGGTAGTGCGTCCGGGAGTGTAGAGCGACAGCCATTGGAGGTAAAAATAGGGTGCTCGGCAGCGATCCGGTTGGCCTGGCCTGTCCCATTCAGGTCGTCCACCCCGATACTGTCCCCAGTGTCTGAGTTGCCGTCGTCAGGTGTAGACCATCCCCCTTCATTGGCATGGTCGCTGTGGTGCAGGATCTGATAGTGGTCCTGCATCAAGATCG
>Ga0307377_10001788_pt1 | contig 26358 bp, 45 predicted proteins | sample TR3MG_FD_202535 | JGI IMG/M metagenome (GOLD analysis project Ga0307377, IMG submission 202535) | Soil microbial communities from Risofladan, Vaasa, Finland - TR-3 | ecosystem: Environmental > Terrestrial > Soil > Coastal area > Acid sulfate soil | place: Finland: Risofladan, Vaasa | collected... | reverse complement strand
TCATCTTCCTCATCTTCATTTTGGGGCGGGCGTTTTTGCCAGCCCGTATCTACGCCAGCATCTTCTAAGATTTCCATCAAGGCAGTAACGGCAGCAGCAGCCCGGCTAGCATTGCGGGCAGCCAGTACGCGGCCTTCCTTGCTCTCGGCTGGCGGATCGCCCATGCTTTCATCTTCGGGCAATGGCTCTTGTGCCGCTTTAGCACCCGTGGTCATCGTCGCCGGATTCATCCCCCAAAGTACAGGAGAGATTTCGTATAGTTTCAAAGTGCGCAAATTGCGAACGGTCATTTGTTCGCCGTTGTGCACCTGGTCGGTAAAGTCTTGGTCAAGCACATCGTAGCCAAAGGACCACTCACCAACTGCATCGGCTTTAATGCGCTTGAAAGCTCCTTCCCCCTCTGGTGTATCCATTAGAAATTGAATGCGTGCCTTTGCACCACCCGTGACCGTGGGAAACTCTTGTAGAATCTTCTCAGGCAATTCATCGCGCCCAATCTCCTCTAGACTCACGGGTTTACCAATCACATCGCGCACACTTGAGGTGTTGTGCGCATCCAAGACCATGACCTTGTTGCCCCGCTCTGTAAAAGTCTTGGCAAACGCGCCTGGGTGAATCATGTCACCACCTTCGTCCACATTGCCAAATACCGCGAAGATAGTTTCAACTTCTCCCTGATCACCTGCCTTGATAGCCAAAGCAGGGAATGATTTATACTCACGTCCCATCGTTCTACCTCCTGCCTGGCTACGCGCCTCTTGCCACATGGAGTGACAGATAGCAGCAGCCTGGCTTGAATCATCCGTCGTCCCTTCGCTCAGTACGATAGGGATACAACGGCTCACGTAATCGTCTTCACTCTCGCCCGGTTTCGGTTTCGGCATCTCAAACCTCCATAAACGAAAAAAGCCCCACTCAGGGGGCGGTTTTTAAACGGCCTCCAAAGTGGGGCGGGATAGTCTAGGCTATGCGGCCCAGGTTATGCAGTTGTCAGTTAGTGTAGGACTTTAACTAAGCATTGTCCTATTATTATGACATAAACCAAAAGGCACATAAATAACCCAGCAAGAACAGGCAAAAAAGCAAGAATGAATAGCGCTATTTTAGTAAGGGTAGCGGCAAACAGAATATCATAATCATCAGTCATCATGCGCCTCTATTTTCAATGGTCGGTAAATTGCTAAAATATCCAGAGTAGGCGAATATGCCATGATGGGGCCAGATGCAAGCACTTGTAATTCCAGCGTTTCGACTATAACTGGCGTTCCAGTAACAGTATTGTCAGCCTGTCTTATCTCAACTATCCTGCGAGCTTGCCTTACCGATACTCTCTCTGACCCTGCTATCTGTATTTGTTTGCAGGGAGTGAAGATTAGATTAGTATCCTCGCTCACCTGCGGCCACACCTCGCGGGCAGCAGCTAGTAGGGCATCTCGGTCTTTCTCAGTCATTCCCTAATACCCTCTTTATCTTCTCAATGTCCCCTGTCACGCGGATAAGTACAAGGACACAAAGAGCTAAAAACATCACAATAAAAACTTGCTCTACTACGAAGACCTCTGCAAATAGCGCAGGGTCGGCTGCCAGCAAGGTGGCTATTTTGTCAATCATCTTCCCCCCATTTCTCGATTTGCTTCTGCAAGTATACCTCAATCATTCTCAGCGCGCGATACAGCACACGCACAAAAGCGCGCCACTCGTTGCGCTCAGTATACGCCTGTTGTGCATGCGCGTCAATGGTACTCATTTCGTCTCACTAGGCCCCGCCGGCTTCTGCTGTGCCTGTATCGGTAGCCCAACCGCCTCATTCAACCTAGCCCGCAGGCAATCGCGGCACACCGGCCCGCGCTCCAGGTCCAGGTATTCGCCTTCGTGCTTGGGCTGGCCGCAGTCTACGCAGAAGACAAGTTTTATACCAAAGTTGTCCATCAAGTAACTCTTGGTCATAGTGATAACTCCGTTGGCCTATCTATTCCCCCAGCACTGGCAATTCCGTGCACCTGCAATTTATAAACTCATCAAGAGGCCCGTTTGGGTCGCCTGGATACTGCATCTTGGCACCGCCAACAGTGAAGGTATCATCAATGCCTACTCTCTGGCCATGTGCTTCTCTGTGGCTTGGTCTTGTGCGGTCGTCCAAAGCAGCAAACCACTCTTTTTGTGTCACGCCCCAATCTCTGTATAGGTTGTGCGAACTGGCATTGGAAGCACGCATAATCTCAGTTCGTGCTACCATCTCGGCTCTATAAGGTGGCAGGCGTTGCTCTGCAAAGTAGGAGCGCCCTAGTTCCTCTTCGCTCATATCTTGCATCACGGCCAAAGCATCCCCGGCAATCCACTGGCGGAAAAGCAACTCAAGATTCTCTTGCACTTTGGGAACTGACCAACCTTCGGCGGCGGCAGTCTGGAGCAAGGTGGCAATCTCTCGCTCTGAGGTGGCCGAGATGGGATCCACAAATACTAGCCTATAAGCCTGAAACCAATCTTCTGAAAGGAACTGGTCTACCTGGAGCGGCTTTCCAAAGGTGCTTGCCAGGGCTTGTGCTTGGGCGCCTGAGATTCCACCTAAGAGCGGCGTCCATTCATCAGACCAATACTTTTTAGAATCTGCGTGCAAGTAGGCTGTAATCTCCATCTGGGCAATTTGCCATGATACAGAAGCCTTCTGCTTATAGGCGGCCTTCTGCGCTTTCGTAATGATAGCCAGGATTTTGCGCCTATCTTGCTCAAATGACTTGCGGGCAGCAAGGATGGCCTTGTCCTGCCAACGTTCGCCAATCTGGCGTGTCTGGGCAACGAAAGCGCGTTGTTGGTCGGTTAGTTTCTGCTCAGTAGGTAGGGGAAGTGCTTTTGTTGCTTCCTCTTCCGCCGTCTCTTCTGCCCCGGCGGCTCCCGTCTCAGTTTCTTCCTCACCCTCTGGTGCTTGTTCTGGGGGAGGTGTTTCTTCTGGCGCTGGCAATGCGGGCGGGGCAGGTGGGGCAGGCAATTCGCCGACGGGCACGAACTGTATCATAACGGGTACCTGGTAGATCTCATCCGCCTCAGTCACTGGCAAGCCAATCGCCTGCCTATACTCAGCACGTGTAACGGCGCTGGCAGTCCAGGCGGCAGCCACGTCGGCAATGTATTCACGCTTGTTCCACCAGCCTGGAATGCCTTTATAGTCATACTGAGCGAAATACCTTCCGTTGGCACTACGTAGGAAGAAACGCCACTCAGTCTCAAACATCTGTAGTTCGGGAATGAGTGTGTTCGTGAGGAAGGACTTGTAATCGGTTTCCTTATTTGAGTAAGTACTTTGCACCAGTTCGGGACGCGACTCAATGAGATTTAAAGGTACGCCAAACGGCATCACCATGCGGCTCTCGTTGCGTGCATCCAGGCGACCTAGATCCAACTCATTTAAAGTGGCGCCAATCTTCTGGTACTTGGCTCCCTGGCCCATGATGATAGGCTCTACCCAGTTTGCCCAATTGCCATATTGCATCATCCAACGTTCGCGCGCTTCTGCAATATCCTCATCGGTCAAGGGCATGTCAGTCGTAATCATAGACATGGGCATGGTGCCCTGGTCGAAGAAGAGTTTTAGCCAAGAGGTGGCGGCATTATCCACGTCACCAGATTGTGCCATTGGTGCGACAGGGGAGAGGCCCTTACCCAAGCCTAGATAGGGGTCTAACGGGTTGGGCAACTTGACGTGCATGGTATCTTCTGGCAATAGGGGGATGCCATCTTGTATCGCCATGCCCTCGGGCACGAACAAAAAGCCTTTCAGTTCACCGGTATCATACAGGTGTATTACACGGTCAGGACGCAATGTGTAGAAGCACTCTGGAAATTCTAGGCCAGCCCGCCTCTTAAACCACGTATAGGAATCGCCAAAGAGGTTAAAGAATACAAGCATCTCGGCTTGCAATTCTGCAAAGGACTGATGTGGGTTTGGCCGGTCCAGAAGGTTGCTTAATTCGTTATTGGCTGGCAACAGTTCTGGCTCATCTCGAGTGCCTCTGTAGGCTCTGAGCAAGCAGCCAAACGCCGTTCTCACTTTGAACATAATAGCCGAGTAGATAACAGCGTTAATCTCAAAGCCATCTCGGGCATAGGATGACAAATCGTGCATCACCCATTGGGCCTGAGCATTCATGTATTCAGGCCACATAAGGATGGAACGCGCGCGAGGTGTGCGAGATACACGGCCTTGTGAGACCTTAACTGGATACGTCCAGCCTGCGCGCAACCCGCGCGCGGCGTTCCCTATGCGTCTGAAAACACTCATCCTAGTAGTTTAGCCTTTTTGTACATCGTTGCATATCTCATGGCATCCATGCCATGATCATTCTCATCAATTGGCATTTCTTTAAGCGATTTGCCTTGTGGCGACTTGGGCCACGAATAGGCTGGAAACTCCTGCTCCGTACATGTCGGCCTTTTCCGCGTTTCTAATCGTCGGTCAACTTCTACCAGTGCTCCACGAAACAAGAATAATCGCGGCTTCCCATCGCCTGCTTTTCTGAGTCTAGCCTGTACTTCTTGTATACCGACTGTCACCCGCTTGTCTGCGGGTTGCGTTGGTACGCCATGACGCTCCAGGGTTGCACGATCCTCAGCATCGTGGTCCGCCACTGTCATCTCAATGCGCTCATACCCAGTTAAGTCTACAATCTGGCGTGCCAAGTCTTCCACCAGGCATTGCGTTACGTATATTTCGCGGTAAAGGTACATCCGCCCGTCACCATCCCTCGCCCACCATTGGCAAACGAACGGGTTAGTATAGCCAAAATCAATTGACCGGAAGCGCTTCCACTCTGACGGAATTGTGAACGGTTCCACTACGTGCAAGCGCATGTCAAATGTGTCGTATACTGCCCCTTCTGCTTGTACCCATTGGCCTTTGCACAATCTCAGTGCCAGCAAGCCAGTTAATTGACCTAGCGTCTCGAGATATGCTGGCGGGTTGTGCGGATTATCTAATGCGCCACTATAGTATATATGTGCCTTGCCACCATCAATCAACCGCCGCTTAATCCAGTGGGTGGGAGCATCGGGATTGGTTGATAAAATGATTTGTGTCCAGGGAGCAGCAATGCCACGCATACGTGCTAGGATTTCGTTGTAATCATCCTCGGTGAAGGCGTTCGCTTCCTCCATCCACACAATATCAAGCCGGCCTTCCCCACCCATCGAGCGCAATGCTTCTCGTTGCCGATCATCTTTCATCCCCCCCGCGTAGATTATACTACCATTCCAATATTGAAACGAGCGGGCGGCCTTGCGATACTGTACCAGTGGATCTCCAGCAATGACCGTATGTGCCAGGAAGGGAATCACCGACTTGGTAGCATACTCGTAGGCTTTTCGTAGCACCAGGCCAGTTGCATTTTTGTAGCGCATGCAGAAGCCGTGTATCTTCTCAGCAGCCAAGCGTGACTTACCACCTCCAGCACTACCAGTCAGTACCAGCGTGGGAAAGGTATCCCGCCAAGGGTCTATTTGCCAATCGAGAGGTTGGAAAAGTGCTCTAGTTCCATCACTCTGTGCCATTCTTGGGCCAGTCATCAGGCGATATGGAAACATAGCCTTTTAGCGGTTGCCCAGCGGTGGTCAAGTCCATCTGCTGTTTGGCAGGCAAGCCGCCTCGGTCAAGGACCTCTTTTGCTGCTTTGTGGCGCATGCTCACTTCTATGTCACTCAACTCAGTCACAAACTCCTGTGCTGCCTGTGGCACATAACGCTTTAGAATCTCAGCGGCCAAGATAATGCCATCTGCTACCATTAGTCGCACAGCCTCATCAATATCTGCTTTGTTTTTCCACCTGCAAACTGTCTCTTCTGCTATGCCAGTGGCCTCTGCTGCTTCCTTGTTGAAACGCACAAAAGGCCGTACTGCCAAGTAGCGAAGTTGATCAACTGTGAAATTCTTGACCAACTCTTGCAGGCGGTTGACTGGCGTTGCATTCTGTTGACTAGCCATTGCTCACCCTAAAGAAAAAAAGGGGCGTGGGCAGTGGGGGAAAGGAGGGAAAACCCCACCGAGGATTCCCACGCCCCTGCCAAGAAAGCGCACACCACGTCATTTAGCCGCCATGTGACATTCATGATGATAGACAGCCTCTTCCGATTTAAACCATCGAGGGCCAGCATTCCCCCAATCCGCACAGGGGGAATATCCCCACGTGAACCGTTTCCCACAATACTTGCACCGGCTAAACAGCCAGCGTTTCAGCTGGAAGATAAGCACAACTTTAATCTGCCAATGATGAATATGCCAGCGCGGATGCTGCCACCAGGGGCGAACATGCGCCTTGTGAATGCGGAATATCTGTTGAATATGGCAAATTGCATCATAGTCAGACACACCCTTAAACCAATTCCGCAGGTTATCATATTCATCATGCATGAGCGAATTTGCCAAGGCTATCTCAGTTTCAGATAGGTGTGGATATGTCCATCCGCAACTGTCATCCGTCCCATCAGTTTCTGGGTCAATGTACCAGATTTCTGCAATCCTGATGCCGCGAATGCGAATATCGAAGGCTAAAGTATTTGGGTCGTGCATAGTTCTCCTTTCATGTTCTCAACAGGTCATCTTTTTTGCTTTCATCAAGGCCGTTGGCAACACGCCAAGCCGTGATTGATTCTACCAATCCTGCAAGTAATTCTTCCTCCGCTTTACGCACAAATCTAATAGCGCGCAAATACCAATCAGTGTCACGCTTTGCCTTGATGCGTGCCGCTTGAGTAGTCAGCGTTTTGATTTCGTTCCACAATTGCTCTTTGTCATCTGCCACTGTACATTACTCCCCAAGCCGTCAAATGGCCTGTAGACCACTCTATCAAAGGTGCATCGTCAATATGTGTTGCCGGCAGTCGGTTCGTGTACCAGGCATAGCGCGTTATTGTTGGCTCGCCTTCTATCCAGGCAATAAACCTACGCGCTTCTGCTAAATCTGTAAAAGAGAACTCGGTAACCCAAACTTCCCCAATGCCCCACTCATCAGCCCACACGATGAATTGCCCGACTAGCGCTTCACATTCTGCCGCTGATTGCTTGTAGCAATGCGCTGCCAAAGCATCCAGTTGTGGCAGCTCGCCATAGATGTTAACGTATGCCTGCCTAAATTCTGGCAACCATTCAATGTTCAACTCAGATGGTGCAGGAGCCACAACCTTGCGATTGCCGATGATAGGCAGCAAACGATGATACAGAATTGCGCCTTCATCGGGCGTAATCGGTAAAATCAGATCTGGTTCATTGTAGAGCATGAACCAGTCAGAATCGCCGCCAATTTTCATCATGCCACCGATGATCATCGATGCATCTATGCCACAACTCACCATCGGCACATCCTCCACGCCGTCACATTGCGCCGGTTGTGACCACCAGCCGTATTGCCACGATGCCCCCACCATCAGCGCATCGCGGCACGGACTGCCAGGGTACATAGCCAGGCCTTTCTTGCTCGGCCAACCCTTCACGGCAATGGGAAAATAGTATTTGTAAAGTGCTTGCTGACTTGGCATATCTCGCTGAGCAGGAATTAGCATCATCATCAGCAAGAGAAAAAGTGCCAAGATGAGAGGCACCCGTCTCATTTTCTCTTCAGCATTGCCTTGACTATCAGCGGGTCGAGATGCGCTTCCAGAATTGGCACAGGATCAAGCCATCCGCCGGGATGGGATGTAAACCACCAGTGTGGCTCAAACGGCTGGTCGCGCATGTCCAAGTGGCAATGGTCGCCACCCTCGCCCAATTTGTAATTGCCGATGTGTCCCAAACATTCACCAGCAAAGACACGATTACTAGCTTTCCAAAGCCGAAACTGAGCATCGTCGGCCAGGTGCCAATAGCGTATCCACAGCGGCTTGTTATCATGTTCGGATTGAATGATGATGCTGCCGAGATAGGAAGTGGAATAGCCTGTTACATATACTACGCCATCAGCTACGGTGCAGACTGGCATACCTCTGTCTATGTCGCCCCAGGGACTCACATCTAGGTTAAGGTCAATGCCCGTGTGGCCGTTCGCGCCGATTGGGTTGTGATACTGTGCACAATACCACATTTCTGGCGGATACTTCTCCGTGCCGACAGGGAATGCCCACACCGCCGATGGCACGGGCACGACTTCAGCCGCCAAGATAGCCGCCACAGATTGATTGACCTCCCAGGCGGCCTGCTGAATGTCGGCCAGGTGTTGGCGTTGCTCAGCACTCAGGGTCATTTTTCTAGCCCCTTCAAGACCAATGCCACAATCCCACCTCCAACACCGGCCCCCGCCCCAATCTTGGCTATCTCAATGGCCGCCGTCCAGAGTTTGCCGCGCGTCCAGTCAAGTTCTTTGTCGTGTACCTCATCCTTGACCTTGGCTGCCTCTCGCGCCTCACGCAACTTGGTAACTTGCTCATCAAGACAGCCGAGATGTTGAGAGTGTGCTTCTTCCCGCTCCTCCAAGTGCCGCGTGCGGCCATTGAGAATAACCAGTTGCTTGTTGGTCTCCTGTAGACTCCCAAGCACTTGGAGTACTAGGTCGTGCGTCTGTTGCTGTAACGACGATAGCGGCACTGATTCGTACCTACGCGGTCAGTTTCGTGCTGGTCTTGAATGCCCGCAGGATCAGGTTGATGATAGCGATGATGCCAGCGGCAACCGGTACTACCCAGGGATCAGGTGTGAACTCACCGAAGCCAAAACCAACCGCCACGGCGACGAGCAGGGCCAGAACATTGAACCAAAGCGTTAGGCTGAGATACCACTTTTTCACTGTATCCTCCATTGGAAATTCTCTATCACTTTGCCAGAATATAGACAGCCAGCACAATCATGGCTGCCCCCAATACATCAATCCAGAATCTAGCCCACTTATCCTGCATCTTTCAGCCTCAGAAAACGGAAAAAGCTCACCACGAACGGGTGAGCCTCGATTGCTGCTGAAAACACGGTCTGCCCGTCCGTGCCTATCGTGCCATTATAGCACGAACGGGTGGCAGAATTCTACACCACACACAATTTTTAGGAATTACGGAATGGGGGAAAAGAAAAACTCCACCTTTTTAGGGTGGAGTATCCAGGCTTTCCCTGGCACGGGTGGCAGTGGGGCCTCCTTTCTCGTATTGGCTATTCAGCAGGTTTAAGTTCACCTGCCCACTCATACAACTCCTCGCCGCTATCCCACTTGACGACGCAGTCACCGTACTGGTTAGGGCGATCTTCATCGTACTCGCAATCAGAAGCATCGCCGTGGGTGCTGATTACAGTTCCTGTCCTGCCACTCTTGGCAACTCGCTCTCCAATCTTGGACACGGTTCTCCTCTGCGTTAGAGCCGCAGCCCTCATTAGCTATACAATCCGATTCTTATACCGCTCCCATCTTCGTACAGGAGCACAATTTGCCGATTCCGCCCGCGTCCTTCGAGGCGAACGGTTGCCAGTTTGCCAGCCTCGATACCATCCTGGCAAAATTCATGCACCAAGACAGTCTCACCAGCCTTGATGGTAAAGCGCCGGCCAATTCTCAAAGCCTCAGCAGGCCGACCAGCGCCTTGACGGGCACCGCCCGAATGACCTTTTGTACCTGTCATCAGTTCCACCAGTCCACTAACTGCAACTCGTCCTTGGCCTCAAAGCATTGACCGTTGGGACTCCCGAGATGGGCCTCGTAGAAAATGATATTCTCGCTACCGGGCTGCTCGTGGTAGAATGGCCCGCGAATCTCTATTGTAGTCCAGGTAAACTCATGATCCACCAGGAAGCGCCGCACCTGTTTTAGCACGACCTCGTATAAGTCCTCTAGACGGTCATCGTCAACCCGATGACACACCAAATTAACGATAATTGCATTGAAACTCTCCTCGTGACTCATCTTCCGACGATCTCTAACCATCGCTCACCTCAAGCTTTGGCTAATGTGCGTCGGCCAGTTCTCCAGGCCGAAGCGCTTGTCAAACTCCGCCAGGCAGGCCGCCCGTGCTACTTCGTCACCCTGCTCCCAGATTTCCTGCGCGAAGATCTCGCGCACTCGGCTATCACTCATCCGTGCCACCATCTGCGCGGGGGTGGGGAGAATAACTGGCCCCAGGTCTGCCGCCGTTTTCCCCTGTCTTATCATCTCTGCGATTTTTGCCATCCCTGCCTTATCCATCTCTCGCTCCTTCTCACTCAATTCCTCAAATCTAGTTAGATTATACCACATTTCTAATGACTTGTCAATACTTTCACTTTGCACTTTTGGGGAAGTTTTACAAAGCGGGTGAGATTGCCTCAAATGCCTGCCATATCCCGTCTTCGTCAACGATAGGCAACACCCTACTAACCTGCTGCAGTAGATGTTTAGCTTTCCGTCGCCTGTCTTTTCGGGTCTGGCGATCTAGGCGTTTAAACTCCTCTTGACTGAGGTTGTAGAGTGCACCGGCCACCTGGTCAATGGTCACTCCATCACCGTGAGCTAACCACCAGCCAAGACGCGCGGCCATTTCTACCCGTGTCAGTTTATCAGTCATGCCCCTTCCTTCTGCCCTTCTACCCACCTCAACTTACTTTTTCGCCCACACGCATGGAACGCCCCCCACGACCATGAAAACGTGTTTTTTGGCCTTTTGCTCTACAGGTGGCACCTCTACGCGCAGGATAACGCGCACATGCGGGACACCCAACGCTCCCGCTAGCCTCTGGGCGAACCCGGATTCAGGCATGACTGCATCAAATGCCGTCCGACCGTCCAGTAATTCAATGCCGCGCGATACAGGCGGAAGTCCTGCTTGCTCATTGGCCGCGCTGATCACGTTGCCCCAGTGCTCGAGATTGTCTTTCGGTTTCATTTAGCATCCCCCTTGTTGCTCCCTCTTTTCATTGCTCATCTCACAAGTCAATAATCTCCCGCCCTTGCAATCGACGCGGTCGAATCTCGATTATCTTATCCCCCTACCCTATTCCTGGCTGCTGTCCCTTCCTTAGCCTCTTGAAGCGAACGAACGAACGAACGAACGAACCTTATACACTTTCATGCCCATTCCCTGATGCAAGAACACGAAAAACTGCCATGCCCCGTGCTGTAATTTCAAAGCCGAGATTGTGATTGTCAGGATCGCGCCACTTACCATATCCAGATATCTCCAAACCCTCTCGCATCTCCTCAAGTTCTGACCGGTTAAGTGGTCCCTCTGTCACTAGCATCGGCTCGGAAAACTGACCACCGCCGATGATGATACGCGCAACTTGACGCGCCTTTTCACCAGCCCTAGAACCACTGAGTAACACCCCGCGCCGGATGTTTCTAGGTGTGCCACCATTATCCCCGCGCTCGGTGAAGTCAACAAGCACTTCCTCAACTACTGGCGGAGGTTTATAACCCTCTGGCACCGGTTTGCCTCGATAGAGCCAGCCAAAGAGCCAGTCAAAGAACTTCTCAAAGAAGTGTTGTTCAAACAGTGGCGAACGATACGCGAGTTCCTGGCCGAAGGCTAGCTCGAGGTGCACGTAATTGAAAATGGAGTAGACCAGAAAAAGCAAGGCCCCCAGCGCCAGGATACCACGGGTATATTTGAGCATCCCGGCCAGTATCTTTGCATCCCCTTCGCTAAAAGTAGCATATATGAGCGCCAACGCTAGAATTAAGCCAATGCCTAAGAGGATAGTCCATAGTCGGCTCGATTTCTTGCCAAGAGTAATACAAAGAGCTATCACCACAAGCACCAGCGCGATCGCTGCCTTGACGAAGATGGTCACCGTGCTTGCAAACTCAATGAGTTTCTCTGCCTTGACGGACACTGATGGCAACATGAATGATGCTACGCGCCACAAGCACCAAGCCAAAAATGCCACAAACATGGTAAGAAACGCGCCACGTACCATAGCGCCTAAGTCAAGGCAATTGTGCTCGGTGCCATTTGCATCCACGTCCACCCACTTGCGCGCTTGTACCATATACCAGATAAAGGTAGTTAGTCCAATGGCAAATGCAATACCCCAGAACACCATTGGCCCAAAAGTTACAATTGCCAAAATGATAGATGCCAGAATGCGCGCCGCTGCTACCGAAACAATGTTTGCTTGCATCCGAGGTACATCAACGTCAAGCGACCGGCCAGCCTCGCGCTTTTCTTCTACCTGGACAGGTGTATAAGGCTTACGTTCTATTAGCAACTCGTCAGACATTTTCACTAAACTTCCTTTTCATCGCTTCCAGCCCGCGTCTCGCTGCTGATGGTTCGTCACCTTCTGTTTGTGGCTCTTCTGTCTGTGCCTCTACCACTCGCAAGCCACGAATCAAGTTAAACAAATTATCTAGTTTTTCCTCTAAGTCGCCCATCGTCGGCTGACTAATGTATGCTCGTATCGCCTGTCGTATCGCCTCAGATGCGCCTCTTTTTGATTGCGCCTCTATCCACCGCACAATGTCAGCATCCTGGATAGCATCCAGGGATATTGAATAGCGCACAGTTGGCATTGTCTACCCCCACATATCGCGTGCCAGTTTCAAGTATCCCCTCACGTTGGCGAACTGCGCATCATTTGCAATTTCTACTTTGGGATAAACTCCTTTCATTCTCTCTTTTAGAACTGGCCCGAGCGCCAGCGCCCCGCCACCGGTTAGAAGGACCGCACTATACCGCCCTGGCTCTGGCCATGCTTCACTGAGGCGGTTTAGAATCATCTCGATAAGTGGCTCCAGGTGTGGACGTGCAAAAGGCATAATATCGAGGCCATCACTACCATAGGGAAACTTGCCAGTTGCAAGCCATTGCGCAACTTCGTGGGTTTTGGGATTGATGCCAGGATGCTCAATGTGAATGCTCTTAGCAGTTGCGTCAAGTGCTTTGAGCAAGCCTAACCCATCACCGGTAGTCCATTGGCCGATTTCTTGTAGACAGTCAGCCACTAAGAGGTTGAGAGTGTTCCCGCCGATGTCTACTATGCCGACCATCCCTGTGCTATAGGCATTCGTGAGGATCTTACCGCAATCGCTCATAGCCATATTGAGCAAAGACCCATATGGCTGAGTAATGACAAAAGCCTCTTTGACTGTGATGGTTTGCCAGTTCCCCCCGTTGCGTCGAAACTTCCAATCACTCACGAGGTGCTTGCGCAACTTCTCAGCCCACGATTGCCAGTCCTCAAGTGGTAGACCTGTGACAATGCACGTTTCCACGCTCGCTTGATGCAACTCTGACAAAGCAGCACACAAGAGGATGTCCCATTGCTGAGAGAGTACCCAGCCTGGATCGCGCCGGCCCGTGACATAGGCCGACTGTTGGAGTGCAGTTTCACCCACTGGCCATGATGCGCTGTTAGGCAATTCAATCACCTGCTTGGCTCTCTTGGCAGTGGAAAGCGAGAAGGTTTCACGAACTGGCGTACCTACCACAGAAGGGAAATACGCCTGCCGACCGTTAGCCGAAAGCGCCTTGACGAAGTTGTAACCGATATCAACTGCTGTCAAATTCATTTCTTCCCCTTGCGCATAGGCCCCTCGCGCTTTGCCATGATAGCAAGCTCTTCTTGCGCTCCTGCCACAGTTATCCACCGCACAATGTCAGCATCCTGGATAGCATCCAGGGATATTGAATAGCGCACAGTCGCGTCTTTCCGTGCCTTCTCCAATCCAAGGTCTGCCCGCAGGTGCTCGACCTCGGCCAGTACATCCAGCAGGCCCGCACATGTAGCATCGTCAAAATCGCCTTCCTCAATACCGCGTCTCAAAAAGTTCAAATCAACCATTTCTACCATTTCTACCCCCTTCATTTAATACTATCTAGTAATACCGTCATTATAAATGAAAACCCCACTCTTGTCAAGAGTGCTAAGGCGACCGCCAAAGAGGGGGAGGAGTAAAGTGTCACTCATCGCACGCCTCCATCCCCTCTATAATCTTGCGCATCTTGCGCGACTGCCGCTCCAGGCGACGACGAAGACGCTGAATCTCATGAACAAGATACTCATTCACCTCATCAAATAGGTATGCTTTTCGTCGGAACGTCTCCGTAGTCAACGGCAACGCCCAGATGTCTTCGTCAGTCAGTTCGTCCAGGTCACTCACCGCGCGCCTCCTCTACTATGTCCACTTCCCACCATGACCGCATCAGAATTGTGATGCTATCCTGCTGTGCTCTGTCTGCATTGAGTTTAGTATAGAATTGCTCAAGAGGCCAGTCGCCGACGAACACAAACTTTGTACCCATTGGCAAATCAGCGAACTTTACAGTTTTACCACGTTTTAGCATTGCTATGCCTCCAACTCCAGAATCAATTGACGTGCCCTTTCGCGTGATACTGGCACATTAGCCGCCGTCGCCCGCGAGGTTAGACTTGACGGTTGTACTGGCAGTTCTTGCGCTTGCTCCAGTTCGTGCCCCAGTGTCCATGCTTCTCTGAAAATAGGGTGATGACATTTCTTGCTAGGGCCAGTCAGCCAACCGCAGGTGAGACCGCGCGGGCCTTTGTTGAAGGGGCAAGAGGTCACAGAACACCGCACACCAGAGAAGATCGTCATCTTGCCATCTCCTTTTGTAGCACTCGTTGTTCATGTTCAATAGTCAAATGGCAATACTGGCATAAAGTAATTAAGTTCTCTAACTGGTTAGCATCTTGATAGTTCTCAAATTCCCGAAACGGCATTATATGATGCACATCCAATTTGCGCCCAGCCCCTTCTTGTGAAAGCCCACAACTTTGACAAATATACCCATCTCGTTTGCGTGTTTTCTTGGCTTGCTTGTGCCAATTAGGACCTCGATATGAGTCATGGCCGCCACACCAGTTGACATTATTAGGACCTGATAAATGCCCCGATAGCCAAACGCCTTGACAATTTCTTGAGCAATATCGGCCAGTACCTAATTTGATTTGATATGGTGTTGCCTCAAATTCCTTTCCGCATACCTCGCAAATCCTGACCACTACTGATGAACTTATGCCACCGCGCCAGTTGGGGTTTTCTTTACCAAATTTCCCTTTGCCATTCATGGGATTGCCCTCACCACACTGCGCTTTATTTTTACAAGCTATAGAACAAAAACGCCCCCAGCCCAATGCTACTTGGCTCGGCAATACAAGAAACTTCTCCCCACATATCTTGCACTCAGTATAGCAAGCCCGCTCTACGTTGTAAACTCCATTTTCCCAATCTCTCTTTTTGGCTTCTGACAATTTCTCTCTATGCTCATCATTCCCATATATCCCTTCTTGCCAAGCCGCCTTTACACGCTTAGAATATCGCGCTTTGCGTCCAGGTGTCCAGATTGCTTTTTGAGCACAACTTTTACAACGGGTGCCACCTCTGCTAATTCGCTTCCCACAATCAATACAAGTCTTTTTAGCCATTGGCCATGCTCCTCATCGCTTCTGGGATTGTTAGGTTATGTAGCAGCGCAAAGAAATCTATGATGGATAAATGTAGACCACATCCAAAGCAATGCGCGTGTTTATCGGGATAGAGTGCCATCGAGGCGTGTTCGTCTGCGTGGAATGGGCAGTTAACCATTACAACCCCACGGCGAGCGGTTCCATTAACTGGTAGCACATCTTCCCAGTGCCAAGTAGCCTTGATGTCTGCTACCGAAAAGCCTACCGGGTCGCGCATCGCCATATCATACGGATCTGCCGGCCTCGATACGCGCGCAATCACAGCAGGTGGTTCGTATTCTGGCAGGATCTCTTTAATGCTATGCACTCTCAGGATGCACTCAGGTGAGCCAAAGCCTCGATACTGATGACCGGATGGGTGAATGCTCGGAGGTGCCAGCACGTATCCGCCGGCCGCTTTCACGTCAACACCCTCCCCCTTCCAGCACTTTACCTCATCTTCTATATAGAGATAGTAATGCCATCCGCGCGCAGTCTGGACGTGGTAGGTATCCATCTCGGCTAACGTTTCCCACGCATTGCACAAAGTCGGATCGTCCACGTCTACCACTACCAAGTTCCTGTGACCTGTGATGACGGCGATATTGTAACCGGTCGAAAACCACGCTCTCAATTTCGCCTCTGTTGGCAATTCGTTCTGGTACTGGTGCCAGCTTTCAAGTGCTGGCCTCTTGCTACCTGCCAAGATGGGTATACAAGCAATCCCGAGCGCGCGCCACTGCAATGCTGATTCTAGGCTAGTCATCCTCACCACCGTACCACAACCACTTTTCCAGCCACCATCCCACCCGACACATCCGACAAGGACAAGCCTCATAGTCAGCGTTGTGCCTCTGCCGTAAATGCCTCTCCCAAGACCACGCGAATAATCGAGCGAATCTAGGCCAGATGTTCATTTTTGCATCTCCTCTCTATATTTGCAACCTATGGCACTATTGCAGATACGTCACCATTTTCCTAGTAACCCCGTATATATACACTTAGTACAATACAGAATGTAAACAGTAATCTCCAGAACTATCTATATAATATCTGCAATATCTGCAATATGTGACATATACCCCTATATGTGGTGGTTTATGTATTCTGTGCCCCTATAGGTAGTGGTTTTGAGCATTGCACTTTTATGGCAGATATGTCACTTTCAACGCCTGAATTGTAAGGCCGACGTGCACGCAGTCGCGGTGTAACAAAGTCCGCACTTGGCATACCAAAAGCATTGTAGTTCTTGCTCGAAAGTGACATATCTGCCATACATCTACCATACCTAAGACTTGCCTTTTTCTTTCGGTGGCGGTATCTTTAGCGTAACACCCATAAAAGTACGAAAGGCTGTTTCTGGCTTGTAGTGATGGTTCAAGCGCTCCATTTCGTGCTTAAAGTTCCTGCTAGAGTGGGGCTTGTAATTGTTTGTAAAGCACCACGCCTTATAAGCATCATAAAGCACTGATGATTGTTCTTTCAAGTCTTTGCCTTCGTAGCATTCATCAGCAATGAAAAGCGCCACAGGGTTTGCGTCCTGGCGATATTGCTTTGTAGACTCTGCCACCTGAGAGGGTAACACAAATCTGCCCCTATCTCGTAGGCGTTTCAGACCTTGCATAGCCCAATTGAAAATGCCCGGCAACTCGGGTATCAAGCGCTCCTTCATGTCTAGGATACGCTCGTTTGTAGCAAATTGACGGTTGAATGGGACAACCATCACACGACGCCAGAAGCCTTCTGACGAGTCGGCGACTGCTGGCAGTTCATTCATGGCCCACCATAAGTGAACTGTTGGTGTCAATGTAAACGGTTCCTTGCGAATCTGACGGACTGGCATGGAATCACCAGCTACCAACATCTTAACATAGTCATCCGCAACGAGGTTCTTTGTAGCGCTAGCCTCCGTACAAAGTGCGATACGCTTACCAGCAAGGCTGGCAAGTTGATACTGTTCGCGGCCTAGAATACCGACATTAAGAGGTGTGCAAGCGGTACCTCCCAACTGCTCAAGAACGTGGAAAAGCACACCCTTTCCATTTGCACCTTCTCCATAGCACCAGAAGGTGCAGTGATGGCAAACTGAGGTTGTAAGTGAGTAGCCAACAGCCTCTTGCACAAATTCCGCAAGTTCCTGGTCGTATTCTACCGACCTGGGTTTGACGAACGTAGACATGAGGTACATTTGCCATGTCACTGCCGATGCTTGCGCATCGTAGGCAAATGGCAGTTGCGTCGTCAAATACTGCGCCGGGTTGTGAGGTAGCAAGGTTTGGGTACTCAAGTCGTAGATACCGTTTGCTAAGTTCACTAAGTTCTCATTCGCATCCAGACAGTCTTCTGGGATGAATAACTCTGCCTTGATAGCATCACCCACCGAGTTTTTCACATCCCGAGTTGGGCGAACGCCTTTTTCTTCGTAGGCTGTTAGATGTCGCCATAACTCTCTGCTTATAAGTAGGTCATGAATCGGTTCCCACACGCCTTCCCCATAGCGGTAGAATTGACCTCTACTATATAGGGTGTCGGCCATGCGCTTCATCCAATACATCCGCGCTATCTCAGTGTGAGTTGCTACTGCCGTTCTCTTTTTCGTTTCTTTTTCAGTTTCGACTTGCTGCCCCATTTTGTAATTTACTCCTTCACTTTTCGTTGAATCAATACAATTTCGTAGTCTATCTTAGGTGAACCCTTCTGCTCGGCAAGCAGGCGAAAGAAGCTCTTGCGCTGTACTTGCCGTATATCTAGGCCGCCATCGAGGGTATGCTGCGCGCCGTTATCTTCTACCAGCCACGCGCGGATTATCTCTAGCGTTTCAAAGCCACAGGATTCGCCAAGTGCCTGCCACTGGCCTGGGAAGTCAACCCGCTCACCCTTGCGGACGAACGCTTTGCACACCCACACTGCAACCGCTCCAGGCGCAAGGACCTGGTAGACCTGGCGCATGATCTCGGCGGATGCGGCCCAAAATGTGGTGCCGGACTCGGTACCGAGTTGGCCGTCCGCCTGGCCGTAACCATTACCGATGAGTGAACGGGCCACGCGGTTACTGCCATCTGGGTTCTTGGCCCAACCATCGTATCTCTTTACCGCCTTTTCACTCATGGTATTTACACTTGCCTCAAATGGCGGACTGGACACGCTCGCCTGTACCTGTACCGCCACCCCCTCCCGCATCGCGCCCAACTGGCCCTCAGTCGCACCATACTCCGCCGTCATGTTCCTGTCGCCGCGCCGTTGAGGGTCACCTACTTTGTCCATCCTACCGGGCCATTTGACTTCGGTATTGGCTTCCCCTCCCTGCGCGCTCTGTTTTGCATCACGGCATGGAGACGTGCATGACAACTCTTGCACAATACCTGTAGATTCTCCTCCCGATTGTCGTAATGGTCGAGATTCAAGTGATGAATGACTAGGCGGCTCATTGCCCCGCAATTCGCACAAGCCTCTTTCTTTTTGATCCTCCTGTACCCTCTCTGGCCCTTGCCGTCTTTCCAGTTCCAGTGGTTCTTGCCCCGTATCTTCTCTGCCCTTTTCTCGATTTGTTCTGGCGACAATTGATAATTGGTCAAGATTTCCGACGGAGTTGCCCGTCCTCTCTGGTAGGCATTCGTCAAGGCATCGCTCTGGTTCCTGGTTGGCTGCCCAGCCTGTCTGAGTATTTGATAGACTCTCGTGTCTGTCAGATTGAGCTTTTCTGCTATCTCCATCCCGCTCATTCCTGAACGGTACATCTGGACTATTTCCTGCACTCTCTGTTGCTGACTCATGATTAACTCCTTCAAAATTAGTATATCTGGCGGGAGGATCGCCGGCGGGCAGGTTGCCGAGGTTGCCTGGAGTGAGACCATAAAATGTCCCACTAACTTGCCCTGTTCTATCGGTCCGGAAGTCTTGATCAGTAATGCCGCCGTTTTTCCGTTGGTCGCCCCTGCCATTGTCAAGAAACGGCATACTTGACACCACGGCGCCCGCCTGCGGCACCTGCGGCGCGTCGCCTTCGGGAAGCGAGGCGAGCTGACCAGGAGTAGAGCCATTGACAAGATACAACTCCTGCTTTGCTCTAGTCAGTGCCACATATTTGATATTGCGTTCCTGTTGCACTTCCCAGGGTTTGGAGGCTTTCGGGTGGGGCATTAGCCGCGGCTCCAGGATGAAGACCCTATCAGCCTCAGTACCCTTAGCGCGGTGTACTGTGCTGAAAGTAATACCTTGCTGGTCGTCGCTGAAAACTTGCGCTATCTTGGCTTCCAAGTCGCTGAAAGACTGGCAACCTTCTGCCAGCGCCTCGATTGTGTCTGCCCTATCTTGCAGACTTTGCGCTTTCATTGCCTTTCCACTAGCATACATCTTGGCACTCTCAGCAGATACATACTGGCTTAATGCCATGAGGGTAGAGAGTAGATCAAAAGTGTTTCGCTGCTTCTGTACTTTTCTGAGTAAAGCCATAAGACCTTGCCCGATGTCCCTACCGAGGATGACTGCCTTGATACCTTGTGAGATTAAGCGCATGGCCGGCCTCACAAGAGGCGCGTTGCAGCGACAGATTACTAAGTCACCTGGTCGCACGCGCTCAGTTAACTTCCATTGCTCTATGTCCTCAATAACGCCTTCCGGTGCATCCTCTCTGGCCTCAATCTCTGGCACCAACTGTTGAGCAAGCGCCACGTGGGAAGAGGGACAACGGTAGCAGATGCTTAGAGGTAAAGTACTGGCGTCTGTGGCCTTGATTAAATTGGGGATTGCGTCAACGTCTGCTGCGCGGAATCCGTAAATAGACTGGTTCCTGTCGCCCACCCCTATAATACGGCCGTTTGGCTTGACACTTTTCAAGGCCATCTCAATTTGTGCCCGGTTCCAATCTTGCACTTCGTCGCCAAAAAGAATGTCAAACTTCTGGCAGCCAACCATGCCACTAGCGCAGAAGTAAATCATATCGTCATAGTCAATTGTCTGGTGTTGCTCTAGGCTTTCGCGGTAGACTGTGCTGGTAAGACGGTAGATGGAATTGCGCTCTTCCTCGGGCACATCTATGTCCCATCTGTCTGCTATGTAATCAAGAGTCATAGGAGCGGGTTCGCGCAGAATAGCTTTGCACAGTGAAACGAGCTTAAGCACAGAACTGTCATAGCCATTGGCCTTGTGGTTTGCCAAGATGTGCTTTAGCTTGTCTTTGTCAACCTGGACATTGCCCCACGCCCGGCGGATGTTCGCAAAGCCTAGGCTATGCAGAGTAGAGGCATGTACGTGTGCTGGTGCCCGGTCGCCTAATGTATCGGCTATGTGCTTGTTGAATGCCACAAATGCCACCTTAGCAGTCGGGTTAGTCAACTGAGTAGCAGTTACAATCGTGGTCGTCTTCCCACTGCCTGCGACTGCCTCGATTACGCCATGCCCTTGCCCACCCTGGACAAAAGCGAATATCTGCCACTGGTACTGACTAGGTAGAAAGTTAATGTTCATCCTGCCACCCAAAATATGGTTCTATATCCAGCGCATTACAGAGTCCCAAGAGGTATGTGATACAGTCCCCTACCTCACGCGCTATATCTTGTCTGTCAACTTGCAATGCTTGCTTTCTAAGTGATGGTTTGAAGTCGGGGCACTGTGACAATAAAATTGCTTCTGCCAATTCGCCCATTTCCCCAACCGCTCCCAGAACTAATGTTTGTATACTGGCCTTTGTATATTCTCTAGTTTGGTATAATTGCTTGACTGCCTGCTGTAATGTTTTCATGCTTCCTCCACATCTGCCACTGGTAAGATAAGGGTAGAACATTGATGTTCATTGTCTATTTGACTATCTTGACAAGTAACTGTTCGCCTCTTACCATGAAGCAAATCTCACGCCAGTCCGTCCTGGTTACGTGCGTGATAGTGTCGGGTGACTCACGATAGATAGCAGCTATTGCGCTGATCTGGCGCAATTCCACCTGCTGAGATTTGGTCAATGAATTCTCTTGACCTTCAAGTATGCGCCATTTCTTCTCCAAACTACCATCTACAATCTGCTTGCACAGTTCCTCAAAACGGAATCGTGACATACTGGTTATTGTCCTCATTTTCTACCGCCTTATTGCCTTAAAAATCGCCGTGAGCACAATGAGCAGTCCAATTGCGCCTACCACAATTAAAAGCACGGCAAGTATATCCATCATTCTCCTGTAGGTATTATCATGGCCGCTTGACCAGCCAATCCCAATCCATTCTGGTTACTATTTCTGCACCCACAACATTAGGTCCACAACCAATTGCTTCCCACTCGTACTCTATTCTAGGCATAATCACGGCCACCACTTTTACTATGCTGGCTGGCGTGTCGGTTGCCAGTTTTAGAGCCTCCAGTGCATCGGCCACGATTGCAGCGCGCTCCTGTTCGGCTATCTCCCGGCGTATTGCATCACCGTAGCACTCGCACATTAGTACACCACCTGTTGAAAAGACTGTCTTACTAAAAGCTAGGTCTAGGACTCGAACCTAGAATTTCCGGTTAACGGATGTTTTGCATTAAACTAACCTAGCTGAGAAACTACTTACCACGGCACATCTGCCAGTATTCACAATAGGCAGGTGAGCACTTCCAGGTGCACGGGTTAGGGGGAAAACTGCTTGCCTGGATTGCCTGCCAAGTTTCTGAGATGACTTCAAAAAGCCATAGCAGTTGTGAGGGTGTGCGTTTTGTTTCGATTATTTGTGCCTTTGGCTTCTGCGCTTTCGTGAAAATGTAGTAACGGAATTTCCCATCGGGTACTGGCATACCCATTTGTGCGAGCGCTGCCAGATAGAAAACAGGCTGCATTTCTTCGTGTGCTTTGTCAGCATACCACGCGCGCGATGCTGTTTTGAAGTCACCTGGAACGCCATCGGCACAAACGATATCTATGTAGCCTATCACTGGCACTGGTACGCCAGGCACTCGCAACTCGATTTTGCGCTCTATCGCTGGCTTGTCATCGTCCATCATAGGCACAATCTTGCTGAGAAACTGCGGCATAGTTTCGATGCGGTTCGGGCCAGCGCCCGAGACTTCTAACTTGTTGCCTAGCATTCGCGCGCCAAGTGCTGCCAACTCTTCTGGTGATTCGTCACCCCAGGCAACTTGCTCTTTGGCAATCTTGGCTTGCCACTTCTCTGACCATAACTTGAGGAGCCAAGAAGTGGCAAGCGGACTTGTTTCGCCTTGAGCAACCGCGCTAAGCGCGGTCTCCACAGTGTCGTGAAAAGCGCCGCCGAAAACCAGTGCTGACGCGCTTGGCGTCTGTACCTTGTCCACGTAGCGCATGCGCCACGATCGTGGACAAAGAAGGTAGGTGTTTATGCTGGAGTGGGAAAGATGGTCTTGCATCATGGCATCATCCTAACAGTGGCATGACGTTCCCACCAAGCCAGAAAAGCATCATAACTACTGCCCGCAAATTCCATGCATTCTTCATCACCTATGAACCAAACAGCCACCCGTTTCTGTCCATTGGTGTAGAATCGCACATACTCTATCAAGGCAGGGTTAAATGCCTCATCTGCAATTTGCACGAACTCAACCATTTTTCACCAGCCTTTCCAGCACTAAGCGGCACTCTTCGCTCGTAGCGGGTGGGAAGTGAACCGTTACGCCTTCCGCTTGCATTGCCTGGATTGCCGTCTGCAGGTCGGTCACCGAATAACCGCGGCTCAGAAGGTCGGCCACCGTGAGGTTGTCGGGGATGTCATTGGCTGGCGCTTCTGGCTCCTGGACTGGCTCGGGGTTCTTGGCTGGCTCTACCTTCTCAGGCTCAGGAGGTGCTTCTGCCTTGATAGATTGCGGGTTAGGTTGTGGCTTTTCCTCTACCACATGCCAGGATGGTGCCTCGATTGGTGTGCCTTCCGCGTTCACATCCGCGCCAAGTTCCTCTGGCCTCAACATGCCTCCAGTCACGTCAGGGAACACCGCATCAGCGCAATACCCTATTGCGCGCCACCTGAGCATGTTGGCAGGATACTTTTCCCATGCACCTTTGTCCTTGACTATGCCAGCGCGTTTAGCATCCTCCATGCTGAATTCAACCGTGTATTCAAAGCCATTCTTGCGCTTCATTGTTACTTTGCAACGGGTGGGAGTGCCTTTGCCATCGGTCAAGTCGTGGATTTCCAAACTGGTCAGTTCCCCACTGCGCTGAATCAAGGCAAGTGCCCCCTTGGGACTGAGGGAAGGTTTACCGTCAATAACGTGGATAAACTCAAAGGCCCCTGCTAGGCCCAAGCCCAGTTCGTGACCTTTAAGCATGACAATCGCGGCTTGCTGTTCGGTAACGCCAAACATCCTTGATGCTTGTGCCACTGGCGCGATTGCCTTGATGGTTGCCCAAGTGTCCCCCGTGGTGACGGGGATTAAGTTCTTGTTGCTCATTTCGTTTCTGCCCCTTTCATTTTCGTGTACTGGTTGCACGCTTCTGCAAGCGTGTCAAAAACATCCGTCCATACGTGTGGTAAACCCGTGCTATCAAGCATCCATGCTGCGCTAGGTACCAACGCATCGTATATGTGGCGCTTGAGATAACACAGGCTTTGATGTTCACAGGTATAGCAACTGCGCTTTTCTTCGTCGGTCATGCTGTTTCCTCTTTTCCTACAACTGTTAGCACTAAATCGTCTGTCAGGCCCAGCGCGCTTCTTACAGCGGTCTTGGTACCTGGCCCAATACCTGGTATGCTTCCACCACCATTGCCAGTGAGAAATTGCAGAGCAAAAGCGGCGGTTCCGCAGTGTTCCAATAAAGCACCTGCCCGACCATCGCTTATGCCTGGAAGTGAGCAAAGCACAGTCTCAGCAGGCGATTCCATTACAATGTCGCGCCTTTGAGGTTTGACGTGTACGGTATCGCGGCTACGATCTGCCAGCCATTGCAAGCACTGGACGTAACCGCCTTCCCACCATACCACCTCAACACCCATCTCCTGCAAGGTGAGTAGTGCGCCCTGGACGCTTGCCCATTTCCATTCGCTCATCTTCCCGTTTAGGAACACGCAACCAGAGCGCACTACTGGCAATTCTGTGATGACTTCGTAGCACCACTTGCTTTGTGCCACGAGGCGGGCAGCCTGGTCGAAAAGGCGGCCATCTCGTATCGAGGCCAGCAGGTCAGACAAGGTTTTTCTTTCTACAACAAGTGTGGTACTGTCGGTTGCCAGCCAGCAATCGCCACATTTAAGCGGCTGGACTAGCGTAGGCACACCGAAATCTAACGCCTTGATGCTTGCTGGTTCCTTAGAATCGAGGATGACCGCCTTTAGCATGTTGCCTCCTAAAAGTAGGAATTAGAGAGAACGGATATCAGATTGTCACGAGCGGCCTCTGCTAGTATACCAGCCTCTCGATGTATATCTCGCGCTCTCTCAAAGGCTTTATACTCTGGCAAGGATTCCAACACACTGGTTACCTCATCAAGCGCGGTGCTTGCTGCCTGGAGTTTGGTAAGTGCGGCTTGGAGGTCGGTGAGTGCTTCTGAAAGGTCGGTCATGCCGCCACCGCCTCCATTGCCACAGGCTGGCTCCGCAGAGTGCGCATGATGAAACCATAGTCTCTTTTTGCCTGCCGCAAGTCTTCATTCTCAGTCTGTGCAAAGAGAGCATTGACTTTCTCAGCGTAGGCGCGTTCCTTAGCCGTCAAGTCCTGGGTGCCATTGCAGCAATCCATCTCCAGTCCATCAGCGGCATCACGGTCACGCTCACACGCCAAGTCATACGCCTCAGCGAACGTCAGCCCCAACTCCTGGAAGTCTGGGACATAGGCGGCCACCAGCATCTCGGCATCCAGGTCGCCAACCTCAATGGTTGTGATGCCATCCTTCTCGACCATCTTGTAAGTAGACATTGCTTGTATCCTCCTTAACTTTCTGTTTGCCCTCGCCCAACTAACAAGCCAAGAGCAAAGGCATTTTTGATATCTGCAAGAGTGAGAGGGAACGTACTCAGGGCATCCAGTACTTCAGGGTAAACAAGATTGTTAACGTCAGGGCCATAGTATGCTATTCCCATCTCATCAAACCAAAGGAACTTACTTCTGTGCTTTATGTGGTCTAATGCCATCTTATGTAGCATAGTACCTCCTGTTACTTGCGATATACGGTCAACCTAGTACGGATCTACTCGCTCACGATCTGCTGGACTTCGGGAGAGTCCATCGTGAAGTACATAGAGAGAAGCGGGTTAGCGGCCAGCAGTTCAGCCATTTTACTAGGGTCATGCTGCGCCTGCTCCCACAGCGGCTTGACGAACGGGATGAGCGCGGCCTTCTCAGCATCGCGGCCATTGTCCTCAGCAGGTGCCTCAGTTTCAACCTCGCGATTGTAATACTCTGCGGAAGCTGCCGCGCACGCCACCTGGTCCTGATACACATGGGTAAACTTGAGCGTTCGCCAGTTCTCATCCACCTTGTTGTCAGGATTGGGAACCCACTCACCACTTACCCACAAATCGGTAAACTCTTTGAGCAAGTTGAATTGACCAGGTACAAGCCCCTTGACTTCTGCAATCCGCTCGCCTAGAGCCTCGATTGATGGACGCACAACCTGGCGGAATTCCTTCTGCTTGTAGTTAGTTACACCCACTTTGCGAGTGATAACTTTGTAAGTAGGATCTAGTGGCGTGATACTGAACTCGCTCGTTGCGCCCAAGAAGCGGTTTTCACGGTCCTTCTTGATTTCGTCCTGTGATCCATGCAACTCCTCTACCCAGTCTTCCACCCGCCAGCCGTTCCGCTTAGTATCATCACGGATGCCAACGATGGTCCAAGTCTCGGTACGGAGTAGGCCAAAGAAGCACTTTGGCGGGTCTGTCATGGCCGCTTCGTATGGGTCAAATGGAGCACTATGCTCCTGCGGGTTATCGGGATTGTAAGTCATTGCTACCTCCTGCAAATTGTGTGAATTGTGGTATAATCGGGGTCGACCTGTGGACTCCCTAGCAGCCACCCCTACTAAGCTGTTGGGGAGTTCGCTCTATATAAGTCATTTTTCCCTAAGTACCTCCCTTTTATCACGGTGA
>Ga0307377_10001784_pt1 | contig 26403 bp, 46 predicted proteins | sample TR3MG_FD_202535 | JGI IMG/M metagenome (GOLD analysis project Ga0307377, IMG submission 202535) | Soil microbial communities from Risofladan, Vaasa, Finland - TR-3 | ecosystem: Environmental > Terrestrial > Soil > Coastal area > Acid sulfate soil | place: Finland: Risofladan, Vaasa | collected... | reverse complement strand
GCACTCAAGAAGCTCGCAGTGCTCGAGGGCGAAGCCCTCGAGAAGCACGCCGCCGCCACGGCGGCGGTGTTTGTTCCGGGGCACGTGCCCCAGAACACCATCGAGAAATTCGCTCTGTGGCTCGCCGCCATGGGGCGGCACGAGGCCGAGAAGCCCGTTTGCCCGGTGGACCCGGGCGAGTGGGCGACGACCCTCTCGGAACAGCTCGCGGCGGTTGCCGCGAGCGGCGTTGGCCCCGAGACCGCCTGCGTAATGCAGGCGGTCCAGACGTACTTCGACGCCACCAGGGGCGTCGTGTCGCACGACCTGGCGAAGGCGCTCACCCCCTTCGCGGCGCTCGTGAAGACGGGGAGGGGCTCCGGCTCCTCCGGCGGTCTGTGGCGCAAGATCGCCGAGATCGGCGGCGACCCCGAGCGGGTCGTCGCCCTCGTGTCGAGAGTCGTCAACGGGGGCACGGCCGATCTCGGCCTCCCCGTGGCGGAGGACGGGGGCGCGTCGTTCTAGCCCCTCCCGTCTCACCTGCGCCTGTCCCGCTCACGCGGGGCGGGCGCGTCTTTTTTTGCCTACTCGTCGTTTTGCCCACGCCCGAAGACCGGGCGTTTTTTTCCATTTACTCGCCCATCCCGATCAAAGATGGGTGAGAACGGTGGACGGTTCGTACGACGTTGTGTGTACACAACGCGTTGTACGAACTGTGTTCATCGATGTTCTCGGAAACCAGGAGCCTGCACTGTGCGAACTCCGTTCGCGCAATCGTGTGCACGCTCCACAACCCCAAAGGGGGTTCGCCATGTCCGACATGGCGTCGTGGGTCGCCAAGTTCGGCGGCCCGAAGATCGACTCCGCTCTCGCAGACGTAGCGGGAGCGGAGGAGCGTCTGGCGTCGGCGGCCCTGAAGGTCGCCATGCTGGAAACCAGGGGCCCGCGCAACGAGCGCGGGCACTTCATCAAGCGCGCCGAGTTCGCCAAGTCGGTGGCCTCGGCGGTGAAGCGCCGCGACTTCGCGGCGCGAGAACTTGAGCGCCGACGCATGGTGCTCAAGAACGTCGAGTCGGCCATCAGGGCCGACTCAACGTCGCTGGGCCTGGCTGCCATCTCGGTGGCCAGGGAGGGCGGAAAGCCCTCCGTCCGCACGTGTGCCGCGTGTGGGGCCCACGGCGCCCTCCGGCGCATCAAGCGCCGGAGGGGGATATACTGCTTGGCGTGTGCCAAGCAGGTCGAGAAGCAGCGTCGGGTCCGCGACCTGGACCCGACGGATGACTGGCTCGCCCACCGGCGGTTCCACGCGAAGCGGCGTGGAGCTCGTCGGGCGGCGTCCAGGCGCGTAAAGCGCCTGGAGTACCTCGGAGGCTTCGGCCTCCGGGAAGCCGACCTCTCTGCGGAGAGAGTGGGGAGCCTCTCTGGCGAGCGCCTGCGCGCCACCAGAAGGTTCTTTCCCGCTACGAAGGCGCAAGCGCGCGCCTTCAAGGCGGAGTCGAAGCGGGCCGACAAGGCCCGCAAGGCCGCGGCGCGCACCACCGCGAAGGAGGCCGCGAAGGCCTCCAAAAAGGGGAAGAAGAAGGAAGAGAGGGCCGCACGCGCGGCCCACAGGAAGTAAAGTGTCGTCAACGGCCGCGCGACGGCGCGGCTAGAAAGGATGGGTGAAATGCCCGTCATCCCCGTCCTGCTCCTCGCTTGGGGCGCAGGCGTGATGTTCGAAGGCGGTAGGGATTCCTACCGCTACTTCAGGAGTGAGATCCCCAAGGCCGCGTCCGCGGCCCGGGGGAGGCTCGCCGAGTGGCGAGCCGAGCGCACGAAGGAGGCCGCTAAGGCCTCCTAGGAGATCACCTCCTCCTCGGGCGTGCGGGGCGCCCGTTACCAATCCCCGCGTTTCTTTTCTCGCGAAATCGCGTTGTGTGATTTCGCTTTTTGGTCCAGTGTCGCGTGGGTTCCGGGAAGCCCCACGCGCATCATGCCGTACGAACTGTGTACACCGTAAGTACTGTACGCAGCGTACAAGGGGGTGTAGTATGATCCCGGAAACGAAGAGACTCCCCATCCCGCCGCTGCGGCGGGACGCCGAGGCGCAACTCCGCGAGCGCGGAGTTTCCGGTCCGGCGCTCGAACTCCTCGCGGGCCTCGCGGCCCGCGCCAGGCACGACTGGCGCGTCCACCGCACCGTGGTGGAGGCCCTACGCTACGTAGGGCATCCCGCCCCGGAGACCAGGGCGGCCCAGATGCTCGGGTACACGTACGAGGTCCTCGAGGCCGACGTGGCCGACGACACGTACGATGCGCCCGCGATGGGCGTGATCGCCGCCGATCTCGTCGGGATCGGCGGTCCGCGGTACGACACGGAGGGCTGCGCGACCGCGCGAGTCCTCGACCAGCTGGGCGCGGGGCGCTGGCAGGCCCGCGACGGAGAGGCGTGGCGTGGCGCGGCGGACAGCGCCGTGCTGCTCGTGGCGGGCGGCGGCCAGGTGCTGCACATCCGGCCGCACCGTCGGGGGCACCTCCTTGCCCGGCTCGGACGGTCCGGTCGGTGGCGATCCGTCCCGGTGCCGGCGGCGTGGCGAGAGAGCATCCTCCGGCGGGGGATGCTGTACCTCTACGACGCGAAACTCGCCGGGGCGGGCTCACCGTGGCGGCTCGTCGTGGCATCTGGCTCGCTCGCTGCCTGGGGCAGCGCGTGGGCGCGCGCCTCGGCCGCGGCCGAGGCCGAGGGGGTGTAGTATGATCCCCGAAACATTGCCCGAAACGCTGAGGAACCTGATCGCCGCGATTCGGCGTGCCGAGGACGTTCTCGGGATGCCGAACGACGGGTCCGCCGAGATGGCGGAGGCGCAAGCAACGGCGCGCGCGGCGATCGCCGTGCTGACGCCGCTAAAGACCCGCGAGAGCAACAGGCTCAAGCGGGGCTGAATCAATGGCGCGTATCTGGGATCGACGCACATGATCCCGGGTGCGCGCCTTTTCGCGTTCCTGCACCCGCGGGAGCGCGACTTTTTTTCGCCCCACGCGGGTCGTTCTTTGATCGATGAGTCCTCGGTCGCATGGTGTGATCGGGGTTGGTCGAACGTAGTACACCGTACGAAGTTTGTACACCGTACAGTACGAACTTCGCACGGCGCCGCCTGAAGTGCGCGAAGCAGAAGGAGAAGTAACATGAAGGTCGAGCACGATGGCAAGACTTACGTCGTTAGGTGGTCGCACTACTCCACCCCCGAGAGCGCGGAGAAGTACAACAAGAAGCTCCCGACGTTCGTGAGCGGGGTGAAGGCCACAGGGATGACCGAGTGCGAGGTCAAAGTCTATTGTGACTCGCAGCCGGACACCTGCGTGGAGTCTTACACCTCCGTGGCCTATTGCTCCGAGAATGACAAGTACGTCAGATACCACGCCCGAAAGCTAACGCTCACCAGGGCGATCCGTGGTCTCACGCGCGAAGAGCGCACGGCAATCTGGGACGAATTCAAGAGGACTATTCGTACGGGGCCGCGTAGGAGGAAGTAATGGACGAGTTCGCAGACGAGCGCCTCGATGACTCATTCGAGGAGATGCGGGTTACGAAACACCGCACCATCGAGTCCGCCGACACCACGTGGGCCGTCGTCTTGGTCTTTCGTGGCGTTTACGCGTGCCCCACCTGCGGGAGGTTCGTCGAAGAGTATGTCGGGGAAGGACCTACTCTCGCAGACGCTATGGGTGAGGCCGAACGCCTCGCCGTTATGTCCGGGCACGGCGCGGAGGGCCAGATGTGACCGAGCCCACAGAAAAGATCAGTCTAGTGAGCGTGACGTGGGTAATCGACGAGGCCATGGATGAATGGGTGCTCGTAGCACAAGAGCCCACGCCACGCGGTGAGAGGGACGGCGTAGTCGATCACTGGATGAAGGAGGAGACGCATGAGTAGGCAAGTCGAATGCGATCTACCCGATGTGGTGGATTCGCGAGACGCGCTCATCGAGGCGCTAGTCTCGATGGGATTCCCAAGGTGGTCAATCGAGGTCGGCAAGTTCGTCCTCGAAGGCTACGACGGATCGACGCGTGAAACTACCGGCCAAGGGCTGGTGACCGACGTGGAAATCCGTATCAAGCGGGACGTCGTAGGACGCGTCAGCGCGTTCACGAGAGGCGACCCGGCCGGGCTCGTAACCGAACCGCATGCTTCTATCTTGGAAGAGCGCGGAGAGGCTTACAACGTGCTCTACAAGGGTCTCTCAAACGACCTCGGGTTCTACTGGCGGGATGGTTCGTATCGCATGTCGTGCTCGGACTACGACAGGCCCATCTTCAACGAGGCCTGGTCCGAGAAACTTTCGCAGTTCCACAACGCGCATAAGGCGGTCGCGGAGGCGGCCAACCACGGGTTCACCGACTTCGAGGTGGACTGGGAGATGCAAGGTGTCGACGGTGTGCTGGAATTCGTAGTCAACGTAGCGGGAACGAAGTGGGACTAGATTCCCAGGAGGTTCTGATGAGCGATCAAGAGCAGGCCGTGCAACCGAATGCGCAAGAGAAGGTCAACATCCGTCCCGATGACCCCTACGACATCCTCGACAAGGGAGGTTCGCAGTTCTCCGCGCACTTCCACGGACGAGGAGTGGGGAAGCAGAAGGAGACCGCGGACACGCGCGGCATCGCCAAGGAGGATCTGGCGATCTTCCAGAACACCGGGGAGTTCGGGAAGCTGGACGTATTCCCGGTGTACGCGCTCAACAAGATCGACGAGGAAGCCGAGAAGCGGGGCTGGGACAACGACCAGCGCGAGCTCGTCTACCTCTTCAACGAGATGAGGCAGATCCTAGGAGATGCCTACACCTACTACCAGGCGCCGCCAACGATGCCTGGGTTCGAAGACGGCTGGCGGCTCGTTCCGGCCGCCCGTGTCGACGAAATGGTGGCCAAGCTCACCGAGTACAAGCAGATGGTGGAAGCTCGCGCCGCCTACCTGTCGAACCGCATGGATGATCTCTTCGCGATCCAGTTGCCGGAGGTTCGCGAACGGATTCGTCGTTCGGTGAAGGATAAGGCCCACATCGACGACTCCGGGGCGCACGCAGACGTCCAGATGCAGAAGATCAAGCGGAAGCTGCCGCGCACCCCGGCGGCGTTCCAGCGCATGTTCTTCCTCGAGTTCGGCAAGAAGGCGCTGAAGACACCAGGGCTCATCGAAGGTGACCTCAGCGAGCTCGAGGGCGCAAAGATACACGTCAAAGGCCGCATGACTATGATGGGCGACTACATGTTGGACACCGTCACGAAGGTGTTCAAGGACATCAAAGATCGTAAGGTCGTCAACCGCGGCAGCATCAAGGCGCACGCGAATGCTTTCACAGCGTTCGAGGAGATGAACCTTCTCATCCGCAACCAGGAAGCGGCGGACCTGATCACCGCGTTCAAAGACTACCACGATGAGGTCGACCCCGACGAGCTGCGCGAGGGGAACGACGAATTCGCGGACTTCAAGGAGATCTGCGATGATCTCGTCTCTAGCCTGGAGGATCTCAAGGGACGAGAAGTGAACCCGTTCGGCGCGGATGGCCGCGACCTCTTCTAGAACACAGACATATTCTGCGATAGGAGTGCGTCATGAGCGCAAAGTGTGGAACTAAGGCGTGTGGGTCGTGCAAGACGTTGCCGAAGAAGAGCTGGGTTAGCACGCGCAAGGACCGCAAGATTCACGCTGTCGTGCGGTTCAGCGGGTCCAACTACAGCCACATCAGCGTCTGTGGGCATTTGTTCACGGACGATGCTAAGAACGGCAATCCCAACGATATCACTTGCAAGCTCTGCAAGCGGAAGATCTCGAAGAAGTTCAACCTCTGCGTCGGGCTCGGTGGTCGCCAGCAGCTGATGAAGGAGGTGATGGCGAAGATCGCAGCCGCGCTGGGCGTCGGGGTGTAATGAAGTCGGACCTCTATGCGGAGTTTACCGGCGGCTCCAGCAACAAGTTCTACGCGGTCGGTTGGGCGACCGATAGCGCGCAATGGTGGCTGCATTACGGGCGTATCGGAACAGCCGGAACTATCAACAACAAGACAGAACGTAGCCCATCTGCAGCGGAGGTAGCAGCACGCAAGCAGTTTGGGACCAAGATCCGAAAGGGCTACGTGCAGAAGAATCGTTCGACGGGGGTTACGCTTACGCCCTCGCCGAACGCCGTTCGTCCGAAGACTACCCAACCGAAGGCCAACCAGCCGAAGCAAGAGGTAGTGGGCCCGTTCGGCGCGGATGGCCGCGACCTCTTCTAATGGGCCGAACTAGAAGCGCTGACGAAAAGGGGAGAGCAGTGACCGAGACAACGATGACGTTTGTTGGTCGCATCCGGGAAACGTACCCGCACCTCGAATGGACGGAGCAGGGCATCGAGAAGCTCCGCGAGATCGAGAAGAACTGGGACGAAATGCCCGTCCCCGCCCGGGATGAGTTGCACGAGCGGCTGGCCTATCTCGACAACTACGGAGGAGAGACGGAAGACGGGTTCCGCCCGTTTACCGTCCAGATCGGGTCCGACTGGGCGTGGATGTCGTTCGGGCTCGCGTGGTTTGCCAACAAGAGAGACGGATCGAGGAAACCGTGGTGCTACGGGGGCCTCATCTTCCACGGCGGTACCAATGACCCGCTGACCGTGGTGGTTGGAGATACCCACTGGTGGGGGGTCCACACGTAGGGCGCAAAGACGATCCGCGAACTCTCATCAGATTCACTAAATGGAGGAATAAGCATGTGCAAAGCGTTCGCAAGCAGGCTCGTCGAGTATTGGCGAGCAGGCTACGCTCTATACATCGTCACGCCGGAAGATCGCTCTGTTGGTAAGGAGATCTTCGCGGCAGCGGCGCAGTTTAAGAAACTCGCCAACGACGCGGGTAAGGAAGGCCCGCAGTCGATCAACGTCTGGTCGTTCCCGGGCGGCATGGAGAGATTCGGCTTCGATGGTAAGCCGCTCTCTCAAGTCGACAAGGGCAGTCTGCGCAAGCCCGAATATCCGCTGCAGCACTTGGAGGACGCTCGCGCGGAGGGCAAGGACGGAATCTACGTCCTTCAGGACTACGATCTCTTCATCAAGGCGGCCCCGATCTGCACCATGCTCAAGCGCGTCATCCGACAGTGCGAGCGGGGAGCCTCGAAGTTGGTGATCATCGCAACGAGGAAGGATATCCCCTCCATCCTGGAACGGGAGATCACTGTTCTCGACTACGAACTGCCCACAGAGGCGGATCACCGCGTGACGGTGGACACGATGGTCGCCTGTTCACCTGTCAAGATCAACCCCTCCGACGACGAGCGACAAGCCGCGGCGGCGACGCTCTGCGGTCTCACCAAGATGGAAGCGGATAACGCGCTGTCACTCTCACTCGTTCGCGAGAAGAGCCTCAACCTGGAACTTCTCATGGACGAGAAGGCGAACGCCATTGGAAAGGATGGCATTCTCGAATACTACAAGTCGACCGTGCGGCTCGAGGACGTGGGTGGGCTGGACCTCCTGAAGCAGTGGCTGATGGAGCGACAACTTGCCTTCACGCCGGAGGCCCGCGAGTTCGGTCTGCCTCAACCCAAAGGCGTAATGATGATTGGAACTCCCGGCTGTGGCAAGAGTTACACAGCTAAGGCTGTGTCCACGCTCATGCAACTCCCACTGCTGCGCTTCGACGTGGGCAAGGCGTTCGGCAGTCTCGTTGGTGAGTCGGAAGCGAATATCCGAAAGGCTATTGCGACTGCGGAGTCTATGTCTCCGTGCATCATGTTCTGCGACGAGATCGATAAGGCGTTCGCAGGCACCGGAGGGGGAGGCTCTTCTGACTCCGGCACGACGCAGCGCGTGTTCGGAACCTTCCTCACGTGGATGAACGACAAGACGAAGCCGGTGTTTGTCGTCGCAACGGCGAACAACGTCTCGTCGCTCCCGCCGGAGCTCCTGCGCAAAGGACGCTGGAATGAAGTGTTCTTTGTCGATCTTCCGACCCAGGAAGAGCGCGAGGAGATCTTCCGCATCCACATCAGGAAGCGAGGAAGGCCGGTCGAGACCATCGATCTCGAACGCTTGGCAAGACAGGCCGAGTCATTCTCGGGTGCAGAGATTGAGCAAGTCGTCGTGGACGCAATGCACCAAGCGTTTTTTAGACGCACACAGGAGAACTCCGACGCGGATCTGACGCTAGATGATCTGGAGGACTCCATTCGGAACACTACGCCACTGTCGAAAATGATGGAGCAGCAAGTTAGCGCCATGCGTGAGTGGGCGAAGGGCCGCACGCGACCGACGTCCACGGTCAAGGAGAAGGTGGCCCAGACGTTCGAAGGAAGGGAGCTGATCTAGTGGCTAGCAAGCGATTCCCCATTATCCCGGGGCTCGAAAACCCCGGCGCCGCACACGAGATGTCCGGGCTCGCGGAGGAGCAAGGCGTTCTCGACTACAGATGCTACCAACTCATGTCGGAGGCATTCCGCATGCACATTCTCGACTACGTAGGCTGCGTGCCAGAGTGGGCGGAATGGGTGAAGGAAGCCGACATGGTCCTCGAGCGTAGACGCGAGGTGAACAACAAGTTTGCCTCGTTGGCGGGAGGCAAATAATGAAGACTTTTCCGCCGCAGATGGCGATGGTGGAGATCCACAAACGCTATCTAGAGGCTGTAGGCCGCATGGCCGGCGCGTTTCACTCCGTTCCGATGGTGGTACCGTCGATGTCGCACGAGGCGCTCGACGCAGCGCTCGTCGATCTCGCGTGCATCAAGGAGTTCGCGAGCCGTTGCGTCGAGCAGGTCGAGGCGGCGCGAGAGGTGAATCGCGACCTCCTCGACTTCGACTGGGGGAAGACGAATGGGTAGGGCGAGGCTCTACCTCCAACTGGAGTTCCGTCCCAAGGGTAAGACGTATTGCCCTTGGATCAACAAGGACATCGCTGCCGTGCTCAGACGCATGGGCGCGACGGAGAAAGTCAAGAACCTCAAAGGCGACAAGGTTCGCAGGCCCGTCTACGACGACCGGCACTGCGGGTAGGAGGAAGCCATGAAGAAGCTCAAGATGACGTTCCGCAAGGGCGGCAAGACGGACATCTCGGGTGAGGGCTACGCCGGCAACGGCTGCGACGAACTCGAGAAGTTGGGCCAGCGGCTCGGAACCGTCAAGAACGTCGAATTCACTGAGGAATACTACAAGGACGAACAGGCGGATAACGTCGAGGCGTCCTGGTAGGGGAGAGGTGTTATAGTGCCAATCTGGGGATTTGTTCTAATGGGAGCTGTGGTTGGCGCGATCGTTGCGCCGGCCTGGTGGGAGAAATTCAGGGAGAGGCAGTGGAAAAGGCGCTACAATAAGCGCTATAATGGTGACGAGTAGCTGACAATACTCGATGCCGCCTTCGGGCGGGAGGGAGTTGGAAATGCATTTTACCGACTTGTTCGGAGCGCACAAAGTCGAGGCGCCGAAGCTCAACAAGACCGAGGCGAAGCAGAAGCGCGCCAAGGTCGACCAGGAGCGGCAAGACCTGGTGGCCATCATTGAGGACTTGCAAGGCGGCCTCGACAAGGCTCGCGCCTACTTGGAGGGCGTGCAGCCGAAGAGAAGCGAGAGGTCTGTCTTGGATACCAGAGCACAGCTTTATGCGCTCCTCGGTGTCCTCGGAGGCGAGCTCGGTAGCGCAAAGAAGGCCGTCCAGGAAATCCTCCTACCTATGATGGAGGAACAAGGAGTAACGCGATTGCCCGTAAAGGGGTTGGGCAAGTGCGTCGAGTACCAGACGTACTCGGACAGGAAGCCAGCGTCGAAGACGGACCTGTCGAGGGTGTTTGGTGAGGCGGGCATCGAGTTCTGGGAAGCATTGCCTGTGAAGTCCAAGAACCGTCTGGGGCTGAAGAACCTCGACACCCTGTAGCATCTCCTATTGGTAATGGTAAACGCGCCGGGCACGCGCCCGGCGAACGTACTGACATTCGTTGACGAAAGGATGTGTGCTATATGGCACGCTCTCTCGAAGACTACGCCTCGATGTTCGCGGACCTCCCTCCTAACGTTCCTGTTCTGCTGCTCGGTCCTCCGGGCATCGGAAAGTGCCTCGGGCCTGGAACTCCGATTCTCATGTCAGATGGCCGTGTTTTGCCGGTGGAGTCCATCGTATCCGGTGACCGCGTGATGGGCCCGGACGGCAAGGCTCGTACCGTGCTGGCCACAACGCAAGGGCGGGACGAGATGTTCCGGATCGATCCCATCAAAGGCGAGCCGTGGACGTGCAACAGCGTTCACGTCTTGACGCTCGTGCATTCCACCAACGACAAGGTGACCGACATTGGTCTCGACAAGTGGATGGAATCTTCGGACAACTTCCGCCACCAGCACAAGCAGTTCAGCGTAGGCGTGGACAAGTTCGAGAACGAGATGGAGCCGCCCCTCATCGACCCTTACTTCCTCGGTGTTTGGTTCGGAGACGGCCCCCACAGCATCAATACTCTCGCCGACGGGCGGGAAGTCGTCACGAAGGTCTGTGTCACGAAACCTGACCAGGCGATTCGCGACATCTGCCGCGAGACCGCAAAGCAATGGGAGACTGGAGTTCGGGAAGGCACGAACAGCTGCGGATGCTCGACCTTAGCTCTCACCACAGAACGAGGACAGGATAACCGGCTTCTGCGCACGCTGCGCGACGTGGTTGGCCCTATGGTCGACGTTCCGGACTCCATCCTACGTGGTTCGAGGGAAACCCGACTCCAGTTTCTCGCCGGATTCCTCGACACCGATGGCGAACTGTCGTCCAACTGCTTCGTCATCACACAGAGGCGGGGGCGCTGGGCAAGGGCGGTATGGTTCATTGCTCGCTCGCTCGGGCTCTGCGCCACGATCACCACTCGTAAGGTGATCGGCTATGAGGACGACTATCACGTCGTCACGATCAGTGGCCACACCGACGTGGTGCCCACCCAGATCACTCGCAAGCAGGCGGCGCCCAGGCAGCAGAGGAAGGACGCTGCGCGGACTGGATTCAAGGTCACCCCGCTCGGCGAAGGTGACTACTACGGCTTCATGCTGGATGGTGACGGCCGATTCCTCTTGGGAGACTTCACGGTCACCCACAACAGCGCACTAGCGAAACTCACGGCACGTACCATCGAGGACAGGCAACCGATCGACGCTGAACTTGGTTGTAGGCAACCGGTTCAGACGATCATCCTAGACCTCGCGTGTCACCTGCCCGAGGACATCAACGGCGTCCCAACGTTCCTGGACGTAGCTGGTGGCGGTCGCGTGACCATCTATGCCCCGCCTCTGAAGCTCTACGAGGGCTCAGAGGATTACCTTGAAGATCGACCGTGCGTGATCGTGTTCGACGACATCTCGAACGCTCAGATGTCTGTCCAGACTGCGACCTATCGCGCTATGGCAGAGCACGAAACGGGCTCGGTCAAGCTCGGCAAGAACGCTCGGATCATCGCGACGGGGAACCGTCGTGAGGACAAGTCGGGTGCCACCGTCCTCCCGTCGGCGCTGCGCAATCGGTTGCTCATCTTCGAGGTCGAACCGGACCTCATGAACTGGACGCGCTGGTGGAAGCACCAGGATCTGCCGTTCGAGATTCCCGCATTCTTGCGGTGGAAGCCGGAACACTTTTCGAGGCTGCCCGATACGGCAGACTCCAAGGGCGCTTTTGCTACACCTAGGTCGTGGGAGAAGGTTGGGCGCACTCTCGATGTGGCGATGCGGCACGGCATGGTTCGTGAGGTCGCCGCCGCGGCTGTCGGCGAGGGGGTGTCCATCGAGTTCAAGGCGTTCATTGACGTCCGGAAGGAGCTGCCGGACCCGGAAGAAATCCTCGCCAATCCTCAGAAGGCGGTGCCGCGCGTTCCTCGCGATCGGCCCGACATCCTGATCGCGATGATGACAATGCTCGCGTCCCACGCTGGGAAGATCAAGGGACAGAGCAAGCGTGCGCAGACGATCCACGGCGAATTCGTGGAGGCAATCGCTTACATCTCGCAGCACAACAAGGAGTACTGCGGGGTGGCGGTGGACGCATACTGGTCCGCTGGTGGTGCTATCCCCAAGATGGCGCAGTACATCCGGTCGCCGGAGGGGCAGAAGAACCCCCTCGTCAAGAACCTTCTGCAGCATATCCAGTGCGCGGTGGACATCTAGGCCGTTCAACGACAATCCAGTGGGGGCGCTCCGGCGCCCCCTCGTGGAGGAGGTATACGTGTCTAAGAAGAAGGATAAGGACCTACCAGAGGTCATCTCCCGTCTGAAGACGAAGATCCTAGCCAAGAACGCCTTCCTTGGGTTCTTGATCCTACACCTAAAGCTGCATGCTACCGACCAGGTACCCATCGCCGGCGTGCAGAAGGACGGCACGCTTCTGATCAACCCGGAGGCGTTTCTCTCGGAGTCAGAGGAGGAGCAGGTGTGGACGCTCTGCCACGAGGTCCTCCACCCGGCCCTGCTGTTCTGGTCTCGGCTCAAAGGGCGTGAACACCAGCGCGCCAACATCGCGCACGACTTCGTGATCAACCTCATCTTGGAGGAGTGGGGGTCGAGCGGCAAGCTGAAGTTGGTGCAGCCCGACAATGTCCTCTACAATACGAAGTACCGCGGGATGTCGTTCGAGGAAGTCTACGAGTCGATCAAGGTAAACAAGATCGAGATCCCAATGGGCGGGATCGGCGGCGGCCTGATGTACGACTGCAAGCCCGGCACCGGTGGCAACACGGACGAAAGCGGAAACGAACTCGGCGGCAATGGCTGGGGAATGAGCAAAGAGGAAGAGCTAGAGTGGAAGGGCAAACTCGCCCGTGCGCAGGCGCTCCATCAGGCTATCTCGCAAGACGGGTGGGGCAGCGTTCCCGCCGGTCTGAAGCGTCTGGTGAAGGATCTACTCGAGCCGAAGCTGGACTGGTTTCAACTGCTCTCTCGATGGGTGGGGGAGAACGGTAAGCGTGAGAACCGTACGTTCCAGCGCCCGTCGCGTCGCAGCCACGCCCTCGGCGCATACCTGGCTTCGCCGGTGAAGTTCGGGTTCGCCGATGTTGCTGTCCTTCTCGATACGTCTGGGTCTATCTCGGACCGGGACATGAAGGACGCGCTGGCGGAGGTTGGTGGAATCTGCGAAGACCTCGATCTCAGGACTCGCGTGATCGTCTGCGATGCCGAAGTACACGACGACGTCACCATCGGCAACGTTCACGAACTACTACCGCACATCAGAGGCGGCGGTGGATCGAACTACATGCCGGCGTTCAAACTCCTCGAAGACACCGGTTTCAACGGAGTCGTAGTCGCGATCACCGATGGCTACATCACTGTTCCGAAGCAGCCGCCGCCGCACGTTCGTGGCACGCTCTGGATCCTCAACAAGAACGGGCGACCGCCGTGCTCGTGGGGGGAGTCGATTAGCATCGATAAGGGTAAGATCGACGCTGACGAGTACGAAAACTCCTACCGCTAATGGCCGCCAAGAAGGCCAAAGGCGACTGCCCCGAGGTACGCATGCAGGCGCTGGCACTATCTGGTCTGCCCATGCCGGCCCTGCGTGCCCGCCTCGCCAGCAAGGCCGCGTATTCATACCATCGCCCCAGTGATGGATTGAACGATGTTCAACTACGCGCACTGATACGTGCTCTGGTGCCCCGCGGAAGCCAGAGAGAGTTCTACAAGGAGGTGATGGAGGAGCGAGACTCGCAGTGTCTTGTAAGCGATGTCAGGCGCCGCCATCTGTACGAAGCTCACGATGCGGTGAGCTGTAACGCGGCGCACGAAGGCCAAAAAGTCGTAAGTCAAATGACTGTGTGGAACCGTCTTTGCCCTTCGAGAAACGCGTTCGGGCTCGCCGTGCTGAAGCTCTTCTCTGGACAGTCACTAAAGCGCGCACGTTATATCATGGACATGTGTCATGCCCTAGCACGCGTGGACGGTTATTCTGTATTCCTGAACAATACTGGTAGAGGCCGTGGTAAGACCGACGACATCACATACGTGTATCTGGCCCGCACGCGTGATTGGGGCAACTCATGGGAAGTCGCTAAGATCGACGCGCTGGACTCATACAACTTTATCAAAGACTACGACCTTACGTATACAGGTCTGCACAAGTGTCTAGTCGGCGCGCAGTGGGAGCCATTGGAAATTGAGACACACTCGTCTACCGCGCCGAGAGAGCTCGTTGAGGCTATCCGGCTCGCGTTTCACGATTCACGAGATGTTCTCGATTCCATCGATGGTGGCGTTACACCACTACACGACATGTTCCTGGCTACCGATTTCGTGATGACAGCGGAAGAAGTTCTCGATGCACTCAGTTACGAGGACTTAGGGGCGCTACGCAAGAACCTCATCGAGAACAAGGCGCGCATCGATCTGTGCAAGGAATGGTGCGCACGCACTAAACTGGACTTCAACGAATTGCGCGATGATTATGCGTCGCAACAGGCTAGAAGAGGGAGATGATGGATGGAGAGGTTGGCTCGATAGAGCAGCTGGCGTTGGCCTCGCTACCGGACGAGGTCATCAAGACGAAGCTGGCAATAGCTCTTATCGCAGATCACGGCAGATCAGCGACGCTGTCGCATGCTCGAATCGTGGCGCGGCGGTTGCCTAGAGGCCGCCGTGGCAAGTTCGCCGAGATGATGCTGGAAGAGGCTGAGGGCATCATGAAGGTAAGGAACGCGCGTAGACAGTCCCGCAACGCGCACAAGGAGGACCCGCTCAAACCCGGAGAGGATTATAGCCGTTATAGGAAGAGCAACCGTTGCTCTATTATCAATGGCGTCATTACCCGTCTAACGGGTCGCGCCCATACCAATATTACTAACATCGCAATCCTCGGGAAGCGTATCGTCGTCTTCAAGGCGCGCCGAAAATACGACTACGAGCGACACGAATACGTAGGGTGGTGGATTACCACTATAGCGTTACGGGATACGGCGATTCCTCTTGGCGGCAGATTTGATAGTCTAGATATCGCTAAACGAGTGGCCAGCCGTTACATCGAAATCCTGAACAGCCGCCTACGGGTAGAGCCGACTTATGGCCTATACATATCGCTAACAGGCGTCGATATCCGTGAGCTCAAGAAGGAGGACGCCGATGACAGGAAGCGCGAAGGTGAAGAAAAAACGAGCTCCGAGTAAAAAAACTCGTGAGCGCAAGTACGATGTTAGAAAGGGGAAGTATCAAACCTGCGACGTTTGCGAAGAAAATCCTGTTGTTCCGGGCGTATACTTGTGGTATACGTTGAACGATGGAAGGGCTGGTGACGAGTCGTTGGATCAGGCAATATGCCGCGAGTGCATGAACGCCATCTGTAGCAGTATTGTTGAGGCACGCCTTCTCCGTGATTTGGAGAGCGCGCTTATGGCCGAAATGCTCAAAGAAGGCTGGTTGGAAGGAGAAGGATAGGTATGACTGCAAAGAGCGAAGAGAAGCAGCTGAAGACGCAGAAGGCTCCCGTTTCCCGCAATGGCCTAAAGACCACACGTCAGTGGCTGCTCGAGAACGGGCACGAAGAGACGGTCAAGCACATCAAGAAGTTCGAGGAGAAGTGGAAGGAACGGACGAAGACGACCGGCAAGCGTACGCAGCGCTCCTGGAAGCAGGTGATGCTGGGCAACGCAACCGGTAAGCCGGTCAGGATGGAGATCGCTAACGGGAAGGTAGTCGAATTCCCCGTGCTCTCCGATAATGAATCCTACCTCAAGGAAGTATTCGGCACGGTCAACATCGAGGACGTCCGCAAGAAGGCGAAGCGCGCAGCCGGAACCAAGAAGCCGAAGATGACCGACGAGAAGAAGGCCGAGCGAAAGGCTAAGCGCGAGGCCGCGAAGGATAAGATCAAGAGTAAGCTCAAGAAGAAGAAGTCGAAGCGCGCACCCAAGGCAGCGCCCGAGTCCGCACCGGTAGAGGTGAAGCCCGAAGTGGCCGAAGCCGAGGTCGCACCGGTGGAAGACGCGCCGCAAGAAGATGCGCCGCAGGAAGCCGCGCCGGTGGAAGCAACCGCACCCGAAGTGGCCGAAGTAAAGACGGAAGAGGCGCCAGTGAAGCGGAAGCGTGGGCGCCCGAGGAAGATCGACAAGCCGAAGCTCAGCAAGGAAGCCGTGAAGGCCGCGAAGGCGGATGCGAAGCCGAAGCCGAGTGCCCAGGAGTCTCCGGCGCCCGCTGCTAAGCCGAAGAAGGAGCCGAAGAAGGATAGCGGCGAGAAGCCGTCACTCATCCGGACATTGGATACGACGTGGCGTTCGGAGTCCGAACTCGTGGAGTCGGTCGGGCAACCGTTGCGGTTGATCAAGTCCCAACTCGCGCTGCTTGAGAACAGGAACGTCGTCGTCGGACGTAAAACCAAGGACGGATCGATGGAGTGGCGTAGGATCGTCTAGGTACAAGGCGAGAGCCGCGCTGTGGGTGGCAACGCGGCTCATACGTCGAGGAACCTAGTCATCATAGCCTGCCGAACATCCTACGTCAAGAGGTGGTTATGGAACGCTCGGAAATCGAGAATCCGTCGCACCTTGTACCCGCTATCGCGTTGATGCGTGTGGCGGCTTCTCTGGCCTTGTCGGTGAAGGCCGAGATGATGTGTATGACGAATTGTGCCGAGGTTTACAAGACTGATTGGGACTGGTCTAAGGACGCCGCCGAAGACTACGCGAGGCTGTGCCCGGCCAAGATGCTAGCGGGCCGTGACGCAGTCCCGCAGTGTGAGCATTGGCCAGTTTGCTTCGACGCACTCCGGCTTCGTAAATTGGCCGGTGGGACAGCGGACTACGGCGTCTCCCTACCTCAGTTGTCGGAGGTGCGCGATACCGTGGCGGCTTACCTGCTCAAGCAGGGACCGTGGAGATCGAAGGAGGTGCAGCCCACGCCGGGCCGCAGCTCCATCGTCGGGTTCGTGCAGATGTTGACGGAGAGACTCTTCTCTTCCGAGTCTCCGGTAGTAGACGCCATCGAGATTTATCGCAGCATCGGTGGTGTGACACCCGCTGCCTACATGAGTGGCGGACCAAACGATGACGATGACGAGAATGGCGGAATGCTCTTCTAGGGCTGACGAAAGGAATTCACCAATGACAACGAAGACGTACGATCAGGCTGACATCGACAGGGTCTATAATGACATGACCGCCAAGGTGAGGGTGCGACTCCGGTTCATCTCCCCATACTGTGGGGGCCAGCCCGCCGCCGACGATGGAATCGCGGCGTTCATCACTTACCAGATGAAACTCGAGCCCGGAACGAAGGCGTGGGACGGCGCGTTTGCGCGGATCAAGAAGGAGGAGATCGGAGAATTCGACGTCACCACGGAAGGCGGAGAGCGCGACGAAGTCTCGACCTACGGGATCAACATCGTACGCAGGGACGCGACAGGCCCCTACCTCTGTGTCCATCAGATCAAAGCCTGCCTCAAGCAGGCCGCTTCCAGGGCCGAGCTCTTCGTCAAGAAGCGAGGTTCGAAGGGCGACCTAGCGGAGGTGTCGCGTGTGCGCCCATACGGCAAGTCCAGCCGCGGCCACACGCAGCGCGTCTACTTCCTCGATGAGGATGGCGACCCGATCAACGCGGACTCCGAGCGAGAGTTCGATAAGATCCATGGTCGCGTGTCCACCCCCAAAGGTCAGAAGAGCATCGTCGTCGATACCGAGTTCTTGCCGGAAGGAACGCAAGCCGAATTCACCTTCCAGCTGCCACTCGTGAAGCTCACCGGCGACGATATTCTCAAGATCTTGGCCTACGCACAGGAGTGCGGCCTGGGCTCCGCTCGGTCGATGGAGCGCGGGAAGTTCATCGTGGACGAGGCGGAGATCGAGACCGGTGCCGAGAAGCCGGCCGAACCGAAGAAGCAGAAGAAACCCGCGAAGAAGTAACACAGTAAGATCCGTACGCGGCTAAAAGCACAACGCCACGGGAGAGGAAATCTCATGAGCGACGAGGATAAGCGTACGGTCAGCCCCATGGAGATCCTGGCGCTCCTCGACAAGCCTGTCGGGGAGCGTCTGGAGTGGCTCTCCAAACACATCATCGATGACGGGAAACACTCCTACTACCTTACGGATAAGTCCCGGCTTAGGGGATTTGATCGAATCATCGAAAACATTCTGCCAGAAGTGGCGTTGACCGTTGCACGAAACCTTGTTGAGTATCACCTTGGTATGACCAGGCGCACCTCGCGAGCGGCACTTCACAGGAGGTATAAATAGTGGATAGGCTAGACGACAACATCGAGGAGTATGTGGCGTGGCTTCAGAAGAAGGATCTGCCCGATCTTACCGAGACGCTAAAGGACCTCGACAACTACACGCCTCCGGCAGACGAGGTAGAGCGCGATCTCGTAATGCTCGAGGTCGCCAAGTGGGGTGTCAAGGAGGGCCCCCTCGCGTTCTTCGACACCATCGACCGACTGTGCAAAGGTGAAGCATGGGGTATGGAGGCGACCAACTACTACTGGGCGCTCGGCGGTAGCATCAAGGAGTTGGCCAGTGCGATTAGGAAGGAAGCCGACTGCGATGTTACATTCAAGCTTCTGAAAACTATCGCTGAGTACACCGACACCGCCATCAATTCAGCGTGGGAGGAACGGACCGCCTGGATAAACGCGGAGATCGAGCGACGCGCCAGGCTGATGGGTGTCGAGCCGGAATAATGGACGAATTCGACGAAGTAATGTCGGGCGATCTTCTCGAGTTGACCCTTGGGGAGTATTTGTCCATCGCTAGCAGGAGGGAGGAATGTGCGTCAGAGGAGCTCGGCGCGATGATCGCATTCACATTTGCTGATGATAGGGCATTCGTTAGGAGATCCGTCTGCGACTACTACGCGCAGCAGTTGGGGTTGAACCCGGATCGGTTGGTAGCGGATATGCGGTTTGCTCATGAGATCCTGACTGCCGGGCACGACTGGCAACCTGGCAAATCTGTAGTTGAGAGGTGGGTGTTCGAGCATAGTAACGCGAAGGAGGCGGAGGAGCAGGGTGAAACAGCAGAAGCCTACCGATGTGTATTCGAGAAGACGGCCGGGCGCGCTGCAACCCAGAATAGACAAAGATGTGAGTGACCGTTATGCCGATGACGGTAGAGGCTCGTGGGAGTTGGACGGGCGGCCATGTAAATGCCCATACTGCCGTAGTAACTTTCCGGCTCAGTGCACCGCGCTACAGGCTTCGAGTGGGCCAGAAAGCCTACACGGAGGAGGCGAGCGCTACTTCATAGTCGAGTGTAATAGGTGCGGTGCGGCCTGGTACGAGTGCTACCGGCTGCATCGCATTGTTGGTTACGCCTTACCCACAGCAAGCCCGATAGAGATGCTGGCATTGCTCTCGAAGGAGGCTAACGATGACGAATCATAAGTACGTGGAGCGCAGAGAGACCCCACTCTGCGACTTCTGCTGTAGTGCCGAGGCGGTGTTCCTCTTCGAATCGGACGCGGACCCGATGTGCGAGATCATTCCCTACAAGGGCAACCTAGTTCACTTGAGCGAGGGGGGCTCCGGATGGGGCGCGTGTAACGATTGCGCGAACATGGTGGAATTCGGCGACCCAGCAGATCTGGCGAGGTTCGTCGTTGACCGCATGCCGCCGCTTCCGGGCCCACGTGGGTTCTCTATCTTCATGCTAACTAACTTCTACACGGGCGTTCTTCCTGGGCTCAAGCCGAAGATTCCCGCGCCGAAGGTGGAAGGTGGGCACGTCACCTACGCGGCCGGTTCGGAGGAGTTCATCGAGGATGTCCGCAAGTGGCGCGGCGAGTTGAATGCGAGGAGGGAGTAGTGCTGATCGAGAATGGAACGTGCTGGGACAGTGGTGACTTACAACGACTGTGTGGTCTCGCGCTCGACAAGTCAAAGCACCTACTGCCGGACGACTTCCTCCTCGTTTTCATTCCAGGCAACCCCGGCGCCCCGGCTAGTGGTTATTTCTGGGGGTCTTACTGGGGGGAATGGCGGAAGACGTCTCCCGGGAATACCTGCATTATCGAGCTCGCGACACCCAAGCGTAACTACGCCGCACCGATGGAGCAGTTCGCGGCTGACTCGATAATTCCTCCAGACGCCCTACTCAAGTTTATCGGCGCCGTTCGCCTCTTGGCCTCGCAGTGGTGCGTTGATACCACGGCCGCGCCAAGCATGCTAGACCTGCCGGGTATACCGGTTAGCTCCCTACGCCTCAACGCGACTACGCGTCGCGGCAAGACGCCGGAGTTCGCTAAGAGACGCATCGAGTACCTGGAGCAGGAGATTGAGTGGGCGAAGGCCGGCGCTGCACGTCGCATCGATGCTTACAGGAGTAAGATTGCGGGCCTCGAGAAGCGCTTGTAGGGAGGTAAATGATGTCGATTGTCTATAGAAGCAACAACTCTGGTGGTTACTGGTGGCTGGGCGACGACCAGTGGCGCGCGCTAGAGGCTGCTGGGTGGAGTATCGAGTGGGCGGAGGACAGATGGCTCGACTCTCTTGCCACAGTAGGCAGGCGTTACGGTCTACCCATGGGGCAAGCTGTCAAGGAGTGGGAACGTATAACCGGTGCTTGTGCTTCTTCGGCCGGTTGCGCATGCTGCGGGCGGCCGCACGATTTCCACGAGGAGGAAGACGACCTGTCTCCGATGGAGCGCCTTGTAATGGAGGTCAAGATCGTCGGCTCGTCCGTCGAACCGGATCCGCAATGATCGCTACAACGTGCGTCTACTGCAGGAACCCGGTGCGCGGCACCTGGCTCTACTTCGAGAACCGGCTGCAGTACTTCTGCCGACGATGCGGCGGCTCATTCTACGTCAACAAGCGCACAGACAAGGTGGTGAGGAGGAAGGTACCGTCTCCGATGGAACTCCTCAAAAGGCTAACGGATAAGGAACTATTGAAGGGAAATGGCGATGCCTAACCACTGCACGAATCGACTGCTCGTTAGAGGGCCCGAGTCCGGAGTCCGAGCCTTCTTCAAGAAGGCCAAAGGAGAGGACGGTTCTGCTGGCCCACTCACGTTCCACGCCTTCGTTCCAATGCCCGATTACGTGCTGCGCGGGGACGTCAAAGCAGGTGAGACCAGGCCTAACTGGTACGACTGGTCCTGCGACAACTGGGGCACGAAGTGGGACGCTTACGACACTTACTACTCGCTCGAGTCGGCGACGCCAATGGAGCAGTTGGCATCTGCGCTGAACAGTCCAAATGAACAAGAAATCGAGGAGTTGCTAGCATTCAACACCGCCTGGTCGCCGCCTATCCCAGTTGTCCGGGCAATGATTGCGCAGCATACCGACCTGTGCTTCGAGCTCAATAGCGCGGAGCCTGGAAACGACTTCGGCGTAATCATCGAAGGCAGTGGGGGCAAGACAGAGATAGAAGAAGAATTCAACCTATCCTCGCGTAGGGGGTTCGCCAAGGACGTATGCGGCTACGACCCATACGACGCCGACGATGACTCCTGAGGAAAGGGAGAGGTGTCCATCCTGTGGCGCAGTAGGAGAAGAAGACTGGCAGGGAGGCATCTACACTTGGTGTAGCGGCACCACCACCACGTGGGCCTGCCCGATTTGCCGATCAGAGTGGGCATGGAATCCAACCATAAATAAGATCGCTCAATACTGGGGTCCGATGACGCCAATGGAGCAGTTGGCAGAAGACCTAGCGGAAGGACCAAAGGAGGAAGGCCGATGAACGCCTACGACTTTCAGCGCGAGTTCATGCGGATGCGGCGCGAGCGGGCGAACGCCCCGCCGGACCCCCGCAACGCTCGGCGGCTTGCGCTCATCTACAAGATGGAGAAGCAGGAGGGACGGCTGGCGGACGAGGAGATGGCGGAGCTCGCTGCGCTGCAAGCGCATTTCGGGCTGCCGTCGGAGGTGTAGTGGCGAAGTTTGGAGAAATGGGGTAAGGCATGCATATAGAGAACGAAACGCGCTGGCGCACGGAGGACCTACAAGCAATCACAGACGAAGTCGCCGGTAAGATAATCAAGTTCCAGTCTCGTAAGTCGGTCATCCTATTCCGCAATGGGGGGGACAAAGACTGCTTCGCCACCTCATACAATCATTGGGATACGCCAGTGGACGAGGCCATAGTGCGCATACGCTCACCGAACAGTAAAATCGGCTCAGGATCCCCGATGGAGGAGCTCGCAAAGAAGGTCGGCAACGGCGTCGACCGCATGACCAGCGATACCAACATACGGATCCTCGCCGCTGTCATCAAACACGCTATTCGCGGCGAGACCTTCTATTCGTGGAACTTGCCGCTGAGGTTACGACCGAAGGTGCCTTACGGTCGCGCACCAGATGCTGATTTAGACCTCGAAGCCTTTGCCTTTGTCGACAAACTCCCACTGAGGTCAACGAAGCGAGTAATCCGCACTCCGGGTCTGATCCAGAAGAAGCTCGGGGTCGCGGAGGCAGAGCTCGACAACCTAACGCGTAGGTATCGAAAACAGGCGTCTAAGATCGAGAAAGTGATCAACGACCTCAAGGACAAGCATAGACGTAGCCTGCAGGGGTAGGGTAGTGATGCCGCCCGATAACGCCTTGTGGCGACCGTGGATCGAATTCAGATTCACGTTCTCACCAATGGAGTTGTTGCTACTCCATAGTGTCGAGGGTGACAACCACAAACTGATGGAGGTGGTGGGCTCCATCCTGCGCAGCCTGCCGAATTCTGGTGTCTCAGAGTATTACAAGCGGCGCTACCTACTCGAGGAGGTGCGTCTGGCAGGAATCAAGATAGAACATGTCGGGCCATGACTACAGATCGGGCCATGACTACAGAGAGGATAGCACTATGGGCCAGTATCATTACGTTGTCAATCTGACGAAGTTCGAATACATCCATCCACATCGTCTCGGTATCGGGCTGAAGGCGTGGGAGCAGCTGGGGTCGTCAGCGTCGACTCCGCAGGCCCTATTCGCGCTGTTGCTCGCCTCGAATGGGCGCGGCGGCGGTGACCTGGAGGATCATCCGACAGTCGGCAGGTGGGCGGGGGATAGAATTGCTGTCGTCGGCGACTACGGCGCCAATACCGATCTTCCAGAAGAGTTCGATGCGGGTAGTATCTATTCTCGTTGCAGCGACGAGTCAGATACACCGATGGAGGAACTGTCGCGAGAACTGGCTACCGATCAGGATCCTCGCACAGCGGTCTACAAAGACATCACTCCACTGATTCGCGACCTGTTCCGCGCACTCTACGGTGCGACCTACGATGGTTCAGAAGGCTGGGTAGGGCGACATATTCCGGGAGGAGTCGTCTAATGCAGCAGTTCGAGATACAGGGATCGGCGAAGAAGCCATACATAATCAAGGAGCACGACGACTCGTGGTCTTGCTCCTGTCCGGCGTGGCGCAACCAATCAGCCTCAATCGACATGAGAACGTGCAAGCACATCAAGAAGATTCGCGGTGTGGAAGCGGAGGAAGCCCGAGTCGGCGCCGCCCAAGTGGAGAGGTACGCGAGCAAGAAGGAGAAGAAGGAGAAGGACAAGCCCAAACTGATCCTCGCGCATAAGTGGACTGCCGACATCGACGTCTCCGGCTGGTGGATCTCCGAGAAGCTGGACGGAGTTCGAGCTTACTGGGACGGCGATCAGTTCATCTCCCGACTAGGAAACGTCTATCATGCCCCCACCTTCTTCACGGAGGGCTTACCCGAGGAGCCACTCGACGGCGAGCTGTGGGTCGACCGCGGCCAGTTCCAAAAGACCGTTTCAATCGTCCGGCGCCAGAACGGCGGGGACCAGTGGGGTGATGTATTCTACCTCGTCTTCGACGCACCATCGCACGGTGGTGTGTTCGAGGACCGTCTTGTTCATCTAATGGAGATCCTGGAAGGAGAAGAGTGTCAGTACGCGAAGCCGGTCGACCATTGGCAGTGTGAAGACAACGACTCGTTGAAGGACGAGCTGGAAGAAGTAGAAGCGAAGGGCGGAGAGGGACTAATGCTTCGCAGGCCGTGCTCTGAGTACGAGCCCGGGAGAAGCACGTCGCTATTGAAGGTGAAGTCCTTCCACGATGACGAAGCCATCGTCGTCGGCCACACCAAAGGAAAGGGTAGGCACAAAGGTCGGCTCGGCGCGCTGGAGGTAGTACTGGTAGACGGGACGGAGTTCTCCGTCGGCACCGGCTTCTCCGACGCTGAGAGAGGTGACCCACCGCCGGTTGGTTCGATCATCACGTTCCGCTACCAAGAGCTGACGGAGGGCGGCGTCCCACGATTTCCAGCCTACGTCCGCATTGAAGGTGAAGTCCTTCCACGATGACGAAGCCATCGTCGTCGGCTCGGCGCGCTGGAGGACTGATATGAGTTTGCTGGGTAACGGCAACAGGTGTCGCTAGGATTCTGGCACGGGTACGTAATGCTGGAGTGGAGGTAATCGTGAGTGTTCCGCACAAGATCGTGACCCGCTCTCCGAGTGGTTACTCGCAAACAAAAATGTACCAAACCGGCGCGGCGTTCGATCGCTGGTGGGCGTACCGCGCGAAGCATTTGCAGCCGGGCGATCGCATGGAGGGCTTTCGTTTCGAGGAGAGCGCCTGGGTGTTGGTAGAGGCGCGGACTGCGAATAGACTTGGAAGATAGGAGTAATAGTGATAGTAGAGAACGAGACTCGGTGGAACACCGAGCAATTGAGCGCCCTGGTAGCGCGCGTGTCCGCGAACTGCGGGGCAACGACACCCGACATCATCTTCTTCGCGACGAATCGCTGCGCCAATCGCGAACCGTTCGCGATCTACAATGGCTGGTGTAGCCTGCAAGGCGTGCGGGTAGTGGTAATCAGGTCTCCGGCGCGAGCGGCGAAGGGCAAGTCTTCGATGGAGATCATATCCATGCTTACGCAGGAGCGGCACCTATCTATTGATGACCTGCGTTTACTGGCGTGGGCAATCGAAGGCGCCTTGACGAACCAGCGACGGACTTCGTTCACGTTCAGAAACAGACAGTACCACAACAACGGAGGCCCCGTCGATTGCCCGGTGGACCTGACTGATTACTGCTATGTTGACGATCTTTCTCTCACCGCAGGTAAGCGCGCTAACGTTCCGATAGTCGTCCTAGACGCGAAGATCGAGCAAACGAAGAAGTACATCGAGCGTAAGCAGCGCGCATTCGAGGAGACGATGCGCACCCACTATCTGAAACTGGAGAATCTCGAAAAGGCGAAAGCGAAGGCACAAAGAAAGGGGAAATCGTGAACCGGTACCACTTTAGCCTAGGCGACTCGAGCAACGGATCGGTAGGCTTCTGCGCGTCCATCCTCGCGAATACCAAAGAGGAGGCGCTGAAGATCCTGCAGGAAGATCTGCCGATTGAGTATGAGCTCGACTCCGCGCGTTTCGGTCAGAAGGTCGACTACATCGCCGTCTACTTCAATCCCGATGAGATCACCATCGAGGACATCGACGACTGGGAGGAGGACCCGTCATGAGCGACTGCAGCCTCCGCGGGTTCTTTACGGCCCCGTCCAACGCCTTGGAGGATGCATGAATCCAACAGAAGAGCTCGCCTTCCGCGCGATACCATTATTCGAGCGGTGGGTGCGCGCGATGATCTACGCAGATCGGCAGGGAGTTGATAGAGCAGAAGTGGCGGAAGCCGTGGGCATACCGGTGGAGTGGGTAGGCGAATGGAGGAATTTGAATGAGCGCAAAGGATAAGAAGACCACGATCAAAGACCTTAAGAAGGCCGCCGAGGACGCGCAGCAGACTTGGCTGGACGCGCACCCGCCGGAGGAAATCGAGTGCCGCGTGCACGAACTCATGAACCGGAATCTCCAGAAGATCGTCATCGGACTTCTGGGGTTCGAACACCGGTGGGATCGGTGGGAGGTGGACCACTGCAACGGTCGTGGAGGCAATAGCGCCGCCGGCGACTACCTACGTTCTTGCGCGTCGGCCGCTGTCGACAAGTGGTTCCGCAGCGTCGACCTCGAAAAGGTGAAGATTCCGAATAGTCTCGTCAAATCGATGAAACAGGAGTTCGAGAGCAAGGTCAAGCGCGACCTGCAGCGCATGGTAACCGATGCAGCCAGCGGCCGTGCGACCGATCTCTTCGAAGAATTCATGGGCAGGCTGACCTCCGAATGGAGGGGCGCGACCGAAGGCGAGGAAGAAGAATGATAGAGGGATCACTCAATAGACCAGGAACCTGACCTGTTGGCAGCGTTCAAGAGGGAGAGAGATGATGGACAAAGATCAATTGCGTGATACATACCTCCGTTCGGGCGGGAAACAATGCCCGTTCTGCGGAACAGAATTGATGACGGATGACGTCACAGAATCTCCTCGGTACATGCGAGGTTACAAGGACGCAGACAGAGTATTGGCATCGGTCAGGTGCCCCACCTGTCATGCGCGGTGGGAGGAGATCTTCACGCTCAACAACATCGACATCCTCTACACACCGTCCCCAATGGAGATGCTCGCGGCCGGTGTCGATGGCGGAGGGGGATCAGCACAAATGATAATCGATAAG
>Ga0307377_10001783_pt1 | contig 26406 bp, 32 predicted proteins | sample TR3MG_FD_202535 | JGI IMG/M metagenome (GOLD analysis project Ga0307377, IMG submission 202535) | Soil microbial communities from Risofladan, Vaasa, Finland - TR-3 | ecosystem: Environmental > Terrestrial > Soil > Coastal area > Acid sulfate soil | place: Finland: Risofladan, Vaasa | collected... | reverse complement strand
TGTGATATCCAGAAACTACGTTATATTTTCCTCCAACAATGACTGCATATCCTGATTGTCCAGAATTACTTATGCCACCTCCAATAAATTGTTTATTAAAAATAGAAGTATAATTGTACTCACCACCAACAATAGAAGAATATTTACCTTTTACAATATTTCCATTTCCGCCTCCAACGAAAGAATAAGTTTCTAATACTTTGTTTTCATTTCCAGTTCCAATAAAAGAATAGTCTCCAGAAACAATGTTTTTGTTTCCTGCTCCAATAAATGAGCTTTGTCCAGAAGATAAGTTTTGATAACCATTTACAACTGTTGAATACCATGATGTTGCAGAATTTACTACTCCATTTCCTACAAAAGAATAGCCACCAGTAGATTCATTAAATTTACCATTTACAACAGTAGAATATACATTTGTTCCAGTGTTTGATTTTCCGCCAACTATTGAATAAGCGCCACTTGCAAGATTTGGAGTTCCATTATTTGCAATAATAGAATATGTTCCAGTAGAACTTGTCCATCCGCTAAATCCTGTTCCACCTGAAGTTCCACCAGAAAAGCCAAATAAAACCCAATCAGAATTTGTTAATCCACTCTCAAGTTTATAATATTCAGAAGTGCCAGATACATAAACAAGCATACCAACCTCTCTTCTTTGAGAAGTGATAGCATCCCTTTCAGTAGTTCCAGATACAGTACGCAATCCACCAAGACCGTATATTGGTTTTGTGACAGCGAACACATCTGTGCTATCTGTTGGGGCTATAAAACCTGCTAATGTTACTGAACCTGGTATTACTGCCATGTCTTAAGATATTTGAATATTAATACTTCCACCTAATATGTTTGTTGACCTATGTACGTTATAATTTGCTGTTACTCCATATACGTTTGTTATAGAAACAGTGTAAACCGCTTCCATAGGAACGTTTAAGTTTGTTGCTGTATCTTTAAATGTAGTTGCAGTTCCAAATGAAGATGGATAACAAAAATATTTATATCCTCCTGCAGCGAAACTATATGTTCCAGCAAAACCTGCTGCAAGAGGGTTATTCGCTAAACCTTCCACGTCTGCTTCTACTAATGGAGTTGTTACGCTTGTTCCGTAGAAAATTCTTGGTCTCCAACTTCTTGAAATTGTTGTTGAGAATGGAGAATTTTGAGAATTATATCCAGTTATTGTATATAAAGTTACCGTTGTTAATGTTGCAGATGAGAAAGAATCAGTTACCGAAAGAACTTCACTTCCGTCATCAGAAGAGTTAAGTAATAAAGTTGTAACAGGAGAAATATTCTGAACAATTGTTATTGTGTTTGCCGATACATTTGAAGGGTTACTTGTAGACCATGTAAATGTTTCTGAAGCTCCTGTTATAAGCATTTCTCCAATTTCATAAACAGCACTTAAGTTTGTTCTTGAGAAAGAAGCAAATGCTGGTGGTTGATATGGGTATAACAAAGCATCCCACATTTGCTGCATTGTTTGAGCAGAAAAAGTAGAACCTGCTGTAATACCTCCAACTGTTGTTGGTGTTGCTCCAGAGTTTGTATATGTACTTCCAGTTCCTAGTGGGGCTGTTGTTAAGAAAATATTATATAAATCAGTTCCACCAGAACTTAAAGTTCCACCAGTAATGTTCAAGCTATTAAAAGTTCCCCCAGTAATATTTACTGTTGGATTATTATCTGTTCCACCAGTGAAAGTATTTGTTCCGTTTTGAACTCTAGTTACATCTCCAGATACTGAAGTAGCAAAAATATTATATAGGTCTGTACCTGCAGACATCATAGCCCCTGACACAAGGTCAAATCCACTTGATGTTGTTAATTCAATATTTGTTGAACTTGAGTTGTATTGAAGTGTTTCATTAGCACCATTCCAAGAAAGATTGGTGTCATCATCAATTTCAATATCTCCAGTTACCAAGTTGGCTCCAGTTCCTGTTAAAGGGATGAAGTTTCCAGTAGCTGCAGAAAATCCTATTGGTAAAAATATATCATAAAGATTTGTTGAGCCAGAGTTTATTGTTCCAGCCGAAAATGTAAATGCTGATAATCCTTGTGTAAAATAAGTATCTCCAGTAACTGTACCTCCAGATAATGATAAGAAATAACCCGAAATAGAAGAGCCGCTACCAATGTTTAATAATGTCCAATCAGAATTTGTTAATCCGCTTTCAAGTTTATAATATTCAGAAGTTCCAGATACATAAACAAGCATACCAACTTCTCTTCTCTGAGTTGTTATTGCACTTAATTCTGTCATACCAGATACAGTACGCAATCCACCAAGGCCATAAATTGGTTTTGTGACAGCGAATACGTCTGTACTATCTGTAGGTGCGATAAAACCCGTTAAACTAACTGAACCTGGTATAAGTGCCATAATTTTATGTTATTTGAATGTTAATGCTTCCGCCCAATAAGTTTGTTGACCTATGTACGTTATAATTTGCTGTTATACCATATGTGTTTGTTATAGAAACAACATACAGTGGTTCCATAGCTACACCTAAGTTTGTTGCTGTGTCCTTAAATACTGTTGCAGTTCCAAATGAAGATGGATAACAAAAATACTTATAATCTCCTGCAGCGAAACTATATGTTCCAGCAAACCCTGATGCAAGAGGATTGTTTAATAAACCTTCAACTCCCGCCTCATTTAATGGAGTTGTTGCGCTTGTTCCGTAAAAAATTCTTGGTCTCCAACTTCTAGATATAGAAGTAGAAAAAGGACTTCCTTGAGAATTATATCCAGTTATTGTATATAAAGTTACAGTAGAAGATGTTCCTGCAGAATAAGTTGTAGATACAGTTATGGCACTAGAACCAACATTTGAAGATGGTCCATAAAGCGTTGTAACAGGTGCAATGTTCTGCACAATTGTAATCGTATTTGCAGATACATTTGAAGGATTACTTGTAGACCATGTAAATGTTTGAGAGCCAGCAACCATCATTTCCCCTAATTCATATGTTGAATTTAAATTTGTTCTTGAGAATGAAGAAAATGCTGGAGGTTGATACGGGTATAACAACGCATCAAACATCTGAGTTATAGTCTGACTTAAAAATGAAGAACCTGCAGAAATACCCCCAACTGTCGTTGGAGTTAAAGCTGCATTTGTATATGTTATTGCACTTGGAATTACATCTACAGTGTAAACAGGTACATTTCCAGAAAAAGATTCAACTACAGTAGTATAAGTACCAGCTGTTACAATTGTTGCTCCAGTTGCGCTTGCAACTGTTAAATTAGAAATAGCACCATTCACACAATCAAAATTTGAATTGATTATTACCCTACCTTCGTTTGGGTCGTGTTGAGGCTCTACATATTGTAAACAAGTTAATCCAGTCACTTCTCTCTAGTATTTGTTTAGTAATAAATATTTAGAGAAAATTATAAGTTGCTATTTTTACATTAAAAAATGCATATTTAAGAACTTTAATGTTTCTGGGTTTTGTATGCCGCTGAAGTTACTAGCGTATAGAGCAAATTCTTTAAGCATTTTCTTGTATTTCAATATTGGTTCTTTGCCGCCTTTTCCTTGTTGTTGGACCACCTGAGAAGACTTAGTATCAATTTCTATTGTTATGTGGGATTCATTTTTTTGGTCTCTTAGGGACAAAATGAGAGATAATTTATTTTTTACTTTGTTTTTATAGTTCTGTCCGCCTACACAATGGCCAAGCGCCTTTCCTTCGTGTTTTAGGTCGCTTGAATTTAATAGATATAGAAAATGTTTTTTATCACTGAATCTAAATACAATTCTATCATTATCAATTTCTGGTATATCAACACTTTCTATTCCATATTGATTTAGCATTTGTTGGTGCCAATTACTTTGTTCTAGATTGGCTTCTTGGAAATCATACGCAAATAAATCCGCTTTTGTGTCAGTAGCCCAGTCAATTATAAGTCTAAGGTCAAAAGTTCTATCTAAAATAGATAAGTCTTTTTTTGCCTCTTTGGCAATCCATACGTCATACTTGTGTTTTCTTTTTTCTATCTTATTTGAGTCTTGGCTTGCATTTTGTCCAATAAATCCAATAGATTGTCCAATAGTGGATATTTTTTTTACAATAGTTTCAGCCTCAGAATCAGACATATAAGTTACATCGCTCTTTTTTTGAAGTGGGATGAAAAATGTTTTTATATATTCTTCTCTTTTAGTTAACATTTACTCTTAATAAAATTTCATCTGAATCTGGGATGTCTGTAACTTCAAAGTTTCCAGTATTTACAGTTTCGTCATTAATTTGTATTCCACTTTTTTTAAAACTTTTTTGAAAGCTGAATGAATTGTCTTTGTCGTTTAAAATAAAATTATTTACCGTATAACATTTCATCACAACCCTAAGCTTGTGCTGAAGAAGAGTTAATTTTCTTCTTCTGAATGTTTTTAAGTTTATTTTAAATTCTCTTGATAGCATTAGCTAGTAGTACCTGTGATTATTATTTTTGTTTGGTCTTCTGAAATTGTAGGGGCGTTATTTGCTTTTTTCTTTTTAGAGCCTGGTTTTGGGCCTCTTTTTTTCTTTCTACCCCTTTTCTTGCCTTTATATGTTTTTTCAGATTCCTCCTTGTATTCTTTAGTTTCCTTTTGAGCTCTTTCAAGTGGAGTTAAAATTTCATTTATAACTTCTTTTGGTACATTTAAAGAATTAAAAAGTTTATTTTGTAAATACTCAATATCAGAAATTGGAGGCAATCCTTTTTGTTCAATTGAATCTGATGTAATTTCTAAAAAAAGTTTTTTGTCTGGCTCGTTTAATGATATTGGGGGTATAATATCTAGCGATACAGTTCTGATATCTTCAGTGGTATGTAATTTATCAAGAGTCTCATCATTATTTACGTCAAGATTCTCTTCCATTGTCGATTCTTCTTCGTCTATTTTGATTAAATTCTTTCTGTTGTATAAAATCATAGACTTTGTTGTGGTTCCACTATCAAACCAAGATGATTCTCCAGGGCCAAGCATAACCTTAATATCATTTTTGTTTTGTATAAGGAAAAATTCGAGTTTAACCTTTGAGACGTTTTCAACCTTTGTTTTTTTCATATTTTCGAATGTTTATAGGGAAATATATTGTATTTTATAAATAAAACAAAATAAAAAACCCACCTTTTTTATGGGTGGGTTCTTATAATTTAGGTATTATTATTTCATACCTTTAAAATTAGGGTTAGCAACTAAGTTACCAGAATTAAGGTCTTTTATATAAGCCTTACTTTCATTAAGATAATCGTCTTTAAATACTTTAAACATAGCATTTGAAAGTGAGCCTGGCTTTGCTACCATAACAACTTCTTTTCCGTCTACATTATCAGAACCAACCTCAGCGTCAGAGTTTCTTTGCATAAATTCTCTTTCGTTTTCGCTTTGTCCCATTTCCATAGAAACTTCTTTTGAAGTGTCTGCAACAGGGCATCCACATTCTTCAATTGTATTTTCTTCTTTATTAATAGTTTCATAGCTTTCGAACATTGCTAATTTTTTCCATCTGTTTTCTTCTTCAGATTTTGTTCTTTGCTCTGTAACGATATATCTTTTATTAATTCCTTTTTCTTCATTTTCATTTAGAGAAGAGAATTTTCTTTTAATTAAATTTTCTTTTAACATTGATGGTTCTGCTTTTTTAGGCTCAACTGATTCGTTTAATTTCTTTCCATGCTCACCTTGAACGTAGTTTTTCTCCATTCCTTTAGGAACATAACCAGAGCCTGGGTTTAACTCAACTGTAGTCCAAAAAGTATCCCCTTCTTTCATTGATTTTTCAACGTGAGGTTTTGCTTTTTGTCCTTTAGCATAAGAAGTGTTTTCGAATTTTTCTTTTTCTCCGATGTTAAGGTCTCCACCTTTTTTAAATGCTACTGGAGTTAAAAACGCTCCGCCTGCAGCGTTTCCGCCAGAAGCCGTAACCTCTTTAATTGACAATTCTTCTTCAAGTTCGTCAAAGTAGGTTTTCTTCTCAGATGGTTTTAATTCATTAATTGCAACAACACCAAATTTTTTCAATTTATTTTTTGCTACTGTTTTAGTTTTTTCGTCTTTTATTTCTTCGATATCATCAAATAAAAGCTTTCCAGGAGAGTTAGCGGCAATAACCTCAGGGCTATTCATTCTAACTTCGTCTGTGTCTTCTTCTTTGTCTTTCTTTCCTTCGTTAATGTAGTTATCTACAGTATTAGACAATTCTTCATTAGAAGAAGTCATAAGGTCTTTTATGCTAAATTTTTTCATAGAGTTTTCTACCATTGAATTAATACTTTTTTCTGTTTTATCTTGGATACCGATTTTTGTACTTGTTATATAAGCAACTTCTTTTTCTGCAAATTTTTTGAATAAGTCCGTTAATTCTTTTTTAAATTTTGGAAGTGAAGTTATAACATGATTGCTTCTATCGTTAATTAATTGAGCTCCTGCATAGCTATCTTTTTTATGATAACCTCTAAATGCAGAAAATTCTGTAGTCTTATAAGCTAATTCAATAGTCTTATTTTTAGCATCCCATCCGATTGTTACATCGCTGATTGCTTTCTTTCCACCAAAATAAATAATCTTTTCAAAATAAGTATTTGTATTTGGTCTAGAAGATAGTCTAATGTTAAAGTGAGCTAATGATGTCCCAGCTCCGTATTTCTCGCCAGTACCATATTCACCAGCAGCGCCTTCTTGTTTTTTGTAACCTTCAGCTTCAAAAGCTTTTTCCGTAGTATCAAGAGCAATTTCTCTTATAGCTTCGAATACATCAAACTTAAACTTCTGCTCATCACTAAAGCTTTCTGTTTGACGTGGATACCCTTCTGGGTATATTTCTTCTTTTTTTGCCATATTAGGAGTTTTCTAATAAATATTAAAAAAAAAGCTATTTAAACAAAAAATCTCGACTTTAAATCGAGATTTATACTGTAAACTAGTCTATTAGGCCTTTTCTTTTCCACGCTTGCCATGTTTCGGAATCTATACCTTGAATTCCTGGGTTATCGTGGTATATTCTATTTTTAAAAATATATCCAGAAAATCTTCTGCTGCTTATGTTTTTTGTGGTTGGTTTAAGCTTAAATGTATAATCCATCTCAAATTCATTTATGTTTGAGACTTTGTGATTTATGTCACGATATATTTTTTTAGAAAACAACCAGAATTTATAATTCCAAATTGTATTTAAGATATAAAATCTTAACTTAGAATATTTCCATAAGTTTTTAAGCATCAGATTATTTGCAGTGGTATTATTATAAAATATAATAAAAATACAAACAAACTCAATAGAGCTGAAAACATAAAAAAGAAAACAGAGCTAAATCTAATTCTTTCCCATATAGATAAATTATCGAATCCATCTGTTTTTCTTACTTTTGTAAAATCTTTTGAAATAAATCTAAATACAAAGAAACAGGCTAAGGCCATTAGGCCAAGTATTATTTTTAAAACTATTATCATTCTTCTGAGTTTTTAATTTCTTTTTTAATATCACCAACCGACTTTTGAAGCCTCATTAGTTCGCATTGTCCTAAAAGGTTTTTAGCGTGATTTAATGAACTTTCAACTATAGCCAATTCCCTAATTTTATCTTCCATCGCATCAACAACATTTCCTGTTGAGCTTTCTGGGTTGGATAAAAGAATATTAATTCCAAGCATAATAGATTCAACTTTATTTTGTAGTCTCTCAGATGTAAGTCTTAATATTTCTTCGTTTTGATTAAGCATTCTTTTTCTTTGGTTTATTTAATTCTTTTTGTAGCTTTTTTTGTTCAGCTGCCTCTTCTAATATTCTTTGTACAGCCATATCTACAATTTCAGAACTCTTAAGAACTTCAATTTCACCAAAGTGTTTCATGTTCTCTGTGTATTCTCTTGAATCTGTTGGTTTCTTTTTTACTACAACTTCTGCAGCATCTTTACCTGGGGCTATTTGTACTCCACAAAGTATTTTATCTAATTGAATTGCTTTGTTTTTTGAGTCTAAGTCTTTCCATACTGGATAATAAATACATAAGATGTAATCATATTTATCGTTAATCATTCTTTGTAACTCATCTATTGCAGATAAGGTTCCAATAATGAATTTACCTCCATCTTTTTTTACTTTAGTGGTGTAGAAGAACTTAATTCTACTTGGGTCTATTTCAGACTCATGACTTGCTTTTGTAGCTAGAAACTTAGCAATAGGACGCAACTCTTCGTCTGCGTCATTATAATTCCAGGCTGCAGCCCCATCAAAGTTTGGTGTTTTAAATTTGTCTAATTCTAAAAATGCAGAAGGTGCGAAAGTTGTGCTCATAGTTTATATTTTTTTTTGTTTATTGTAAAATATAATACTTATGAAACAGAAAAACAAATATTATCTGTGAATTCTAGTATTTGTTGTGCTCATTTTATTGGTAGCGAATATTCCCATTCCTTTATTTTTTCCAGCACCGCCAGCTTTTCTTAAATTATTTTTAGTTCTAAGGTTTTCATCGTGGAATTTTTTTAGTTCATTTTTTACCCACTGATTCCCCTCTTCTCCTCCATGTAGGTTCCAAGATTGCATAATGCCTTTTTCTTCATCCGTCTGAGGTCCGCCTTGTTGTTTTATTCTAATAACCGAAGCAGCATTGTTTGTAAAGAATGTTCCCATTTTTTTTAACTGGTCAATAGTTTGAGAAACTTTCTCAGAAAGCTCAACAGCCTTTTCTTTTCCAGAGCCCTCGTTTGTATTTTGAGTTATATTATCAGAATTACCAATAGAAGCCAATGCCTCCTTAGCTCTTTTAGCAACAATATCAGTTGGGGTGAATTTTTTGTTATAATTAAATTCGCCAACCTCATTTACCAAACCCTTAAGTTTGTCTATAGTTTCTGTAATAAACTCTTTTTTCATTATTTCTCGTCAAGCATCTTTAAAAGAACCCCTTTTATATCTAAAGGGTTTTTTGCGGCAAATCCAAGACTTTGAAGGTGCCAGTTAACTTCGTCATAAAAGCCCATATCCTGCACAGGAGCCCCTGATTTAAGCGCTCTTTTGATTGCTAGCTCAAATCCTTCTTCTGCTTGTAGAGGCTGTCTAATTGGCTTATAGGCCATTGAAGGGTTGTCATACATCTGGTCAACAATAGAATTAACTGTTTTTCCTTGCTTTCCGCCCATTCCGTAATCTGCAGAAGTGGAGTAATTTTCTTTAAATGTAGAATTTGCCTTACCAGATGCTAAGTTCTGAAGCCTAAGATATTCTTTAGTTAAACTCTCATTGGTAGGTTTAGGCTTTAGCTCTAGGTCATCAACATATACAGTTGCTTTATGAGGAGTGTTGTTTTCATCATAATAAACAATACGAATTTTATTACCTTCACCTTTTTTTACTTTATCGTTAGGGAATAATTCAGGAAACACAATAGTATCTTTAGGTATTCCTATATATTCTTTTGTGAGTATATGCTCACTACTACCTTGTACATATCCATTTTCAGTAGAATAAATTTCATTTTTATTAGAAAACATTTCTACTAATTCTTTCATTCTATCTTTCTCGTTTTTCATATTAATTTTTTAAATTGTATTACCAAGTTACAAATCCCATTCCTAGGCCACCACCTCCATAAAATCTAATTGATTTTGGTAATGTTTTGTAAAGTTTTTCTAAATCCCAATTATTTTTAGAGCCAACCATTGAGTTTGTTGCATTATTTGGCTTGTCATTATTAGACATAATATTACCATCATCATCAATAATCTCATTTACAGTCTCTTCTGTTTCTTTTGAAGTGGATAAATATTCTTCTAAAAAGGCCTTGAAAACATTGTCATGTTTATCTATGTTTTTTTTATACCAATCTTTAAAGCTAGAGTATTTTACAACCAAGCTACCTGGTTTGCCGTAAGTGGTATTGAAATCTATTTTTATTGTATCTCCAGCCTTATCAATGTTAACATCAGTTGTTTTTTCAATACTCTGATTATCAGCATAAAAGAAGTCTTCGTTTTCGCTTAATATACTTAGATAATAATCTTTAAATTTCATTTAGCTATTTTTATAATAAATAGGCTGAAAAATATAGTTTTAAAGCTTTGATAGCCAATCGCTAATCTTATCTTGACCAATAGTGAAGCTTTCTATATCCTCATCATTATGAGAGTAAATTCTAGATATGGCCTCAGCTGGCTCTAGTCTTAGTGAGCCTTTTTTAATTGCAACCACCCTACTATCATCATCTAAGAACATATGGTGTAGAGTACAATCTTCAGAAAATGTTATTTTGGCCTTTTTTGTATCTGTATGAATTTTGTTTTTTTCCTTGTAAGTACAAATATTCATTTTGGTTAATTCTCTTCCAATTAAATTGTAATAGTTAAATACATTGTCCATTTCGTCCAAATCTACATATGTAGTTAGTTCGTTCTTTTTATTATAAAGAAATATGTTTTTACAGCTCATGGTCAAACTCTTCTCCGCTTAATTTCAAGTCTTTAATTGGTCTATAAGAAATATCTTTAATAGTTAACCATTTCATAAATTCTTTTTTTAATCTATCTGTCTTTTTTGGGTGGTCACCAAGCTCATTTCCATAACCTTTTATTTGGTCAAATTCAAGTCCAGATAATTTATCATAATTAAATCCTATTGTAAATCTAGGCGGTTCATTGTCTTTTCTTTCTGGGCTTTTATCATATACTTGACCCATTAAGTAAATTCCCTGAGCAACTTGGCTTGCATAAGCAGATGCGCTATGCTTCATGTCAATACCTTCGTTTATAATCATACTTGGAGTTGCTAATAATCTAATTTCTAAAGGGCCATCATAATTATTTCTGTCTTCTAAGAATCTAAATTTAGAAACAAAATTTAAAATAGAACCATTTTTTTGTTCATCTTTTAATACAGAGAAATAAGTAACAAGATTGTCGTGATATTCAGAAAGGCCTTTCCATGTTTTTATTTTATTAAATTGTACCTTTGGGTCAAACTCAAGAACTTCAATCATCATAAGAGTATCATCATATGTAATGAAATCAAAGTCTTTTACAAAATCGTAATTCATCCTAAGAACGCCATCTACAAATTGACAATTTTCTTTTGACTTAACAGCTGTTGCGTCTAACATCACATCAAACAACCTTTCAAGTTCTTTAAATTGTAATTTTTTTCTAAAGTAAATTAAGTCGATTACATTTAAAAGAAAATCAATTTCATATTTCTGAAGTAACTGTATTAATTCTTTTCTATCTACAAGTTTAAAGAACTTTATAATCTTTTTATAATCAGAAAAGTTTCTTATTTGCTTAAAAATAAACTTAGATACAGTACCATCTTCTATGGCATCTTCAACTTGATATTGCCCTTTTGCTCTTTTTACTTTTCCTTCTATATAATCACTTTCATTTCTTACTTTAAATGTCTTTGATTCTTCTTGGTCAGAATTTTCTATTTTAATGTTTTCGCCTTGGTCATCATAACTAATTCTTTGCTTTGATTTAAAAGTAAACTCATGAACCTCCTTATTGTCTTCATTTACTTCTTCTCCAAGTTTATTAATATAGTTTTGTATAAGGAAATTAAATATTTTTATTGGTGATGTTATATTATTTTCAATAAGAACTTTTGGTTTTGGTACTTTACATTCTAACATAAGGTCATATAGAAATACAGAGCTTTTTGTCATAGCTATTGTAGAAAGATTTGAGTATTTTATTATACCAAAAAAAATTGATACTATCTTTTTTATTACATCAATACCAGAATCTCCAACCTTGTTTTGTAATCCATCAAGTAGTTCATGTATAATATCTATATTCTTTGCGTCTATTATAAAATTTGACAACCTACCCAGAAACACATGAAGGTCAAACATATTAACCACCTTAGTGGTCTCAAATACAAAAAATTTATCTACATAAGAAATTACTTCATCAAGGTCAAACTCAACCTCATTCATAGTTAAATTTTTATGATGAGAAAAATCTTTATACAATAATCTTTTTGTTTCTTTTTCAAATTTTAAATATTTAAAATCCTCAGAAAAATCTACCTTTTCAATAGATTTCAAGTCTGGCTTTATAACAGAATAATATAAAATCAATGCATCATCTGTTTCTTTAAATGAATAACCAGATATAAAAGAATTTCCATTAACAACTAAAGTCTCTTTATTGAATGATGATTGGAAGTTTCTTGAGCAACTTGGACATTTAACTTCTTCTTCAAACCCAAGCTTAACTCCCTTGTAAATATCTCTAAATTCAGCAGCCAGCTCTTCATCCATTGACATTTCTGATACCTTGGTGCCAGCATCTACCAGTTCTTTTTTTACCTCTTCATCAGCAGAGCCTTTGGTAAATATATCTCCGCAATCACAGTAATATACATCTCCACCTGGAGTGTCAAGGTTTGCATATAAGTATTTTGATGTGTATTTTTCTACGTTTAAAATCATATTGTTGTTTTGTAAAATATAAGTATATTAAAACAAAAAACCAAAGCTTTTGGGCTCTGGTTCTTTAAAGTTTATATACTCAAGAATTTAGATAAGCTTTGATAACTTAGAAGCTTCTTCGTTAATGAAATTCAAAAGGTCTTTCTTGTTTTTGAAGGTCTCTGGAAGTTGTATTCCTTTTGCGATAACTTCAGCTTTTTCCTTTTCATTTTTAGCTTCTTCTGACCAATTAGCTTTATGCTGACCAGTACTAGCGCCTTTTGACATTTCTGCGCCAGGTGCAACGAAAGTTTTTGTACCATCGTCAATAACTTTATCCATTTTCTCCATGTTAACTTCGCCTTCTTTTTCTTCAAAAGGAGTAGAAGCATCTGTAGAAGGGCCCTTGTCTTTGCTTTCAAAATCTGCATTATGCATTCCTTCTATTGAATCTCCTTTTTTAGTTGAGCTAGCAGCTTCAACTTCAACAGCAGCTGCAACTTTTGCATCAGAACCACCGTCTTTATCGTTTTGGTTCATCTTAACTTCAGTTGTTTCTTCAGTTTTTTCTATATTTTCAGCCTTTGTAGGAGCATCTTTTTTTACTTCAAATCCGCCTTTTTCTTTAGATTTAACAAGAGCTCCATCAGAACTAGCTAACTTATCCATTGAATTCATTTCTACTCCAAGAGCATCACCAGCATTTAACATTTTAGTGGCTTCTGAAATAATATATTTCTGAAGTTCTTGAATAGACATCTGTTTTTTTGAATTTTTTTCCATAATTCTTTTAATTTTATTTATAAATAAGGAAAAAAATCGTAAATTTGGGGTCTGAACAAAGTTTTTGTTTAAAATTTTAAATTAAATTAAATGCAAAAAAGATTAAAAAACCGTATTAATGAACAGATTAGAGCAACAGAAGTAAGATTAGTTGCTCTTCCAGATGGATATACAGATGGTGTTTATAAAATATCAGAAGCCTTAATTATAGCGAAAGAACTGGGTTTAGACTTAATTGAGTTATCATCGAATGATAAAGGAACAATATGTAAAATAATGGAATCTTCTAAATTTCAATATGAACTTAAGAAAAAAGAGAGAGATGCCAAGAAAAATCAGAAGAATGGACAATTAAAAGAGATTGGGTTAAGCCCAAATATTGGAGACCATGACCTTGAGACAAAAGTGAAAAAGGGTAGAGAGTTTCTTACTGATGGTGACAAAGTAAAAGTTACAATGCTTTTTAAGGGTAGAAATATAGCCTTTAAAGACCGTGGTGAAATAGTGATGCTAAAGTTTGCTAGCATGTTAAGCGAAGTTGGAGTGCCTGAGTTTATGCCAAAAATGGAAGGAAAAAAGATGCTATTCATCATAAAACCTTTATCAAAAAAATAAAAAAAATGGAAGAATTTAATCTTAAATTAAGAATATCACCCTCAGACAAAGAGTTTAAAAACATTATTGGAAACGATAAATACAATCAAATAAAAGGATTTGTATTTAAGAGAGACGGCTTTTCTTGTAAAGGGTGTTCATATAAACCGCTAGACGAATCTAGAATTATAACTGCCCTATTTTGTCATGTAGTTGAAATTAATAATGAATCTCCAGAAGAATCTGAGTGTATAACTTTATGTAAGGCATGTCATAGCACTCAGCATATTGATATTTCTTTACAGCAAGGTTGGGTCCAAGTAGTTAATTCTACATGGTCTCAAAGAGCGTTAATAGAATCTTGTAGAATAAATACAATATACAATACTGTAAAAGAAGATAATACACGATATTTAAAAATGTCCACAGAAGAATTTATGGACAAATTTAAAAACGGGTTAATATCAGAAAAGGCAAAGGTAGTATTTACAAGTAAGTTTGAGTGGGGGGATTTATAATTATCCTTTTTTTCTCAATTCTACTTGGGTTAATTTATAATATTTACCATCTGGTGTTTTTATAATACCCTTTTCTTTGTTGTAATACTCAAAATAATTTTTGCTTTTTTGCTGTTCAGAATATTCACTCAAAACACTTTTTATTGTTTTTTCTGCAATTCCTTTAGCAATAGTTTCCATCATCATTTGAAGTTGGTTCATGTTAAATTGCGGTTGTGCTCCAACTTCTTCAAATTCTTGATGAGGTGGCGTATTTGAGGCGAAGTTTAAATAAGAACTTTCTTGTGAGGGTTGATTTTGCGCTCTAGCTCTTACTTTTTGTTGTAGGGCCGCTTGAGGATTAAAGCTAGGCATAACTGTAGAGTCTAAGCTTAACTCCATATTTACAGGATTTTGAGATATTGGCTGATTTTGATTGCCCATAGACATTCTTGGACCATCTCCACCGAACATACTTTCTATAGCATTTAATTCACTCATTTCATGGCTAGCGCCTGGAGTAGAAAAATTATCTAATTTTTGCTTATATTCTGGTTTTACTTCTTCATTATTTTTTCTTTGTTTTGGTTCTGGTATTGATTGAAATCCTGAACCAGGAGTTCCTTGTGACTTTCCAGTTGCGTTAATATATTTGTTTAACTCGTCTTTAGCTGAACCATTTCTGATGGCAGCTAATTTTTGAGCCATGCTTGAATTTGCGCTATTTGTTGCAACTACCGATTCTGACATCATTTGACCTCCCTTAGAAACCCCCATTTTTTTAAGCATTTCTTGTCTTTTTTGAAGCATCTGCTGTCTTTGTTCTTCTGATAAATTTTCCATGTTTTTATTTATAAATATTAATTAAAATCGTCTTCGCTATAGTTTTCATCCAACTCATCTAAAGACACCTCAATTGCTCTATCCATCTCAATTTCGTCTTCTTGAGTTATAACTTTTTTAACTTTTAATAAATCTTCCTTTGTCATAATCTTATGATTAGATATTATAAATGGGTGTAAAAAATTAAATCTATCCATTATAATTTTGCCTTCAGGATTTAAATATATATCATTTGTAGCTTTCTCGTTAACTATTTTTTTATTTAAAATATCTTGTAACAACTGATACTCGTCATCAAGCATATCTACTTTTAAAGTTAAAACATTTTTTTCTCTATTGAATTTTCTAAATTTAATTTTTGGGTTTATTTTTTCAAATACCATATTTTTTAAATCTATATAACTCTCCTGCTCTATTTCAGCATAGGTTATATGGTCCCCATAAGTCTCTTCAAACTTATTTAGTGAACCATCAAATTTTATATCCAAAAGGACTGGTAATGTGTTTTTTCTACTTTTTGCCATATTCTAAAATTAAAGTTTCTTGTTGTATTTCATCCCACCAGATGTAAAATTTCTCATCTCTTTTATTGCTTAAAAAAAAGTATTTTTTTATAGAATCTAAAGTGTTTGTTTTTTTGAATTTGTTAAGTAATTTTTCTTTTTCTTTTACAATAAATTCATCTTCACTATCAATTCCTCTTAAAATTTTTTTAGCTTCACTTATTTCAAGCAATAAAAATCGAAATATTTCGTCTTTAAATTTCTTCTGATTTTCAATTATTTGCTGTGTGGTATGCATAATAATGAAATATAACCCAATGAGTTAATAAAATAAATATTTTTTTATATAATTTAAGCAGCTGGTGCTGTAGCCGCATTTGGGGTTGGGGCTATACCTGGACCACCACCAGTTACTGGGGGTGTTGAATCTGGAATTTGTGCTGGTGCCTGTAAGTCATTAGATACCTCAGGGGCACTTGGTAAATTAAGAGAATCTCTCCACTTACTTTGCCACTCATTAAAATTGTTATATAAATCTTCTAGAGTTGTCTTGTTTTTCTCATCAACTTTAAAGTTTATTGCATTTACGTTTAATCCACTTAACAGTGAATATACCCAAACTATTTCTCCACTGTCTCCAAATATTATCTTTCCAGATGCTTTAGCTTCAACTTCCCCATTAGGCTTTCTTGTTGCTGATAGAGAATATCCATTAGATTGTTTATCAAATGTAACAGTAGCATTTCTGATAGAATCATGCATGCTTTTTTCAAACTCTTTTATCTCGTTTGCGGTTATTTTTAAGTTTGGCTCAGTCCCTTCTTTGATTGTGATTGGACCAGTCTTTCTCTCTTTTGTTTTTGGTTGATTTCCTCCATAAAAAAATACAGTATCAAAATCATCTTCAGACATACCTTTTGAATTAAGATTATCATCAGTGCTTTGTACAGCCTTTTGATTTTTAAGCTCTTTTAGATATTCAAATGCTACCGCTTGAATTTCTGTTTTTATTATATTTTCTAAATCGCTCTTATTCATTTTATATTTGGTTTATATACATTCCAGATTTTTGCCAAAAGAATTTATACATATTAGTAATGGTCTTTCTAACAATTTCTTTTACTTTTTCCTCATCAGTTTGACTATCCTGTTTTTTTTTAATATCATCAATAGATTTGCTTATGTCTTTTAGCTCTTGCTTTAAAACACTCTTAATCAATGATTTAATTTCGTTTTCAGTCCAGGTTTTATCGGCCATGATTGAGTATTATTTATAATAAATAGGCTAAAAAACTAATATATTTATTACAGAGTTGAAACTTTTTAAAAAGTATTGCGTATAATAAGATAAAGAAAATAACATGGATAGGATTTATAGATTAATAGTTAGTCAAGAAGACATTTCTTCTGCTGAAATAAAACTAGAAGAAGAAGGGGTTGACCACTTAGAGTTCTTAGACTTTAAGGATGATTATATGGATATAACCAGTAAGCCCATGTTTGAGTTGTCAGATAGCGAATTTTTGGTTGTTTCTGATGAGTCTAGCCTAGGAAGACTAGTTGAGTTCATGTTTAGAGGAGGAGTGAAAACAGCTAGAATTGATGAGGTTACAAATGATATTTTTTATAATAAAATAGACCTGACTGGTTGTGATGATAAATTTGAGGAGGCCACGAGAGAGTGTTTGATGGGCTTATTCGAACAAGATGATGTGTTTGATAAAATGAAAGAACTTGGTGGCGCTCAATGCTTAACTGAAACAGATAAATTAATAATCGAAAAAAAAACTCGCTAATTTAGCGAGTTTTTTTTTATAATTTTATAGTTTTTATTCTCCTGGTCCACCTGGATTTGGATTTGGACCTGATGCTTTTGAAGCGAACTTTATAATTCCTGTTGCTGGGTCAAAAGCTGGGAATATAGAACCAGAAACAAATGTTGGCATTTTCTGAGTATCCAACAAAACAGCTACAGCTTCTTGAGCTTGAGCGTCTGATAATTCTGGAACCAATTGCTTTAATCTACCAAGAGCAGCACCGTATTTAGCTACATTATCTTTGTTTGGAGATTTTGGCAAGTATTGACCATCTAATTTAAATCCTTTTGTAAGTGCATTAGCCATCTTTTGAAGCCAATCTAATGGACCTTCTTCTAATTGAGTCTCTTCCATCATATCACACTCTTCAAGTTGCTTAATTCTTTCCTCAATTTGAGTTTTTTCATTTTCAAGCATCATTCTTGTTTTCAAACGGATAGCCTCTTCTTTGATTATCTGTTGTAATTGAGTTTTAGTTATTTCCATAGTATTGAAGGTTTTGGTGTTTTTATAATAAATATAGAGAAAAAAATAGTTTTCAATTGAAAGTATTGTTTTTACTTAATTATTCTAAAAAAGTCCTTCAAATATAAAAAAGTTATTGATTAGCTATCTTGTTAATTAGAGATTTTAATATTCCGATATCTTTTGTTTGTATATTTTTATCTAAACTAGTCGTATTATCCAATGCCTTATTTACTATTTTCTCTTTTTCTTCTAACATTTGCATAATATCTTCATCTATTGTATCTATACAATAAGGGGTTATAATCTGAATATTATCATGAGTTGTTGATGCTCTATGTATTCTATCTTCTGCTTGTTGCATATCTCCTGATGTCCATGCAAATCCCATAAACATAAGCTTGCTAGCAGCAGTTAAAGTAATTCCGACCCCAGACGCTATAATCATTCCAGAGAAAATCTTTATTTTTTTATCGTTTTGAAATCTATCTACAGACTCTTGTTTATTTATGTCATTCATAGAACCAGTATGTAAAACACAAACATCTTTAAAGTGTTCATGTATTGCTTCGGCTATTTCTTGAAAATCTGACATTATAACTACCTTTTCACCAGAATCGACAATTTCTTGTATAAGCTCTATTGTATGTTTGATTTTACATTTAGCTAAGAATAACTTTAGTTTTAACACCTTTTCTAAATACCCTTCTTTAACCTCTTTTCCGTCCACTATTTTTATACAATCCTCAAGAAGTTTATTGTATTCTTTATATTCATTTGGAGCTAGCTCTATGGGTATATTTGTATATGTTTTTGGTGGCAAATGTTTAAGGACATCCTTTTTTAATCTTCTTAAAAATATGGGAGACATTCTTTCATAAAGCTCTTCTAAGTTTGAAGCACCGTCATATTTCCATCCAAATGTATCTTGAAATCCTGCACAATATCTAACTCCAAACTCATGCTGGTTGTTCCATGATTTTGGGTCTAAGAAATTAAGTCCGATAAAAAATTCTGATGGCCTACTTTTAATTGCAGTTCCAGATAATAATATTTTTCTTGGAATCGTATCTCTGAATGCATCTCTAATAATTTGGGTCCAACTAGTTTTCTTTTCTTTTATTCTATGAAACTCATCAATAACAAGAAGGTCATATTCTTCTGGGTCTATAAATTGGTCAAAGTCATCAGTAAATCCTTTATGTCCTATTATTTTAGATTTAAATGAATTTTGGTTTTTACAAATAGGGCACTCTTTATGTTTCTTTGTTAAATCTATTATTTCAGTATTGCATGTTTGCATTCCCTTTCCTGGAATTAATTTTTGACCCTTACATACATGCTTGTATTCAATTTTAAGATATGTTTCTAGTGATTCATAATTTACTATATGAAAAAGAGATTCTTCTTTTTTATAAGCAATCATATTACTTGACTTTCTGGGTTTTAATTTAAAAACAAAAGGTTTTTCGTTTGTAAACCTTAAAATTTCATTTCTCCAACTCAACTTCAAAGAAGAGGGGCAAATAATAAGTGTTTTATATTTATGTTTTGCAGCATAAGTAAATGCTGGACATGTTTTACCAACCCCTGGCTGGTCTCCCAAAATTGATATACCATTATTTATTTCAAAAAAACTTACAGCCTGTTTTTGATAAGGGTGTGGCTGGATTTTCATAAACTCAAGCGGCTTATCATCAACTACCAGGTTTTCTGCTTTTAGTTTTAAAACCTGAACAAGTCTTTTTTGTCTTTCTGAATACTCTGCTCTTAGTTTATTTATATCTTCCTCAGGAACGTTTTCAAATGTGAATGCAATACCGTTGTCAACAAAAAAAGAAATCATCTGACCCATAGCAACATCTCTTATAAGTCGAACCCAATCATCCTTTTGAACACCGTCTGCGTTTATGATATTATCTACTCTTACGCCTCTATGTTCTTTAGGGATTGTCTTTATAAATTCAGTTAACATTTTGTTGTAATCAAACCTTAATTCATAGTTTGTTCTTAACTTTCTAATGTTTACTGAAAATTGTTTTGACTCTCTTTCTTTTTTCTTTGCCATTTTAATTAACGTTGAGCTATTCTTTTTTCTTCTAATTCTTTTATTCTTGCCTCTTCACGTAATAATCTTTTTTTCTCAGACTCTATTGCTTTAAATAATTTAGAATCTTCTATTGCTCCTTTTTTAAACTTTCCTCTCTGAACCTTGTCTCTTATTATTTCCGAAATCATTCTTATATCCTGCATAGTTTTTCTAACATCTACACCAGCAGATTTATTTCCTTTTAAAATTTGTTCAGTTCTTTTTTTTATACCTTCGGCCTTTTCAATGAGTTTATAGAGCAGGTCTAATTCATTGAAGTTTTTGAGTTCATTTAATTCTTTTAAATCCATAATAATTATTTTTCAGGCGTATTGGTTCCATTAGCCAACAAGCTTTTTAAAGTATCTAAAACATCAGGGTTCATTTTTTGAGCAGCATCTTGTTTTTCTTGCTCTCTTTTTTTGATGATGTCTGTTACAGAAACACCTTCTTTTGCAGCATGATATGAATCAACCGCAAATCTATCATCAGTATAAAAGTCTGGATTTAATCTAACAAAAAGCCTTCCTTCCATTTTTATTCCAACACCATTTTCTCCATTAGGAGAAAGTTCAAGCCAAAAAAAACCTATTAAGTCTTGTTCGTTTGCTAGTTCTTCCAAAGCCTTTTGTGGGTCTGAAATAAGTGAGTGATTTTCTGATTTTATTTTTTCACATGATGAGTTAATAAACTCTACAATCTGCTGTTTGTTATAATATGCCATAATTTCTTTTTATAAAATATAAGCATATGAAACAAAAAAACCAAGACTTTAGCCCTGGTTTTGCAGTAATTTACTGTTTATTTTTATACTCTTTGAGTATTCTTTTATATTGCTTTTCGCTAGAATCACAAAGCGGATGTTTACCTCCCTTTAGGGGGCAGAATATGCAACCTCCAGTTCCAGATATTTGTTTTACTTTTGGGAAGTTTTTATCAATATGAATCATTTTAATTGTTTCGGCCAGATTTTCTAGAGAATCTTTTATTTCTTCTGGTGTAGAATCAACATCAACCTCTTGAAGCCTGCCTGGGTATGACTTAGCGTCTTTTTTATCTCTAAGTCTATTTAATACAACATAGCCACATTCAATCTGGTCCATTGGTACTTCATTTTTTCTTCCCCAGAAAAATTTATAAAATCTCATTTGAGCTAAGAAACTTTTTTCTTTTAGTTTTTTAGAGACAACCCAATCAGTACCAGATGTCTTCCAGTCTATTATTTTATATTTCTTAGTTATTTTATGCCTAACAACCAAGTCAATAAAACCTTTGAAATAATAGTTTAAGTGAACATTTTCATATAAAGCCTCTTCTATAGCCACTATTTCATAATCACTAAGTATTTTTTCAAAGTCAAGTATTCTAAGGATATGCTCACCCTGGTCTAAAAAGTCATAAAAGTTATTTTTAAAATCAGGAGTGTCTTTCATGTTATCCATCATATCTTTTGTAAATGTGGACCTAAAAAACTCTACTCTTTTGTTTATATCAAGATGTTCTTTTAACGCTGTTTCAATTGATGCATGTATAGCATTGCCAAAATATAGATGTATAGATGGTGGCTGCTGTAATATACCTAATTTTTTTTCAAGTAAATGCCTGTGTCCGCATTGGTTAAATAAATTAAACTCACTAAAGCTAATATGAATTTTATTTGCCGTATTACTTTGTAATGCTTTATATTCTTCTGACTTGTTTATTGATTGTCCCATAATTTGCTTTAAAAATATAAAAAAAAATCGACAAATAAAGCTTTTTGGAGATATTTATATTAACAATGTTATTGTCAGAATCATATTTCAATCGTTTATTAGAACTTGCTGGTATAAAATCAGTTAAAAAAGAGACTATCCTAAAAGAGGTTGAAGATTTATATACAAATAGCTCCAAAAGAGTTAAGTTTGATACAAATATTATGAAACAGGCTATAGAGGGCGGTATGGAAGTAGGAATGGTATTTCAGAGCAATAACAAAAAATACAAAATGCCAGTTTGGAAAATGAGAATTATACAACCAGTAGCTATGGGCTACGATAAAGACGGGCAACTTGTTGTTAGAGGTGTGCATGTAGAGGGGCAATCAGAAAAAAAGGCTATAGAAACTGGTGTTAGAAGCGCTGAAGCAAAAAACGAGTGGAGGCTATTCAAGGCCTCAAATGTTAAATCTATGTTCTTTACTGGAAGGTTGTTTGATAAGGTTGCTTTACCTGGATATAAGCCTAATGATTCTGCTATGACAAGCGTTATAGCAAGCTTTAATCCAGATGGCGCTAAAGAATACCAAAAGCAACTTAATGTGTCTAAAAACAAAGCTAAAGCGCTTTCTGGAGAACCTAAAATTGAGAAACCTAAATTAGATAAGCCTGTTGCTAAAACCGCAGCTAAGCCAATTATTCCAAAAACGCCTGAGGCACCTAAAACCTCAGTTAATACAAAAGCTAAAGAGGATTCTAAAAAATTACAGCAAAAAATTGATAAGTTAAATAATCTTCTTTGATTTATCTTCTAAATTTTGAAGCTTTGTTATAAAGTCTTCTGATTTATTTTTTAACTTATATAGATTCATAGAACAAGACATGTAGGAAGATTTTATATTTTGTTCTTTTATTATTTCTTTATCTTTAATATATAAATTAAAAACGGCCAATCCTTTTTTTATTTCAAAAATTAATTTATTCTTATAATATCCTTGAAGCGTATCTCCAATTCCAATGGCCTTCCATTTTATTTTTTTACCAGATTCGAGATAGTTTAAATTGTTTTTCTTTATTTCTTCTAATTCTTTTTTCTTTAAATTTTCTCTCAAAGTTCTTTTTATTTTTTCTTGTACTAGCTTAATTTTTTCCGCTTCAGCTTTCATAGCAGCCTGATATTTTTCAAATTCAGCCTCCTCTATTTCTTTCTGAATAGTTTCTTCGTCAGTTTCTTTTTCTACTTTCTTAATTAGATTAATAGCAGATTCTGCAGCTACTTTATTTGGCGGCCTACCTCTTTTCTTTTTATTATTATCTGGTGATGATAAATCCATTATACAAAATTCGCTTTTATAAAATCAATTATCCACTGCTTTCTGTGGTCACATAAATAACCGCTATCGTGATTGCATATTCTTTCATAATCCATAATAGAATCAGGATGATACGGAACGCCATAGATATGGGTAACACTTAACTTAGTTTCTAATTCAGCCAATATAGATTCTGCTGATTTTTTTTCTTCATTTTTCATATTATCTTATACTTAATTTTGTTACTCCTGCCTTTGGGTTATTATCTATTACTTCTTGAGATAGCCCCTGTTGTACTTTAGCAACCTCAATTACGCTATCTGCAAAATCTTTTATCTCATTCCTATGTGATATCACAATAACATTCTTGTGCTTATTTTTTAAATAGTTCAGGATATTAATTATTTCAAATGTAAGCTCATCATCAAGCGTACCAAATCCTTCATCTATAATACAAAGAGAAGGTTTTGTAAGGCTGCTTATATAATGTAATGCATCTTTTATTGCAATAGAGGCAACAAACTTTTGAGAGCCAGATGCAAAAGACAATGGTAACTGGTCTGATTTATCGTTATTAAAATAAAAAGTCTCAACCAAATCTCCATTTGCAAGAATATCAAAATCTATCTTAAAATCAACAGCTTGTTGTAAAATTGTATTTATCCTGTGATTTATAAGAGGCAGTTTCTTTCTAATAATCAAAGCTGGTATTCCATCTCTATGCATAGACTGAAGGTATACAGAATATTTTTTGTATAATTTTTCGTACTCTTTAATATCAGTCAATTTTTGGCCTTGAGCTTTTATGTTATTTTCTATTACTTTTAGTTCTCCAAATAAAATATTTGTTTGTTTATCTAAATTAAAAACAACCAATTTGTGAGCTTTAGATTGGTCTGTTAACTCCTCTATTTTTTCTTTTAAAATTTCATTAGTCTTAATTTTAGATTCATTGTTTTTTATTTTAATTAAATCCTCATTAAGCTTCACAATTTCATTTTTTAGATATTCTACTCTTTCTTTTGCTTTTGTAAGGCTTGATGTTTTTGTCTCAACCAACTGATTATGTTCTATAATATCCTTAGACTTATTGAATAAATCAATTTTTGTTTTTATGGAGTCAATTTTTTCTTTTCTGTTTATTAAAGATTGTTTTAAAATTTCTTTTCTGCTTATTTTATTTTCAAGTGTCGTGTTGTGTTTTTTAATGTCACTATTTTCTTTTATTTTATCTTGTTTATGCTTTAATAATTCTTTCTTTTGTTTTATTTCTTCAATACACTCTTCTTCCTTATGAGGATTGGCTTGTGTGTGTATAGTTCCGCAAGTAGGACATTTCTTTCCTTTAAATGTTAACAATAATCCTTCTAGATTTATAATACTCTCTTTTATTTTATCAATATCATCTTCAAACCCATCAACTTTATTTTCTTTCTTTATTGGGTTTTCATTAATCCATTTTTCTGTTGATATATATTCTTCCTTGTCTTTTAGTAACAATCCTCTTTCAGAATTTAAATTTTCCTCTAATTGCTCTACTGTAATATTATCGTCAAACGGAAGTTCTTTTTTAAAATTTGTAGAAAGCCAATCTGATAAAGATTTAACTTCTATTGTTTTAGTCTCGATATCAGAACTATGCTGAGCTATAAGGCCATTAATTTTAGACTTATCATTAATAGATACTGGTTCTAGTCTTTCTAGTTTTTTAGTAAGTTCTAATATTTCATTATCTGCCCCTTCTCTTTTTTCGTTTGCGTCTTTCTTTTCAGATACAGTATTGTCATATTCCTGAGACTTAAGAGTTTTATCTAATTCTAATCTCTTTATTTCTTCTTCTATTTTTGGTCTTTCTCCAAGTTCTTTCTGCTTCTTTTTTATGTCGTTAAAAAAATCTTTTCTAAATTCATATCTAAGCTTATATGATTCTAGGCCTAAATATTTACTAACTAAAGAGTTTTTTGGTTGCTGAGACATATTTAAATAATCATCTTTTCCTCCCTGTGTTTGAAGTGATGTTTTTGTAAAATCATCAAAAGTGCCTATGGCCTCTTCGATTAGTTTGCTAACCTCATTCTTTTCCGCAGTCTTATCGTCTGATTTTTCGTTCTCCCATTTTTCGCTATCTAAATTACCTTCTTCGTCATATTCAAACTCAAGAGTTTTATAAAATATAGAATATGAATTTGATGATGTGCCGTCTTTCTTTGTGGTTGTTTTCACACCCCTCTCAATATAATATTTTTTACCATCAATAGTAATCCAAATTTTTACGTATCCTTTATTTGAGTCTGTGTAGATATTTGTTATGAAACTTGGGTTTCCGCCTCCGAGAATTTCTTTATATAGTCCCCACACAAATGCTTTTATAAAATTAGACTTTCCGTTATAGTTCTTTCCAAAAACCCCAGTAATACCCTGTAGTTCATCAAAATCAATAATGGTAGCTTTAACTGGGAATGAAAATATATTACTAATCTCAACTTTATTTAACTTCCATTCTGAGCTTATTTTTTCCCCTTCAGTCAATTCTAATTTTTCATTAGTTTCTCTATGTAAAGAAATAATATCGGCTATTTCTTCTTTTGAGCAATCGAAATCTCCGTTATTAATAAACTCTTTAAGATATTCTTCGCTTTCTTTATATGTTTCGTCTTCATCTCCTTCTGTGACAATAATGTCTTTTATTATAGTTTCGAATTGTACTTTTACAATTTCGCACCCATGCTTATCTTTTACTAATTTTATAATTTGGTTTTCTTTTTCTTGAGAAAAATTTTCCTCATAGTCTTCCCATACAATATAAACCTTAGTTTTCTTTTTATTGCTACTAAATTTAATATGCTCTATTCTATCATCAAACTGCTCTCCTTTTGCAATTGTAATTTTTGCAAAACCAAAATCATTTGGTATGTATTTTCTTTCATGAGTTCTCTTATCTACATCCCATAGTAAATATCCTTTATCAATTGACTCCCCAAAGTTTTGTTGAATTAGCGAACCACAATAAGCCATACTCTCATCTTCACGGAAAGTTTGATATTCGTGTATATCACCCATCATGACAATATCAAAATTATCAAATGTACTAATTTTTACAAGGTTATCGGAATTTAAAGTGTGACCATTATCTCCTCTAGCTCCAAACACTTGACCATGAAAAAGAGCTACGTAGTTTACGCCTGGTTCTTTTTTTTCTAAAGAAAGAATTTGATTGTCTTTCATAGAATAAACTCCATAAACTAAATCATCAGAGAGTTTATAAAAACCACTATCTGGATAATAGTAGATTGCATTCTTTTTAAAGTCTGTAGTATCTTTATTTTCATTTGTTACAATATAGGCAACCTTTTTGTTTTCATCTTGTATAAGATTCGCTAAATTCAATATTGGGCTG
>Ga0307377_10001782_pt1 | contig 26406 bp, 19 predicted proteins | sample TR3MG_FD_202535 | JGI IMG/M metagenome (GOLD analysis project Ga0307377, IMG submission 202535) | Soil microbial communities from Risofladan, Vaasa, Finland - TR-3 | ecosystem: Environmental > Terrestrial > Soil > Coastal area > Acid sulfate soil | place: Finland: Risofladan, Vaasa | collected... | reverse complement strand
TTCTCATTTTTTCTTTTTAGCTCTTTTGGCTAAATCTTCTTTGATTTGCAATAAGGTCCTTCGTTTGTCCACTACTGGCTTTATTTTCCTTATAATACTCAAAGTCTCTTCTCTATCATAAAGCCTGTAGCCTCCTTTTGTATGGCTGGCTACTTTCAAAAGACCTATATCCGTGTAGTACCTTATAGTTGATAATGGGACCTCTGCTACTTTGGCTATTTCGCCGATTCTAAGCAGGTTTTTATCAGTTTTCTTCCCAGGCATATCTTCATCTCCTTTCCACGTAACTTTACTATTTTACGCAGACCGAGGTCTGCTACTCCTTTCCCTGCTCGCAACCTGCTGTATGGCCTTACTGATTGCGCTTTTCTAACTCTACTCTAATCTCAGTAAGTGTCCATTTTCGACCATTAATGGTCTTGATGGTGTGGATTCTTTCCAATGTATCTCTTCTGTCATAGAGCCGATAGCCACCCTGAGTGTTTGCCACTACTCTTAAAAGACCGACATCGGTGTAATACCTGATAGTGGAAACTAACACTCCCGCCTCTCTGGCCATCTCTCCAATCTTAAGAAGACCATTGGCTAACCTCATTCTCCTGGTCATCTTTTCTCACCTCCTTTCGCTTCGCTTCAGTCGGTGACCTGCCTGCTCACCGTCTCGCAGGCGTCGCTGGCCCGTTCCTCCTTATTCGTCGGAACAGCGACCCTCCTTTTGCAAACTTAAAGCGAACTGCTTACTTCTTACTTTGAGACAAAAAAATCCAAGCTACCGAAAAAGCCAAGGTTTAATTCCCTTGGCTATACGAGCCTTCGGCAGCTCGGATCACTCATAGCCTGGGCCTGCCTCCAATAAGCCCTAATCCTTATAGGAACCTTAGGAGGCCCCAAACTATAAAATGCTCTTATTTTCCCCAAAAAAGTGCTGCGCTGTATGGCAATAAACTTATGCCCGGTGCAAAGCACCAATGGGCACCGCCGCCAGGTCATACTTATACCTTTCCTTTCAAAGGGAATAGGTTGGGGATGCCATTAGCTTACCTTAAGGTCCTATACTTATATAGGACCTTTTCCTGGCATAAGTATACCACCAAAAATCGAGTTTGTCAAGCACTTTCTCAAGTAAGCAGTCTACTTTAACTTTTGCGAGGGGGATTGCCTACTAAGACACGAGTCCTATTTCTGAGATAGCAATCCCTAAAGTTCGATTATCCCTTACTTTTAAAGCTAATTTCGGTATAAACGTCTCCTCAGGCTTAATTGTCACTTTTAGAACTTGTTCATGATTCCAGAACTTAAAGCATAATCTTTGCCACTCTCCTGGCCTAATTAAGAATTCCCCAACTCTTCTCCCATTTATCCATACCCCTCCTTCTGTCTGGAAATGGGAAAAAGCCTCCATTTCTAACGTTTTCTCTTCTTCACCAGCAAGGAAATTTTTCAAGAAAATTATTCCATAGTTAGTGGTCCAGCGAATATTTCTTTCTGACCACTTCTCCAAATCATACCAGCCGAATCCAAGATGTTTGGTCTCATTTTCACCCATTTTCACCCAGGAGCCTAAACCTTTTCTATCCACTGTCGCCTCATACTGCACATTATAGTTTGGTAGTGGCACCTCTATTATTCTCTCCACTTTTTCCAGCATAGAAATAATTGGCTTATCTCTAATGACTTTTTTCATCTGAATTTTTACTCTTCTTATCAGGGTGTCTGGTAGCATAATCAAATTCCACAGTAGTGCCTTCAACCTGTAGTAAGCCAATCTAAATCTCTTTCGCCTGAGATGGCGATATATCGATTTAATGTCGCTATATAAACTTTTTGGTAACATCCAGCCTAATGTTACCAGTGACATATTCTTTAACATCATCTTTAAGCGATTTCGATGGTCAATATACTCATTAAATATGTCTTTTCGGAACGGCCTGAATTTATGATAGACAATTGCCTGAGGAACGGAATTGACTTTGTAGCCAGTCCACCAAGTGCGTATGCTGAAATCGAGGTCCTCATAATAAGCGAAGTAGAATCTGTCGAAATAGCCTATCTTTTCAAATAAATTCCTGCGGATGAACATACCTGCCCCACAGGCACCCAAAATTTGGACATCTTTATCATACTGCCCGGTATCCAGTTCCCAGGCTCCTCTGTCTCTTCCCTGCAGTAGTTCATTGCCAATAATTCCTGTGCTATTGATTACAGATGGCTCATTAAACATTAACATCTTTGGCATGCAAATTCCAATAGTCTTGTCCTGTTCCATAGCTTTAATTAACTTGTCCACACAGTTGGGTTCTATTTTCGTATCAGGATTAAGCAAAAGAACATAATCTCCTTTTGCCTGCTTAATGGTTCTGTTATTCCCTTCAGCAAAACCGTAATTTTTATCAAACCTTAACAATCTCACAGAAGGAAATTTTTCCTGAACAAAATCCGGGCTGCCATCAGTGGAAGCATTATCAGCAAGGATAATTTCAAGATGAGGGTAGTCCAAATTCATAACTGACTTCAGACAATCCTCCAGATGTTCGAGATGATTTCTGCTAAGGATTATTATACTGACCAAAGGTTCCATAAATTTATTCTCCATCGATATGAAACAAACCTTGCTCATCAGCAGGATTAACGATAAAACAATGCTTGCAACAGTCAAAAGGATTATCGGTATTCAATCTCCTTCTCATTTCCTGGTAAAGTTCATTATTCCAAATTTCCCGAAAAGGTTTTTCCTTAACATTGCCCATTACTGGAGGGTCGGGAGCACAACATGGTAAAACATTTCCAGTCCACTCGATATAAGCTCGTTTCCATAAAAATGGGCATATTTTAAATTTGCTTTTTAAGTTATTCTCTGACCTTTTGCTCTGCACATCATCAACCGGTTTAAATAATGGGGGAATATTCAAGTGGATATTTAACTCATTGGCTTTTTCTTGGGCAACCATCATATAACAATTGGCAAGTTCCTTATGATAAACTAAAGATTCATTTTTGATGCTTTCATAGAAAATAGTTACATGGGAACAGTCTACAGAGTCCACTCCAAGTTTTTTAGCGAGTTCTATTAACTTTGGCAATTCCTTAATATTTCGCTTCATCAACACAACTGAAAAATGCAATCTCGTCTTGTCCGCAGCACAAAGTTTCTCCCTAATTCGATTGAGTCTTCTAATGTTTTCTATCACTTGCTCAAATTTTGCACCAATTCTAATGGATTCATAGGTTTCCTTTGTAGCTCCATCAATTGATATATGTAAACAACCAGGAACTTGTAAAATTTTTTTTATTAAGTCATCATTGTTGAGCAGAGTCGCATTGGTAACCAGGTCTAACTTCATAGAGTATTTGTTAATAATTCTTAATTGTTCTATAAGATTACCAGCCATAAGCGGCTCTCCTGCCGTAGCTAACTGCACCCAGCTCGCATAGGGAAAAGTCTCATTAGCTACTTGCCTATAGATTTCGAAATCATATCTAAGCGCATTGATCTCTTCTTGAGGATATTTTCCACGTATGCACATTATGCAGCGTAAGTTACATTGAGTATCCATATTCATGGCCATAAACGTGGGCATTGCCCTGGCTATAGGAGAACGGCGCTTTTGTTCTTCCTCTGCCAATTGTTCATTATAAGTTTTGAGTTTCATAGGACTGTTCTTTATAAGAAGATGGATTTTTACTTTGTGATAAGGATGATATGTTATGTAGAAGAGTAGCGGGACCCTTCTTAATATCTTTTTTATCGCATCTTTGAGGTCCATCATAACTATTTTTGCAGTATCAAATATTTCTGGAATTACCAAACTTTTTCTAATGACTCCCTGCTTCCTAATAAACGCAGACTGAAGTCTGCTACTCCTATTATCCTTACATATGGCCAGATTGAGATTCTCCCTAAAACGCTTTGTAATAATATCCCAGGTATATTTGCCACATGCCTTCTTTCTGCCATTTTCCCCGAGCTTCCTTCTCAGGCCTTCATAGGTGAGAAGTCTCAGTATGGCACTCGCTAATTCTTGCTCGTTGTCATACTCCACCAGTATGCCATCCTTTCCCTGTTCAATAAGAGAAGCCACTGCACCTATGCGGCATCCAATAACTGGCTTGCCTGATGCCCACGCTTCCAGATAGGCTATCCCAAAAGATTCTACTCTTGATGGCATTGCAAATATATCGCAGCTGGCAAAAAGGTCTGATTTCTCACTATCTTGGAAATTATCTATAGGTATGATGTTTTTTCTTTTTCTCGCATCTAACGAAAAGACCTTCTTTTCTATTGCTTTCGAATAGGATGTCCTTGTCCCTGCCAGGATAAGTTTAGCCTGAGGAATTTTTCTCCAGACTATGTTCATAGAATCAACCAATGTATCAATCCCTTTCCCCTTCTCCTTTCTTCCCACAAACAGAACCACAGGAGCGTTACCAATATCGTATCTTCTCCTGAACTTCTGTGGATTCGAACTATTAAACTCCTGTGGGTTGATTCCATCCCCTAATATGAAGATACGTTCTTTTTCGATTCCCTTAGTTATTAGATAATTTCTTTCGTAATCTGTATTTACTAGTATCATTTCAGTATCTGACAAGACTTTATACATTATCTTTCTATTGAAAGCCCATTCATCCTCTGTGTGCAGGCAAGGAATAACTGCCATTGGTATTTTCCTGATTTTTTTTGCTATATAGGCATAATACATATTCAAAAATGGAAATGGTGTGGCAATAATAATATCGGTTTTTTCTTTGATAATGTGCGGTAGCATATTGAATATGATTGGTCCATTCCATATAGTCCTCACAACATCATCAAATCGCAACCCATGCTTATAGAAATACCTATGCACACTATCTATTAATGGTCGCATCCCCTGGTAAACGGGAAACCTTCTTACTCTCACACCATTTATCAATTCACTATTGGCAGGCAGCAAAGGAATTTCAGGATGGATATATGCCTCGGTAGTTTGGGCATTAGAAGAAAAGACAGTAACTTCTTCCCCGGATTTTACCAGCCTTTCTGAGATCTCTTTTATTTTCTTCTCAGCCCCGCCAATAGCTGGAAAATAATTATGGCTAACAATTAATATCTTCATATTCTATCCCTTTTCGGACGCCATAAATGTTGCCCCTACATTTCCCCGTCACCCTAAAGGGTCACCGGACTTTTACAGGAGAGAATCGTAAATTTCATTCAGCTCTCCGGCATTCTTTTCTATGGTTTTAACTTGCCTCGGAGTCTCTGATAATCTTCTCAGTAATTCCGGATTATCAATTACACTCACCATCTTCTGATATAAATCTTCTGGATCTCCTGCTTCAAATAGAAGACCCGTAACCCTGTCCTGGACAAGTTCAGCCATACCTCCCAGATTGGAAGTGATAATCGGTATTTTAGCAAGTAGCGCCTCCAAAATAGCAATTGGCTGATTCTCATACCAGATTGAAGGATAAACCAACACGTCAATCTTAGAGAATACCGAAGAAATATTTTTATTATTAAACGCTCCATAAAAAGTAATTCTCGAATCTGCCTTTAACTCCTTTCTCAATTTGTTCAAATAAGATTGGTCATAAGGTCCGAATATAAATAAAGATACTTTATCTCTTTTGATTTTATTAAATGCCCTTATGAGAACTCTTATCCCCTTATGTTCCGAAACACCACCAACAAATCCAAAGCGCAATTTATTTGAAGGTTCTTTACTGAAATTAGCAAGGAGTTTATGGTCAATTCCATAACCTAAATGGACAATTCTATTTTTCGGTAGTATATAATCCATAAATTTTTCTCTTAGAAATCTCGAAGGGGCAAGAATCCTCTCCGTCTTATCGAGCATATCCCTTAAGAATCTTGACCTTCTCGCTATCATATCGGGAGTAATAGAGGCTATGGCAGGATGGGCCTTAACGAATTTTTCTTTAAGTGTGGTCTTGAAGCTCGAGGGAACTAATTTCTTCACAGTTTTCAAAGGTTCAGGAGGATATTTTAAAAATTTGACTATCCTATCATTAAAACCTTCCAATTTTCTGTAAGTATAAGAAATCTTCTCACAGTTCGCACATTTATCCTTTGAATCCGGACCAGAACAAACCTGATTACCGTTAGTCAACAGCTGGACCTGTGGGCAGAGAAACCAGAAATCATGCAAGGTCAAAATCGTAGGGATGCGTCTTCGCTTGGCAATCTCTAGCATCGAAGCGGATAAACCCAACAGATGCTGAAAATGCACGATATCCGGTTTGATTTCGTTAAGGAAACGTTCAAATTCTTTATCCACAAAGGAATTTCGATAACTGTCATCAAAAATCAAACGCGGGTTGAAGTATAGCCTCCTAACCAGCAATCCATCGAATAATTCATCTTTAGAAAAGTCTTTGCCAAAAGAATCGTTCCCTTCCCGACAGAAAATATAAACTTTGTTTATTTTTTGTAATTCTTTAGAAATGTGGTAGGTATAATTTTCCGTTCCATAAGGATGCCCGGGTAAAAAATCATGAACTACTTGCACAATTCTTTTCATTTTGGTGTCAGAACGCGAAGTTTTGCTTCGCTACTCCTTTTTTGCTTCTGTCGCAACAATTTCTTATAAATGCCCAAAAGTTCGTCACATTCTTCATTTATAGACCTAACCCGTGGAATATTTTCCCTGAATTTTTGGATCAGCCCTGGCTCATTTATGACGCTTTCCATTTTCTGCTTTAGATCTAATACATCACCCCTCTTAAAAAGTAACCCATTATGTCCATCACGAACTATTTCCGGGATGCCTCCGATATCTGTGGCAATAACCGGGATTTTGTTAACAAACGCTTCTGAGATTGACAGGCCAGAGGCTTCGGGACAAATAGACGGCATAACCAGTATATCAATACCAGCTAATACGTTTATTAGCTCTGTACGCCTGAAGGTACCCATAAAATCGATTCTTTCATCGCCTTTGGCTATTCGGCGAAGTTCTTCTACATATTCTGTATTCGGAAAAATTCCATATAATTTCAGATTTACATTAGTAGATTTTATCTTCCTGAATGCCTGCAGCAAAACATGTGCGCCCTTATGCTCTCGTCCGCCTCCAAAGTAGCCGAAAGTAATATTAGAAATCCGACCTTTTCTTGAAGGTAACTTCGCAGGAGATATTGTCCCGGAGGACACAACTGTGAACCCATTGTGAAAGTATCCTTTCCTAAGATATACTTTCTTTAAAAATGACGAGCGGCAAATAATCTGGTCAACCTTTTCTAACTGGCTCTTAAGAAACGGCAATCTACCCGCTGCCGAAAAAAGTAAAGAAGAAATTTGCCTGTTATTGATTAAACTAAATTTGAATTTATTATCTGATATCACTTGTTCAACATAAGATTTCATCATTCTTTCATCAAATACCCTAGTAATCTTGTCATAGAGATCATTCTCTTTCCTTAAACACCAAATACAGTCCTTCCAGGAAAAATCCTCTCCACATAAACTCCTATCCGGTTTTAATCGAGTCCATCTCGGGCAAAAGAACCAGAAGTCTCTTAATGTTAAAACGACGGGAATTCTCAGCTCCTTTGCTGCGTCGATTATCGAAGAGGAAAGGTGCAGGAGATGGCAGATATGAATAATATCCGGGCAAACCTCTCTTAGAAAATGCTTAGCATATGTATAAAAAACGGGATTATAGTATTCATAAAGAATGGGATTAGGAGCCAACTCGGGATTAAAGACCAACCTTCTGACCGAAAGCCCATCAACTTTTTCATCAAAGAAGCCGACGGAAGGAAAGTTATCATCATCCCATTGCTGGGGAGCCAGCACCCATACTTTATGCCCTCCTGTGAGCATAACTTTCGCAGCCTGGAAAGTAGCTACACCTGTCCCGCCTACGGAACCGGGTGGAAATTCATGAACAACATAAACTATCTTCATAATCTACATCCCTGGTCAGCCATTCTTAAGAGTTCTGTTTTCGTCATCGCCAATGATAAGTAACCTAAATCCATTATTTCCTGCTTTTGCCAAACCACATTAATAATTCTTTTCGAAATCTCGATAATAAATTATAGAATACTGAATATTTCTTAATCTTTACAATTTCTCCTGTTAAGTCCCTTATAAATCCGTCCAAATTTGCAATATGCTGGTCCTTGGCAACGATAGCCTTATTGAGATTATTGATATGCTGGTCCTTGGCAACGATAGCCTTATTCAGATTCTGGTCCTTGGCAACGATCGCTATATTCAGATTATTGATATGCTGGTCCTTGGCAACGATAGCCTTATTCAGATTATTGATATGCTGGTCCTTGGCTGCGATAGCCTTATTCAGATTATCGATGTGCTGGTCCTTGGCAACGATAGCTATTTGCTGTTCCTTAATTTCTAACCGGAGTCTATCAATAACCTCAGCCATATGTCCTATTTGCCCCAGAAGAAGTTCAACATGGGAAGGTCCTTCTAACATACGATTATTACCTGAACCAGGTTTTCCAATCGAGCCTTCATTAAAATTGCCTTTCTCAATCTTTTTCATCGACCTCTCTCCTTCCTTAACATCCAGTAATCTAACCCCGCTAAATACCTTCTTGGGCTCCTTTATTTCTCTTCTGTGATGCCTCAAAATTTCTTCAAGATAGCGAATCTGGGCTGTATTCTCCGGCCTCCTAACCCACTCACGAGTCGCTTTATCCAACATCCCTGACAAATTGGACTCGTGCAGCCTGTAGAGGATGATTGGCTCGGGGACAAAGGCTGGATTCGACCTTCTAAAAATTCTGAAAAAGAAATCCTTATCGGCGCTCGCCAATAAACTCTCCTCATAATAACCTGTTTGAAACAGAAGCTTTCGTCGAAATATACTTGTTACATCCACGCCGAGCACCCAAAGTTCTAATTTCTTTACTTTCTCATAAAATTTATTGTCTTTCTTTTTCCTGTTAAACTGTTCTATCTCTTCGGAAAAGGCATTTTCTATTGGATTCCCTTCCTTGTCTATGACTTTATGAATTTTCCCGAATACAAGGTCAACTTCAGGATGAGAATTTAAAAATTCTACCCTCGTCTTTATAGCGTCGGGTAGCATTATGTCATCAGAATCCATACAAGTAATAAATTCCCCCTTAGCTCTCCTTAATCCCTCATTTCTAGCTACAGCAAAACCCCGGTTCTCTTTCAATGTGATTACTGTAACCCTCTTATCCTGCCTGGCAAATTCCCTGGCTATATTTAGAGAGTTATCAGTAGAGCCATCATCAAAAATAATTATTAATTCGAAATTAGAGTAATTCTGCCTTAAGACGCTTCTAATTGCCTCCTCAAGATATTTTTCTGTGTTATAAACTGGCGTAATTATACTTACCTTATCTCTGTATTCGGGTGAAACTTCGGATATCTTTGTTAACAATTTCGCACGTAAATATGACAAAGAATTATTTTTATTCTTAACAGCCCTCGCGTGATGCACTTCCTTATCTGGCGAATCAGCAAGACTCTTTTTCCCATAGTGGTAGACAAATGCATCATCACAGCAAACTGCCCCGTAACCTTTCCTCTTTGCTCTCATACAAAAATCATCATCTTCCCTATAGCCCACCTCCAGCTTCTCATCAAATAGTCCAATTCGATTAAAAATCTTCCTTTTAATCAAAAGGCAAAAGCCAAGAACTGTCGGTATTGATGGATACTGACACTCCGATAATTCTGACACAAGACCAGCAAAACTTTCCACAGTAAATCCAGCTGGAATTGCATTAAAAACAGAGGAATGAGGAATGGAAAGAAAAAGGGCATTATTGCTGAGCGGGTTCACCATCCCAATCCTGGAGTCACTGTATGCACACCTGTCCATTTTCTCAAGCCACCTCTCAGTTACCATGGTATCGGAATTTAGTAAAACAACATCGTTCTCAGTGTTTTCGATTCCGATATTGCAATTCTTAAGCCATCCTAAGTTTTTCTTATTAGTAATGATCCGTGCTGATTTTATTGTCCTCAGATACTCCTTTATGATCGGACTATTGCCATCATCAACTATAACTAAGTTGTACGGATGCTTTGTGTTTTTCAGTATACTATTAACGCACTGCCTCAAATAGGACAATGCCCCATAAACAGGAACTATAATATCATATGTCCTTTTCTTTTCCGACAATCTATCCTACCTCTGGTCCAGCACTATTTGCGGTGCCGTGATGTGGAGCTCTACCTCGCTACTCCTTGTTTCTGATAGTATCTTCCCTTCTTTTTCTACAATGGCTTTCCGATAAGAATCTATCACTTTACCAGGAATTCCAACTTCTTTTATGATACCCCCATCCAGCCAAACCACTCTATCGCACCATTTTTCAATTGCTTCCAATTCATGGCTCACAATCACCATAGTCTTATCTAGCTTTCTGAAATCGGCAATTCTCTCTGCACATCTATGCTGGAAATATTCATCTCCCACAGCCAGGATTTCATCAATTAATAAGATATCAGGGTCTATATTAATAGCTATCGAAAATCCAAGGCGCATAAACATTCCGTCAGAATAGATCCTTACAGGCTCATCAATATAATCTTCGAGTTCAGCAAATTTCACAATATCATTAAATATTCTCTTTATTTCTTTCTTTGAAAGGCCCAAAATTATACCATTAATGAAGATATTCTCCCTGCCTGTAAATCCAGGATGGAAACCTATTCCCAATCCAATCAGAGAAGCAACCCTTCCCTTAACGTATACTTTGCCTGAATCGGGCTTATATATCCCTGCCAATAATTTAAGGAGAGTGCTTTTACCCGAACCATTCATTCCGATGATTCCAACACTTTCTCCTCTTTCTATTGTCAAATTGATATCTTTTAAGGCATCAACATATCTCACCTTTCTCCTATTTTTCAGCCAGTCAAAATGTAGGAGGGTCTCCCTGAGTGTGGTATACTTTCTCTTTAATACTTGCCTGGCAAACACTTTTGAAACATTTTTCAATTTAACTGCAACCAATTTAGACCTCTTCGGGAAACGACTCTTTATACCTATTGAATATCAAATTCCCTAAAAAGAATACTAAAAATCCAAAACAGAGTGTAATTCCCAGAACGCGCCAGTTGGGAAACTGTCTGTAAAATAGGATGTCCCGATAAGCTTTAATTAACGTGGACATGGGATTTATAACGGTTATAAACCTAAGCTTTACCGGTATTGAAGTCATAGGATACAAAATTGGTGTGGCAAAAAACCACATTATAATTACATTGCCAAGTATATGTTGAATATCTCGAAAATGGACATTTAGAGCAGAGACCATCAAAACTAACCCCATAGTAAAAACTGCTTGGATTATCATTACTATTGGCAAGCTAATTAAGGCAATACCAGTCTTAACCTTAAAAAGTAGGAGGAAAATAAATAGCAAGGGAAGGCTGAAAACAAAATTTACCAGGTTGGAAAAGACGGTTACAGAGGGCAGAACCTGTGGAGGGAATAGAGCCCTGGTAATGAGGTCACCACCCCTGACTATAGAGTCTGCTCCCTCCAAAATTGAGGTAGAGAACCACACCCAGGGAATGAGCCCACAAAATAAGAATACGGGATAATTCTCAACCCTAATTCTAAGAAAGATGGAGAATACGATTGTATAGACACACATCAAAAGGAGAGGATTCAAAAATGTCCAGAGGAACCCCAGAACTGAACCCTGATAGCGAAGCTTCACTTCTTTTAAGACGAGACTCATAATTAATGCCCGATAGCGATAGAGTTCTATAACGTTGGAAAACATATTCCTACCTCTTAGAATTCTAAGGATGAAGGGATAATCTACAAATGTCATTGCCAGTCCCGATTGAAAATCGGGAAAAGGAGCGAAGTCCCGATTCATCGGGACCACGGCTTCGCCTCGCAATGACATCTTTTTCTAATTTACTGACTGAGCGACTCCGATAACTATCCCTTCATCCCTCTCTCTCTTTTTGCAACACTCTCCAAAAGAGCAATAATGGTTAGAACAAGCGCTGCCTGAATAAAAATAATAATCCCTCCTAAAATATTTACCTGAGTAAGCAGGGTAGCTGTAATTCCTAAACAGAAAGTTATTAAATAGATAAAAAGGACTGCCCCTCTCTGGCTGAATCCCAGGGCGACTAAACGATGGGAAAAGTGGTTTTTATCTCCACCAAATATCGGTTCTTTTCTCTTAATTCTTATTGAAATAACTGAAAGTGTATCAAAGATGGGAACTGCCAATATCAAGATGGGCATAACTACTGGTAAATGAGTCGGAAAACCTTCCCTATAGTAGGAAGTAGTTATTGTCAGAACAGCCAGCATATAACCGATGAACATACTTCCCGCATCACCTAAAAATATTTTTGCTGGACTAAAATTGTAGCGAAGAAATCCCAGAAGCGCACCAGCAAAAGCAAGAAGGGCAATACTGGTAAAGGTCTGATGTTGTTGAGAAGTTACTATAAAGCAGATGAAACAAGCAATAAGCCCTACACCCGTGGTCAAGCCGTCCATATTGTCTAAAAGATTGAAAGCATTGATGATAGCCACCATCCACAGGAGAGTTATCAGGCTACTAATAAAAAAACTTGGTATAAAGAGCGTAATCCTGACTCCCAGCGTAATGAGTGGCAAAATTACCAGGACCTGACCCAAAATTTTGGTCTCTGGTCTTAAGCCCTTTATATCATCTATCAAACCTAATAGAAGTATGACAATCCCTCCCAGTAGAATACCGATTAATTGTGGCAACACTCTTAAGAATCTGGGAAGGTTCCTCATAAGGGTCGAACCAACGTCGCTCGGCAGAAGATTGAGAAATCCCGGGTTCGACTTTATTATGAGTAGAATAAGAATGTTTACTACTATGGTAACAAGAAAGGCGAGAAAGATTGCCAGCCCACCTAATAAAGGCATCGGTTTACCTTGTAACTTTCTCTCTCCGGGATAGTCCAGAACTTTGAACTTGAGGGCCAACCTCTTTGTCCAGGGCGTCAACAATAGGCTCAACAAAAGGGAAAAACAAAATACATACAAGTAAATAAAACTCCACATTTTTAACCAAACCCCCTTTCTTTAGGGATAAGTTTCCACGTTCTTTTTGTCTCTATGGTATTCAATAGTTTTTTTGAAAGCATCATCCAGCCCTACCCTCGGCACATAACCAATTAGATTGCGGAGCTTAGTAGTATCGGGTATTCGATGTCTCATATCTTCAAAGCCTTTTCCATAAACCTCTTCGTAGGGCAGGTAAACTATCTCCGAATTACTTTTGGTAAATCTCTTTATTTTCTTGGCTAAATCAGAAATGGTAATCTTTTCCTTACCTCCTAAATTAAAGATTTCTCCCACTGCCCCAGGATGGCTGCCTAATCTAACCATTCCATTTACAACATCACTTACATAAGCGAAACTTCTGGTCTGATTTCCATCACCACAAATAGTAATAGGTTTTCCAGAAAGGGCCTGTTCAATGAATCTCGGCACAACCATCCCATACTTCCCTGTCTGTCTGGGACCGCAGGTGTTGAAAAGTCTTACTATTATGATGGGCAAGTGCTTCTCCCGCCAATAGGCTAAAGCTAAAAATTCACCCAAAGCTTTGCTGCAGGAATAGCTCCACCTATGGGTAAGTGTTGTTCCCAATACCCTACCATCGCTCTCTGTGAAAACTTCCTTCTGATTTTTCCCATAAATTTCTGAGGATGAAGCAATTATTACCTTCTTTTTATTCTTCTCTGCCAGCCTCAGTACTAACTCTGTTCCCAGAACGTTAATTTCTATCGACCTTATGGGATTGCCAATGACGAACTCTACACCCACAGCAGCTGCCAGATGGTAGATTATATCGCACTCGTCGACCAATCTCTCCATTAGTGGCTCATTCAGGATAGTGCCCTGAATAAATGAAAATTTTTCGTCTACTTCCAGATGGTCGATATTCTCTTTCTTTCCAGTGGAAAGGTCGTCAATTACCAGAACTCTATTTCCCATTTTGAGGAGTTGTTCAGCTACGTGTGAGCCAATGAAACCAGCTCCTCCAGTTATTAATGCCACCATTTGAAGACACCGCCTCTCTCTTCAATTGACTCTTTATAAACGTCACTGATGCGCTCCACCATCACTTCCAGCTCAAAAGCAGGATTGACCATGCTTCGTCCAGCTTCTCCCATTCTTCTTGCTTTTTCTTTATCCTTCAAAAGATGGATAATAGAGTTAGCTAACTTTCTTGAATCCTTGGGAGGAATCAAATAGCCGTTCTCTCCATCTTTTATTATCTCCGGCATTCCATCTATCTCAAATGCTATAACCGGCTTAGCCATTGCTAACGCCTCCGGCAAGACTCGGGGGAGTCCCTCTCTCAATGATGTGTGAACAACGACATCCATAACTGATATTAGTTTCGGAATCTCTTTTCGTTCTACAAGTCCAGTGAACACAATATTATCTCTTATTTTCAAATCTTCTGCCTGGCGTATTAATCTCTCCCTCAGGATACCATCCCCCACTAAGAGGAACTTCGCTTCCGGAAAAACCTCCACTACCTGAGAAGCAGCCTCCAGGAAATAGTTGTGACCTTTAAACTCGAAGAGGCGAGATATGTTTCCCACAACTGGAACATCAGGGTCCAAATTCAACTCTTTTTGCTTTTCGGCTATTAAAACGTCACTGTTAGAATAATGTTCCAGTTCTATGCCACTGTAAATGATTATAAATTTGTCCTCCTTAGCTACACCAGCTGCTATTGCCTTTCTCGCCATTGCATCACATACTGAAATTAGCCTATCAGTAAAAAGAGCGACGAACCTTTCACATAAAATATAGATGTAATTTAAGAATTTGTTCTGATACTCAAAGAAAGGCAGGCCATGAACACTGTGAATTATTATCTTCACACCTGCTATCCTGGCAGCCAATCGACCCAGAACACCGGCTTTAGAGCTGTGAGTATGGACTATTGTATACTTCCCTTTTCTAATCAAAAGATATAGTTCAATAAAGGCTAAGACATCTCGAACAAGATTGATTTCTCTTCTCATATGGGGTATTATCTTTAACTTAATTCCTCTTTTTTCAGCTTCCTCTATTAGACTTCCTTCCGGCCCGATGGGCGGTCCTGTCGCTAACTCTACCTCATAATATTCGTTCTTATTTAAGCCCCAAACAGTAAATATTGTATTTTCCTGTGCCCCACCCAAAATTAAACGAGTAATGATATGCAGTACTTTAATTTTTCTCATCTCTTTCCTGTAGGGGACGGACTCTGTGCCGTCCCTCTCTTTGGGCGACCACAGAGTGTCGCCCCTACAATACAGAGCTATCGCTCTACAGCTACATTTTATTAACCCTGTGCAAAATTTCAAGAAGTTTGGGAGCGTTAATTTTAACCGAATATCTTTCCTCGATTGTCTTTCGACCCATGAAACCAAATCTCTCTCTTAGAACTTCGTTCTCAATAAGTTGCGATAACTTGTCAATCCATTCTGCATCAGAATCGGCCAAGAAGCCATTGACACCATCATCGATAATTTCACCATTTATCCCCACTGGAGAAGCAACTGCTGGAATTCCCACTCCCATATATTGAATGACTTTACATCCACACTTACCCAAAGCCCAGTCATCATTGACAAGAGGGGCTACCCCAATGTCAAAACATTGCAAATCTGAAATCTCTCTCTCCCGTCTCCAGGGTAAGGCAACTGTTTCCACCCCGTCAACTCTATAATCCCCTGTACCAATGACAGTTAGACAGATATTGTATCTTTTAGCAAGGGCTGTAAACACATTCCTTAACTGGTCAAGGTAAAATACTGTGCTTTGACTCCCTATCCAACCAATATTTATTTTGTCCCTACTATTTTTCCGTTTAACGCAATATATCTCAGTATCAATAGACGTTGGTATTACTTCAACGTTTCCATTGAATCTTAAGGCATATTGTTTCAAATATTCGTTCCCTGCAATAACATAGTCGCTCATAGCTAAAATTCTGGGGATGCTGTCTCGATACCGAAAATCATAAAGGGGACTTCTCCTTCCCGGTGGCAGAAGGAAGATAGCGTCATCAAAATCGAAGACTAATTTCCTGTTCAACTTCTTGATAAGTCCTTCTATTAAAGGATAGGCGTGTGGCAGGACTTCTTTCTGCAGAAAGACAATGTCGCCTGCTCCAATCATAGTTAAATCTATTAAACGTTTCAATACTACTAGACCAAAATATGGCAGTTTATTGATAGGCCTATGGGTGTTATATACTCTTGTAAAATGATTAGAGGAAATAGCAGGGCTAACTCTGAAATTTACGCCTTCCCTTTTAAGGAAATCGAGATACTGATAAACGCGATGCCTACTGGAAGGTCCTAATTCTGAAGTTTGCGTTAGAAAGATAACTCTCATAAATTAGAATCCAGCCTCTCAAATTGCTATCCCGATAAATCGGGACAAATTCACTTTTGCTTCAATATATCTTCTACTTTCTTTAAGTTCAATCTCGCCTGTTCATAGTTCGGATTAATCCGCAGGGCTTTCTTGAATTGTCGCACTGCCTCCCTCAGTTCTCCCATTTCAGCAAGGGTAACTCCAAGGTTATTGTAGGCTTCAACAAGCCGACGGTCGAGATTTACAGCTTCCTGGTATTCCTTTAATGCTTTATCGTATAGGCCCTTTTTTCTGTATATATTCCCCAAATTATTGTGTACTCCTGCGAGATTAGGATTAATTTCCAGAGCAAGCATATACTCTCTTATTGCCTCTTCGTATAAGCCTTTGTTAACATAAAGGATGCCCAAATTATTGTAGGCCTCGACGAGATATGGATTAATCTTTAAGGCTTCATCGTACTTTTCCATTGCTTCTCCATATAGACCTATATTCCTGTAAACATTTCCCAAATTATTACGTGCCTTCTCATCTACAGGATTCAACTTTATACTCTTCTTATACATAGCAATTGCTTTATCGTAGTCGCCGCTCATGCTATAGTAAGTTGCCCTGTCAAAGTAGAGACTTGCCATAAAAGGCTTGGTCCCCCAGAGCAGAAGAAGAACGGTTATGACTACTATTGCGCTCTGTCTTATTATCGAAGGACGGATATTCTCCTTAGTTTTTTCTAATTTACTACTGCCAGTATTTAACAACCCAAGCCAGAGCCAGAATAACATGCTTGTTGTTGGCAAATAGAAAGAGTAATGGAAAAAGCTATGAATCAGTACTGCTGTAAGACTCGACATAATGATGATGAGTAAATTTGGAGAATATGTTGACCTGTTTATTTGCTTAAGTCTCTTAAGGCCTGTCCAGTAGAGAGTCACAATAAGCCAGAGAAAGGTTCCTAAACCTAATATGCCCGTATTTGCGGTTATTTCCAGGTAGTCATTGTGGATGAACTTTGATAATCCCTCAAACCTTCCGTATTTCCTTGTCCTGAGATACTTACTTTGATATTTTGTATGTATCTTTTCAAAAGTGCCAATACCGGTGCCTGACAATGGGTGCTCTTTTATTATGTCAATGCCAGTGCGCCACATAACAAATCTGTGCCTTGTCGCCGGATCTTTGAGGTCAGCAATGGAGAGAAATTTCTTAGTAAAAGAACCGCGCTTCCTGTAATCATATCTTATCAATAAACCAAGGCAAATAACCATTAAAGAAATAATAATAAGAGATTTTTTGCCAAACAGGCTCTTAAAAATTTTTTTCATCCCTCTCTCTGCCATCAGTTTCGCGCCAGCAAAGAAGGCCATAGCTCCCATAAATCCTACCCAGGCTCCACGGGTGCGTGTATAAATTAAGGCAATCAGAGTTATTATCGCGACTAAACCAACTATTATCTTTAATTTTTTACTAATTTTTTCAAAGAGAAGGCCTGCACTTACCGGCATGGTAAACACCAGAAAGCTTGCCAGAACATTTCGGTTCTCAAAAGGGCCTGAAATATAACCGCTTCCAACAACCTTTAAATTTAGCAAATCTATCCCAAAGTACTGACCTATGCCGTAGATTGAAATCAACCCTGAAACGAAGATTAATGAAACCATTATTCTTCTTATCTGTTTTCCATCCTTAATAACATTTGACGCAAGGGAGTATAACCCGGCAAGGAGAACAATGGAGAACAGGCTATATACACTAATGTAAATATCGACCGAAGAGAATAACGATATACTACAGGCAATTATATAAGCAATGATGGGATAGTTCAATCCACTTTTGACTAATTTGTATCTGCCTTCCGTTAATAGATATAAACCGGTTCCTATAATGACCAGTACCTGAATAAACGTTATCTTCATTGTTGATATAAACCAGGGATTATGGATAAACCTTGCATAGAGAAGCGGTGTTCCAATAACCAGTATCAATATGATGACCATTATTATTCTGTTGATATTTTTCTCATTGGCTCTATTTTTCAATCCAATATCCTTTTTCTCATATCCAAATTTCCCAAAATCTCCTAATAACCCCACATAAATCTCTTAATATTTCTCTACTTCCTCGGGAGTACTGTTTGTCGTGGTTGTTTCCATTCATTGAATTGACTGATATGATGGCGGTTCTATATAATGTTTTCAAAATCAATCCCAAAAGGTCCATCTGTTTCACTATCCATTCCGAAAGAATTCCATAGTGTTTTCTGAAAAACCTGTGTCTGCTTTTGTATCCCTGAATTCTCATCTTAGGCATATTCAGGCCGGCGCTTTGACCTCCATAATGAATTATTTGCGCTAAAGGGATAAAGTATATCTTCCATCCTTTTTTCTTAATCCTAAAACACCAATCTATATCCTCATAATACATATAAAATTGCTCATCCATTAATCCTACCTGACTAATTATTTCTCCTCTTACCATAAGAGCTGCGCCCGTTGGTTGGTCGACTTCTCGAATATCATTATGACCCCAATAACCAATTCGATGCCTTCCCATAACTTTACTCTTTGGAAATAACTTTTCCAGTCCCGTATTTTCAAAGAAGGCAGTAATTAAAGTGGGAAAACTCCTGCAGGATGGTTGCAATCTTCCATCAGGATACAGTAACCTACATCCTAATGCACCTGCATGGGAATTTGCTTCCATAAATTCTACCATTTTGTCTAATGCATTGGGTAAAACAATTGTGTCTGGATTTAGCAATAGCCTGTATCTTCCTTTGTTCTCTCTTAGACCTTGATTAGTAGCCTTGGCAAAGCCCAAATTTTGGTGGTTTTCTATTAACTCAACCTCAGGAAATTCACTCTTGACCATATCTACACTGCCATCACGGGAATTATTGTCTACGATGGTTACTTCAAAACTTATTTTTTTTGTATTGCCATAAATAGACTGTAAGCATTCCCTTAAGCGATGCTTCACATTGTAATTAACAATTATAATCGATAAATCGACCACTTCCTTGCCTTTCTATGAATGCCCACTTGGTCGGGTATCGTTTACGGTGCCATCTGGTCGGGCACTCTTTAGAGTGCCGATTCCGTCACCCTGAAGGGTGACCGACCTATCCTGGTCATGCATGTAGAGATTGTGTAGAATTTCGGATTTAGAATTTTCAAATACCTATGGTATATGGAGTGTTAGCTATAGTCCTGTTGAGATTATTTGTCCCTTTGGTAGGCGAATTGCGATAGAATAAAAATTTGAAAAATTATATCAAAATCGAGGAAGTTTGTCAAACAAAAAAGCGCCCTTCGGTTTTCTGTTTGACAGGTCAGTGTTCAATTTGCTAAACTTTTCTACAAATTTGTGTGTAATTTTTTAGCTTTCTAATTTATCGTAAAATAAAGGAAATTATGGAAATAAAAGAATATCTTAAAATAAAAAGAGAAGAAATCGATGAAGCATTGGAAAACTGCCTTCCCAAGGAAGATGCATATCCCCCCAAGATACATCGGGCAATGAGATACAGTCTATTGAATGGCGGCAAGCGAATCAGACCAATCCTCACCATGGCCACATCTAAAGTCGTGGGAAAGAAGGCTGACCTTCTAATGGCTGCCTGCGGTATCGAACTAATTCATACTTCCTCTTTGATTCTTGACGACCTTCCCTCAATGGATAATGCCAATTTCAGAAGAGGACGACCAGCAACCCATAAGGTATTCGGCGAAGCGGTAGCAATACTGGCTGCCTATGGCCTGTTAATGAAAGGTTTGGCCCTTATCGCTCAGAATTGCCGAAAAGCTAAAATAGATAATAAGGTTGCCAGTCAAATTATGGAAGATATTTCGGAAGCAATCGGTTCTTGCGGGATGATTGGTGGACAGACGGTCGATTTGGATTCTAAAACTATGGATTTAAAAACACTGGAATATGTCCATACACACAAGACAGGAAAACTTTTTGTGGTAGCCTGTGAGATTGGGGCAAGACTGTGTAGAGCATCTGAAAAAAAGAGACAGGCTTTAAAGAATTACGCCAGAAATATTGGTTTAGCCTATCAAATAAGAGATGATATTTTGGATTTTACGGGTAAAAGAGAACTGACAGGAAAAGATGAAAGCAAAGATAGAAACAGAGCGACATTTGTTACCGTTCTGGGAATGGGAAAGGCAAGACAGCTTGCTGCTAAACTGGTAAACTCCTCCATTCATAGCCTGAAGATTTTTGTCACAAGAGGGAAAATCTTAAGGGAATTGGCAGAATATATTTTAGAACGAGAGAATTAGTGAAGGAGTGGCGAAGCTGAGCCTCGTGGCCCAATATGTTAAGAAAACTTAAAATCTATTGGGAACTTATGAGACCGTTTACCCTCCTGTCTCCCACAGTCGGGTTTATAAGCGGAGGCTTAATTGCTATTGGTGCCAGTAGTCAAATAGTGCTGACCTTTACCTATGTCTATCCAATTATTCTGGGTGCCCTCTCTGCTGCGTTTCTTAATGGAGCCTCCAATATTGTAAATCAATATTACGATATCAGTATCGACAGAGTAAACAAACCAAACAGACCCCTGCCTTCAGGCAGAATTTCTCTAAAAGAGAGCCGGTTGTTCAGTATTCTGCTTTACTCCTTCTCATTCTTTTTAGCATACCTGGTTCCTAACAAGCAATTTATTATTATCGTTCTGATGACTGCTCTAATTACCTACGCTTACTCCGCACCGCCTTTTAGAACCAAAAGATGGGCAATAGCAGCCAATCTAACCATTGCCATTCCCAGAGGATGTCTCCTCATAGTCGCTGGCTGGACAGCAGTGAGAAGTTTCTTTAATTTTGAACCCTGGTTCATCGGCTCCATATTTGCGCTTTATCTTTTGGGCGCTGCCTCTACCAAGGACTTCTCTGACATAAAAGGTGACAAGATGTACGGATGCAATACGATTCCTATAATTCTCGGAGCCAAGAAAGCGGCAATCACCATCGCTCCTTCTTTTGTATTACCATTTCTATTAATTCCATATGGCAAAATTAATGGCATATTGACCGGGTCACCCATAGTATTATACCCGTTAACGGTCATCCTTGTGGCCTGGGGCAGTTACACTGCTTATTTAGTCCTGAGAAAACCCGAAGAACTGACCCTGGAAGCAAATCACATCTCCTGGAAACATATGTACCTGATGCTTTTAGTAGGACAGATAGGTTTTGCCTTAGCTTACCTTGTTTAGAGAGGATTTTTGAAATGGAAGAGAAAAAGAAAATAAAATCAATAATAAATGATATTATTAAAGGGATCAAATTTGGCCTCATCTTGGGCCTGACTGTAGGATTTATCATTGGTATTGTAAAAGGCGTGAGTCTGGTCTCCTCGAATGCATACTTCCAGAATTCGTTACATAATCTTGCTTTAGCTACGATACAACTTAGTCTTAACAGTGCAGTATCGGTATCGGTTATACTAGCCATAGCAGCAATTATTTCTTTGATGATGATTAAAATTTATAGAGAAAGTGGATTAGTACTTATTTCTTCTTTTATGATATTGTTATACATAGCGAGCTTCAGACGAATAAGTCCATTCAGTTACCTTTCATTTATTTTAATGCTTTACGGAGTATTCTACCCAATCGGTATCAGTACAAAACTACGAGAAAAATTTAGCTTCTTAAATAAGGTAGCTAATGGAAAATTGGTACTGGTGCCAATTATCTTAATCCTTATCTGTAATGGATTTATCTATTCTTATCGGTTGAATACTCGCCCTAAAGGGCCTAATATAATCCTCATCTCCATTGATGCCTTGAGAGCAGACCACCTGAGTTGTTATGGATACCACAGAAACACATCTCCCAATATTGACCAGCTAGCAAGTCAGGGTGTTCTATTTAAAAATGGTTTTAGCCAGGCGTGCTCAACCGTAGTTTCCCACAGCTCAATCTTCTTATCTCAATACCCCTGGACTCATAAAATTACAGGGTCTGAAAAAAAGATAGGAAAATCTTCTGTCACTTTAACTGAGATTTTAAAAAACTGGAATTATATAACAGCTGGCTTTGTGGGCGGTGCATTTATGTCCTCAATATATGGCTTTGGTCAGGGATTTGATTTCTTCTTCGATAGAATAAACACATCGCGCACCATAAAATTTCACAAGGATAATATATTTAGATGGTTGGAAAAAGTTAAAGATAAAAAATTCTTCCTATTCCTTCATACTTATGATGTACATTCTCCTTATGATCCCCCTATGCCTTATCGCACTCTCTACATTGGAAATTACTCTGACCAGCGAGCTCTAAGCACACTAGGCGATTATAAGCTTACCGCTCTGAACCTTTCCCCAGAAGAGATTGACTACCTGATTGCTCTTTACGATGCAGGAATCAATTATGTAGACGATGAAATTGGTGAGTTGGTTAAGAGGTTAAAGAAACTCAATATCTTTAATAATTCTGTTATTATAATTACTGCGGACCACGGGGAGCGTTTAGGTGAAAGGGGTAGGGTCGGTCATGGAGGAGAAGCCAGCAGAATAGTAACACATGTCCCTTTAATAATGAGAGTTCCAGGAATATGTCAAGGAAAAGTCGTTGAGGAAATAGTGGAGAGCATCGATATTACGCCCACGATACTGGATATTTTAGATATTTCTCTCCCTGAATGGATGCAAGGGAAAAGTATTCTACCATTAATAGAAGGCAGTGAGATTGAAGGAAACTTCATTGCTTGTACCAGCGAAGAATGGGGAAATGCTCCCTTCTCGAGAGCAATAAGGACAGAGGAGTGGACATACATTATGAATCGGAGAGAACCCGATGAGCTGTATGACAGGATAAACGACCCAAAAGAACAGAGCAACATAATCAAAAAGAGACCACTCATAGCCCAAGAACTAAAGAAGCAATTGGAAGATTTCATCGCTTTGACAAGCGAAGGAAAGCCGCAGGCAACTGAGGAAGTCCATATTGATAAAGAACTCAAAGAAAGGCTAGAATCGTTAGGGTACCTACATTGATTGGTCTACCTCAGGAAGAGTTTAATCCCGTAGTAAGTTCTGAAAATTATACGCATCATAGCCAGCTTACAGCTATAGATGAAATCATCAAAGCCATAACCTTCCATAAAATACCTTCCTTCGTAGGGCAAAACTACCAGGCTTACTCTTATTTTGGGAGCAATATCAGTGGGAATCGAGTTCTTTTTGCAAGCTTCATACATATGGCGGAAAATTAGGAGCATATCCTCAGACTTTGGTGAAGGCTTTGTCTGGTAATCTGTGCCTGCCAGAGGACGGAATATACAGATAGTGGGAAATGCGCCTACGCTGGTAATATAATCTATTGCCTTAAGTGTGTCTCCAATTGGCTCCAAACCAGCAATAATCTCCCCGGAAACCTTACCTTTGCCCATTTTTGCGACTGTATACTCCATAGCTCTGAAAAAAGTCCCCTGGCCTAAAGTTATTGCCTTACCAGGACATACTTCTTGAAATACTTCCTTATTGAAAAATTCGAAGCAGAATGAGAAATGGTCTGCTCCCATTTCCATCATCATATCATATTTGGACAGTTCTTTCTGTGGTGGGCATTGGACTCCGATTAGAAGACCTGTCTTCTCCTTGACCGTCTTCACATAAGGAGCCAGAATATCTAAAGCCTTTCCTTCACAGTAGCCGGTATTGAAATGGACGAAAGTTATTCTCGACTCTTTTCGAGCAGCAACTGCAGTCTCCACCACGTCCTGGACACTCTTCTCCGCCTCTTCAGTAACTCCCACATTGAGTCCTGTGGCACAGAACTTGCAATTCTGTCTTGGCTCACTTAGCCAATAGCTGCACACTCTGGCTGGATATATTGCTAAATATGTACCCTGCAACATACCAACTCTGGACATCAATGTCCCGTTACTTGTTCTCTCCTGATACCAAAAAGGTTGAGAAGGTATTGTGACCTGACATAAGTCATTTCCTTCTTTTGTTATATAATATTTGCCACTCCTTTTTATCAGAAGAAAAGGACTCTTCTTAGCAAACTCTTCTAGAACAGGTACGTTAGCATATAGGTTATCCGGAAGAACCATCTCCAGGCCACTTCCCAGCCCCGCTCTTATGCGGGAAACCAGGCGAGCATCCTTCTCCAAATTGCAGCTGGGGTCAATCTTCATACCTTTGCAAAATAGATCTAACTTCAATATTCCTGGATTCAACTTTTCCAAGTGCTTTTTCATTTCAATTAGCTACCCGAAATTTTATTGGTTTTCCATCCATCTCTTCTGGAATTGGCAGGTCGAAAATCTCAAGTACTGTGGGTGCAATGTCAATGATGGAAGGCGATTCTCCAGCAAATTTTTTATTGGAAATAAATATTCCTTGGGTTATGGAGGGGTCAAAAGAACAGTGGTCTCCGCTCCAGTTCGATTTATTTTCCATAATTATTTCAGGAGGGATACCTCCCAGTGCAGTCTGCCAGGATACCCTGTAGCCTTCATTAAAGCCAACTACCAGGTCAGGAGCCTCCTCTAAATACTCTCCTTGGTAGATATCTTCTCTTTTATAAACATCCACTATTACTCTTTTACCAGTGACCGGGTCTCTCAAATTTTTCAGTTTAGCTACTATCTCTTCCCCTAAACCATTGTACTCATCGTCTGGCTTCACTATCCCATATGCTTCTCTACCTTTTAGATTTATGTAGATACAGCCCAGCCCTAAAGCATATGCCTTAGTTCTCTGCCAGTCAACATTTGGCCAGAACTCGCCCTTGCCAAAAAGGTCCTCCAATTTGTATTCTTTCCCTTCCTGGGATAAGAGGGTCATATAGCCATTCTTCACTAACCATGTATTAAGATTCACTGCTTTCCTGAATGGATGAAACCCGTGATCGGAAATTAGAAAAAGGGTGGTGTCCTCATCCACAAAAGGCATAACTTCTCCCACTATTTCATCCATCTTCTGGTAAACTTTCAATATGGCATCGCCATATTTCTCTGCCTTCTCTCTATCATAAGCAGGATGAGTCTCATCAATCAATCTCCAGAACATATGCTGCACCTTATCGCTCGCTTGAAAAATAAAGCTGAACAGGTCAAAATTTTTCTTTTCCAGCATATTCATCATTATTTCTTCTCGCTGATTCATGGTATAAAAGAGGTCTTCTAAAAAAGTCTTCTCGTCAATTCTCTTTTCACTGAGAGCCCAGGTATCGATAGCCCAGCCCAGGGTCTTATATAGCCCTATCTCTTCAGCCAGTTTTCTGCAAAACGATTTTGGATAAGAAATGGGAAATGGTGATTTTTTGGGATAGAAGTTTATTGGACATAGATAGAGCCTGAATTCAGGCTTGATGCTTATCAAATAGAATCTTCCCATTCCATATACTTTAATTAAAGGATTCATCTTAAACTTAATCGCGAACCAATCGCTCCAGTTGCCAACTTCCAGTTTCTCTTCTCTATTCTGGATCTTTATTATGACTTGTTTGTCGTTGATTATCTCAATCTCCAGAGGAACCAATATTTCTTCGCGCCTCCTCGATAATCTATTCCTTGGCCCGTGAATTACAGTCTTTATCTTTCTATCTTCTATTTTGACCTCGCTGATTTTTCCTCCCATCTCCGTATCCCCTTCTTCCCTCACATCCGTACCATAATAAGAGAAGGTTCCCTGTGTCCCACGAATATCGGGTACACCCAGACCGGAAAGAAGTTTCCCTCCCACAACCTTCTCGGGAGGAAATGTGACCGGTGCCTGTAAGACTACGCACCTGAGCCCATTCCGGGAGGCTATCTGCCAGAAAGATGTCCCTTTTCTATTGCAGGTAATGCTCGGCTTTTCCACAGGAAACAGCCGCAATAAGAACTTACCTTCACTGAAAGAGGTAGTAGCGAAGTCAGGCATATAAGTCTGAGGGTCTCTTTTGAGAAAATCGAAAATGGACGTCTTACCTGGATTGGTGCCCGTGGCAAAGCTGGACCAGGCAACAGGCGATTCCGCAGGATTAGTTGTCCCCAATTCTAAGAAAGTTCCTCTTTCTTGAAGACTTTTTATGTTGGGCAGT
>Ga0307377_10001779_pt1 | contig 26416 bp, 27 predicted proteins | sample TR3MG_FD_202535 | JGI IMG/M metagenome (GOLD analysis project Ga0307377, IMG submission 202535) | Soil microbial communities from Risofladan, Vaasa, Finland - TR-3 | ecosystem: Environmental > Terrestrial > Soil > Coastal area > Acid sulfate soil | place: Finland: Risofladan, Vaasa | collected... | reverse complement strand
TCATATTGCATCAATGATACCGGATCGATGACATCAACCTTAATTGCAGGCTGTCCTTTTGGAATCTCAGGAATTGTTTTTACTTCTTTTTTCTTTTCTTCAGCCATGTTACTCGCCTCCGCCGTGAGCTATTAGTGTCAGTGGCGCAGCTATCATATGCATATATTTACTGAACGGAATGTATGCGATACAGAAAAGCAGTGAAATCGCAACATGGAAAAGAGCAAGAGTCTTGGCCATTGCCTCATCAGCACCTACGAATGTCCACAAAGTGTTTGCATCAGGCCTATAACCTTCTGCAATAAAACCTGTTACTGTAATAGCCAGTATACCCAGAACCAGTACCCAGTCAAACATTTCAGTTCTTTTACTTACATCAGACAGTGCTATTCGTCTTATTATTGCAATTATAAGTCCAATTAGAAGCAAATATCCCATAATCTCATTTGGTGCATCAAAACCATCCCGAATCATTGCCAGATCGTAACTTCCAATTCCGATCTCAGAAAGCATTTCAAAGGCTGCGAAAATCAGTGAAAGTACAAGCATACCTACCCAACCAACGAAGATCAGCATATGCATAATCCATCTAAACGGACTGCGTCTTATCAGCCGGCGTTGCAGAAATATATCCAGTACCAGTGTTACTATAATAGATTGGTTCCCTTCCTTAGTCGCAGATTTAATAAAGGCACTGAGGAATGCTTTTACACTTCCACCGCCCCATTTTTTCATGTTCAATATCATTCCTGTAAGAAATATCAGGACCGCAAATAATGCAATTCCCAGCATTATTTCAAATGTTGGAATCCCTGAATAATAACTAAATCCTTCGCTCATTAACAATTTCCTCCTGTAGATTGCTATTCCTATTTCTAATAATAATAACCCTAAATTAACAGGTAATTTCTTAAAATCGAATAACTTAAATCCTATATAAACATTATGTATTTTAGTTACATTTAAATAATGGCTGTGCCTGTTTTTATAAAAGATTGTTTATTATTTTCGAATTAATGGAAAATATAATATAACATATAGCAGTCAATTAATACTTTGAGAGAATACGAAATGAGTTTCAGGAATATCATCGAACAATTAAGATCAGATCAATTGCTGAGTGAAAATAATGATCATCTCTCTCCTTATCTGGAAGTTTCCAGACTGGCAGTGAAGCATCATGACCCTATTCTTTTTAACAATGTTAATGGACACAGGGTTGTAATGAATATTATCAATAACAGGCAGTTGATGGCCAGTGCCCTGAGCACTACACCGGAAAAAATGGTGCATTACCTGGCTGGTATAAAACTACATGGAAAAGTTGTCCAGGTAGATGCCACTCCTGCTATGGAGGTCATAGAGGATGAAGTAGACCTGACCAGGATCCCTATACTTACCTATTTTCCTGTTGAAGGAGGCCCATATATTACTGCAGGGGTTGTGGTATCTGAGTATGGCGGAGTCTATAATGCATCCATACACAGGCTGATGGTAAATGGGAAGGACACTATGGTGGGCCGTCTGGTCGAGCACAGGCATACTTTTAATCTTCACAAAGCAGCCTCTCAGGCAGGGGAAAAACTGCCTATCGCAATTGTGATAGGCATTGACCCTGTCATCTTGCTGGCAACCACTACAAGGGTACCAGAAGGACAGGAGTTCCATTATGCAGGCGCATTGCTGGGGCGGCCGGTCGAATTATTCCAGCTTGAAAACGGGATAAAAATACCACATGCTGAATGGGTACTGGAAGGATATATCGACCCTGATACTAGAGTGGATGAAGGACCTTTCGTAGATATTACCGGCACAATGGATATAATCAGGCAGGAACCTCTGATTCACATTACAAAGATCATGCACCGCCATAACCCAATTTATCATGCCATTATGCCTGCCGGCGGCGAACATAAGATGCTTATGGGAGTTCCTTATGAACCTCTCATTTTAACTGAGGTGGGAAAAGTGTGCAATGTCAAAAATGTAGTATTGACCGAGGGTGGCTGTTCATACCTGCATGCAATAGTCCAGATCCACAAAGAACAGGATGATGATGGGGTCAAGGCCATTGAAGCTGCCTTTAAAGCCCATAAAAGTCTAAAACACGTATTGGTTGTGGATGATGACATCGATATCTTTGCCCCATCAGACCTGGAATATGCAATTGCAACTAGGTTTCGGGCTGATAAGAATCTTATAATCCATTCTGATGTCAGGGGCAGTAGCCTTGATCCCATGTGCTCACCAAATGGAAATACTGCAAAAATGGGCCTGGATGCTACCATGACACTGGGAGAAGAGTGGAAGTTCAAGCGGGCAGATATCTGGGAGGATTGAAAGCGCTTGCATCTCACAAGGGAAGAAGAAGCGATCCTGGAAGGGGAGAGAGGCCCAACACTCCAAAAAGCCATGGAAATACTTACTGCTCTGGGTGATATCTATGGTGCAGGTGGGTTAGTTCCCATAAATAGCGCCCAGATCGCCGGAGTGAGTTATAAGACCATTGGTGATGCTGGTTTTGAATGGATATCAGATCTCGAAGGTACGGTAGTGGTGCCGTCCATGTTAAATCCGGCAGGTATGGACCTGACCAGGTGGCAGGAAATGGGAATAGATGAAGAATTTGCATCCAAACAAATTCAGATCATAGAAGCATATCGGCGCCTTGGTGTAAGGTGTGAATGCACATGTACGCCATATCATATCGATAATACACTGGCCAAATTTGGAGATCACCTGGCCTGGAGTGAAAGCTCGGCCGTTTCCTATGCTAACTCTGTAATAGGGGCCAGGACCAATCGCGAGGGTGGGCCTTCTGCATTATCTGCTGCTTTGATAGGAAAAACCCCGAATTATGGCTACCATTTGGATGAGAATAGGGTGCCTACTGTTACTGTCAAAGTTGATTCAAAACTGGAAGGTGCCGATTATGGGGCACTGGGATATCTGGTAGGGCCCATGGTAGGATCTGGTGTGCCATTATTTAAACTCGCATCCCGGCCGTCAAACACTGAATTAAAGGCCCTGGGTGCGGCTATGGCAGCATCAGGTGCTGTGGCACTATATCATGTGCAGGATGTAACACCTGAAGCAGGTTTGTATCAGGAACCAAAAGAAACCATAATTATTGAAAGGGCACAGATCGATGAGGTATTTGGTAAAGGCTGTCAGGATGAACCTGATCTGGCTGCACTGGGTTGTCCCCATTATTCTGCTGATGAACTGGAACAGGTGGCCAAAATACTTGAAGGGAAAAAACTTGACAGGGAAGTATGGATATGCACCTCAAGAAATGTAAGGGATGCAAATCCGGATCTTGTCAATAAAATTGAGTCCAGTGGCGCTAAGGTGATAGTTGATACCTGCATGGTGGTATCGCCTGCTACAGACAGGTTTGGATGTGTACTTACTGATTCAGGAAAAGCCTTGAATTATATTCCAGGTCTTTGCGGTGTAGGTTCCAGGCTCGCTACTATTAACGATTGTTTAAGGGGAGGAAATAACAATTAAGGTCCTGAAGGGAAGACCGATCTCACGGGGTTGTGCTAAAGGAGTTGCCCTTGTAACATCAAAGTCCATTTCATTTTTGGGCAGTGTTGATCCAGTTACCGGAATAGTCGTGGAGGATGGGCATGAACTTGAAGGTAAATGCCTGAGTGGTAAGGTCCTGGTGTTTCCGCATGGGAAAGGTTCAACTGTTGGATCTTATGTTATGTACCAGTTGAAAAAGAACAATGTAGCTCCGGCAGCTATTATTAACAGGTCTGCTGAACCTATTGTTGTTGTGGGAGCTATTATATCAGATATTCCAATGGTAGATAGTACTGACCCAGATCCAATTGAAATAATTAAAAACGGCGATATTGTCAGGGTTGATGGTACAAAAGGGGTTGTTACGATATTATAAATGATTCTGAACAAAACAGTCCAACTAACTCTGATGATGCCATTATTGAGATGATAAAATCAGAAGTGCCAGATTTCAAAATATATGAATCTGCATACGAAGATGGAGTTCATTTTCTATACGGACATCTTAAAAATGAACCAAAAGATATTTTGAAACGATTATGGGTTCCTTTGAACAATATGGGTTACGATGTTCAGATGAGCTATGAACTGGGTGAAAATGTCCTTATCGTCAGTCCAATTGTAGAACAAAAAGAGCGGATCTGGATTAATGTGGTGCTGGCCACTATTACTTTTTTCACAACTATGTTTGTGGGATCATTCATGTTCGGAGCAAATCCGTTTTCTAATCCAATTGAGATAATTAAAGGACTTCCTTTCACTCTGGCCATTATGTTCGTGTTAGGCTCCCATGAGATGGGCCATTATTTTGTGGCAAAGATCCACGGCATGAAAACTTCTCTTCCTTATTTCATTCCATTTCCCAGTATCGTAGGCACCATGGGTGCTGTTATCAAAAATAAAGGTCCAATCCCCAGTCGGAAAGCATTGTTCGATGTAGGAGTGGCCGGGCCGGTTGTAGGCCTAATAGCTTCTATTGTGGTCACAGCAATCGGGCTATCTCTTCCTCCAGTAATACTGGCAGTGCCTGAAAATGGCATGTCACTTAACCTTTCATTGCCCCCTCTTTTTTTATTTATCGGCAGCCTGCTGGGGGGAATTGGGGAAGACATTGTCATTCATCCTGTGGCGTTTGCCGGCTGGGTTGGAATGCTTGTAACTGCTTTGAACCTTATCCCTGCCGGTCAACTGGACGGTGGACATATGCTGCGCTCCATGCTGGGTCAAAAGGCTGATCTTGTGTCCGGGATAATGCCATTTATCCTGCTGTCAGTGGGATTTTTCGTATATTATGTAATGCATCAAAATGGTGCTATGTGGATATTCTGGGGATTGTTTATTATGCTGTTCGCTTCCGGCGGACATCCTGAACCTCTGGATGATGCTGATGAGATCGGCAGTTCAAGAAAGATACTGGGAATCCTGGTTTTTGCAGCTGGCCTAATGTGTGTGACCCTTTCACCAATCCAGATATAGGGGTATATGTCTTGAATGTGAATTTTAAGTGGAATAAAAAGAATAATAACAGCCTTGCAGCCCTGATGCCGCTAATTGATGGGGCACAACTGGTGGAGGGGCCAACTAAAGGGATAATGGTCTACAGCTTTGCCACTGCCCAGGCAGATGAGGTATTCAGGGAAGTCAAAGATGCATCCACAGATTCTATCTTCATAGCAGGTGGCCCGCACCCCTCAGCAAGGCCAAAGGAATGCCTGAAATTTTTCGATTACGTGGTGATAGGGGAGGGAGAGGAAACCCTTCCCGAACTTGTCAGAAGCATCAGGGAAGGAAATTCCACAGATGTGGAAGGTATTGCATATCTGAAAGAGGGAAATTGTGTATACACAGGAAAAAGACCTGACGTAGACCTTGATAAGTATCCACCTTTCTCTAATGACCTCCTTATGGGCGCCATCGAGATCAGCAGGGGATGTCCTCATAATTGCGGTTACTGCCAGACCCCCAGGCTGTTCGGGCACAGGATGCGTCACCGCCATCCCGAAGTGGTGGCAGAATATGCGGGTATGATGCGGGATGTGAGGTTTGTCTCTCCCAATGCATTTGCATACGGTTCAAATGGTATACGCCCTGAACCTGATAAAGTACAGGCGCTGCTGGAAGCTATTCCGGATGGGCGCAGGATATTTTTCGGTACTTTTCCCTCAGAGGTCAGGCCTGAATTTGTAACCGAGGAGATGCTTGGACTGGTCAAACAATACTGCTATAATACATCCCTTAGTCTGGGTGCGCAGAGCGGCAGCCAGGGTGTGCTTGATCAAATTAGCAGGGGGCATGGCGTGGATGAAGTAAAACATGCGATACAGTTATGCCTGGGATATGAACTAACACCCATTATTGATGTTATATTTGGGCTGCCCGGCGAGACATTAGATGATCAGAATGATACATTGGATTTGATAAGATGGATTATTGATAATAACGGGCGCATTCATTCCCATTATTTTACACCGCTGCCTGGAACACTGCTGGAGGGAAGTGTTCCTTCTCCTGTGAGTCGGGACGTGAAAAAAAGTATGGGCAGGTTGGCTTTAAGTGGCAAGGTTACTGGAGTATGGGAATTTAAGTAAAAAAAAATCTGTCATGAAAATACCTGTAAAACAAAAATTGTGTGTTTATAATTGTACGTAAAATATATATAACATCATCATAATGATTATAATTATCACAATAATTATTACAATAATTATCACACATCATGTGATTAAAGATTAACAAAAAATTTATAAGGTAGAAATCATATCTTCTCAAGAAAAACATATCTTTAATAATTTAAATTTAATATGTGAAATAAACGTATTTGGATTTGAATAATATATGCTTAGGAACAATGATTAAATCACAATTGTAAAGAAATAAGAGGAATTTAAAATGGCCGCAAAAGTATATACAATCGCATCTGGAAAAGGAGGCACTGGCAAATCCACCACTACCGTTAATCTGGGTACGTCGCTTGCACTTTTAGGAAAAAAAACAGTAGTAATAGACGCAGATATTGGAATGGCAAATCTGGGTCTACTGCTTGGTCTGGAAAGAAGCCAAATAACACTTCATGAGGTCTTGAGCGGAAAAGCAGAAGTCAGTGAAGCTGTATATGAAGGGCCGGCCGGATTAAAAGTAGTGCCTTGCGGCATCTCTCTTCAGGGATTCCAGAATTCAGATCCTGAAAAACTGCAAGAAGTTATGAAGACACTCAGTGAAGATGTGGACTTCATGTTATTTGACGCGCCTGCCGGAATAAGCAAAGATGGTGTGATACCATTAGCTATTGCCGATCAGGTACTTTTGGTGGTAAATCCGGAATTATCCTCAATGGCCGACTCCCTGAAAACGAAAATCTTGACTGAAATGCTGGGTGGGGAGGTTGGCGGGGCGATTTTGAACAGGGCTGGCATGGAACGTACCGAGATCAATAAGCAGAAAGTGTCAGATCTATTAGGTGTGAAAGTCCTGGAGATGATTCCTGAGGATCCAAATGTAAGGCGGTCTGCTGCATTTAAAACACCTATTGTGATAAAAACCCCAAATTCACCGGCTGCAATTGCATTCCAACGTCTTGCAGCACAACTTGCAGGTGCAGAATTCGTAGAACCTACAGATGAATCAAGAGCAAGAGAAGGATTTGCAGGAAGGCTGGCAAGAGTCTTATTTGGAGGAAAATAAATGCTGGAATTTATTACTATTGTCCTTATTGTAATTCTGGTGCTTGCGTTTTTTTTCATGTATCTGATGAATGTGAGAATACAACAACAGGACAGAGAATTAAAAGAAGTAAGGAGTAGGATGTCTTTAACAGACGATGAACTTACTCGGCTTGCACATGATATTGAAGATTTCAAGAGGCTTAAAATTTAATAAATAACCAAAAACAAGTTGGCGATCTAATGGATGAAGATGTAGAAACTAAAATTAATCAATTCTTAAAGAGTTTCATAAATCCTGATGAAAAGGATATTAAGGATTTTGCAGAATCCTTGATTGAAGAACAACCATCAATAGATCTTGAAGAATTAATCCTTGAAATTAATAAAATATCAGAAATTTATGCACAGCAGTCAACCAAATTGTATAAAATTGAAGAAAAATTTTCAGATTTTTCAGATATGGACAACCATGAAGTGAGTGAATTTAAACAAATACTCCAAAGGGCATATGATAAAAATTCTGAAATTATTGATGTTTCTGAAGAAATTAATAATTTAAATTCTATTTTAGAAAGTTTACAACAACTAAATATAAGTGAATCAACGTTCGAATTTTTTGAGGAAGATAATATTCTTGATAAGATTAAGGATCTGTCATCTGAATCTCTTGAAACAGAAGAACTCGATGATACCTTCGATATTGGAGATGAAACAGAAATTTCGAAACCTGAAATTAAATCCAAAGGACCTGTTAGCTCTCCTGACATATTGGATATACTTGATGCTGGAATGGGTGACTATTCCGATTTAATTAAAGACGATGTTGATTCGGAAGTACAATCAACTAAAACATCTGGCGAAGATACAGAAACTGGACGGAAATTTGTCAAAGAACTGATGGAAGAAAAGCTGGTCAGTGATGTTGAAGCAAGGATAAAAACAATTAAAGAACATCAAGAATTGACCAAACAATCTACTAAACTCACTCTCAAAGAGAAGATCAGGACTCACTTTTCAAAAGATATTGAAGTACTTGAGGAATACGATCCTGATAAACACGGCCCTCTTGTGTCATTCGATGGTCTGGATAAACATGACGAGATCGAAAGATACTGGGTAAATGAACCCTGTGCATTCATTGTCATTCTAAATAATAATGAAACAAATGAAAAGCTGTACTATGTGGTGGAGCCAAAACTCACACCATTTGAAGACCTCTTCTTAAAAGAGATCAAAGACCGCTTACGAAACGTATTACTTGTGGATGATATTATCCCGGAAGGGGATAAGGAAACAGTATTGACCGACAAAGTAAAAGAAATGATGCGGGACTATGCTATTGATCTAAACCCTGTCATGCTTCAAAAGATATTATATTATGTGATCCGTGATTATGTCCATTTCGGACTAATCGATGCCATGCAAAATGACGATCGAATTGAAGATTGTTCCTGCAATGGACATGACGTTCCCATTTATCTTTATCACAAACAATATCTCAATATTGGTACAAATATAGTATTTAAACAAGACGATTTAGATTCATTTATCATCAGGCTGGCACAGCGCAGCGGAAAACATATCTCAGTGGCTGAACCAATGATCGATGCCACCATGCCTGATGGATCCCGTATCCAGATGACCTTAAGTACCCACGTGACAGCTCACGGTGGTACCTTTACTATAAGGAAATTCGCTGAAGTGCCACTTACACCCATTGACCTTATTATCTGGGGTACATTCAATTCTGAAACCATGGCATACCTGTGGTTGTGCATCGAAAATAACAAGAGTTTGATCTTTGCAGGAGGAACCGCTTCAGGAAAAACATCTTCACTAAATGCTGTTTCGTTATTTATTCCCAGGCAAGCTAAGGTTATTTCATTGGAAGATACCCGCGAATTAAAGCTCCCGCACCCAAACTGGATTCCAGCTGTTACCAGGGATGCATTTACCGCAGATCAACGGGGCGCTATAGATATGTATGAATTATTGCGGGCAGCCCTGAGGCAGAGACCTGAATACCTGCTTGTGGGGGAGGTCAGAGGCAAGGAAGCACTGACATTGTTCCAGGCCATGAGTACAGGCCATACCACATTTTCCACTATGCATGCTGATTCAGTAGCTTCTGCCATTCACAGGCTGGAAAACCCGCCCATAAGTGTACCCAGGACCATGATCCAGGCCCTGAATATCATCAGTATCCAGACCCAGACATATCACAAGGGAAAAAGGGTCCGAAGAAATACCAAGCTGGTGGAAATAACCGATATTGACCCTCAGACCAGGAATATTCGTACGAATGATATATTCTCATGGGATTCTATGACAGATACGTTCCAGAGAGTGGGTGAATCCAAAGCACTTAACGATATCATGATCACACGGGCCATGAATCAAAAAGAAATCAAGCGGGAATTAATAGTTAGGCAAAAAATTCTGGACTTCCTTGCCAGGAACAATATTACCGAATACAATACAATATCCACTATTATCTACGAATACTCTATCAATCCTGAAAAAGTGCTGAAGAAGTTAAAGATTATCGAATAGATTTATTATGTGGTGCAAAAAATGAACAAAAATAAAGACGAACCAGGGATTAAAGCCGCAGTTGCACCAAAAAAAGATCCTTTTTCAAAAAAAGCTGGCATATTAATTCATAAACTAAAGACCCTTCCTTTTGTCATCCTGGGGGACAAGATGAAAGAAAGGGAAGATAAATACGTCTCTCTTCGAAAAGAACTCAAGCAGGCCCGCATAGCTATGTCCTACGAGATGTATCTTTCCAATACCATTTTTTATTCAGCTGTGGCAGGACTTATTGGGGCATTGTTGGGATTGATCACAGCATTTTTTGTTATTGCCATTGTGGGTCTCCCGGACCAGATCACAAATCTCACGTTCACCCAGAGTACCGCCTGGATACTTGATTATAAAGAACTGATCATTGGATCATTTATTTTTATCTTTCTTACTTTTTTACTTAGTGGGGTCACCTATGGTCTGTTTATGTTATATCCAAAATATCTTGTAGGTGAGCGTAAAGGGGCCATAAATAGGAACCTCCCTTCGGCAGTTACTTTCCTTTATGCGTTAAGCAGGGCCGGAATGAACATTATCGAGCTGTTCAAAGCACTCAGTGAGAGCAGGCATACTTATGGAGAAGTCTCGAAAGAAGCAGACGTAGTCTTGAGGGATATGGAATATTTCGGGAATGACCTGCGAACTGCATTGCATAATATCAGTGAACTGACCCCATCAGAAAGTTTCCAGGACCTGATCTACAACCTGATTACAGTTATTGACAGTGGTGGTGACACCCCCACATATTTCAGGGATAAAGCAGAACAGTACGCGCAAAAAGCAAAATATGAACAAAAAGGTTTTTTGGAAACACTTGCACTTATTGCAGAATCGTATGTGACAGCTTTTGTGGCAGGTCCTTTATTCATAATTATCATGGGAGTAATGATGAGTGTTATGGGTTCTGACACCACTATGATGTTATATGCCATCATCTACATGATGCTCCCGGTGGGTTCGGGGATGTTTATTTTCATGATCGGCATCATGACACCTGGTACAACAGGAGAACCTCCAATTCTTCCAACATCTCAGTTTATGCCGGATGTGATCGAACTTCCAGCCGAGGATGACCCTGAATATAATAATTTTAAATTGTTCATAAAATCGAGGAAGAGCCTTGCATTCAAGCAATTTCTTAAAGATCCCTTAAAGGGTATTAAACGCAAACCAGCTTATATCCTTGCAGTTACTGGTCCCATTGCATTAATTCTGATAATAGTCTCAGCAGTAAGTGGAATGAACCAACCGGATTTTATTGATTTTATTGATGACCGCCTTGTTTACGCAGTTTATATTTTAATTGTTCCTTTGGCATTTTTCCATGAGGCTAAAAGATTAAAAGAAAGACGTATCCAATCCCAGATACCTGATTTTCTTAAAAAATTAGCCAGTACCAACGAGACCGGCATGGCACTGAGAGAATCCATTGCTCTTATGGCAAGGTCAAAACTTGGACATTTGAGTAAAGAAATACGTAATGTGCACAAGGATATTGATTGGGGTCTTGATATTAATACTGCCCTGGCAAGATTCTCAAATAGGATCAGGACTAATACTGTTGTTAGAGCAATCACGCTCATCACAAAGGCTAATGAATCAAGTGGCGATGTAGGCGAAGTTCTGTATATAGCAGCAAAGGATGCCCAGTTCGAGCAGGAGATGGGAAAAGAAAGAAGCGTTAATATGTTGATCTATATTGTGATCATTTACATTTCATTTGGTGTGTTTATTGGAGTGGTATTTGTTATCTCAACCACTTTCCTGACAGAGATGTCAAAAGCAGCAGAACAAATGGCAGCATCAGGAGCTCAAGGCGGAGGTTTTATGGAAGCATTTGATCTTAATGCTTATAACCGGATGTTCTTCCATGCTGCAGTGATACAGGGTATTTGTTCAGGACTTATCGCTGGGGTCATGGGGGAAGGAAGTGCTATATCTGGCTTAAAACATTCTACAATTATGCTTACTATGGGTTATCTTCTCTTTGTATTGGCAGTGCTTTAACAGATTCATTATCATTATCATAATGATAATGACGCAAATTATTTAACTTCATAAAACGTATTAAAATATAAAGAGGAAATAGTATGGCCGGCTTAGATGATATTCTCTCAAGTAATGAAAATTACATTTATAATCCTAATCTGGATGACATAATGAAGGAGAGTAGTAAATCTGCCGAAAGTGTATTGGAATTAGAATCTGATGCCGAGTCTATTTTTGAACAGGAAACATTCATAGAGCCGGAAATTGCAGAACCCCGCCTGGCGCCAAAGATACTCTCCAGCGGGATATTTGTATTGGACAGAAGTATGGGAGGAGGGCTCCCGGCAGGGTCAGTTGTTTATATTTCAGCTTCCACCAAGTCCATGTCAGAAGTATTCTTATACCAGTTTACCCAGTCCCGTAAGACATATTATTTCAGTACAGAACGGAGAACAAAGTATGTCAAGCAGAATATCCAGAATATGAATTTTGACCCGTCTGATGTAGTATTTGTGGATGTCTATGAATCATATTTTTTATCCCCACATGGCGAGATGATAGATAATGTGGGTAATGAATATGTTGATGCAAAGATCATAGAATTCACAGAGTACAATCTCAAGTCAATTCTTGCAGAAGCAGAGGATAATGAGGTTAATATTATTATAGATACATTTTCATTTTTCCTTAATTTAAATGTAAATCGTGGAGCAATCCGACGATTATTGAATATTATCTATGAGACTACAAAAGAAACAGGCGGCCTTACATTTCTTTATGGTCTGAAAGATACCCAGGATAAGAAACTGGAAAACGAGATCCTTAATACCTGTGATGGTATTTTTGATATTAATCTTGAAAAGACAGGTGACAAGATCGTCAGCAAACTTTCAATGCCAAAGATAAGAGGTATGACCCCAACTGCCGAGATGATCAAGTTCAAGATCGGAGAGGGGATTCAGATCGATACTTCGAGGGATATTGCATAGACTGGTTCTTTATTTCAATTAATTTTTTACAATTTTTTTATTACAATAATCAGGCTAATGTAGCCTGAATCTTATGTTCTACAATATGTAGATATGTAATGTGTGGAGGATTAACATCATAAAACAGTACATAGGACGACTCATCAACATCAAATCCGTCAAATTTATCCCCTGGATAAAAGTTGAAATTTGGGCTAACCAGTGACATGTAATGCTGGAATATCTTACGGCCATTGGGTCCAGAATCACCACTGTTATATATCGTATTATATGGTGGAGTTTCATTTATCCAGGTCCATGAAGGATTACCTGATGAATAATCTATACCGTCATAATCATCTAAATAATCAGCTTCTACACTATAGTCTTCACCACCAATGTCAATTTTAATACCCTGAACATCCCAATTCCAGGTTTCTACACCAGAAGTGTCATAATAATTAAGTTCGATCGTAATACCTGCCAGACCCAACCCCCCCTCTTTTTTTGTGTTGAAGGTTAAATATGGTAAAGTTTTAGAAGTTGATGTAGTAAAATCCATGTTCAGGTTGTTTTTTACATCTCCAATAGTTATATTAAACTGCTTCAAAGCACTCTCATTCGTTGTATTAAAGCCATATACTTCCATAGGCGGATTAAGGTCCTGTGCTTGATCATTGGGTCTTGCATTTAGAAGAACATGTACTTCTTTTTTGTTTTCCCCATAAGTACTTACCTGCGCATCAGTTCTCTCTTCAATGTATTTAGCCCAGGCCCTGTAATAATCTGATTTAATAACTACTTCGACCTGTTTTCCAATCAATAAGGGATTCTTAAATTCCGGATTCTCAGAACGGTTGGGGAAGAGTACGTTCGGGGTATTATCGGATTGAAAATACAAATTGACCACCCCGCTTCCACCTATCGATTGATTGCTGTTTATTTTAATGATAGGTAGTGTAAGGGTCTCTCCATTATAATGAAATTCCGGAGGAGTGATCATAATTACATTATCATCCCCTGGATATTTACGGAATGTTCCTCCGCCTTCGTAGGCAATCTTATCCTGGCCAAGTGTATATTCTACTGTTCCCATAGAACTATTATACACTTCAATTGGGTCAGACCAATTGTAAAAAATTACACTTATACGACTATATGTATCATCATCTATTACAATTTCTCCTGCCTGGGTATATATCTGGACAAGCTGAGAGGGGGAATTACCCAACCCCACCATACTGACCTTTGAATCGAGAACAGTGAACCCCTGTTCAACATTTTTAAGATATGCATCATTCTTTGACTCCTGGATAATGGGGGCCGCCAGAAGGATTACAATCCCTACCCCAATTACTAAAACTCCGAGTAACAATGAATAACCAACTACTTCTGATTGCGCATTTTCCGCATGTCTCATTTGCTTTTTCATTATTAGAAAATCTCCATATCCAGTCGGTTCAGATCTACATAGATATATGGTGAAGTAATGTTCGCACTTACCGTTTGGCTTGGATTATCCACAGTTACATTATTTGCTCCAAGGTTATCTTCAAGAAATGTTGCCCATCCTTGGTAAAAACTGCTTGTAATATTAATGTTAGATTCATAACCAGTTGCATTGATGAAGTATGTGGAAGAGGTCTCACTATATTTTGCCCTTATCCTTGTGGAACCTTCTCCGGCTTTTGAATAATCCCCCAATATTTCTATTACTGGTATTGTAGTTACATTACTGTAGCTGATCTGGGGTTTTGATTTCATAATAGTACTATTTCTATATTTTACCCAGACCCCACCGTTCTCGTATGCAATAGTTTTATTATCCAAATAATACTCCACAGAACCCATGTTATATGTATAAACTGAATCATTAACAGTAATTTCCAAATAACTATCATGATTTAGGCTCATCGAACCTTCAAGAGTTTTTAATTCGGTACTTCTGACAGAACCTCGTTCATAAGCAACCTCATTGATATTCTGAGCTAACAGTAAGAAGCTCTCTTCCATTTCCATGAAATGTGTCGAATCCATTGATTGTTGAAGAATTGGAAGACCCCCTGCATAGACAAGACCCGATGCAAGCAGTACGATACCCAGGGTAAGTATAAATCCAATCGCTTCCGACACACCGGTTTCAGAGATTAAGAATGTTCTCAAATTATCAATTCCTCTTCATTATGTTAAAGCTGTTATTGTCGCAGTGGCTTTGGTTCCGTCAATGAAATGTATCGTAACCACAGGATCTGTGGAAACAGCAGATTTAAATTTCAGACTAACATCAGTATAACTTGTCGGGACACGGTATGGTGCCGATGTAATTGTAGCAATGGAATTTTTTCCCCCATTGCTTGAATAATATTTTGCACCACCGATTTTCAATTCCTTGAATTTATCTCCGGTTGTGAAGCTAATATCCATTCCAGTAATATCAATAGCAGGTCCACTGCTCTTTATCCTGAATATTACAATAGAGGAAGTACTCGTTTCCTGATCAGTAACATCTATAATAAGGTTATTAGACTGATTACTCAATGCCTGATAAGGACCTTTTGTATCTGAATTTGTATTCCCAGCTCTATCATATGCTGTTATATAATATGAATAATATTTGTTATATTCCCATACTTGGGTAAAATACACCCTAGAACCCTTATTATATAATACATCAGGATAAATTGAAATATTCAAGCTTTTACTATAATTACTGGTGCCGTCAGTTACCTCTATTATAAGATAATCTATACCTGAATCATCCGCAGCATTATCTGTAACTATGTATTCCACATAAATTTCCTTACTAGTCTGCTGGTCCAAATTATTTTGAGGGAAAGTTATGGTGACTTCAGGATCTCTATTTTCGTTCAAATAAGCTATGGTGAAGTTCCAGGTACGAGATACATTTTGATTCAACGAGTTGCCAACACCATAATACATCTCTTCTGCATAGATGTAAACACTATGACTTCCTTCCGAAAGTGCTTCAGGTGCATTATACAGAACATTATACTCGGTAAGGGAAGTATTAGTTATTGTAGAATTTGCAGTGATATCTTCTCCATCCAGTTTAATCTGGATCGTATTAACATCAATGGCAAAATTATCCCTGACAATCACTTCTATCGGAGGGGATTTAAAATCAGTCGATGAACCATCAGTCGGGGAGATTACTTCAACAGTCGGTGCTTCCAGGTCAAAGCCATTATCAACCTTAAAATTACGGGTATCATAACTATAGTGCCCTGCCCGATCATAAGCAATAGCAGTTATTGTGTAAGTAGCGTCAGATATGCCCATTGTATCCCATTCCCAATCAAACGGATCACCTACAGTAGTCTCATAATTTTCACCAATAAAATATTCCACTTTTGAAATTTCCACATTGTCCAGCGTAAACACATTTATCGTTACAGTACCACTTAATTGAGCCATAGCCTCAGGAGTGTCAAAATATATTATTGGCCATTGATCATCAACAAATGCATCTGCTCCGCCGTTCTTAAACATGATCTGTCCATTAGGATTATACATAAGGGCATGTTCAGCTGCTGTGCTATATATGGTACTCCCAGAAACCACATTTAAACTGGGATTAAATGGCACTTCAATAGTAACCGAAGGGCCGCCCAAAGATTGTACAATTACCTTTCCGACATCCAGTTCTATTGAATATGGATTGTTTGCCACAAGAGGCTTCAGGTTCAATTCATTCTCAATTGCTACAAACGAACCCTGGGTTTGGCTGGCTTTTACCTCAATGTCCAGATCCAGGATTTTTGAAGCAACATCATTTCCGATACTTCCATATTGTTCCCTCATAACAGTCTCACTTGCCTGATTGTTGATACTCTGGAACGATATCATTACCATACCAAGCAACAACACAGTAATAGAGAACAGAAGTACAGACTCTATTGTTACTGTAACTGCCCTGTCATCATTAATTATTTTCATAATTTCAACCTCATATGGTTATAATGAATGTATCCGAGTAATTTGCTCTGCCGTCCATATATGAAATAGTGACATTTACATTATTAGTTTCAAGGGCTAGCTCCTCTTTTGATACGCTTGCATAAAATATCTCTGCTGCAATACGTTCTGCCTGAATCCCCCTCTCAGAAATGTTACCTGCCATGTAGATTACCCGACCTTTTTCAAATGGTGCTTCCAAATATGTAAAGTGGTATTCGGATTCACCGTCGCCGTCGTCATCATAAATTATCTGACTCCCGTTAGGAAATGCTGCGTAACCTATAAGATTTGTACCTGGATTTACTGCATCAGTACTTTTATTCAAAGTAAATGCCATTACTTCTCCCATCGATGGACCATACATACCGCTGATGTTATCATTCTGTGCTAACGGGTTAAATGATGCACCAGTTTCAACCAATCCGGGAAACAGTGATGCTCCATTTAGTACTGAAGAATCATTGATCAGTTTGACATAGGGGTCAGTCCCCACATAAGCACTTAAGACCGTGCTATTGGTACCATTAATTCCAATAAACCCATACCATGGATGAGCAGTATTGTTATCAATATATTCCACTGCCGCATCCATAGTGACTGCTCCTACAGATTCAGCGAATAACACACCCCCATCAGCTGTCCAGTTCTTTATTTTCCTGGTTACATTTGGATCGACCATAGTCATATTATAGTGAATCAGGAGAACACTGTAATTCTCAAGTGTTAATTTATTCAAGACATCATCATCATCTAACAGGCTGATAGGTAAGTCCATATCAGAATCTGAATAATATTCAGTAATTGGACCTGGATCTGATTTCGGATAAACAGCTACGCCAGGAACTTCTATCATGACTATTGTCCGTGTTAGAGTAGTGCCATTTACCTCTCGTAAACCATGAATAGTTATAGCTGGACCAAAATCGCGAGATTGGTTATATATCCAGTTTATTGTTGAACTGTTAAGATCCCTGAAATCTATAAGGAAAGGTCCACCAGAATATGTACGATTTGTAACATTTCCTGGCCCGTCAGATACCCTGAAAATATTATCGGTTGTTAGGTTAAGATAAAAATCATTGATTGAGATGTTCGTCATATTGGGCGGGCTAGATGTAATATTACTCATATTAACAGGATTTTGTAATACCTCATAAACTGGTATGTCAGTATTATTGACGATATTCCACACAAACCTGTACGCCTTGAGTGTATTATTTTGCTGCCCATCCATAGGAATGATAAGGGATTTGTTAGGGAAAAAGTGTTCTTGCTGCCTGAAATGTTGGATTGTAATTGTCCGGTTCGTTATAGATGAGGTGAAGGTGATGTTATTTAACACCAATTCCACTGCTGCTCCTCTGGTAGCATAAACCCGGCTTATAGCCCGGGTAAGGTCGTCAGTATAATTTAGAAAATAATTCCTAAGTAAAGTCTCGTTAGTGGTCTCATTATCCTGGCTGTATTTTAATGTGACTACTGTAGCGTAATTTACTTCCGAAATGACCAGGCTCCTGAACTCTTTAATGTCCTGTTTCGATATATCGAGACCTGCTGCAGGAAGGTTGGCAGTCAGGATGAGGTTATTTAGCAAGACTACAAATGTAAGTGTCCCCAGCATAATAAAAAATCCAGACAATAGTATTAACTGGGCATTGGGTTTGTTAGAGTCTTTTTCAGATATTATATGCCTCATAACCTTACATCCGCCAAAGTGTCAACTTAATATCAAGGATATTATAGAAATCTGAATTATCAGAAATATCTGGGATTTTTGATTGTAATTCTTCTGAAATATCATCTGAATTATGAATAGCCACCTTTTTTGTGACAAGTACTGAATTGTCTGATGAGCGGCCGTTCCAGAAGATCGGCAGAGTTTCCCATTCCTCATCCTCGTTCAGGAACGCTACTTCCAAATTATAAGCTGTGCCATATCTTAAAAACACAGAGTTAAATATTGTAGATAAATATGTTAAATTCGCAGGGGGCTCAAATTGTCCAAGAGTTCCATCACCGTCCCATCCCTTAAGTGCCTGCTTTAACGCAGAATATTCTTCATCTTCAGGGACATGATCAAGTACAATTAATAGATCTGTTCCAGTGGTCTCAAGCTGTGCCTCTACCTGTTGATGTGATGTTGATGAAGTCAATGGAGTGAGCGGGGAAGCTTTGATGATAAAGACGATCAGGATAATCATCATAATGGCAGTGGCAGCTCCTTCTAAGGTATATAATTGCGCGTGATCATTTTTAATCAAATCTGACAATTTATTATTCATCACCACACCCTCACGTAAAGAATAGTAATAGCATTCGTAATATTAGTCTCTTGTTTAATATACACAATTCGGGAGGTCTGTGCCACATTAGCAGTAACAGGCGAAACAGGCCCGTTATTGAGCACAACATTTCCCTGGTATTGATAAATCGAACCGTTAGTTTCCCGAAGAGATAAATTCAAATTGTATTTTGTATTATCACTTGAAAGCCCCAAATCTTCAAGGACATCATTATATCCTGATGTGGTATTCATTTGATCATTTAACTTCACAGCCCTTTTAACAGAAATTATATTATTTTCAGTCGGGCTATCTGCAAGACCATTAGTACTTTCAGCAAGCGTCATGGCCACTCTATCAGCCATTGATTTGATCTCGTCTGAATTTGATACGAAAGGAACAAACAGGCTGGTAAGTGTCTGGAAAAGAAACATAAAAGTAACCATAAATATGACAGTCCCTGCAATAAAGTCCAGACTTATCTGCCCTTTATCTTCCCTTAAATATAATAATTGGCGCGTCTGTTTTTGGGATAATCGTTTTCTTGATGGCGTTTTGTTCATAAGAATTAATGTTTATTGATTAAACTCTATAATTTTCTTCACTGCCACATTGTGGGCACTTTATAGGTATGAAATTGGGATCTGATTGGAATTCAAATTCACAAATACTACACCTGAAAAAAACCATTGATTGGTCAATATAACCGTCCATAACATATACCTCAGAGATTTATACGGCAATTTATAAATACAGTTATGGTGTTTAGCTTAAAAAGGATTTCCCTTGTGTGATGATGAGTATTATGACTGCAGAAACGTATCTTATATTATCGGGAAAAGGTGGGGTGGGTAGAACCGTATTTTTTTCAAACCTAGCTACATCACTTGCTAAATTGGGAAAAGAAACCGTTTTATTGGATGCTGACCTTGCCATGGCAGATGTTGGATTGACTTTCGGATTGGATGTTCTCCCAGTGACATTACATGAAGTTCTGGCTGGAAAAGAATCGATAGAAAGGGCCATCTATGAAGGACCTTATGGTGTTAAAGTCATTCCAAGCGGCCATACTATCGAAGGGTTTCAAGCAGCAAATCCAGAAGGTTTGGTTGGGGTTTTAGAACATTTAAAGCAAATTACAGATTATATTTTGATAGATACTCCTACTGGAATCAATGAAGATGTCTTACTCTTATTACCATTAGTAGATCACATTATGATTCTCGCAACTTCCGATCTCTCATCAATTGCTGATTCACTGAAAATGAAAATTATTGCAGAATCTCTTAATGATATTAAGATAGATGGAGTCGTCATAAATCGCGTGGATTCATCTAATATTGAGGATGTAAAGCAAATGATTGAAAAAACATTAGAATCGAAAATTATTTCTGTTATCCCCAATGATCCAAATATGCAGAGATCACTGGGTAAAAAAACACCGTTGGTGGCTTTATATCCAAATTCACCAGCATCTGTTGCAATAAATAAATTAGCTGCTGAGATTGCAGGTATTGAATATTCTTAAGTGGAATAAAATTATTGAATATTCTATAATGGATTTGTTTTTATATGAGTTCAGTGAAGGATAGAACTGGAAAATCCAATACCAATGAGAAAAAAATCGTTGGCCAGGCTGCAGCAGACCTTGTGAAAGATGGAATGGTTGTTGGTCTTGGCACCGGTTCTACTACTGCTTTTGCCATAGAGGCCCTCGGACAGAAGGCCAAACAAGGATTGAATATTCTTGGAATTCCAACCTCCTATCAATCTGAAATGTTGGCAATTGACTGTGGCATACCACTTACTTCTCTTGCTCAAAATCCAGTTGTTGATATAGCCTTGGATGGAGCAGATCAGATCGATAAGGACCTGTTTGTGATAAAAGGGGGTGGGGCAGCACATACTAATGAGAAAATTGTTGCCTGCTCTGCAAAGCGTTTTGTGGTACTTGTGAACCAGAAGAAGGTTGTGGATGTTCTAAATCATCCAGTTCCCCTGGAAATTATGCCTAATGCTCTGGAACTGGTGAAAAAAGTGGTTGTGGAACTTGGTGGGAATCCAGTGTTACGAATGGCTGCACGTAAGGACGGGCCTGTGATCACTGATAATGGGAATTTTGTGGTGGATGCTGATTTTGGGGAGATTCGAGATCCTGTACAGCTGGGGTTGGAATTGTCAAATTGTGTCGGGGTGGTTGAACATGGTATTTTTTGGAATGTGGATGAGGTTTATGTGGGCATGTCTGATGGTGGAATTGAGATATTAAAGAAAATATGAGATTTGAAGTGTTTCTATTTAATTCAATTTTAAAGCTATTAACAATACCTTCGCCATTCCTGGCCTTAATGAATGCCGTCGTAGGTTCGAGGCTTATCGTGATGAACTTGGTCTGATTGGTTTCATTCTGACAGGTAGCATAGCAGAACGGTTCATGCGTTGCGGTACTGCTGGATGCAAATGCCAGACTGATCCTAAAGCTCTTCATGGTCCATACTATGAATGGACACGAAAGGTTCAGGGGAAAACGGTATCTGTGAGGTTGAAGAAGAATGAAGCTGAGCAGTTAATGGAATGGATCGGGAACAAAAGACGTTTTTATGAGATTATCTCAAAGATGGAAAAAATCACGCTTGAAGCAACGAATTTAATTCGGATTTAAGCGATTTCAAAACTGCGGAAAATAGGATTCAAATCCAACAAATTCAAATTTTACCCACTATCCATCTTTTATTTCACAAAATAAAGTGTCATAGCAGTAGGTGGGTAAAATGGAAAATTGGAATTGTGAGAAATTATTATCAGCCATTATTTATGCAGCAGATCTCTATCTCTTCAAACAGATAGAACAGTTCTCAACAATATATTCAGATGATCCGGCCTGTTCCCTGCGTTTCCATCCTTCGGTCTGCAGTATTTTGCAAATATTGCAGAAATCCTCTGTGAGATTCGAAGTATCCTCATTCAAAGCTACCGATTCTGCAAAATCTTTTATCTCTTCTTTGGCATTATCAAAGAAATCAGTATCAGCTCCTCGTTTAGAACTAACATACTGGGAGACTGCGGCTTTAGAAACTCCAAGGCGCTTTGCTATATCCTGCTGCTGTAACCCGTGTTCCTGCATCAATAAACGTGAGATTTCCACCCTGATAGCAGGCAGGACTTTCTGAACCATTATCTCACATGGAGGTCTCATAATTACAATGTCTCCTTTAAGGTTATTTATCTAGTTGATTCTTGTTTTTTTTTATAATCTTCGATGGCAAGATGCAATCCGTCTGCTGCAAGGTTGGAACAGTGCATTTTCACAGGCGGCAGGCCATCCAGAGAATCCGCCACATCATCCCTGGAGATCTCAAGTGCTTCTTCAATGGTCTTACCCTTTGCCAGTTCTGTGATCATGCTGCTGGTGGCAATTGCCGCGCCACAACCGAACGTCTTGAATTTTACATCACTTAACCTGCCGTCATCTACTTTGATGTAGATGGTCATCATATCGCCGCAGACAGGGTTACCCACTTCTCCGATACCGTCGGCATCCTCAATTTCGCCTACATTGCGGGGATTGGAGAAATGTTCCATTACTTTTTCACTATACATATTATCAACACTATATTATTAAAAAAGATATATAATTAATCTTTCGGTGCTATGGGGGACATGGCCCTGAGTTTTTTTACAATTTCGATCAGGTTCTCTACCACATAATCCACTTCATCCATGGTGTTCTCCCTTCCCATTGTTATCCGCAGACTTCCATGGATCTCTTCTGGCGGGAGCCTGAGGGCCATCAATACATGGGAGGGCTCAAGTGACTTTGATGAACAGGCAGAACCTGTGGATACATCCACGCCCTTAATATTAAGCATCATCAATAGGGATTCACCTTCAACGAAGTTGAACCTGATATGTACATTATTGGGCAACCGCTGGGTGGGATGGCCATTCAGATATGAATAAGGAATTGAATCAAGCAGCTTTTTGATCAAGGTGTCCCTGAGATGTGTAAGATGTTTTTCATCTTCCTCAAGTCTTTCTTTCGCAAGTTCAACTGACTTTGCCAGACCCGCTATACCAGGGATGTTCTCTGTACCTGCCCGTTTCCCGAACTCGTGGGCTCCACCCTGCACTAAACTCTGCAGCCGGGTGCCTTTTCGAACATATAATGCACCAACGCCTTTGGGACCGTATATCTTATGGCCTGAAATGGACAGCATATCAACACCCAGATCGTCCACATTAACAGGGATCTTGCCAACAGACTGGACCGCATCTGTATGCATCAGGACGTCGTGTTCATGGGCTATTTTAGATATTTCTTTGATGGGCTGGATAGTACCGATCTCGTTGTTAGCATGCATAATGGAGATCAGGATGGTATCATCGGTAATGGCAGCAGCAATATCTTCAGGATTTACTACTCCCTGGCCATCCACAGGTACATAGGTTATGCTAAATCCCTTCTCACCAAGGTATTTGCAGGTATTGAGAATTGCAGGATGCTCGATAATCGAGGTAATAATATGTTTCCCGGCATTTTTTTTATGATAAGCAATGCCTTTCAGGGCAAGATTATCAGATTCAGTCCCGCCTGATGTGAATATTATTTCATCACTCCTGGCTCCGATTAAATCGGCAACAATTTCTCTTGATCGATTCAATGCCTTTGCAGCATCCTGTCCAGTGGAATGAAGGCTGGATGCGTTCCCAAAAAACTCATTATAATATGGTAGCATGGCATTCACAACTTCAGGGTCTGGTTTCGTCGTTGCGCCATGATCCATGTATATCCGGTTCACCTGCATATCACCTCAGATTATACAATAGATATTATTCAATATGCATATAATTTCCTGAATAGGTAAATTCCTGAATAGGTAAATATTATACTACTAAAAACAATTAATTTATTTCAATGCCCCAGGAAAGCATTTAATAAAAAAACATAATAATCAGATTTTAATCTGTTCTGGAGAAAATCCTCTTTTTACAAGCACTTCTTTCATTCTTGTTCTATGATTGCCCTGCAATTCGATACTGTTTTCTTTTACGGTTCCACCACAGGCGAATTTGGATTTTAAATGCGTGGTCAGTTCATGCAGGTCGATTTCATGTGGATCCAGACCTTCAATAACTGTTACTTCTTTTCCATATCTTCGCCGATTTATCTTCACCATAATGCGTTGTTGTTCCTTTGCAACTTCCTCGCAGATACATAGCTCTTTAGGCAAGCCGCAAACAGTACACATCTCTGAACTCATGTTTTGATTTTTTCCTCCAAAATTACTATTTGTACTAAAAACATTAAAATTATAATATTTAATGTCTTTCATACTGGTTGATACTGATGATATTAAAACATAATGGTAAGACACTTGCCAGTCAAGTTGTTTTTGCAAAAAACATATTTAGCCAAATGTTAGGGCTAATGTTTCGAAAAAATATATCTCAAGAATTTGCGATGATATTTATGTTTAAAAAACCAATGACCCTGGGAGTGCATATGCTGTTCATGCGTTTTCCTATCGACGCTATTTTTTTGGATGGAGAAAAAAAAATTGTTGGTATTGAAACATTGAGGCCGTGGGTGGGCCATAAAAGGATGAAAGGTGTTAAATATTTTATTGAGATGAATAAAGGGATCGCAGCCCAATTCGGGCTGAAGATCGGAGATATAATAAGGTTCGATTAATACAATATTCAAAATAAAGGAGTCAAAATGATGGAACATAAGATTCTGTGGCTGAATATGAGGGATGTGGAAGGACTAATTAATATCAAGAATGTACTTCCTGTAGTGGAAACTGCTTTTCGAGAGCATGGGTTGGGTAGAGTCCAGATGCCTCCAAAGATGTACCTGAATTTTAAAGCCCATAATGGCGATCTTCGGGCCATGCCCGGATACCTTGAAGGGCCTGATATTGCAGGGTTGAAACTGGTTAACGTGCATCCTGATAATCCCGGCCGAGGTCTGCCCACGGTAATGGCCCTGGTTATATTGAATTCCACAGAGACCGGGGCGCCTTTGGCAGTTATGGACGGCACAACCCTGACCGACCTGCGTACAGGGGCCGCAGGCGGAGTGGCAGCCAAATACCTTTCCAGGGAAGATTCCAAAGTGGTGGGCTTGATAGGTTTAGGCCACCAGGCCAGGACCCAGCTTCGTGCCCTGATGCAAATACGGGATATTCAGCAGGCCAAAATATTTGATAGTTCATCCAGTTCTGCATCAGCATTTAAGGAAGAGATGGAAAATGAACTGGGAATCGAGATAATCAAAGAACCTAATGCCTGTGAAGTATGTGATTGTGATATCCTGGTCACAACCACTCCTGTAAGAACCCCTATAGTACATTTCCATTGGATAAAAGAAGGTACCCATATCAATGCTATCGGGGCTGATGCTGCCGGAAAGGAAGAACTTGAACCAACAATCCTCAAGAATGCAAAGGTAGTTGTGGATGATATACCCCAGGCTTCCCATTCAGGAGAGGTGAATGTGCCAATTTCCAAAGGCATTTTTTCAGTAAAAGAGATATATGCCGAACTGGGTCAGATAGTAAGCGGTAAAAAACCGGGTCGGGAGAGCGATACTGAAATAACTGTGTTCGATTCCACAGGTCTTGCCATACAGGATATTGTAACAGCAGATCTGGTTTACAGACTGGCACTTGAAAAGCAAATCGGCGTTGAGCTGGAAATGTTCTAACTTACCACGATTAAAAACACATTCTTTTTAAATAAGTAAGTAATTTCCTTTTTATTCTAATTGACTTTATGGTAGGTAAATTATAGTCAAAAGAGGGATTTAGATGAAATTGAATGCGATTTTTATTTCAGGAAGGACTGTTGACCAGGGGTGTAACCTGGAAAACAAAACTTCTCAGGCATATTTTAATGCTGCCGGGTATTGTGAGATGAACTCCACAGACGCAGGAAAGATCGGGGTGGAACCGGGAAACAATGTCAAGGTCACCACTGATTTTGGAACTGTTGTGGTACCGCTTAAGATATGCGAAGGGAACCCTGATGGGCTGATATTCGTACCTATGGGACCCTGGGCCAATGCAGTAGTGGATCCGGACACAAAAGGGTGTGGAATGCCAGGTTTCAAAGGTATACAGGCCGAGGTGGAAGCAACCGGGGAGACGGCACCGACCATGAAAGAACTCATGGCCAGGTTAAAATAAAGGAGGATTGGACATGATAATCAAAGATGTACTCTGCCCCTTCTGCGGATGTCTATGTGATGATCTGGCAGTTGAGGTAGAAAATAATAAGGTTATAGATGTGCAGCATGCCTGTAAGATAGGTTCAAGCAAGATCATGGGCCACGACAGGATCAAAGCACCTATGATGCGGGATGATAAGAAAGGAGAGTTCAGGGAGGTCTCCTATGATGAAGCTATTAACGAGG
>Ga0307377_10001778_pt1 | contig 26423 bp, 73 predicted proteins | sample TR3MG_FD_202535 | JGI IMG/M metagenome (GOLD analysis project Ga0307377, IMG submission 202535) | Soil microbial communities from Risofladan, Vaasa, Finland - TR-3 | ecosystem: Environmental > Terrestrial > Soil > Coastal area > Acid sulfate soil | place: Finland: Risofladan, Vaasa | collected... | reverse complement strand
ATTGATTTTTTTCTGAAATTTCATCAATTCGGAAATTTCCTCTACTTCAGAAATATCTCCTAATCCAGGAAGATAACTACCTTTTGTAACAAATGTGAAGATTTTGTCTTCTTTTTTGATTGTTGATAAAGCTTTGTTTACTTTAGTCAAATTGTTTTTTACTTCTTCTCTTTTCATGATTTTTTTGTTTTTAGTTTATTTTTTTTTGTTTTTTTTAATAGGTTTAACAAGGCCGTCTCTAACACATTTTGGTGCCATAACGTCTTTTGAGACTATACGCATAGCCTCGCGAACAATTTGAGTTGTTATATTTTCTTTCTTCATTTCTTAACCGGCTGAAAAAATTAAAACATCATTCTCGAAATCAAAACTTTTTAAAATACGCACTAGTTCAAATACGACATATTCATAACTCCAGGCTCTCACAATTTCATCAGTATCTTCTGAAATATTGTATGGAATCCATTGACCGCCCCACTCTCTATGTTTGGTATGCATTTCATGTTTAAGTTCATCAATTGGCATTGCTTGAAGTTTTTTGTACCAGTTTGCAGTTCTTTCTCTATAGTTATCGATAAGATTTAACAACAGTTGTTTTTCTGCTACACAAAATTCCATATCACTTTCCCACTCCATTCTGTTTGTAAAGAAATTCTCTTTACAACTTACAGCTTTTTCATCCCACTCTTTACCTATTTCATGTAATTCTTCAAGACCTTCAATGTTTCCGTAGTAAAAGTCCTCTCCAAGTTCTTCTTCTGTCTTGTCTTTTAATTCTAAATACTTTGACTTAGGCAAAGACATTAATTTTGCTCTATATCCCATGATTAATTTTTGATAAATCTTGAAGGGTGGCACCAGTGAATTTCTGGAGGTAAGTTTTCTTCACAATCATAACATCTTACGAAATTATATTCAGACTTAAGACCAACATCGATATGGCTTTTACCACATCCACACTTAAAAATATTTAATACTTGATATTCCTCATCTAGTTTTAGTGGAGGTGCTACATCATTTCCTTTTAAAGGTTGTATGTCTTTACATATTAAAACATCAGCGTTACCGAATTCAATTTGATTTGTTTCCATTATTTTTTTTGTTTATGATTATTAAAGTGATTCATTTATTTTTGAAACGTATTCATGTTGTTTGCTAAACTCTTTATATTTTCCATCATTATATCCTTCACTGTATCCTTCTTGTATTTTAAATAACATCTCATATTTTGAAAATATTTTTACATCCTCTATAGTATTAAGTCTATCAATTATTAAAAACCTATTACTTAATATACACCACATTTCCATTTGTGAAATACCATGAAAATTACTTGAATCGTTTTGTGAGTTATGCACTCTTATTGCGCTTTGAATATCAAATAGGTTATGCCATTCTTTAGTTTGATATCCAAAATTTTTACCTTCTAATTTAAGTCTATCAGGAGGTATTGCTCTTAAGTCTTTTGGGTCAGTATATGTATATTTAACTTCTTTTTCAATAATAACATCTCTTGTTGGAGTAATTACTAAGTCTTCAACTTTTATTGTAATGTTATCAGGAATAGGATTACTTACAGACTCCATCCAATGAGTAACTTCTTCACTAGGAATTATAATGTCAGTATCTAGCGAGGTATAATATTCATCGTCATCATCACCGCACACTCTAGCTCTTTCGTAATAAATTTTGTTATTAGCAAAAATTGTTACTGGTTTGTAGTAATTAGGTTTGTCTTCGTAGGTTAATATTTTTATCCAACTCAAATTTTTGTTATTTTAAATTTTTGCTTAGCTAAATCCATTCTTCTTTGGTTTGATACAAAATTGGTACCAGTAACCTCTCTGATTAAATCACAAATTAATTTTTCTTGTTCATCATCTACTAAGTTTTCTGGACTTATTTTTGGTTTCCAATCTATTTTCATTCTGGTATTAACATCCATTTGATAATGTTTTTAAATTTTACTTTGGTTTCTTCTTTAGAAGAAAAACTATCTTTGTTTGTATTCGTACAATAAGTTGCAAATGGATAAAAACCGTTAAAATCATCATTGTCATAAAAAATGGCCGGTATTGTAGTGCCATCTTTCATTTTACAAAGAGTTAAATCTTTATGATGAGGTTTTTCTTTTTTTAAATTAATCCAATTTGTTTCTAACATAATGCGAATGTAGTAAAAAAATTTAACCCCAACTTAAATTTTCTTCATAAAATTTTAAAAGTTCTACAAATGGCTTTCTTTCGGCTGCAGTCAGATAATCTCCAGTTGATAAATAAGCCTGAGCCTCATCTTTCCATACAGATTTATGATAACCCATTTTCTTAAATTTTGATTCTAAACTTTTTTTGCTCTTTAAAGATAGGTTAGAATATAGTTTGTTCATACTGTTTCTATACTTAGTGTAAACGTGATATAATCCATGAGCAATTTCGTGCTTCATAACAGAGTCGCTTCCTTTTGTTATTCCTATTAAATAACTACGTCTATCATCTCCTCTGCCGCGAACAGATTCAATAGGCATTAAAATATCGAACATAACATCATCATACTTATTCCAGTCTTTAATGTAGCCCTCTCCTTGGATTTTGCTTTGAACCTTAATAATAACATCTAATGGAACATTGAATCCAGCCCAATCGTTAGGATAAGTGAATACACCATTACCATTTTCTTTGCTGTACCACTCCATGAAATCAATTATAGTAAATTGCTTACCTTTAAACTTTGGGTTTGGAGATTCGTAAAATTCCTGATATCTCAAAAAAGTCATTGACAAATCATAACCATTATCAAATTCAGCCATGAAAATACCATCAACTATTTCTTTGATTTTATATTTCATGTTAATAAGTATTTTAATACAGAAACCCAATTAGGAAATTTATCGTTTCCAAACATAATATGTTCACCTATAAATTCACCGGCACCATATTTTGTCCTATCATCAATAAGAAAATGTCCTATGTAATGTCCTTTGTGGAACGATAAGTCCATTTTCTTTTCAGCCCATTCACCAAAATTATTTTCCATCCATATTCTTTTCTCTGTAAAACAGTGTATGTTACCCCAAGAAGGAGCTGAAACGAAAATGATGTCGTAATGTTTATCTAAAATCATAATAGCTTCTTTGGCGCCGGTAATTAATCCTAGACTTAAATAAAATCCTTTTATTCCTCTATAAAGTTTTTTCTCTTTAAATTCTTCTATTGAAACCCCTAATTGTTTTGCGTGCTCTATGGCTGCTGGCTCCCAATCTGCAACCACACCATCTAAATCTATTAGTAATGTCTTTCTACCAACCTTTCTTTCAAAAGCATCTAGTAATACCTTAACTTGCCCTTCTGACATAAAGGCTCTTAATGATTTATCTTTATTAGATGTTTTTTCTAAATCATTGTATTTTGGATTATTCATATTATAGTTTTATTTTTAGCAAATTAATTATTTGAAACCCAACATCTGTCAAGGCGTATTCGTGTTCTTGATAACCCCAAGATGATACTATGTATTGAAATATGCCAATATCAACCATTCTGTCGGCCAATTTTTCATTGGATATTCCATTTCCAATTAAAATAAACCCAGAACAATCTTTATCATAATTTTTAAATTTAATTTTATTTAAAAATTTCAAATCTGTTTTAGTAAGTTTTATATTTATTGTTATTTTTTGAGGAGAGGCTTTTGGTATTAAAACTTTACATTTTGCAGTTTTAGCAGCTTCTTTCCCGAGTTGTACTAATCTTTTATTTTCTTTAATTTTCATTTCTTATTTCTTTAATGCCTTTTCTATTAAATCATAATCTTCATTCATTTGGTCTTTCAAAACTTCTTCTGGAAAATTATCAACAACAGCTTTAAGAGCTCTTTTGAGCTTTTTAATTATTTTGTCTTTTTCTTCAACTGAAGTAATTAAATCTTCATTTGATAATTCTTTCTTGTCAATCTTTATGTTATTTAAATTAAGATGACCATTTGTAATAACTTCAGCTTTTTTCATTATTCCTTGAGTCTTTGTTTATATGTTTCGATTAATATGAAAGTTCTTAAATATTGTAACCTTTCCCATTCTGGTTTCTTTTTACTATCTGGTTTTCCAATTTTATCTTGATTTGCCTGAATGTACTTCGACAAAATTACAGCTTCTTTTTTTGCGTTTACTAATGTCATAATTATGCTCCTGGATGTTTAAATGCTATTCTTCTTTTATTTACTTTTGTTTTTTCAAATAAAACCATTCTTGTTAATGGTATATATGAATTTAATTGAACTCTAACTTTTTCTCTAAAAGATTGAGATGGCCAACTGTTAATAGATTTACAGTGATGATTAAATCTCCTTACTATTTCTAAAAGTATTTCTTCTTCATTTCTGGCCATTAATTATTTAGATAATGATTTACAATATTCTTCCCATTTAGAAGTTAAAAAATTAGTTCTAATAAAATCTCTAAAAATATCTTGTGTAGAAAATTTTTTAGAAATGTTTCTATCCAACTCACATTCTTTATCAATCAATTCTTCAAGTTTTTTAATTTTATGACATAAACTTATGTAACCATTACATCTGGTGCTGTGGTCACTATGTAAATCAAAAAGTGCCTTTACTTCTTTTAAAGACTCTAATTTTATTAAATTATCTATGTTTAATAACTCTTCTTCCATTTTTAATTTTGTGTTATATAAACTCCAGGCCTCATATATACTCCTTCTTTTATTTTGGAAAATGTACGACTACAAGATTTACAATATTCTTCTGTTTTAATTATGCCGCTTATAAATGGTGCTGCAGCATCACAATTATCACACACATAGCTATATGTTTTTCTTCCTGCACCATCATCTCCAACAAGACGAATAATTTCTGCAGGAGGAAGTGTTTTTTCAAATATTACATATCTTGTCAGCATTTTAATTTATACTACATGAAATCTTTTAGCCAACTTCCAACCATAAGCTCCTTTAATCCAGTAAACTAAATCTCCTTTAAAGTTTATTTTCTGCTTCTCAACTTCATACATTTCAAATACTTTTAATTCATAGCAATTTATGTATGGAGGAATTGGGTGATTATTTATTAAAAGTACTTTCAATTTATTTTATTAATTTTTCTTTTCTAAGTCTTTCTAAATAAGAATTGGCCGAAGTGTCTCCAGACATATACCACTCAAGTTCTTTTGCTCTTTTTGAACATTTTCTTAAATCTTCTATAAGTGAATTTATTTCAGCTAAAATTATTGGTTTTTGTTCTTCATTAGCATCTCCAATTCTATTTTCAGTCTTCATTGGGATTTTGCCAAACTTATCCTTGTTGGACCAGTCTTCGGTTTCGTAATCACCACCATTGACGAAATCTCTTTCGATATCATCTGCCAACTGTTCTAGTTGAAAATATTTATATTCGTAGGCGCCGCCGCTCATTACGATTGTTTTAAAATTGTTATTACTTCTTTAATTTGTGTTATGCGATTTTCGCAAGGACCAACATTGCCTTCAGCTTGAGCTATAGATTTGCCAATATGTTGTTGCCAATAACTTAGTTCTTTCTCATTTTTTCTCAAAGCATCCTCCAATACTTTCATGGCATAAGGTACTTTTTGAGATATTGGCTGTTTGACCGGTGCCGCCTTTTGATTATTTTGTTTTTGTTCGTTCATGTTAAATCAATTTTAAAGCCTCGTCAAATGCAAAATTTAAAGCTAGGCGTTTACTACTAAAAGAACTTGCAGACAAATCCTTTAAAAATTCTTTATTTTTCCATAAAGTAACATTGTACCCTTCGAAAAACCACTTACCTTTAGTGTGAACTGGATGTTGATTAAAAAACAAATCCACTTCAAAATCTATATTATGTTTTTCTAAAAACCAATCTTCTACTTGATGATATGTAGGAGCCGAACAAACAATTTCATCTTCATTGTTGTGATTTCCAAAATATTTAGCAGAACCAAATTTCAATCCCTTATCGCTATGCGGAACATCTTCAAGTTGATAATATCCCATACAAACTACATCAAAATTATTAAATTTTAATTTAAGAGCTAAATCACTAGGTATGAATAGGTTTTCCATATTATTTTTTTCTTAAAACATTAATATATCCATTATCATCTATCTTTAATTTCTCTACAGTTTCTATCGGGTAAGTATTTCCATCATTAACAAATCCATGACCAACATGAGCATATGTGCCCATTTCGACTTCAACATCCCATTCTGTTTTTTCATCACGACCCCTTAATAAAAAATCCTCCAAACTTTCTTCAAGTTTTTCATTTGGAAAAGAGTTTACTCTTGATTTAACCCAAGATGCATAAAGAAGCATGTCTTCTTTTGTGAAATTATTTAAATTATCTTCTAAACATTGCGAATAACCATTAATCCATTTTGACCTACACTTGGCACCTTCCGGAGAACTACCATATCTCATTTCTGCCATTTCCTTAAGACTTGGCTTTTCTGAAATAATCCTCTCTACGTTAATTTTATTTATTAAAGGTAAAAAATCTAATTTTTCTGTCGAAGCAATTATTTTTTTTGTGGCTGTACTTTCGCTGTCCAAATAATCAATCATATCAGTATCAGTCATTTTTAAAACCACACCATCAGGTCTCAAAGCCCAATCTCTAGTATTTAAATCATCATTACTTACTAAGTGATATATATTTTTTAACTTAATTAATTTCATAGTCATTTAAACGCAAAGTTAGTAATTTTATTTAATTAATATTATTTCTTTTTAAACAATTTCATTTCAAATATAGTTAAAATTCTTCTGTTTACCTCTTGTTTGTCATCTGGAGACTCAACAAAACAATTTTCATCATGTTTTGTAAATGTTGAAGTTTTAACAATAGCACCTTTGGTGGTAATGAAATCAATCAAGTCTTGTTTGTTTTCGTAAGTTATGTTGAAATACGAGATAGCAGACCCAGATACTTTCGTCTGAAATCCGTATATTATTTGGTATTCCTGTGTATTTTCCATTATTGTCTCATTATTTCAAAATACCGGTCTCTCAATAAATCTAAATATAAATCGTTTGGCATACCATAATTGCCTATTGCCCACATATCATTGTACTCAACAACAACGTGTCGGACAGTTGGAAACTCGTTTTTTCTTTCTAGTACATCTAATATACCAATGTCAACGGTATAAGCTATTGGAAAACCATTCAATTCTTTCAGCTTATTTTCAAGAATAGAATAATAATTATCTGGACTCAACTTAAAATCTCCAGAATAATTCCTTGAATCGACGATTTTACCTCGGTGCACATAAATCCTCCACTCACTTAAAATGCGGTCTCTAAATGGCTCATATGCCATCACTTTAGTATCATCAGGAACATCATTTAAACAAGAGTATTGCATTTGGTCCAAAACGAATCCGGTAAACAATTTAATCTCAAATGGTTTTATAAAAATCTTTTCTCCGGACTTAGCTATTTCTTTTGCTTCACCCAAAGTAATTACTTTATGAGGCCTATCTGAATTTAAAGGCAAACGAACATCTTTTAAGCCAACGCGACTAAATACCTCGCGCATAAATTCAACAGAACCCACAAATAGGTTTTTACGTATAAGCGCATCCATCTTTCCGGACTGAACGTCCTCAAAAGAAACTAGCTTATAATCCACAGCAGAATCTTCAGCGCCATATAAAGCACAAGAGCAATCAAAATGATGTGCTAAAGTATTGTTATTTTTTGATTGAATGTATACCATGTAATTTTCAATATGTTAGTTTTTCAGGCCATCCTTGTTGGCGCCATTTTTTATATAAATTAACTTTTCTTTTTGCTAAACGAGCTTTTACCTGAAGTTCTTCAAGAGTTAAAGCTGTTAAGATTGTGTCTAATGCTATTCCTCCGCCTGAACCATCATCTAAGTACCTTCCAAGCCAAGGACTACCTTCGTCAGCCAATTTGTGTATTTCTTTGTAATCTGGATAAAGTTCTTTAACTTCATCAATAAATTCTTTTGTATAAGCCATTTTTATAATTGTATTTCTAAACAAGGGTTAGTACCAAAGTTATGTTTATTTTTATTTATCTTTTCTAAAAAAACTTTTCTTGTTAAAGGTAGTAATTTTGCAGGAATTTTATTAAAAAAAATTTCATATAATTTCCATTTTTTAGTATTTTCATTGAAAGTGAATTTTACTAATCCAATACCTCCTTTTATGCAAGTTAAGTGTCCATTACATATTTCTGCTTCGGTTAAGTAGAAAAAAATTGTTTTTACATTACCGTTTCTAAGTATGTTTATGTTCTTGGTGTTTATAAAGCCAATATTCTCATCATGAAAAAACAAAAACAACATATTGCTAAAGTTACTTGGAATTAAAGAAAAATGATTTTTCTTATAAACGCGCTCAGTTAGTGGTGGATATTTACCTATCATTTTATTACAGGAGGATTATAGGTTTTGATAAGCCACTCCTGAACATCTGCTTTAGTGTGAAATTGGTCCATTTTTTCAAATATTTCTTCCCAGGTTTCGGAAGGATTTATAATTTTTGCAAATTTTTTATCATTATGTTCACGACAAGCAACGTTATTACAATAGTCTGTGCCGCAATTTGAACATACTGGAACAATTTCAAAATCAACATTCCTTCCTTCTTGTAGAATTGTTTCCTCTTTGCCATTCCAAACATTTGATTCATGTAAAGGTAATGTGTTGCCAACACAAGGCATTCCAGTGAAGTCTTTGTCAGCATATTCCACCATCCAATTATCATCTATTTTTTTAAGAGCACCTTTCATGATTTACTTTTTTCTGTTAATACTTTTCTTGTTTGTTTTAAATCTACAGGGTCTTCAATACAAAAATTAAACTCTGTTTTTCTAAACTCTAACAAAGATATGGTTTTTATTTGTAAGTCGTATTCAAAAGCTTCTTTTGCGAAACTATTTTTGCTGGCCCTAGACATTAGATGTTCTACAGCACTAGTTACCAATCCTCCACATCGATTGCAAATGCTTATTTTTATATTTACTTGGTCATCTGGTAAATCCTCTTTTTTCATTAACGTTATTATTAAATTCTAATTGTATGGTCTTTGAAAATTAAACTTGGCCCTTCATCATTAACGTCGTCGTAAGTCATTCCAGAATCCTCTTCATCAGTTGTCATATAAAAAAGATGCATAGTTGCCTCATCTAAATTATAAGAAGGAGTTATGTCGGTTTTTTTACATTCTCTAACATTAAATTCTTTGCCAATAAATTTATAATACCACCAATCGTTACATCCTATCTTATCTAAAATAACAACTTTGAACTTAAATGCAGTTTTATCAAAAAGAACCCTTCTTGTTAATGTCATTCTCCAAATATCTTCTGTATAATAAAAATACCTCCATTTTCAAAAGCCATACGTTCAAATTCTTTACCAGACATCATATAAGCATATTTTTTTGCTTCGGTACCAAGTTCGATATGAATGCCTTTGGGTTTAACCGGTTTAATGTCTCCAGACTGAATAGAAGATATTTCTTGAATTTGTCGCGTAGCTTCCTGAATCGTCATATGACCTTCTTGGAATCTTATAAGTATTTTTTCTAATTCTAATCTTGCACTCATTTTTTCATATTCTATAATAAGATTATTTTTTTTTAGTTTAAATAAAAATATACTCTCAATTTCTTCCTTAATTATTGGCAACATATCAACAGTACCTTGTGGTCCACATATATCTTGAGTATGTTGTGGTGTATAATTAAAAACTTTATTCGGATGTTCTTTGTGAGTAACTACTCTGAATGGGTTTTTGTCAATATCGTATTTAATTTCAGATATATCAAAACCATTTGGTTCTAATATGTAAAATTTTAATTCATCTAGTTTATTGCTCATCTTATTAAAATTCAGTTAATAATTCTAAAATAGTAAGTGGCAACTTATCTGCCAATAGTGGTTTTACTGGGATTGCAATAAGTATTTCCTCATCTGAATCCATATTAATATCATATGCATAAATACCTTTTTTGGCCAGCTCTGTAAAACTGATATTGTCCGGATAGTCAGGAGCATCTTCATTTATAGTAAAACCAGAAGTATCTCTAAGTCCATAAAAATATTCACTTAACTTATCTTGATTATCACTATCGAGAGTTAAAAATTTATCAAGAGCATAACCATTACTAGCGATTGCTACTATTTTATTATTTTTCTCAAAAAACAAAGTGAAGTCCATTGTGCTTAATTCTATTTCTGTGTACGCTGCCATGTATTTTATTTTTGTATTTTATTTTTTATTGCGAATTTAATTAATTTTTTCAAACATTCAAGTTCTGCTTCTTCAAATGTACCATTAAATTCTTCTCGTACATCAATAAGACTTTTTCCTTTTTTGTGGTCATATATTCTATAACAATACTCATGGACTCCAATGCCAACCCAAGAATGAAGGCCATACTTTTCTCTAAAAAAATTAAAGGCTTGTCTGTATGTAAGTGTTGTTATGACATAATCTTCTTCTCTATCTCTTCTCCATTTTCGTTTTAAAAATTCACTCTTATTAGCACATTGGTCATAAACAATGTGACCATCTTCTTTGAAAATTACCGCAAAACACAATTCATTAAACCCTAACTTTTTAAGAGCTAACGCTTCTTTGTATGATAGTAATTCTTTTTCCATTGTATAATAATATTTTTTTTCCATAATGTATTGTTTAATCAAAAATTATGTGATTTAAAGTAAATTCCAAATCACCCCATAATTTTTCTGTTTTATAATTTTTCGGAGTTTTGCGGTTTCTATTATAATAATACCTAGTATCCATAAGAAATAATTCTTTGATAACTTTTTCTTTTATGTCTGGCTTAATAGGTTCTTCTCCGACAATTATATGAACCTTATTTAAAACATTTATTAAATCCTGTTTTAAAAATTCTCTATCATATGTTTTTTTATAAGGAACGTAAGCTTGATTTTTAAGCTTTTCTAGGTTATAGCGTTCCTTGTGAGCTTCTTTTGTCCACATAATAATCCAATTAGTTATATTTTTACTAAATGGCTTTATTTTTAATTTATTTGATGTTGTTTTCATCATTATTTAGTATTAGATTTATTAAGATTTTTATCTATTAAACGTAATTTACGCTCAATTTGTTTCATTCCGATATAATTATCTCCGTAAGGTCCACCTAATCCGTCTTGTATATCATAATAATCAACCTTTAGTGATTCTAAAATCCGCTTCTGGGCCATTAGCTCCTTTTTTGTTAATTTTGATTTTGCCATTTTATTATTCTAAAACATTATATATCATTACCTGTAAACAAATTTCTTTTTTCTACACCCTTATCAATTAATATTTTTAGAGCAGCTCTTTGAAATAAAGTTTTAATATTATTTTCAACATCTTCAAACTTTTCTATGAGCACAATTCTTGTATTAACTATTTCTTTAAAAGGAATATAATGAGTTGTCGGGTGGTAAAATGAGGTTTTTTCTGAAACTTTGATAAATCCTCCTTCTGAATCTCTTATGCATTTATGACAAAAATTGCTAAAATTAATCATCATAACTGAACGGCAGACTTTGCAAAAAACATGACCAGTTAAACTCATTTATTTTTTGTTATTTTAGGAGATTTAAAGAATGGAATCTCAGCATCAACAAGACGATTAAAGTTGTCATCCAATTGTTTTTTTAATTTATTTCCAATCTCATTTGCGCTCATTTTGTTTATGTCTTCAATACTAATGACATATTTGTCAATAACATCAACTTTATTATTACGCCTCTCAGAATCTCCTAGAATAAATAATTTTCTAGTTATTTTAGAATCGCTTTTCTCTAAAATAACTTTCCTAATAATTTGCTTACTTTCTTTATCTCTATCTGTTATTGTTACTTTCATTTTAAAAACTTCTTATACTCATTCTTATTCCATAAACAGAAGGACAATTTCCTTCATCATTTTCGCTGCCCCACATATGAGTTGCATTCATACCAGAAGATAGTCTTAAGTCTTTAGAAACAATATTGTTGTCCTTAAGATATTTTTCTATCTTATTGATTGCGTCCTTTACTGAGGTTCTATTTCCTCTGCCATCATGAAAATACTCAAGCGTGGCATTACCAGCAGAAACAAAGTTATACATTGGAGATAAGCCTCCTAATATTTTGCAAATATCATTTTCAAAATAAACCATTGTCATAATTGGTTTAATTACTGGCTGTGTTACTTTCTTTTTCATAATTACTTTTTATGTTTTTTATAATAATCTTCTACCCATCTTTTAGGAGTGTGTTTTATGTGATAATCTACATCACATCCTGGATTACGAACATTAAAACAATAACTTTCATGTTTAGAGTCAAACTCAATCACTTGGTCAACATCTGAGTAAATCTCAAATACAGAGTTCTTTTTTACCTCAAAAACTCCAGAGCGACACAAATCCTCTACGATAGCACCAATAGGATATTGCTCTTTAATGTAAAAGATTGCTTTTTTTCTATCTGGGCCTTTTACTTTCATTGTACAATTAAAAATTAAAATTCTTAGTTAAGCTTTTGATGATATAGGATTTTACATTGGAAGCTAGAATCTCGGCTCCATCCATTCCATCGTGTTTTACATCATAACTACCAGTTCCTTTGCAATCTTCACAATCTTCATCATATTCTCCTTCGTTGTGTTCATTGCAAAAACAAGTAGTACTTCTCATAAAAGACTCAATTCTAGTTAAGCCAGAACAATTCTGACTATCAAAAGATATCCACCACACGCATTTATTGCCTTGAGAATCTTCTCTATCGCCTTCAGTAATTATAATAAGAGAGCCACTTTTAAGCTTTACTACATTCCCGGTGCTAAATTTGCTCATAGTGAGTGTATTTTAATTGTTTAAACGCTAATTTAACAATTTTGTTACATCTTGTCTAATAATTCTTTTCGCGTCTCTGTGTGCAATTAAGTAATTTTTATACAGCCCTGAAATTATAATGTAACAACCATTTTTTATGTGACCAACATAACCAAATTGACACTTTTTTAAAGTGTTGTTGCCGGCCACCATTACCTCAAAGTATTTACCATCTTCTTGACCTCCTGAATACCACCATCCGCCGCCAGTAGAATATAATTTAACAAAAAAAGGAGCTTTTTCAACTAAAACATATCTAGTTATGTTAACATCCGGTTCCACAATTTAGAACTTAATGCTTTTTCTGAATTCATAACCTTTTTTCTTTACAGCAAGAATGTCTTTCAAATAAGGTATTTTGGTTCCATTGAACTTTTTCACTTTCTCTTCTAATTTGGAAATTGAACTTAATTTTTTCTGCATTTCCTTAAGAGATGGTTTACATTCATCACCATCACATTGAATAGCTTTGATGAAATTATCTATACGTGGGTATTTAATGGTTCCATCCATATATAGTTCAACCCCAACACATTTTTCATGCTTACTATGTGGTTGTTTTGTACCTTTAATATCAAAATTAAGCCAACTCCAAATTCCTGCAGTATATTCAGTATCGTAATGTGGTATTAGATTTTCATCAAAAATTGCGTATCTTGGCTTAATAATATCATTAGAGAAATACTTATCTAACGCAGTATTTATGTTTTTTTCGTATTCTTTTTTCTTATTCAAAATTTCATTAGCTATCACCTGAGCCTCATTTGTTTTTTTTATAACAACATAAACTGCTTTTAGGTATTTTACAAATTCATTTTTGAATTCATTTTTAAAATCAGACTCAAATTTCATTCCGTGAAATGTTGAATTATATCTATTACAAAGTTTAAATTTGTCTCCATGAAATGCTAAAGTGAAATGGTCTTGCTTAATTTCAAGTTGAAGTATAGCGTTATCATTAATTACATAACATCTAAAACTTTGTTTTGTTTCGTATTTTACTTCTTTAAAAACTTTTGTCTCAACTATGAGGTCAAGAATTTGTTTTTCAATTGGTGCATCATTCACATTGTCGTGAAAATGATTTAATCGGTTTAAGTTTGTTTTTATAGTCATAGTTTAAATTTGTTAATTAAAAATTGTCCCATTAAATTCAAATGCAATTTTTCTGAAATCTTCTTCCAGAAAACAATAACCCAAATCTTTTTTTGAATCGAATCCTCCAAAAAAAAGATGACATATTCTAGAGTCTATACCAAAGAGAGCTCGAAAAAAGTATTTTTCCCTTTCTGGATGTTCATCATACCAAGTGTAATCTTCCTCATCATATCTAAAACCGAAATCAAAAAGATGTTTAGGTGTTACAAATGAAGCAGTATGAGATGGCTTGAATTTATTTACCTTTTCAATTCTTGTTTTTCTTGTTAATATGTCGTTTTTTATATACAATCATTACAAATATATCTACTTTTTTCCATCCTGCCAAATTTAAATTATGGCCTATGAAAAATTCTTTTTGTATGATTTATATTTTAGCACAATGTTCTTTTAAGATAGCAGCATTTCCAAAGTTCTCATGAGATTGACTACCTTCTAAAAGTACAAATATATCTTCTTTATTTATTTTTTTTGATTCAATAACAGAACCTATATCATCTCTGATGAAATATAATCCATCCTTAAAAAAACATTCAAACTCTATAAGGCTTGAACATTCTCTTACTTCATATAATTTTTGTAAATCAATACCATCTTTTTCGGGATTGTACCACCACGAACCAACATCATAATTGTAATTTATTTTTACAAAAATAGGATATTTTTCTATAATTGTTCTTCTGGTTAATGTTTCTGCCGGGACTTCTAAATTCATTCTTACAATCTTTTTAACACCTTAAATTCCATTGGCCATCCATTAAAATGATGATTTTTTTCAGTCACTATGCAATAATCTGAAGGATTATAATTATAGCAATTATCCTTAAGTTTTCTATAATCTGATACTGTTAATCCTTTATATGTTATTAAGTGAGCCTTAAATAATTCTTTGTTGCAAACACATTTTCTGACACGGAATATATCATTTTCACGGTCGTTGTTATTTCCAAAATAAACATATACCTTGAAAGGTATTTTCTCAGTTAAAACAAATCTATGTAGTGGAAGTTTTTTCATTTAAATTGCATTTGTCATAACTTAAATCCATCATTGTTTATTTTTTTCTCAATTAGAACCCTACGCGTATTGGAACCATAATATGGACACCAATCTGGTGTTGTTTCTCCAAGATATTTATCTTTAAAATCATACATTATTTCAGGATGTTCGCAAACAACTTTATAAACTGGATTTTGTCCAGATTGTAACATTTGATAAGAATAATACTTACATGTTCCGCAGGACATATATCTTCGTTCCTTTTGGGCCGGTATTATTATTTCTTGGGGACCTTCCATATCATTTATCTTTTTCAAATAAAACTTTTCTTGTTCGTGATTCTATTAATAAAATCTGTTCTTCTGGTCGTGAAGAAAGAAAAGATTTCTGAGATGCATATTTTTTGTCGAAATTAATCATTTTAACACTACCACTATCTGTGAATTTTAATATTGTTGCTTTTACAAATCTAGGCTTTTCAAAAACGTTTACAGCATACCATACCAAATCTCCTACTTGAATTTCATTACCTTCTATGTCTTTTGATTTGTTCATTATGATATTTTATTTATAATTTTTCACAATATGATTTAGGTATAAGAATACCTGTAAAATTAAAAAAATTTCCTCTATTTTCACATATAATATAATAATTTTCTATATCTTTATTTTTTTTATATCTAAGTCCTGTATTTTTAAGACCAGTATAAAATTCTTCTAATCCAACACATTTTCTAACAAAAAAAAATTCTCCTGGATGACCAATAACAGATACTTTAAATGGTGCCTTTTCAAATAACACGACCCTATTCAATATATCTTTTTTAATTCTCTTCATTGTGAATATTTTTTAAATTTTCTACGTGCCATACTTTTAGGAATTAACGCACCATGCATTTTTCCTCCAAATATCGAATAAAATTTAGAACCGCTTTCTTTGACTTTATAAACATCAAAATCACACGGATGACCAGGGGCTCTAAATTGTATCATAAAAGTTTTTTTCTCTGTTAATACTTCTCTTGTTATAAAACCATCAACTTCGTTCCACCCACATTCTGGACAACACCCTATTGATTCTACACAATAACCACAAGGAGGATATCCTAAATGACAAGTACATTCGCCATCTAGTTTATTGTAAAGGATGCCGGCACAACTATTACGATTACATTTTTCTCCTTCTATAATTCCTATTGGTGAGTTCATTTTGTTTATCGTAATATTTTCTCGTCTACAAATCTCTAACACATTCTCCTTTAACTAGTTTTCGGCATTTGTATTTTTCCATTACCCTACCTTCAGCTCGACCATCAACAATTATGTAATTATGATTCGGTATGAATAATGACTTTTTCATATTTTTATAACTATAATCAGAAAGCTTAATTCCAGACCTAGCCCACGCAGCTTCTAATTCATCCATAGCAACACATTGTCTAACTAAATATGTGTCATATGCAGTTGGTATGTCATCCAGTGATATGGTTATCAAAAATGGAGCCTTCTCGGTTAAAACCATCCTGACCGTAGTATTTTGTTCAGGGCTTTTCATTATTCTAGACTTTCATAAAGATAGAAAAAAATCTCATCAAATTGTGGCCTGAGATGGTGTTTTTCTTCATTTTCTTCTATTTTGTAAAAAGTCATCTCAAAATCTCTCCATTTACAAGCTTCTTCATATTGTTGATTTATGGCGGTTTTATTCTTTTGTTCTTTTATCCAATCCAACATCCATAATCTATCGCTTCGATATTTTTCTGTCAACACTTTTCTTTGACGCGTTTCTTCCGGAAGATGTTCTGGTAGATGGTTCATTTTTTAGATTTTTCCGTTATTACAAATTTAAAACAAAAATCATCAAAATATTCTCCTTTATAAACATTTTTATAACGACTTGGGACACTTATTACTTTGATTATTCTATAAAAATAATTTTGTCTTGGACAAACTTTTATATTAAAATTCTTTCTTAATTTATGGTCCCAATAACACATAGAAGTTATTTCCTTAAATCCTAATCCACGAAAATATGTTTCCAAATTTTTAGCCTTTGCTTTATCTCTAAACTGTACAGAATAAGAATAATTTCCGGCTCTTGCCCATTCATCATTAAACTCTTTAAAGTTTGGTTTTATATTTTGTTTTATGAAGTTCATTATATCTCTAAACCTTCCGACCACTCTACATAAGAAGAAGCGCCATTCTTATGACAACTACACCCTAATTCTTCCAATATTTTTTTAACAGTTGGAATTAAATAATCCGTTGGTACAACTATACTTGGACTGTGCATTCTTTCATTTTGTGCCCTGCGTATTAAATTAAGAACAGTTTGCATCCTATAATGAAAGTTGTTATTTATATTTAATATATTAGCATAATATTTTTCTATCATAACAACCCTTGTGTAACTGGGGTCATACCTTCCTCTTTGTTTAAATTGGTTATATATATCAAAATCTACCATTTTTCATTTTTAATTATTATAGAATCACATTTTCCAATAAACATTTCTTTACATCTATCACTTACAATTACATAAAACATTTTTTTAGAACATCTGCTCTTAAATTGTGGTCCATACATTTTATTATTAATCATATCTACATATTCTCTCTTGGTATTATTTCTGACCTTAAAAACAACATCTGTATATTTTCTGTCCATATACCATGCACAATTAACGTCATACATGTGTTTTGGGTTAATTACTATATCTAAAACCTTTTCAAATAAAACCTCTCTATGCAGTATGTAAGTGTCTTTCATGTTAGGCATAATTATGACAAACGACATTCATCACAAATACCTTTATATTTACCCGAATCTGCACCACAACATTGACATTTACCTTCTTCAATCCATTTTAAATGTTGTTCCTTTGTGCAAGTGTGTATCGGGTGAATTGTACCAACTCGCTCTCTATTTACTTTTTTATTCTTATTTCTCCTTACAGCCGAAGCAATTGCCCCGATATATGATGTAATTCCCATAAATAACTGTGCCTAACAAAATGTATAAGCAATAGCCGTTAGGCGTTTAAAACTATTGCAGTTGTTAATATTAAATTTCTACTTCTAATCAAGTTCGGTGTTCGACTACTGCTAATACACCCAACCGTTTACACATTGTTTTTGGTACCAACTTATCTTTATGTTCTCCTCCAAATACTATATAGTAATCTTGTGGTTTGGTTAAGTTTTTCTTTTTTATTTCTATAAAAATATGTTTAATGTTTTCAAATCCTTTAAACATTTCTTGTATACTATCGCAATTTTTAACCAAAAATGGCTCAGGATAATATGAATATGGCGGTTCTCTATATTGAATCAATACAAAAAATGGAGCCTTCTCGGTTAGTACTGTTCTGGTTGACATTTGCTTATTGGTTTTTTTGGCCATTTATTATATTTCCTTAAAAAATCTTTTAGGATAAATTTTTTGAACTCCCAAATTGTTTCTTACAATCAAAAATTTTTCAAATGATTCAAGTCTGTCTACGTTGGAATAATGTTCCCATGCCCAATATTTCTTGCCATCATTTAATGTTATTCCATCCCTAAAATCTTCAGAATCGCTGTCATCATAATAATGCAAAGTACCATCATCAACACATATAACCTTCTTGGCTTTTATTGACCTCGGCTTTCTTTTGGTTTTAACTACTTTTTCTGTAAGGATTTTACGTTTTAAAAAGTCCGGAGAATACTTAATCCAAGTTGACGTATTAATAATATTAATATCTGGACACTCATTAATCCAATGAGTCAAATAATATTGAATAGACATTTCTCTATCATCAGAATTGGTTTCAGTTCCATCTGTGACGCACCAAGAATATTTAAATGACCACCAATGCTTTCTTTTCCATTCTTCAAGAATAACTCTAACCTTAAGACCGCCATGGCTTTTATCCGATATAGTAATTCTTTTTGTATTTTTGGCTATTTTGGTGGTTAGAGCATTTTTCATTACTTATTTAAACGATTTTTATCGATTTTTGTTACATCTTTTATTTAAAAATGCCAATAAGTTCAAGCGCATCTACTCTGTAACAATCATGACAATATATTACACAACTTTTATAAAGGCCTTTTGTTACTTTGTAATATTGTTCATACCCAGCTAATCCAGTTTCTTCCATATCTTCTTCGCTCATACAACGTCTTACCGTGTAGGTGTTACCAATAAGACTATTATACCATCTTTCTGTAAATCCAAAAACAATAAGCGTTGAAAATTCCTCTGGAGATTTTTCTGTTAATGTTTTTCTAGTTAATATATTTTCCTTGTTGTGCATTTATGTAATTGTTTCAAACCATTCTCTTTTTTGAAAACATATTATATTATTTTCTCCAACCAAACTAAAATAATCTTTTATTGTTGGATGAGGACCTACAATTTCATAAATTTGATTTATTTTTATATTGGGAAGATGGAATGGGTTATTTATGCATTTTACCTTTTTAAAGCGCGACACTTTTTCAAAAAATACCATTCTTACATATATTTCAAAATCATCTTTGTACATTAAGACCCAATCTCATTTTCGATTATTTCATCAAGACCAGTAAGTGTAGAGCAGTTATTACATATAAGATTAACCCTAATTTCATCTTCGCCTGAATCGCCGTCATTTTCCATGCTGATTTTGAATTTTATTTCATTCTTATTTCCGCACATACCACATATGATATGAACTCTTGGGTTTGTTAAATTTGTTTTGGCCATTGTTTTATTTTTTTGTTGCTTCTTTTATTTTGACGCAAATTATATAATCTTCTTCTTCATTAAAACCTTTATTAAATTTACACTGAATACAGGTTCCACTTCCAATCCTAACATCATCCGGGTGTACCAAACATGTTTCGGTGCATAACCCATTATCTTCTCCGTAATAATAACATTCACTTTTTTCTATAAGAACAAATCTAGTGTTTCCATCTCGTGCAGGAATGTCTTTTAGTTCAATAACCCTTCTTTGTTTTTTTATAAATTCATTTATTTGGTATGTATCCATTTTTTAAAGCAATTATTTTTGAACAGATTACATAATTTTCTTTACCATCACTTCCTTTATTGAATTCGCACTTAGTAGCGCAAAATGCACTACCAATTTTAGCATTATAAACTAAGCAGTCTTCACATAGCCCTAAACCTCTGTTGTATGTTTTAAAATAATATTTCGTTTGTTTCTCAAACAAAACTTTTCTAGTATTATCAGAAATTTTTAAACCCGTGCGTATCATATTTTAATTGAATATTCTTTTGGAATTAAATGACAATTACCAACTTCAACTTCTATATAATATTTACCTTTTTCAAGTATTTCTTTACTGTCGCCTGGTAAACTATTCATATAGTCAATATCTTTATAGGAAGCCTCCTTAACTTTAATCAATATAAATTCGTTCTTCATTTTTATCCAAAACGGAGCTTTCTCGGTTAATACAATACGGGTTAATATGTTAGTTTTTTGATTCATTAATTTCCTGACAATATTTTGCAAAAATCAGGATTAATCATAAATCCTGAACCATAAAGTGGAGTGTTATTGGTGACATCTCTTGTTGCACAATATAATGGTGGCCCACCTGGGTAAGCTATTTTTGTCAAACTAGGAAACACTTCATATATAACATTTTCATTCATTTTAATCCAATCGCATACTATACCATTCAGTTCAAAACCTAAGTATTTCCTAGAATTTAATGGCAAAACCATGACCCTTATAGGATACTTCTCTATTCTAACTCTTCTTGTTTCTGTGTCTAAAAAAAATTCCAATTGTCAATTTTTATTACAATTTACCATTAGTTTCAATGAATTCATTATATTTTTTATGAGATTCAATTTGTTCAGAATTAATATCTGGGTCGCAAGGAGAATTTTCTAAACATTTTTCTGCAAGCAAACACCTTTGTTTCCAATAGTCATTATCCAGTTGACACTGTGTGTAACCATCTATAAAATCTTTTTGACTACTTCTACTCCAATGGTCTAACCAACCTGCTGTCGTTTTATCAGGATATTTTTCTTTAGCTAAAGTTTTTATTTCTTCTGGTGTTTTCATCTTTTATTTAATTTTTTTAAAAAGTCCATTGAATCTTGGTTAACTTGTATTTGTTGATGTTCTTTATTTTTTAATATATAATAATTATCTTTATCATCTGGTTTTTTGGTTGCGCTAATTACTACTTGGTGGTTCTTAAATTTTAATAAGTCAAGCCATTGCATAAAAGTTTTTTTCATTATTTTCGTTTTTTAATTAAAACTTAATTCTTCTGATAAGTTACCATTGCCAAGAGCAACTTCATATAGATGTTCCACAGCTTCAATAATACCAATACCAGTGCACCAATCTTCTATTTCTCCACGCATATTATTTACTACCCATTCTTGTAGAAGAATTGTAGCCTCTCCATCCTCATCGTTCATATAATTATTGAACAAGTTATCAGGTATGCGGTTGTTTGTAAATAAAGCAAAAGTCTCTCTAAAAATTTGCTCCTTTGTTTTTTTGCTTCTTGGCATTGTTTTCGTAATTAATAAATTACAATTATCTTTTTCATGATTATTGTTTTTTGGTTTGAGCTATTTTTATAAATTCTTGAATTAAATAAGCAGGCACATCCAAGTCCCATAAGTTTAAATCTCTTAATGTTTCTTGGAAGAAAAATTTTGCATTGAATATGTAATATCTATTTTCATTATTGAAGGATTTTATTATCTTTTTATAACCTGGGTTATATTCAGATATTTTATACAGGTCTAACTTTAGAATAAGTTGACTACTAAAAGAATTATCATATCCGGAACATTTCATAACAGTGAGTTTTTCAAGTAAAACCAAAACCTCATCTTTATTTCTGTCATATGATTTTTGAACCCACTCAACGGACTGAAAGTGTTCTGATAATAATTTACCAAAAGTTTCTCCAAGATAATTTATGTCTGTATTAGGATTTTTCATTTTTATTTTCTTTTACAATTTCAATTAGTTTTTTCTATACCCTATCTCAAATCTACCATTAAGTCCTATATCATCAAACACTTTAGTTACTACATTAAACTTACATAGACCAGTGTATCCAAAGTAAAACATATTTTCTTTATTATTATCGTCATAGATATAAAACCATCTACCTTTCTCATCTATTAACCATTTGAACATTATACCAACAGGCGCGCTACCTAAACCTTCAGATGAAAGATAAATGCTAAAGTCTCTAGTATCAATAACACTAATCACTTCTACAATTGTCCCTGTTCTGTAATTCATGTAGTTGATAGTAAATCTTGGATTTCTAATTGCATTCTCATAGAACCTACCTACAAAGTTGTTTTTATATTTACCACCATATCCGTCGTCTGGTAATTCACCCCTTCCGAGAGGGTCTCTTAAATCCCCATATGTCCATAGCCAATATAAGAAAAGTCCTTTCCTTTGAACTATTTCTTTGGCCTCATCGATTTTATTGTCTATTACTAGTTTTTGAACAACTTCCCATGTAGTACCTTCATATATTGTATTAGTTATCTGTTTTCTAAACATATACCATATCGGATAGATAAGCGGAGCTGATATGCCACCCCATATTTGATTAAAGGTTAAACCTATTGTTTTTAAGTAGGATTGTTTTTTCTTTCTCTTAGTAAGGTCATCAGATGATTTGTAATCTTTGATGGCAGCTTTAATGAAATTTCTAACCTCTTTTAGTTTAATTCGTGTGTCCATATTATTTTTTCTCCTTTACTATTTCAATTAATTTTTTAAGACAAGCAAGTTCTGCTTCTTCGTAGGTATCATAAACATCATGCGTACCAGTACCAGTTTTTTCCACTATTTTATAAATAAACCTATTCATCTTCAATTCACATCCATAATGAAGACAATCAACACTTGAAATCAAATTATTATTCTCTCTAAACCATCTAAAGGCTTGTGAGTAAGTGGGGGCTGATACTAATCCTAATTCTGGATGAGAATTTTGAAGTCCTTGCTGATATCGAATCTGAATATCTGGGTCTCCACTTGGGAATAAAAGCCATTCTGGATTATCCTTGTATTTTTCTTTTTTAAAATAAGCAATTACAGGTTCAATAAACCCAAGCTCTTTAAGAGCCAAAGCTTCTTCGTATGGTATAAATTCTTTATTCATTCATTTTCTTTTTTAAGGCCGGAACTTCCCGGTACCATAACTTAATTCTTTCTCTATCAGATGTTTTGACAGTTTCTATATTTATAACAAGCACTCTGTACGATTTATCAAACGTATTTAAGTCCTCTAAGTTATCAAATATTTTAAACTTTATCATTTCTTTCTTACAATTATTTTTAAATTCATCATTCTCTTGTTTTTGTAAGGACCTTCAACTATAGTATAAAATCCAAATAACTTATAATAGTCATAACAAGGATTGTCTTTGGAAACCTCATCAATATCTCCTTTTTTAACCTTAAAAGTCATACCTTCCATCTCGTGTTTTAAATCGCTTTTAAGAACTTCAACTGTAAAAGTAAATTTCTCAAACAATACTTTTCTTTCCAAAAAACTAGGACCGATTTTCTTTCTTAAATTAGATATAAGATTTGCCATACCTATTGTGCCTATTGTTGTCATTGTTGTTTATATTTACTTAATAATTCAATGGCATTATTCATTGCTTCTTCTTGTTCTATCTCGTTCCTGGCATCAGCCACAACATGAAACTCATTCACCATATCTTGCAAAGCTTCAGATAAGTTCTTGATTTCTTCTCTTAATTCAGCTTTTTCTATTAATCCTCTATCAGAAGATTCCTGCAGCTCTTTTCTTTTATAATCAAGCTGGCCAATAAGAACTTCTCTGTCTTTTATGGTGGCCTTTAAATAATCTACATCGTCCTCATTTATTTTAATAGGTTCTGTGTATACCGTTTGATTATGACTTAAGACTAACACAGTATTGTCTGGACCGATATTTATATCATAAAAATTCCCGTGTAAATCTGGATACTTATTACGACTTATCGCCAATTCAACCTCTGTGATTACTCTTCCATCATTGTATGACTTTATGTATTCTTGAACGAAAGAATCTGATATGGATGCACACCCACCTTCTTTAATACCAAATAGGTGCCTTAAGTCAGTATCTGTTGTGGCTACTATTTTCTTTTGTATTTTATAATTAGTATTTAAAACATTGGTATCACCTAACTTCTTACACTGCTCTAATGTCCATCCATTTTCTATTATACCATTATTAGCCCATAAATACCAATCACCTTCTTTAATTTCATCATCTGATATGATGTAGAGGTGTTGCGGAATTACTCCATCTTCTTTAATTACTTTTTGTAAATCCAAATGAATAATATCTCTTTTAATCTCTTTGTATAAATTACTTGCTTTTTCAGTAGGCGACATTATTACTTTACATTTTTCGTTTCCCATTACTTTTGTGTGTTATTTTTATTTTCTTTAACTCTTTTTTTACTGCTTCCCAGTAAGGAACAGCCAACACCTCAAATCTATATCCACCAAAAAGTTCTGTCATATAGTTTTTTGGATTAGAATTTATCACTTCTTTTATTAGAAGATATCCGCCTTTCTTACCTAATTTTTCAAAAAGGTGCTTAGCTTTTATATCTGGACTTACATAGCTCATTATACAGCAAAATTTGTATCAAAGTGTATGTGACTCAAATCTTCGTTCTGAGAGAACTTCTGGACTTCCTCAGCGTATATTACAGTAACTTCACTGTATTCCTTATTTAACTTCTCGAGTGTCTCAGCTTCAAGCTTTGCAAGAAATTCCTCATTAAGAGCTTTTAGTTTAATTTGTAATCCTTTAAACTGGATTATCTTCTCCACCGGTATTATTGTTTCCATTTTCATATTTTTATTTTGTATTTTTTGATTTGACAACTTTTTTATTCTTTGGGTAGATTGGAACTAGATATTGTTCAGCCCTGTGTTTGTCTTTTCCGTTCACAAGCTTAAATCTTATTCCGGAACCATCATCGTTAATTCCTATTCCCAACGCATCTTCTTTACCGTAAAATAAAGTTAATCTGCATAGTTGTTTACCATTATTAGATATAACCATTTGGTTACCAAATAAAAATCGATTGGTTTCAAATACTGTAGTAAGACCTATTTCATTATCCTTACATACCATAGGATATTTTTCTCGTAACTCTCTACGAACCAGCTCGTTTTCAGCGTCAATGTATTTACGTCTTAAATCGTTCCATTCTCTTTCGTTTAGAAATTTACTTCTACGTTTCTCATTGGTTTTATTTTCTTTGACGATTTTATTAACCCTTTTTTCTAATTCAGACACAGACGTCCCATCAGTTAAAAAATGGGATTGTATCCGGCAATTTCCATCATTATCCCTTATTAAAAAATTGTTCTTAACATCGTCACCATTTTTTATGAATCTTTGCTTTGATTCTTTTGACCCAAAAATTCTTATTCCAACTTTTTCAAACAATTCAGCAGCTTTTAAAACTTCTGCCTTATTTTTTACAGCAATGACTCTAACGTCTTGTATTTTTTCTTCTTTTTGCATTTTATTTGTTTTTAATATGTTGTAAGTTTTTTACCATTATCCATTCATATGAAAAGTTCTACCTGGATGTTCTATCGTTCTAGTAGGTTCTGTGGTTTTTACCCAATTACGTATAGGACACGGCAAAAACCATTCAGCCTGCTCATACGACAATATACAATAAGGTTTACGTCTATCACAACTAGGAACCCAATAATCATATTCAATGTTGATATCCTGAACAAACGTGATATGACCATATCCTATGCCGGTACATTCCCACACAAATTTATTTGAGTCTTTGTATTTATCACCCACCTTAACAGTAAGACTGCAGGACTTCTGCAACTTATTGTCGAAAATCTTTAATGTTATTGATTGTTGGTAATCTTCTTCCATATTACGAAGTTAGTAAATTTTTCTTGAATTAAGAATCTGTCAAATAAATTCCAATAATAACATGAATTTCCTTCTATATCTTTTATTATAACATAATATTTGTAAAGATTCACACTTATTTTATTTAGTTTATATCTTAACTTAATCATTTCTATTTCTTCATCCGTTGCATACCTAACCTTGTGTAACAATATTGTAAAAACATTCTTTTCAACCAAAACAATTCTGGTTTGTTCCTCGATAAAAATCTGTTCTTCTATAGTTTTTTTAATATTACTCATTTAATATTTACTATCCACTTCCAAACTTTTTCTGCTCCTTGTAATTCTTTGACGCTCATGTTTCTGTTGGTAAATTCTTTTTCAAAAGAAGCTCGAAGTTCTGTTATTCCAATTCTTTTTAATTTAATTGTATTTGAATCTTTTTGAGG
>Ga0307377_10001776_pt1 | contig 26445 bp, 25 predicted proteins | sample TR3MG_FD_202535 | JGI IMG/M metagenome (GOLD analysis project Ga0307377, IMG submission 202535) | Soil microbial communities from Risofladan, Vaasa, Finland - TR-3 | ecosystem: Environmental > Terrestrial > Soil > Coastal area > Acid sulfate soil | place: Finland: Risofladan, Vaasa | collected... | reverse complement strand
AGGCGTCCGCCATCGAGGACGGCGAACTTCTCCTCCGCCAGCGGCACCATGCCGGGCGGCGCGCAGCGGCGCGCCGGGATAAGATGGGGGTCGCGTCCGCGACCCGCGAGGCGGCGGGCCAGGTGTTTGACGCGGCGGGCGAATCGCTCGACGTCCGGCAGGGGCGCAGCGTCTGGGAAGTACGCGCGAAGCGCCAGGATGCGCTCCTCGCACGCAATCGAAGGCGATTCGGTCGTCGCGGCCAGGGCCGCCCAATCCGCCGCCGCACGACCGCGCGTCCACCGCCGCAGCCGCGCGGGGTCGATCAGAACGACGCGCGGACCCTCGGCCCCAGCGTCTTCCAGAAAAAGGTGCTTCGCATAGAGGTCGGGGAAGGAGTACCCGGCGTCGTGCAGGCGGCGGACGGCCAGTCCGACCGCACGGGCGACGGTCGCTACGTCGTAAGACGGCGAAGGTCCGCCAGTCGCGCCAAAGTCCGCGAGCCATCGCGCAAGCGACACGCCCCGGACTTCGCGCACGGCGAGCAGCGCCCGGGGCAGGCGAGGGGAATCATCCCGGCCGACGGCCACCGGCTCGGCGAGGGCGACGCCGGCCGCCCGCAACTTCATAAGGTTGTCCCACTCCGCGGCAAGGGGGCGTCGCGGCCACTGGAGGCGCACCAGGTCGGCCCAGTGTCGCTTGGCGGCGCGGCCCCAGCGGCGCTTCAGGTACAGGACCACCGGCCGGCCGTCGGTGCCGCGGAGTTCCACTCGCGAGACGCTGCGCTCCTGATGGCCGTCCACCACGCCGCTCTCTGCGGCGGCGAAGAGGGCGTCGAAGGACTCCAGAGCGTTCGCCTCCAGGAGCGCCTGCCAGTCGGGTTGGACATGGAGCATGGGCATCGTCACCGGTCCAGGGAATCATCGTCCGCAAGTTCGCGCGCCAGGTCCGAGCCCATGAGGCGCCTCAGGGCGGCCCGGACCTTCCGGTTGCCGCGCCAGTGGCCGAGGCCGCCGCGCGCCAGAAGCGCCGTCGCGTGGGCGACGTGGTCCACATAGTCGCGCATCTGGTCGGGCGGCAGGCGGATGCCCGTAAAGCCGGCGGCCACGAGGCCGCGGTACAAGAGTTCCCCCGCGGGGTGGCCGGGCGCGGCCTGAAAGTTGAGGCCGAGGCGGCGGACCTCGTCCAGGCGATACAGGGCGCAGTAGGAGCGCGGGTACCAGTCGGCGGCGGTGCGCCCGGGTTTGGCGGCCAGGCCGACGAGTCGGCGGAAGGCGTTCTTCAAGCGTCGCTCGTCCCAGACGCGCTTCATCGCCTGGTACCAGCGCGGCCCGGATTCGAGTTTCTCCGAGCCGAGCGCCGCGGCGCGGGGCTCGGCCTTGAGGTGCGCGAGCAGCGCCCCGAGCCAGCCCTGGCGGCGGACGAAAGTGTCGGTGTGGAAACTGACAAGCCAGCGTCCGCGTGCGGCGGCCAGGCCTGCATCCATCGCCGAGGCGTGGGCTCTGGCGGCCTCGGGCTCGGTCTCGGGCCCGCGCTCGATGAGGCGGATCCAGCCCACCTCCCGCAGGTACTGGAGCGACCCGTCCTGCGAGTGGTTGTCCACGACAATCACCTCGTAGGGGTGGTCGGTGAGCCGGCGGATGGCCCGCAAGCAGAGGCGCGCGAGGTCCGGTGTCTCGAAGTGGGGGATGACTATGGAAGCGAGGTCGTCGGGCCGGCTTCGGCCGTCGCGGATGGCGCCGAGTTCCTCGCGGTCAAGCATCGCACCCGTTCCCAATTCCACAATGCGGTCTAAACGCAGAGGCCGCAGAGATCGCAGAGAAAATATCTTCTTTTGCTCAACCGAAAACCTTCTCTTGACTCTTTGACGGCCGTTCTCAGCGTCCTCTGCGTTCTCTGCGTTAAAAACACGGCATAATAGTCCTAATCGCGTGCGAGCGCTTCGGCCAGGGCGGCGACGACCTCGTCCGGCCGGATGCGGTCCATGCACTCGCCGGTCCGCGTGGGGCAGATGCCCTTCTGGCACGGACCGCAGTCGGGGACGTCCTGGAGGCGGACCTCCTTCGGGTGCCACGTCTCGGTCCAGCGGGTGTCGGTCGGTCCGAAGAGGGCGACGACAGGCCGGTCCATCGCCGCCGCGTAGTGCCTGAGGCCGCTGTCCACGGCGACCATGGCGCGGGCCTGGCGGACGACGGCCCGGGCGGAAGCCAGGGTGACGCCCTTGTCGTGAAGCGTGGCGCAGCGGCCGGCGGACGCCCCGACGATTTCGTTCGCCAGGTCCGCCTCGTCCGGCGCGCAGAGGACGGCGGCCCCCAGATGGAGCCGGTCATGCAGGAGGTGGATGCATTCGGCCCAGTGGGCGACCGGCCAGCACTTCGAGCGTCCGAACGCCGCCCCGGGGCACACGAGAACCGTCCGCGCCGGGTCCAGACCGGCGGCGGCGTAGGCGGCTGCGGCGGCGGCTTCGTCCGCCTCCGTCGCAAACAGTTCCATCCGCCGATCCTCGGTGGGCGCGCCGACCAGTTCCGCCAGGCCGAGGTAGTAGGTGATCTGCGGCGTGGGGGTGAATCGTCGGCCGCGGCGCAGGGCCGGCACGCCGTCGGTGAGCATCAGGTTCCGCCCGCCGCGCAGATATCCCACTCGGCGTTTCACGCCCGCGAGGAAAAACAGCAGCGCGCTTCGAAAACTGTTCGGGAGGAGCACGCCGGTCTCAACCTTTTCGGTCCGCAGACGCCGAGCCGCATCCCACAGGCCCGCCGCCGTCCGGTTCACCTCCAGGTAAGCATCGGTCCAGGGGTTCGGCTCGAGAACGGGGCGGACGTAGGGCCGCACCACGGCCACGATGCGCTCGTCGGGGAACCGGGCGCGCAGGGCGCGGAGGGTCGGCGTGGCCATGACGGCATCGCCGACCCAGTTCGGCAATGCCACGGCTACCGTCATGGTTTTCTCTCAAAAAGGAGCAGCGTCAGGACCAGCAACTGGAGAAAGACGGCGGCCAGGATGAACGTCTCTTTCTCCCCGTACAGGATGCTCCAAAGGACGACGAAGACAGCCAAGGCCTGGAGGATATAGGCGAAGAGGCGGAGGCGCGACAGGCTGTCGGGGCGATCGTGGTTCCGGCCGAGACGGCGAAGTTCCTTCAGCATCGCATAGAGCAGCGTGCCCGTGTCGCCGGAGGCTCGCCAAGCGGCCTCTTCCGGCTCGGGGGGCTGAAGGGCGAGGCAGTCGTGACAGAGGAGCCGGCCTTCGCGCCGCCCGGCCGCGCCCGATGCGATGGCGGCGGGGGAAATCTCCTGGCCGCAGCGCGCGCAGACGGCCGCAGGCGCCGGCCGCGCCGGTGCGACCTCGCCCACAACGACCCCAGGGGTCGTTTTTTCGGGCGGCGCGACGGCGGCGGGCGCCGGCGCGGCAAGGGGTTCTTCGCTCGCCGGTTCGTCCTCTTCAGCGAGCGGGGGCGGCTCAGGGTGGGCGGCCTCTTGCGGCTCCGGTTCCGGTTTCTCCTCCTCTTCGGGGGAGAAGGGCTTTTCGCCAAGGATGATAGCGACGGCCTCCTCGAAGGACTCGGCCTCGGCGGTGGGCGGGGCGACCTCGGGCGGCCGCGGTCCCGGCGCGCCGGGATGCGACGCCGAGGCGGGCAACTTGATCGTCCGGACGCCCGCCGCCTGGCCCGCCTGGATGTCGCGCCACGTGTCGCCCACGAGCCAGGAGGCCTCCAGGTCCAGGTCCATGTCGCCGGCGGCCTGGAGCAGAAGCCCGGGCTTGGGCTTGCGGCACGCGCAGTCGAGGGCCAGGTCCTTGCGTGCGGCCCCGGCCGGGTCCGGATGATGTGGGCAGGCGTAGTAGGCGTCCACGCCGGCGCCGAGCAGGTCGAGTTGCTCGTCCAGCGCATCGTGGAATCGGTCGAGATCCGCTTCCGTTATCAAGCCGCGCGCGATGGCCGACTGGTTGGTGACGACGATGCGCTTGAAACCGGCGTCGGCGAGGCGCGCCAGACCCCGGGCGACTCCCGCGAGGATGCGGATCTGCTCGGGGCGCGTCGGGTAGCCGACCTCTTCAATCAGCGTGCCGTCGCGGTCCAGGAACACCGCCGGTTCGCCCACGGGTCACTCCTTCTTTTCGGGTGCCTGGCTATCATCGCCCCGCGCGAAAAGGGCCTGTTCGACCAGGCCGCAGAGGATGTGGAGGACCACCAGGTGGGCCTCCTGCACGAGGGGGCTGGAGTCGGCAGGGACGGCGACGCACGCGTCGCAGAGTTCCTTCAGTTTTCCCCCGCCGGCGCCGGTGAGGCCGACGACGCGCGCCGCCCGTTTTCGGGCGAGACTGGCGGCCTTCAGAACGTTGGTGCTCGCGCCGCTGGTGGAGAGGGCCAGCAGGACATCGCCTTCGCGGACGAGCGCTTCGACCTGGCGTTCGAACACTTGCTCGAAACTATAATCGTTGCCCACCGCCGTCAGAACGCTCGTGTCGGTTGTGAGGGCGACGCAGGGCAGGGCGGGGCGGTCCAGGAGGAACCGGCCGACGAGTTCGCCCGCCACGTGCTGGGCCTGGGCGGCGCTGCCCCCGTCGCCGCAGACGTAGATCGTCCGCCCCGCGCGAAGGGCGGCGACGAGGAGGTCGGCGGCGCCGGCGACGGCGTCGGCCGACTCGGCCGCCAAACGCTCGCACATTGCGGCCGATTCCCGCATCCGGGCCTGAATGGCTTCGATCATCGTGAGTCTCCTTTCCTCCGCCGGCGCGCGGAAGAGGGTGTCCGCATGCCGCGGATGCGCTGCACCAGCGCGCTGGTGCTCAGCCCCTTCACCACGGGCGCAAGAAGCACCCGCCCCCCGTAGGACTCGACAAACTCGCGGCCGACGACGCCCTTGGTGCGCCAATCCTCGCCCTTGACGAGGACGTCGGGGCGGACGGCCCGGATGAGGCGTTGGGGCGTCGGCTCACCGAAGAAGACGATGTAGTCCACGGCCTCGAGGGCCGCCAGCATCCTCGCCCGCTCCCTTTCCGTGCAGACGGGCCGGCCGGGACCCTTCAGCCGGCGGACGCTGGAGTCGGAGTTCAGGCCGACAACGAGCACGTCGCCGTGGCCGCCGGCAAAATCAAAAAACTCGGCATGTCCGGCGTGCAGCAAGTCGAAGCATCCGTTCGTAAAGACGACGCTCTCGCCGCGCGCCCGGTGGCGCGCCAGGTCCACCAGAAGGTTGTCGAGGCTGCGGAGTTTGTCGCCGGCGCTCCGGGCCTCGCCCAGGAGGTCGGCGACGATCTCCTCGCGCGAGACGGTCTGGACGCCGAACTTCTCGACCTCCAGGCCCCCCGCCACGTTGCCCAGGCGTACGGCGTCGAGCAACGACCCGCCCGCGGCGGCCACGATCGCGACAGCGGCGATGACCATATCGCCGGCGCCCGCGTTGTCATACACGCGGCGCGGGCGCGTGGGGACCATCTGGCCCTTTCGGCCCGCCAGGGCCAGGTACGCGCCGTCCTTGTCGAGCGTGACGACGAGGGCCTCGAGGCGCAGGCGGCGGAGGAGGGCGCCAGCGGCGCGGCGGACGGCAGGCTCGCCGCTCAAGGTCTCGCCGGACGCCATTTCGGTTTCCAGGCGGTTGGGCGTCAGGAGCGTCGCGCCGCGGTACTTCGCGTAGTCACGGCCCTTGATGGGGTCAACGAAGACGGGGACCTTTCGGCGTCGGGCGGCGCGGATGACGGCCTGGGTGAGGCGCGGCGTGAGAACGCCCTTGTTATAGTCGCTGAGGACGACGGCCTGGAAGCGCGCCAGGTTCTTGCCGAGGCGCGCCAGCAGCCGGTCTTCGGTTTCCCGGGCGATGGGACTCGCCTCCTCCTGGTCCACGCGAAGGACCTGCTGCGGGATGCGATGCTGGGCCCGGCCGACGAAGCGGGTCTTGACGGTGGTGGGGCGGTCGGCCAGGCGCACCACGCCGGCCGTCTTCGCCCCCGTCGCCTTCAGAAACCCCAGCGCCTGGTCCCCGACCGCGTCGCGCCCCAGGACGCCGAACACCGATACCTGCGCCTCCAGCGCCAGAAGGTTGTTGACGACGGACCCCGCGCCGCCGAGGCGGCTTTCCTCGCCGGCCACGCGGAGGATCTGAATCGGGGCCTCCGGGCTGATGCGCTCCGCGTCGCCGTAGACGTACCGGTCGAGCATCAGGTCGCCGACGACGGCGATGCGCGGGTGTCCGAGGCGGTCCACGATGTCCATCAGGTGGCGATACACGCGTCCCTCCCGTTAGGCGATTCAGCCGCGCTCCAGTTCCAGCAGGATCCGGTGCCTCAGCAGCGGCAGCAGAAACTCGTGGCGTCCGGTCAGGCCGAAGCCGCGGTCCGTCGGCCGGGCGAGCACGTTCTGGCGCGGCCGGTAATGTTGAATCTGGTCCAGGTTCCCGGTGACCATGTGGCCGAGTTTCGCCCCAAGGTTCGTGGCGACGGTGTAGGCCTTCATGAAGACCTCGGGCAAAATGACGGCGCTTCCGGCATTGATCCAGACGCCCTGGGCCATGTCGGCCACCGCGGCGCAGAGTTTCCGGAAATCGAGCATCGAGGCCTCGCCGATGGCAGCGCCGTCGGCCTCCGGGTGCATGTGCCAGGTGTCCGTCCCGATCGCCACGTGGACCGTGGCCAGGCAGTCGAGCCGGCTCGCCGTCGCCAGGACGCTCTTGGTGGCATGAGGAAACTCGTCGCCGGCCTCGTTGATGAGGTCTCCGACGGCCTGTCCGAGTCCGCGGTGCCGGCCCAGGTGCGCGGCGGCGTTCAGATAAGTCGGCGTCTCTTCCACCATGCCGAACCGCCCGTCGCACATCGAAAGGCCGGGGTCCTCGCTTGTCTCGCCGTGGAACGCCAGTTCCAGGTCGTGGATCGCTCCCGCCCCGTGCGTCGCCACGACCGTCACGACGCCGCGCTCCATCAGGTCCACCAGCACCGGCCCCAGGCCGCACTTGATGACGTGCCCGCCGAACGCCACCGCGACGGGGGCATCCTGGCGGACAGCCTGGGCGACGGCCCGCGCTAGTTCCCCCAGGGCCTTGGTCTCAGGCGTCGCCGGCAGCGACTCGAAAAACTCGCCCATCCCCGCGTCCGCCCCGACCGGCGCCGCTAGGTCTTCCAGGTGGACCTTGTGGTGGCGTTCGGCGATAGGGAACGCCTTCAGGTCCGCCAGATTGATGGGCTCATACGTCTTGGGCCGGCGCATTCGCGTTTTGCCTCCACAGCCCTATCTTTCCCACAACACCTCTCGGGTGGCGGCCTTCCTAGGCCGCCACCGTCATCCAGTGCTCCTGTCTTGTACGCGGCGGCCTGGGAAGGCCGCCGCGCGAATCGTCACGCGGAGCCCATCGGCCCCGTCCCACTCAAGGGGGCTGCGGCATCCTTCGGCTGGCCAGGCAGCAGGGCCTGGACCGCCCGGCGCAGCACGTCCTCGCCCTCGACGACGGCCATTTCGACCTCCAGCGCAGCCAGGCGGACCGCCGAGCGGTCCCCCTGGTCCGGCAGGATGGGTTCCCATTTTACAAAATCCTTGCGCGTGGTCACAAGCCATTTGAGGCCGGCCGACCGGGCCGCTTCCGCCAGCCGCCCCACGTCCTCCCGCGAGTACGCCCAATGGTCGGGGAAAACTTCCCAGAGGGCGATGCGGGCACCGAGGCGTTCGAGCGTGGCGCGGAACGCCTCCGGGTTGCCGATGCCGCACGCCGCCGCAATCGTCTCGCCGCGAAGGACATCGGGCGGTCCGATCTTCCCGCCGGCGTCCAGGACCGCCGTCGGCCGGTGCTCGGCCGTCAGAATCTGCGCCCCCCGCGCCAGGCTCCGCCGCACGCGCTCCTTCAGGTCGGCCAAGGCCGCCGGCTCGACAAGGTCGGCCCGGGTGATGACCACAAAGTCGGCCCGGACCAGGGCGGCCGGCAGCTCGCGCAAGAGGCCGCGGGGCAAAAGGTGGCCGTAGCCGAACGGCCGGGTCGCGTCCACCAGCACCACGTCCAGGTCGCGCGCGAGCCGACGGTGCTGGAATCCGTCGTCTAGAATGGCCACATCACAGGGCCGTCGCCACATCCAATCGTGGATGGCCTGCCAGCGGTCCCGGCCGTGGACCACCGGCACGCCGGGGGCGAGGCGCTCCAGTTCCCGGGCCTCCTCGTTTTTCCCGCCGGGCGGTGCGGCGTATCCGCGGCTGACGATGACCGGCCGGCCGCCCGCCTCCGTCACGAGTCGCGCCGCCAGGGCCGTCATCGGCGTCTTGCCCGTTCCGCCGACCGTCAGGTTCCCGATGCTGAGGACCGGGCGGGCGATGCGACGAACCCCGCCCGGCAGCCGGAGCCGAAGATTCACCACCGCCAGACCGATGCGATAGATAACCGAAAGGATGGAAAGCCCCGCGCGCGCCAGCGCCGCCGACAGGCCGCGCTCGCGGCCGGAGACGAGGCCCATCCAGGCCTGCTCGCGGCGCCGGGCGGGCAGGGGACGCAAGGCTCGGCGCTCTCGGTCGGTCGCCACAAGCGGTCCCTTGTTGAGCCCCAGGATGAGTTCTACAACATGATCTCAACGCAGAGATCGCGGAGACCGCAGAGACAGATTTTTCCACAACAATTTGTACTTTAACAGCCGTTCTCTGCGTTCTCAGCGTCCTCTGCGTTAAGAACACGGCGCATTACAGGCAAGCGATAATTGCGTCGGCCATCTCGCGCGTGCCGACCGCCGTCGGATCGTCGCGCCGCGGCTTCAAGTCATACGTGACGCTCTTGCCTTCGGCGATGGTTGCGGCGGCGGCGCGCTCGAGACGGTCGGCGGCATCGGTCTCGCCCAGGTGCCGCAGCATCAGCACGCCCGAGAGAATCATCGCCGTCGGGTTGACCTTGTTCAGATCCTTGTACTTCGGGGCCGACCCGTGTGTCGCTTCGAAGACGGCGCACGATTCGCCGATGTTGGCGCCCGGCGCGACGCCCAGTCCGCCGACGAGGCCCGCGCAAAGGTCGCTTAGAATGTCGCCGTAAAGGTTCGGCAGGACGAGCACGTCGTACAGTTCCGGCTTCTGCACAAGTTGCATGCACATATTATCCACGATGCGATCCTCAAACTCGATGTCGGGGTATGCCTTGGCGACCTCGCGCGCGACCTCCAGCCACAGGCCGTCCGTGTGTTTCATGATGTTGGCCTTGTGGACGGTGGTGACCTTGCGCCGATGGTTCTCGCGGGCGTAGCGGAAGGCGAAGTGGTGGATCCGCTCGGTGGCCTCGACGCTGATGGGCTTGATGCTCAGGCCCGTCGTCTCGGCGCCCGTAGCGATGCGCTTGTCGTCCGACAGGCGGTTGATGGCAGCCAGGAGTTCCCGCGTCGCCGCCGCGCCCTTCGGAAACTCGACCCCCGCGTAGAGGTCCTCGGTGTTCTCGCGGACGACCACCAGGTCAATGTTCTCGTAGCGGCTGCGGACGCCGCGGTAGGACTTGCACGGCCGCAGGCACGCATACAGGCCGAACATCTGCCGCAGGTGGACGTTCACGCTGCGGAAGCCCTTCCCGACGGGCGTCGTGATGGGGGCCTTCAGGGCGACGTGCGTCCGCCGGATGCTCTCCAGCAGCGCTTCCGGCAGGGGAGTCCCGTACTTTTCGAGGCAATCCACCCCCGCCTCCTGGACGTCCCAGCGGATGGCGACGCCCGTGGCGTCGAGACAGGCGCGGGCGGCGGCGGCCAATTCCGGGCCAACCCCGTCGCCGGTCACCAGGGTCACGTCATGCGGCATCGCAAAAGACCCTCCCCTGCAGTGCATGGTTGGTACGGCTCGTCCCCCATCCTCGGGCGCGAGAAGCGATGCCAGGCTCTGTCTGATGAATCCAGAATGCTCTCGGGTGGCGGCCCCGCCCCGGCGGGTAAACTTCCTAGGCCACCACCGCCTTCCGTGTCATGCGCGGTGGCCTAGGAAGGCCACCGCGCGATTCACCGGACAGAGCCTAGAGGCCGCTGGGGGGCCTGTCAAGGGTGAGGGACTGAAGTGTCCCAAGGCGGCTTGTCAGGGTCGGCGATTTGGCCAGAAATTACCCCTGGGGTAATTATTCTTTAAGTCGCGTGTCAGCAGAGGATTAGGGATGTTTTGGATAACACAATGTATGGTTGGAATCAGGGGAGGAGGCGGAGGAGGTCGGCCAGCGAGTGGATTTTGGCGTCCGGCGGGGGCGCCGTCCCGGCCGGGGGTTCGCGGCCGCGAACGATGAGGACCGTCCGCATCCCGGCCGACCGGGCCCCGGCGATGTCCTCATCCGGCGTGTCACCGACGAAGACGGCCCGGTGGGGCGGAACGTCCAGCCGGGCGAGCACGTCCCGAAAGACCTCCGGGTCGGGTTTGCGCCGGCCGACGGCCGAACTGAAGACCCGGACCGGCAGCAGGGACGCCAAGCCGAAACGTTCAACCTGATTCTCCCAGAGGTAAGGGGGTGTGCCCCAGGGCGTGTTGGAAACGAGGCCCAGCCGGTAACCGCGGGCCTGAAGGGCATTGAGCGTCGGCAGGGCGTCGTCATAGAGACGTCCGGTGGCCATGATGGGGCGGGCACAGGCCTCGGCAATGGCGGGAAGGGTTCGCCCGCTGACGGCCCGGACGATGCGGCGAAGGCCGAGGGCGACGCGATGGGGCAGGGGGTGTTCCGGGCTGGCGACGCCGCGGGCGGCATGGGCCAACTCGGGGGGAGGGATGGCGGCGGCGGGCGGGTGCAGTTCCGCAGCCGGGCGCACCAGAAAGCCGTACACGCCTTCGGCGCAGCGAGCGACCGCGCGCGGCCAGGAGGGAAGGTCATAATCGGCGAGCGTGCCGCCGAGGTCGAACAGCACGGCTTGGATGTCGGTGAAGGTCATCGTGTTGATGCGTGTGCGAGCTTTTGCCTGGTCACGTTGTCGCGTGCTTCCGCCCGTGGCTCACAAGCGAATCAGAAGGCGCGATAGCCGTAAGCCGCGTTATCGGGGTCGAAATCGGTGTCTGTCAAGCCGGGGTTCAGGACAATATCCGTGTAGCGGTAGTCGCTCAGGAGCCGGCCGTCCCACAGGTATGCTTCCGTTCGGACAGGCAGCAGATACTCGCGATCAATGAAGATGAAGAGTTGATGGCAGGGATATCCTTTGCCGTTGGGCAGGATGCGGTTGAAGACGTAGGTGTCGCGTCGTGCCTCCTGGCGGATTCCGAGGTACTCGATGTGGAGGTCTCCGGCGGCCTTTGCGATTTCGCACTGGCCGATGGCGAGGCGGATCATGTTCGCCATGCCAGCATAGGAGATCGGGCGCCGGCTGTGGCGCATGGCCGTCTTGCCTTCGGGGTCGAGACTGATTTTGCGGAAGAGCACGCCCAGCAGGCCGCTCGGATGGGCGACGACTTTGTCGCCATACTTGCCCTTGACGAAGATGGCTTCCTGGCCCTTCGAGATGCTGCCGGTCCATTTCAGATAGACGCTGAACGGCTGTTCGCGAAACTTCATGGCCATGGTTTCGGCCTTCTGGAGGTCGTCGTTAATGCGTTCCTGCTTGTAGAAGGTGCAGGTGTAATCGGTGACGCTCTGGGAATACCATCGGAGGCTCTCGCGCAGGACTTCGAGGGGTTCGCGGCGGGCGAGGGCTTCGATCTCCGCGGCGGGCTTGGGACTCGCCGCCTTCGGGCCGGAGGAAGGGGCCTTCGCCTCAGGGGCGGCGGCTCGCATGGCCGCACCCGCCAGGGCCAACACCGCCCAGACTGCCAGCACGGCATGGAGAGTCGGACGGGCCGTCGGACGGGCGGCTCGGGGACGCTCGGTCATAAGGGTCAGCCTTTCTGATGGCCGGCCGGCTGCGGCTCGGGCGCCCTGCCGCGCGTCAGCAGGATGGGGAACGGCGAGTACACCCGCTTCTGCGTGACGCGCGCAAAACCCGCGCCGCCCAGGAGACGGATCATTTCGTGCGACTCGCGATGGTGGACCATGCCGCCTTCCGCGCGGGTGATGATGAGGTCGTAGATGATGCGTCCGACCCAGTGGTCCGGCCAGCCGTCCACGACCAGGAGCCGGCCGCCGGGCGCCAGCACCCGGAACATCTCGCGGACGACCGCCGCCTGGTGGGGATAGTGGTGGAAGGAATTGGCGCAGGTGACGACGGCGAAGGAACGGTCGGCAAAGGGAAGGTGCTCGCTGTCGGCGACGGCAAGGCGGACGGCGTAGGCGCCGCCGTTCCGTTTGCATTTGGCCTGGTGGAGCATCGGCTCGCAGAGGTCCAGTCCGACGGTCTCCCACCCCTTGGCCGCCAGACGCGAGGCCAGTTCGGCGGTCCCGCAGCCGATGTCGAGCAGGCGTCCGGGCTCGTGGACCGCCAGTTCCGCCAGCAGGAGGTTGTGCGACGGCTCGAAGAGGAAACGGTTAAGCCAGTGGCCGTCGTAGGTGGCCGCCCAGTTGCAGAACTCCGCATGGGCGCGGCGTTTGAGCTCGTGCTTGACCACAGCGGATCCTCGCCCCCGACGGCCGGGGTTCTCCCGCCGCTCTTATCGGCCGTTCAAATGCCATTCTACACCCGTTTAATCCAAAAGACCAGAGGCGTTTCGTCAGGCATTGGCTGGGTGTGACCGGATTTTCTGGCATCGGGCAAAGGCTAACAGGCGACTTGTGTGGCACGGCGGGCCTTGTCCCGCCGTGCGCACGATCTCTGTATGGCATCTTCCCCCAAGTGCAAGAATCCGCGGTCACACCCCATTGGCTTGAATCCCGCAAAGACACTTGACAGGGGGCCGGGCGGCCGGTATCGTTCCCCCAACGCAGGGCGCGCCCCGGCAGAATCCGGAGCCGCCTTCAGCAACCAGTGGAGGAGCGAGGTCGGCCACGACGGCCGGCCACAACAAACGCGATGCCGACGGTCAAACTTCCCGACGGAAGCACGCTGGAAGTGGCCGAAGGGTCAACCGTCGCCGATGCAGCCCACAAAATCGGTCCACGCCTGGCTCGTGACGCAGTCGCTGCCAGGCTGGACGGCAAGTTGGTGGATCTGGGAACCGTGCTGGCGCCGCAAGGCGAGCAGGAGATCGAGATCCTGACCGGCAAAAGCGACGATGCCCTTTCGATTTTGCGCCACTCGACAGCCCACGTGATGGCAGCGGCAGTGCGCCGCCTCTGGGGGGATGCTGTGCGCTTCGGCATCGGCCCGGCCATCGAGGACGGGTTCTACTACGATTTCGACCTCCCGGAGCGAATCAGCGACGAGGACCTCGGGCGGATTGAGGCCGAGATGGGCCGTCTCATCGCCGAGGGTGTCACGTTCGAACGTGAAGAGGTGACTATCCAGGACGCACGCCGACGCATGGAGGCGGCCGGCCAGTGGTGTAAGTGCGAACTTCTGGACGACATTGCCGCCAGCCATCTGGCGGCGGGCGAGGAACTCCAGGACGCCGACGCCAAGCCCGTGCCGGAGGCGACCGGCCGCGTCACCTTCTACCGGACCGGCGACTTCGTGGACCTTTGCCGCGGGCCTCACCTCCCCGACGCCGGCCGGATCCCGGCCTTTAAGTTGCTGAGCGTGGCCGGCAGTTATTGGCGCGGCGATTCGACCCGGCCGATGCTCCAACGCATCTATGGGACCGCGTATTTCGCGAAGAAAAATCTGGAGCAGCACCTGGCGCATCTGGAGGAGGCGAAGAAGCGCGACCATCGCCGGATCGGCAAGGACCTGGACCTCTTCAGTTTCCATGACGAGGGGCCGGGCTTCGCGTTCCTGCATGCGAACGGCATGGTGGTGATGAACGCGATCCTGGACTTCTGGCGCGAGGTGCACCGCGAGGCCGGCTACGTCGAGGTCCGCACGCCCATCCTCCTGAGCGAGGACCTCTGGCACCGCTCCGGCCACTGGGACAACTACCGCGAGGCGATGTACTTTACGGAGATTGACGAACGCCCCTTCGCCGTCAAGCCGATGAACTGTCCCGGCGGCCTGCTTATCTACCGTTCCCAGCCGCACTCGTACCGCGAGTTCCCGATGCGCGTGGCGGAGTTGGGCCTGGTGCACCGGCACGAGAAGAGCGGCGTGCTGCACGGCCTCCTCCGCGTCCGCCAGTTCACCCAGGACGACGCCCACATCTTCTGTCTGCCCGATCAGTTGAAGGACGAGGTCGTCGGCATCATCAACCTCGTGGACCGCATCTACCGCACGTTCGGGTTCGAGGATGTGCGGGTGGAACTTTCGACGCGTCCGGAGCACTCCATCGGCACGGACGCGATGTGGGAGCACGCGACGGGGGCGCTGCGGCAAGCGCTGGAGGCCAAGGGCCTCGCGTACAAAGTCAACGAGGGGGAAGGGGCTTTCTACGCCCCGAAGATAGATTACCACATCCGCGACTGCCTGGGCCGCTCCTGGCAGTGCGGGACGATCCAGGTGGACCTGGCGATGCCGGAGCGGTTCGACCTCGCGTACACCGGGGCCGACAATCGGCCGCACCGCCCCGCCATGATCCACCGGGCCGTCCTCGGAAGCATCGAGCGATTCCTGGGGATTCTGATTGAGCATTACGGCGGGGATTTTCCGCTGTGGATGGCGCCGGTGCAGGCGACCGTGCTGCCGGTGAGCGAGCGCACAGCGGCGTACGGGCGCGATGTGACGGGGAAACTGCGTGCGGCCGGCCTGCGGGCGGACCTCGACGAGGGCAGCGACAAGGTCGGCGCCAAAATCCGCCGGGCCCTCGCCCGCAAGGTTCCTTATATGCTCATCGTCGGCGAGAAAGAGGCCGGCGCCGGAACCGTCAGCGTCCGCGACAAGGCCCTGGGGGACCTGGGACCGGAATCGGTCGAGGCGTTCGTCGGTCGCGCGCAGGCGGAAGAGCGTGAGCGTCGGCTCCGGCCGAGACAGGAGACGCCGGACGCGGCGGGCGCGTCCGTCGAGTAGAGAGCAGCACCGAACCGGGTCCTGAAAAAAGGAGGCGCGCTTGAAAGAGCCGAAGCAGCGGATCAACGAGCAGATTCGGGTTTCGCCGCTGCGTGTGATTGGAGGAGATGGCGAGCAATTGGGAATCCTGGAGCGCGACGAGGCCATGCGTCGCGCCGAAGAGGCGGGCCTGGACCTGGTGGAGGTGGCGCCGGAGGCCCGGCCGCCCGTGTGCCGGATTATGGACTTCGGCAAGTTCAAGTACCGCCAGTCCAAGCGGACCCAGGGGGGCAAACACCACGAAGTGCGCATGAAGGAGGTGCGGATCCGCCCGAAAACCGAGACGCACGACCGGGAGTTCAAGATCCGCCGCGCACGCGAGTTCCTCGACAAGGGCGACAAGGTGACGGTCAACATGCTGTTCCGCGGCCGGGAACTCGCCCACATGGAATACGCCGAACAGAACATGAAGGCGTTCGTCGAGCAACTGGCGGACATCGCCAAGGTCGAGCGCGGGCCGTTGCGCCTCGGGCGGCGCATGATCCTGATCCTCACCCCGAAAAAGGGCGCCTGAGGGCGCCTCGCCGGGCCGAGGCCGAACTGACGCACGAGACGCATAACGTAAAGCCGATCGCACCAAAAGAGGAGGGGCCGAACATGGCCAAAATGAAAACGCACAAGGGAATTCTGAAACGCATGAAGCGCACCCGGCGCGGCAAAATTATGCGCCGCCGCGCTAACCGTGGACACCTGCTGAGCGGAAAGTCCAGCAAACGCCGGCGACGCCTGCGCCGAAAAAGTCAGGTGCCGGCAGGACAAGTAAGGGCCTACGCGCGGCTGATGGGCGCCTGAGCGCCGGCCGCTAAGAACCAGGAGAAACTCGATGCCACGCACACGCAAAGGATCGGCTCGCCGGCAGGCAGGAAAGCGGCTGCTGAAGCGGGCCAAAGGATTCTACGGGGCACGCGGAAAACTGCACCGCGTCGCCAAACAGTCCGTCCTGAAGGGCGACCAGTACGCTTACCGCGACCGCCGCCGAAAGAAACGCGATTTCCGCAGACTCTGGATCACGCGCATCAGCGCCGCCTGCCGACAGAGGGACATGTCCTACAGCCACTTTGTGAGCGGCCTGAAACGGGCCAGCGTCACACTCGACCGCAAAGCCCTCGCGCACATCGCGCTGAACGACCCGAAGGCCTTCGACGCGGTGGTGGCGGAGGCGCGGGCGGCCTTGGAGGCGAAGGCGTGAATCGCCTGGAAGACCTCGAAGCCTTGCGGCAGGAGGCGCTCGGGCGGATTGCCGGCGCCGCCGACGCCCAAGCCTTGGAGGCTCTGCGCATCGAGTGGCTGGGGCGCAAGGCGGGGCAGATTACGGCCCTTCTGCGCGCCATCCCGTCGGTCCCGCCCGAAGAGCGGGCCGCCTTCGGCCAGGCGGTCAACGCGCTGAAGGCCGAGGTGACGGCACGCCTCGAGGAGCGCGGGGGCGCTCTCGCCGAGCCGCAGGCCCGGCGCGCCGGGACGGGGGTGGACGTCACGATGCCCGGCCGGCGGCCGGCCATCGGGCGGATTCATCCGATTGCGCGGGCGGCACGCGAGATGATCGAGATCTTCGGTCGCCTGGGGTTCGAGGTGGCCGAGGGGCCCGAGGTCGAGGACGAGTGGCACAATTTCGTTGCGCTGAACATCCCGCCGGAGCATCCGGCGCGCGACCCGCTGGACAACTACTATATCGAGGACGGGCTGCTTCTGCGGACGCAGACGAGCACGGTCCAGATTCGGGTGATGGAGCACCGCAAGCCGCCCGTGCGGATTATCGCCCCGGGGCGGGTCTATCGGCCGGAGACGGTGGATGCCGGCCACTCCAACATGTTCCACCAACTCGAAGGGCTCTGGGTGGAGCAGGGCGTCACCTTTGCGGACCTGAAAGGGGTCCTTTCGATGTTCGCGCGGGGATTCTTCGGCCCGGACGTGCGGACGCGGTTCCTCCCCAGTTACTTCCCCTTCACCGAGCCGAGCGCGGAACTCTACGTCTCCTGCCTCCTGTGCGCGGGGAAAGGATGCCCCGCCTGCAAGCGCACCGGCTGGATGGAAATCGGCGGCTGCGGCATGGTGGACCCGAACGTGCTTGAGGCGGTCGGCTACGACCCGGAGGAGGTGACGGGGTTTGCGTTCGGATTCGGCATCGAGCGTCCGGCGATGCTGAAGTATGGAATCAACGACATTCGGTTGCTGTTTGAGAACGACCTGCGGTTTCTCCGCCAGTTCTGACGCGGGTTCAGCGAAGGTTTCATCGCCGTCCACGTTATTGCGATCTGGATATTTTGTGCTTGACGAGGGGGGGGGCAGGTAGGGTATACTCCGATTCATAAGCAAAAATAGGAGAAGCAGCACCACGTCAGGACAAGGGGGGCTGAGATGGCTTGCAGGGCTCACTCTGGCTTACGCTTGCGCTGGGCGCTCGTCACTTCGCTAACGCTCTTGTTCGCTGTGATCGCGCTGGCGCTCTCGGCAGCGCGCGCCGCAACCCCTTCGCCGGTCGAAACGGATGCGCGTCGGCACGCGATTCACGAGGCCGTCGAGCAGTGTGCGGCGCTCGTGGAAGCAGGTGATCATCGCAAGGTCCTGCCGATGCTCTCGGACCTGCGCCGGGGGCTGGCGAAGCAGGCCGAAGGCGAAGATGATTCCGCCCGCGCCGCCCAGCGCGACCTGCCGCGCGTGGATGCCCTGATCGCCCGCGTCGCGCTGGACTCCAAGGCGCCCCAAAAGGCCCTCGACGTCGTCCGCCCCTACGTCGAGCCGCACGACACGTATAACCCCGACCATGCCGACTGTTACCTCGTCGCGGGCGATGCGTACCTCGCGCTCGGCAAGCCGTACGACGCATTGATGCTCTTCGATTGGATGGCGGGCGAGACGCAAGGCGTGGCCCTCGTGCGTGCGGCGGAGGGGTGCGGACGGGCGCTCCTCGCGCGTAAGGAGTTCCAGAGGGCTGTCGAGTCCTTCCGCTTCGCCTTGGGCTACGCCCGGCGGTATGCCTACGACCAGGAAGCCTTGATCCGTCGCCTCGAAGGCCTCCTCCGCGACGCCGAGCGTCTGGCCGACATCGCCCTTTACGGCGAGGACTTCGTCCGCTACCGCGATGCCGAACGCCTGCGCCGCGTCGAGGGCAATCCCGCCGCCGCACGCGAGGTGTATCTGGAGATCTCGCGACAACTAACTTGTACCGCCCAGACGACAACTTGAAAGCGGGGGCGCAGTTCATGAACAACCCTTGTTTGTTCAACGCCTTTAACCAGTGGGAAGTCCCAGGGGACGATGCTGACGACCTCCTCGCCAAGGCGCTTGCCTATTACAACGGGGGCCAAGCCTCAACTTTGAACGCCTACACCTGGGAGTCCATTTGCGTAGACCAGAGAATATCGCTCCAATCTCTCAGGTACGCGGTGCAGATCAAGGTCCGTCTGGGACTCACCATAGAGTCATTCGAGGAACCGTACCGTTGAGGTACACGGCAAAAGGAGAGGCGAGAATGAATGCCCTCAGGAAGATTGCGTCGCGGTGCTTCGCGCTTCTGGTCTTGGGGTGGATGTTGGTGCCACAGGCGCAGCCTGCTGAAACCCTTAAGTCGCCAAAGGCCCTGCAGGAGATCGTTTTGGCAGCCTTACAGGCTGAAATGCCGGAAGCCCAGATTTCCCCGGATCCCATTGCCGCCACGCCCGACACATCCAGTTCCGTTTTCTGGGTTAGCAAAGGGGGCTCGCGGATGCGCGTTGTGTGTTACCGGCCTTCACTCGACGACTTGAATGGTGATGGAAAACCCGAACTGGTCATGGGCCTGCAATTCCTCGATACCGAATCCGGCCAACCCAAGAACGATTTCCTGGCTGTTTACAGAATTGAGGGAGCCCACTGCGAAAGACTGTTTCGCCAAATACTCGCGTGCGACGCCGACCGCGGAGAATTCTCAGCCTTGGAGATTAAAGACGTCACGGGTGACACAAAGCCCGAGATTTGCTTCCGCTACAATCGTGTGAATGCCGGGATGCACCGCTGGCAGTGGCGTGAAACGTTTTACGTAATCAGTGGGCAACCGCCTTTCAACGTGCTGCTGGAATTCATTGCCCGTGACGGAGAAGGCTCGAATAAAGCCGAGGGACACGAAAGGTACGCCGTGTTCCATTTCGAGGACACGGACGGTGATGGGATCAATGAACTGCTCGTGGATATTTATCAAACCCAGCCGGGTGGGGACGGAGTCTCTGAGAAGGTCAGCGAGGCGCCGCAGATCTACCGTCTAAAGGAGGGCAGATATCAAAAGGCCCAGGAGTGACGGCGCTCAGTTGTTCAACTAGGCTTCTTCGGCAGGGAGAAAAAGGGGACAGGCTACTTTTTCGTCTCCATGCGGGGAAAAAGAGGTAAAAAAAGACGCGGCCGCGAGGCTCATTCTTCGTAGGATCCGGGGACCCAGACCAGGACGTACGGGCGAACGATTCCAGCCGGGTTGGTGCTCGCGCCGCCGTGGTCGAACGTCAGGCCGACCGTTCCCTTCACATTGAAGTAGGAATCGCTCAGGTTCACCACCGTGCCGCGAATGGTCCCGCCGGCATTGCCGGAGAACTCGAAACCGCTGGCCACCATGGAACCACTGAGGGTCGTGAATCCGCCCGTAAACTTGGCGGTGAAGCCTTCGGCCAGGAGGAAGGTCCCCGTCAGGTTGCGGAGGCCGTCGTACTCCGCGCCCGCCGGGAGATTCTCGACGCCCAGGACGCTCGTCTGGCCGGCGAACGTGATCGAGTTGCCCACCGGACTGTCGGCCTTCTCGGTGACGATCAGGCCGGTCAGCGACATTCCTGCGTTGAACTTCACGTTGTTGGGGGTTTCGATATAGACAACGCCGTTGATCACAACGTCCGAGTTGAAAGTCGGGTTCGTATTGGCGGGAATCCGGATGTTGGAGAGGACGGTGCCCGGCGCCGGCGGCACCGTGAGCACGTTGGTCGCAAAGGGCTCAAAGAGGGCGGGGTCCGTCGTCGGCCAGGGAATTTCCGCCGCTCCATAGATTTCGCTGCCGTCCACTTGGACCTTGCCGGTTTTGAAGATTGTGGCATCGGGGTTGCTGACCGCCACGTCGCCCGAGACGTAAACGCCGCCTTTCAGTGTGATGGCCTCCATTTCCACATATGTGGCCGACAGAATGCTGCCCTCTTTGGGATCGTTGGCGCCCTCGATGCGAGCGTCGCCCGACATTTGAATAGGCGACCGGGCCGCCACCGCGTACCGCGAAATGAGCGACCAGCCGTCCAGCGTGGTCATGCGGCAAGACACGTGCCGCACGGCGCCGCCGAAACGCCCCGTGCTTTCCACCGTGATGGTGGGCACGGCCGTCGCGCCTCCGTCGGCCTGGAAGGCAAGTTCGAGGGTTCCCGAGCGCCCGTCGGCGCGCGCCAGGGTGATCGTGGGGAAATACACGCCGCCGGCGTCGGCTGTGATCCCGGTGGCGACAATCATCGTCGAGTTTTCCCAATCCGCAGCAAGGTGCGAGGCGACGGCTTCGTGCAGGTCCTCGGCGGCGTCTGTTCCGGGAATCGCCGTCCCCCCCAGGCTCTGCATGAGGAGCAGGATGCCGGTCTCGGCCAGGGCGCTCGCCTGGTGCGATTCAATGCGGTTCCGCGCGATGGTCAGGTTGACGTCGGAGGCGGCGGCGATGGCCACCGCCATCGAAACAAACAGCGCCAGGAAAATCAGCGCGATCAGCAGGGCGGAACCCCTCGCGCCCGCCCTGCCGCCACTATGCCGGATCTCCATAAAGCACCTTTCCTCTAAAAGAAGCCTAACGCGCCCGAGGCCGCAGGCAAGAACGGCGGAGCGTGGCGCGTCGCCAAGGCGCGTAAAGCCTTGCCGGGAAAGGGGTTACAACTGGAGCGCGGGGCGCGACAGATCCTTTGCACGCTGCACACCAGGCAGGCTTTCCGCAGGGAAAACTCAAGGGGTCGTGGACATGGGTTTAGAAGAACTCCTTGCGAGGCGTCGCCGTGATGGAAACCTCCGTCGTCGCCTTCGCCCCCGCAAGGACGAGATGGATGGAGTAGGTCGGCGCGTCCTCGTCGTTTACGGCAAAGGTCTGCACGCCGTCCGTCAGGATCGCGCTGGTGGTGCTCCCGTCAACCACGGTCAGCGTGATGGGGCCGCCGGCCGCCCCGCTCCAGGCATAGGTTCGCGTCGAGTTGTCGAGCATCGTGATCGTGATGGTGCGGTCGTTGGGGGCGGCGACGGACTGAGCGCGTCGGACGTCGCGGGCGATGCGGTCCAGCACGCCGCGGGCGCGCGTCACCAAGTCCGCTTTTTCGCTGTTGTACGCATGGGCCTGCTGGGCCGCATGGATCCCCACCGCCGCCGCCGTCATCAGCAGCGCCATTAGCGCCAGTGAGATGAGCATCTCGGCCAGCGTGAACGCGCGCAGGGAACGTGCTAGGGGACGCATGGCTCACTCCTCATACGACCCAGAGACGCAGACCAGAATGTACGACGAGCGGACACCGGCCGGCCGCGAGTTTGTCTCGTCTTTCTGGATGGTAAGCCGGGCGTTGCCCGTCATCGAGAAATCGCTGTCGCTGGTGTTGATGACTCCGCCGTGGACCGTCCCGCCCGCGTTCCCCGTCAACGAGAACTTGCTGGCGACCATGCAGCCGTTGATGGTGTTGAAATTGCCGGTGAACGAGGCCGCGTAGCCGTCCGCCAGGAGGAACGACCCCGTCAGGTCCCGCAGGCCAGCGAAGCGCGGCTGATTCGGCAGGCTCTCGACCCCGGCGGTGGACATGTTGCCCGTGAACCGGACCTGGTTGGCGGAGAGGTTCTCGACCTCGGGCTTTTCGGCGACGATGACGCCGGTGACCGTCGTGTTGCCGGCGAATTCGACGTTGTTCGGCGCCTCGATGTAGAGGACGCCGTTGATCGTGGTTTTGCCGGAGAACGTGGGGTTCGTGCCGGCCGGGATGCGAACGTTCGTGAACGTTTTTTTGCCGCTGGTCGAGCCGCTCAGAGTGCTCTCGATGTAAGGCTCGAAGACGCTGGGGTCCACTTCGGGCCAGGGGGGCTCAGAGGCGCCGATGATTTCTTCTCCGCCAATGTTCACGTTGCCGGTCTTCTTGATTTGGCCGTCGGGATTGGAGACAGCCACGTCGCCCGAGATGCGGACGTTGCCGGTCAGGCTTACCGCCTGGTCGTACGAGTAGGTGGCCGAGAGGATGCTCCCTTCGCTGTCGCTGGTGGCGCCTTCGATCCGGGCGTTGCCGCTCATCTGGACCCGGGAGTGGCTTGCGAGGCCGTACTTGGCCAGCAGCGCCCACCCGTCGGCAGTGGTCATCTTGTAGGTCACTTCGCGGACGGCATTGCCGAAACGCCCCGTGCTTCCCACGGTGATAGTGGGCAGTAAGCTCGCGCCTCCGTCGGCCTGGAAGGAAAGTTCGAGAGTCCCCGAGCGCCCGTCGGCGAGCGTCAGCGCGATGGTGGGGAAGTATACGCCGTCGGCGTCAGCCGTGATGTCGTCGGCGTTGAGCATCGTCGAGTCTTCCCAGGCGTCGGCGAGGCGCGAGGCGACGGCTTCGTGCAGGTCCTCGGCGGCATCTGTTTCGGGAATCGTCGCCCCCCCCAGACTCTGCATGAGGAGCAGGATGCCGGTCTCGGCCAAGGCGCTCGCCTGGTGCGATTCGATGCGGTTCCGCGCGATGGTCAGATTGACGTCGGAGGCGGCGGCGATGGCCACCGCCATCGAAGCGAACAGCGCCAGAAAAATCAGCGCGATCAGCAGGGCGGAACCCCTCGTGTTCGCCCCACGGATTCTCTTTCGCGTCGGCACGATGCACCTATCCGATGGAACCTCACTCCGCATTGGGAACGCCGCTCACGTCCAAAATATAGTACGTCTGGGTCAGGACGGGGTTGCCCTTGGCCAGAATCTCGACGGTGAGGCGAGCGGCCCGGGCGCCGTCGGCGGGGACCTCCGCGTTCAGGTCGCCGGCCGCGACGGGCGTAACGTCGATCTTCTGGACCCAATGGTCAAGGTTTTGCGAGGCCCCCGTGCTGAGGATGGCGGGGTCATACGAGACGCCGTCGAGGGCCAGCACCACGGCGAAATTCATCCCGAAGGCGCGGTCGCGGATCTCGTCGGCGAGGAACGTCGCCAGGGTGATATCCTCACCGCGCTGCGTGACCACGGTTTCGTGGCCGAACGCCGCCACCAGCGCCACAAACCCGAGCACCATGAGGACCGCGCAGACGAGGACCTCGACCAGGGTGAAAGCCCTGGGCGAACGACGCTTCGGGTTGGCCGGTGCGTTCTGCATGCTATTTCACCAATTGCGACATCTTGAAGATCGGCAGCAAGATGGAGGCGGCGATGAACGCCACCACGCCGCCCATCAGAATAATCATAAGCGGCTCGATGGCGCTGGTGACGGCCTTGATGGTGGCTTTCAGTTGCCGGTCGTAGTACTCGGAGACGTTGCTGAGGATTTCGCCGAGCGATCCGGTTTCTTCGCCGGCGCCGATCATCTGGGCGACGCTTGGCGGAATGAGCGGGCTCCGCGCGAGCGTCGGGGCGATGCGCTGGCCCTTGCGCACGGCCGCGTGGACCCGCCGCCAGACACGGGCGTAGTGGACGTTGCCGGAAACCTCGGCCGTGATGGCAATCGTGTCGAGCACGGGCACGCCCGCATTCACCAGTTCGCCCATCGTTTTCAGGCCGCGCGAAAGGTACAGGGCGTGGCAGAGATTCTTCAGGATGGGGATCTTCAGTTTCGCCCCGTCCCACCATTCGCGTCCGAGGTCCGTTCGCAGGAAATAAACGGACCCGACGGCAGCGGCCAGCAGGCCGAACAGGTACGCGTACCAGTAGGACGTCAGGGACTGGCTCATGGCCAGGAGCATTTTGGTCGGCAAGGGGAGAATCTCCTCCCGGCCCTGGAACAGGGGCGTGAAGCGCGGCAGGACAAAGGTGAGCATGAAAATGGTGGTGGTGATGGCCAGGGTGACGATGATCGCGGGGTAAATCATGGCGCCCTTGACCTGGCGGCGCGTCTCAATCTGCTGCGTCAGATAGTCGGTGATGCGTTCCAGCATGTGGCCGAACGTGCCCGACAGTTCGCTCGCGCGGACCATGTTGACGTAGAGGAGGCTGAAGATCTTTGGAAACCGCTGGAGCGTTTCGGAGAACTGCCGGCCGCCCTCGATGTCGCGCTTCAGCGTCTGGATGGTGGCGGCCATTTTCGGATGTTTGGTCTGTTCGCCGATGCTCTCCAGGGCGGTCGTCAGGCCGATGCCGGCCTTCGCCATCACCGCCAACTGGTTCGTGAACGCCAGAATCTCCTTCGAGCCGACCCGCTGGCCCAACTGGATGCCCAGAAGCCCCTTGCGCGGGACGGCATCCTCGCCGATGCGCATCAGGTCGAGGATCGTGCCGCCCAGTTCGCGCACCTGCTGCGTCGCCAGCATCAGGCTGTCGGCCTTCATCGTGCCGGCCACCACCTGGCCGTCCGTCTGCTTCAGTTGGTAGCTATACGTTGCCATGTCGCACCTAGGCCGAGAGGGCCCTTTCCAGTTGGTCCGGCTGGCGCGAGGCAGCCAGCGCGTCCTGCCGGCTGATTCTGCCGTTGAAGTACAGGCGCTTCAGCGAATCGTCGAAGAGGCTCATTCCCATCCCTCGGTTCGTCTCGATGACGTTCGGGATTTCGAAGATGCGGTTCTCGCGGATGCAGTTGCGCACCGCCGGGGTGGAAATGAGCACCTCCGTCGCCGGGATCATGCCCGCCTCATCCACCCGCGGAAACAGGCGCTGGCACAGGACGCCCCTCAGCGTGCTGGCGACCATCGAGCGGACCTGGTTCTGCTGGGCGGCGGGGAACATGTCAATCATCCGCTCCACCGTCGAGGCAGCGTCGTTCGTGTGGAGCGTCGCAAGGACCAGGTGGCCGGTCTCCGCCGCCGTCAGCGCCGTCGAGATGGTCTCCAGGTCCCGCAGTTCGCCGATGAGAATGACGTCCGGGTCCTGCCGCAGCGCGTGCCGCAGGCCCGACCGGAAGTTCGGCACGTCGGAGCCCACCTCGCGCTGCTCGATGATGCACAGGCGCGACTCCAGCGCGTACTCCACCGGATCCTCCAGCGTGATGACATGGTGGCGGTAGCGGTCGTTCATGTAATCAATCATGGAAGCGAGCGTCGTGGACTTGCCGCTGCCCGTCTCGCCCGTCACCAGGACGAACCCCTGCTGAAGGTCGGCGAACTGGACGACGGCCTCAGGCAGGTTCAACTCGTCCAGAGGCGGAATGCGGGCCGGAATCGCGCGGAACGCCAGGGCCGCGGACCCCCGCTGGTAATGCGCGTTGACGCGGAACCGCGCCCCATCCTCCAGAAAGGCCGAGAAGTCGAGGTCCCGGTTGCGGGTCAGACGCGCACGCTGCTCGTCCGTGAGGAGTTCCTGGAGGATGGCGTCGGCCTCGTCGCCGCCGACCGCCGCCTCGCCCTCCGCGGGACCGAGGCTCGTGTTGATGCGGACGAGCGGCGGATGGCCGACCAGGATATGCAGGTCGCTCGCGCCGACGGCCACGGCCTTTTTCAACAGATCCCGGATTCGCGTCACAGGCCCGGTCTCCTAATCTGTGGGCACCTGGATGTCTTCGGTCACACGGAGCACTTCTTCGACGGTCGTGATGCCGCTCTGAAGTTTGCGGATGCCATCGTCGCGCAGAGACACCATCCCGACCTCCTCACAGTAGCGCCGCAACTCCGTGACGTTGGGGCTTCGGGCCACCATGTCGCGGATGGAATCGTCGAGGACGAGCATCTCGTAGATGCCGCATCGGCCGGAGTAGCCGGTGTTGCGGCAGCGGTCGCAACCTTTGCCGCGGTACAACTGCGGGGTCTCAATCCGGTTGCGGACGAGCGCCTGTTTGACATCGTCACTCGGCTGGTAGGGCTCTTTGCACTGCTCGCAGATCCGCCGGACCAGGCGCTGGGCCAGGACGGCGTTCAGCGAGGCGCTGATGAGGTACGGCTCGATGCCGATGTTAATCAGCCGCGTGATGCTCGACGGGGCGTCGTTCGTGTGGAGGGTCGAAAGGACCAGGTGGCCCGTCAGCGCCGCCTGGACGCTGATGCGGGCGGTTTCCTCGTCGCGAATCTCGCCCACCATGATCACGTCCGGGTCCTGCCGCAGCAGCGCCCGCAGCGCGCCGGCGAACGTAAAGCCGATTCGCTCGCTGATCTGCACCTGGTTGGCGAACCCCAGAAAGTACTCGACGGGGTCCTCGACGGTCGAAATGTTGATCTCGCCGCCGTTCATCGTTAGCAGCGCCGAGTACAGCGTCGTCGTCTTGCCCGACCCCGTGGGGCCGGTCACCAGGATGATGCCGTGCGGGCGATCGATTTGCTCCTTGAATGCTTTCAGATGGGCCCCATCGAAGCCGAGCCGCTCCAGGCCGATGAGGATGGACCGGTTGTCGAGGATGCGGATGACGGCCTTTTCGCCCTGCGTCGTGGGGAGCGTGCTGATGCGGAAGTCCACGTAGCGGTTGCGGACGATGGCGCGGATGCGGCCGTCCTGCGGCAGACGCCGCTCCGAAATGTCCA
>Ga0307377_10001775_pt1 | contig 26459 bp, 28 predicted proteins | sample TR3MG_FD_202535 | JGI IMG/M metagenome (GOLD analysis project Ga0307377, IMG submission 202535) | Soil microbial communities from Risofladan, Vaasa, Finland - TR-3 | ecosystem: Environmental > Terrestrial > Soil > Coastal area > Acid sulfate soil | place: Finland: Risofladan, Vaasa | collected... | reverse complement strand
TGTTGTCTCTCTGTTTATCTCACCGGCAGTCGTTCGCGTTATTTTGTGATGGAAGGCGAGCGATCTCTCGGATAGCGCGCCCGGGTGGAGTAATGCGGGAGGGTGGAGCAATGCTGTGCGGGCGCGCCGACCGAGGGTGGTCGAGGAGATCGAGATCAGAACGGTGGGTCGTTGAACTGCGATGACAGCGAATGTTGGTGGTATCGAATTTCTTGCAGGCGCTCTTTCTGGCGCTTGTGATAGCGGTGAGCCTGTGCTGCGTAGTGGTGCTCGATGCCGCCGATGAGTTCGTGGAGCAACTCGATGAACTGTGCGGCGGCCTTGTCGGTGAGGTGAGGAAGCAGGAATGGCAGGATGACCGTGTGGCGTTTCATTGGACCTCTTCGATGGCAGTCTGGACGTGCTCGGAGGTGACTTGTCTGAGCTTGGCAAGGGCAGCGGCGGAGAGCGCGTAGTGGGCGATGCGGTTGATCTTGCGCGGCAAGCCCTGAGTGGCGTGGAACAGCGCCTCGATGGCCGCTGGCTCAAATAGCGGTAGCGAGCAGCCGGCAAGGTGCAGGCGGTGAGTGAGGTAGGCGGGCACCTCCTCGCGGGTGAGTCCGCCCAAGTGGTAGCGCACGACGATACGCTGGGTGAGGGATTCGTGCACCGCCATGCTCAAGCGCCGTCGCAGTTCGCTCAGACCGACCAGGATGAGGCACAGGCGCCGCTCGGCATCCATGGCGTAGTTGGTCAGAAGGCGCAAGTCCTCGAGCACATCGTTGCGAAGGTGCTGCGCCTCATCGACGACGAGCACGGGGTGGATCTTGGTCTCGACGGTGAGGCGCGAGACCTCGGTGTGGATGGCGCGGTAGGCGCCAGCGCGGTTGCGTTCGATGGGTAGGCCCAGTTGCCAGGCGATCCCCTTATACATGTCGAGCACGTTGCCGGTGGAAAGGGTCACGTAGAACAGGCGGTACAGGCCCGGATGCAGGCTGGCGCACAGTTGCCGGCACAGCGTGGTCTTGCCCGAGCCCACCTCGCCGGTGATGAGGCCGATGCCGCGCAACTCGACCAGGTGATTCAAGCGCGCCTGGGCCTCGCGCGCAGCGCTGGAGGCGAACAGTTCATCGGGCTGTAACGCACGCTCGAAGGGATAATGGGTAAAGCCGAAGTGGGCGAGATACATCAGCGCTTCTCCTCATCGTGGGGTTTGGACAGATCACGCAGGGCAAGGCCGGTGTTGCGCGGGGTGGCCGCTGGCGTATCGGGGTCGATGTTCTGGGTGGGGCGGTTGCGGCGCACGAAGCAGTTGGCGTAGGCATCCAGTGGGGTGGCGCGCGAGACGAACTTGTCCTCGTGCCAGAGTTCCACCCCGCGTGCGGCGGGCGCGCCCGGATCGTAGCGCAGCGTGACGGTCTGGCCGATGAGAGCCGCGTCGGCTTCGAACAGCGTGCCGTTCAAGCTCACGGTGCGATCGCGCTGAACGCGGCGTTTGGCCTCGAACAGGAACAGCGCATCCAGATCGAGCCCCGGGCCGGGCAGGCGCACCCGCTCGGCACTCATGGCCCAGAGATCCAGCGGAGTCTGATCCTCGAGCCCGCGATGAGGGCTTTGGTGATATTCGCCCTCGACCCAGGCCCACAGACGGCGATTGAGGGCCTCCAGGCTGTCGGTGTCGGCCGCGCTCAAGCGGGCGAGGAGCTGGGCGCGTACGGTGCGAAACCAGCGTTCCTGCTTACCTTTGCCTTGTGGCTGGTACGGACGGGCATGGATGAGGGCTACGCCGAGCTTGGCGCACACCAGCGCGAGATGTTGCGAGCGGTAGTTGGCGCCGTTGTCCACGTACAAGCGTTGCGGAATGCCGCGACGCAGGAGCGCCTGCTTGAACACCGGCAGGAAGGCTTGCGTGTTCTCCGAGAGGGCGAAGGCGCAGTAGGGCACCACGCGGGTGGCATCGTCGAGGAAAGCGATGAGATAGCACTTGCGCCGCCCGCGCCCAGGCACCGCGACACTGGGACCGTGCATGACATCGCTCATCCACATCTGACCGGCATGGGCGAAGGCGAAGCGGCGCCGATCCTGTGCAATCACCTCGGCGCTCGCCTTGTGCATAAGGCCGGCCCGGCTCAAGAGCCGGTGCACGGTGGAAGGCGGTAGCGCCAGGGCCTGGGGCGCGGCACCGCTTTGCTGCACGGCGCGAATCAATTGCGGGATCGACAGCCCCGGCTGCTCGTCCTTCAAGCTCACCAGCGCGTCGGCCACCGCTTGGGGCAGTGCGCGCGCTCGGCCACGATCGGCGCGCCCCTTGGGCAGCAGCGCATCAAACCCGCCACGGCGGTAGTCCTTGAGCCAGTGGCGCAGCGTCTCCGGGGCCACCCGGGTACGCGTGCTGCCCGGAATGGTGTACTCGGCACGGGCTTTGTCGCGCAGGCGTGCATACAGCCCGCGGCTACCCGCGGGCAGTTGGATGAACTCGGCGATCAGCCCATAGCGAAACAGGGCGAGGGCCTGGCGATATTGCGTATCGGTCATGCTCGGCGGCTCCGGTAAAAGTGGGGAGTCGCAACACTATCGGATGCCTCGCGGCGGGTCTGGCCCCATGCGTTGTTGGAAGTACCGATTGCGTTCACCGCCGGCATACAGGGGGTGCCCGAATCCGAGCGGGCGCGAGAGCGCCTGCAGGTGAGCCTGGGCGAGTTCACGCAACGAGAGCAACACCTGCTCGCACGAAAGTCGCTCGCGCAAAGCGCCAACCGTCGGGACACAGCCAAGAAACCACTGAGGAAATAGCCCCACCAGCACGGTGAGTAGCGAGCGCACCGGCACTACGCGCCGGCGTACCCAGCGCACGGCGCTCGCAAGGGTGACCGGATCGCCGCGCAGTGCGTCGGCGGCCGCCTCCAGGCTGCGCGCCTGCTCGACCGTAGCGACTACCCGCTCGATCTCGGACAACGTCCCCGGAAAGCGCGCCGCCAGATGATCGGGCAACAGGCTGAACGTACGATGTCCCTGTGGGCAGTACCAGCGCGCGATCAATGTACCCGCCGGTATCTTGCGCGCGTAGGTGCCATGGCGGGCGAATCCACAGCCCCCGCACGGATGCAGTGGGCAACACAAAAGCCTTGCCTCGCGCCACGCTTCTCGGGTAACGTAATCAGCGCCGGTAAGCCCCGTCTTGAACCGAAGCTGCACCGGTATCAGGCCCGCGTCGGCGTCCACCTTCGCGGGCCTTCCTCTTTCTGTGATCGATAACGCTGTGAAGCTTACGTCCAACGCGTCCGATTCGGAAGAACACCGACCCTAAACATCTCGACCACCCGGGGAAATGACGGGTTATACACCGGGCCGCTCGCCTCCCGCCTCAGAGGGGCGGGCGGCGGCCCCGTGTATAACCCTGCACCGAGTGAGCATCAAGAACTCAACCCGCACCCCTACTCAATCTCATTACCTCACCGCAACACAATACTCAACAGTGAAACACTCCGGCACAATCATGCCGGTGAATCACGAAATACTGTGAGAGACAACAGACGCCGCACTCGCGCCACCTCAACCGCCCGCAACCCATTGGCGGCGGCGCGGCACTTCATCGACAAGCGCGGCGACACTGCTGAAGCCCAGGTACTCCGCAAAGCCATCAAGGCATTGGCGGCGAAGGAAGGTGAGTTTGCCGAGTCGGGGGTCTGGTTATTCGGTACCGAGGCGATTACGCTCGTCGCGGCATTAGTCGATGCGCCGATGGACGGGCGTTATACAGAAATAGAATGGTGGACGGTCTAGGATCGCCATGGGTCTGGGGAGGGGCCGGTATCGGGCGTGGCCGGGGAATTCACCCTATCGGTCATCAAGAGACGCTGGCGAATCAGGGCAGTTGTCTCACAGAACGTCCGGTCCACACTCGACAGCCGACGCTCATTAACGAATTCCCTAGGACCGTTGATCGGCCATTGCCGCCGTTGACTGCAGGCAAGTCTGGCGGCGGGTATGGATTCATTAACGGTCATAGACGAAGAACTCAGGCCGAACGGCAGCTTGTATGGTTCCTCTCGGTGCCTTCTGAGAAACTGTGAGACGCCGAGGTGGAGGGGCGAACGGCAGCATCTGCTTTCCTTGCCGAAAGACAGACGTGGAAGGAACTCCCCCACCTAGCGTCGATGAGGAATCTAGGGGCTATGACCGCCGATTTGAACGCAAACTAACGCAGTTCTGTTCCACCACAGCACTTTTATTCTAGCTACGGGAGATACATCATGCATACCTCAACTACTGGAGTACTCAACATCGGCGCCGATGTCGCCAAGGACGCAGTCGTCGTGGCCTGTTCGCAGGGAAGCTTTCCAGGACGCAATCTCGCCAATAAGCGCACCGCGTTGCTGGCCTTCCCTAAAGCTTACCTGCAAGCAGCTTTCTTCTATTCCGCGTTCTTGAAGTAGCCGAGATCACGTTGAATTTGCTCCGCTACCGATTTGATGGCACTTGCCGCTGTCCTGGTTCACACCCGTCTGCGTGACCCTCTGGGACCAGGCTATCACGGTGGTGCCGCGCTTCACCGTGCCGCCGAGTGCGTGTTGGGGCAATTGCCAGCAATAGGCTGACTCAGCGAGCGGGAATCTCGCCCCGCTCGCATTCGACCGTTGCCCCTTGAATCGAGGCAGGCCGATCTGCCCTAGCCCACCTTTTCTATTTTGGCATTGGTGATGACGCGCTTCCACCTGCTTGACTCACGCTCAATCTGTTCCTTGGGGGAGCCGCCCACCGGCTGCGCGCCCAGGCTATTGAAACGCGACACGATCGTAGGTTCGGCCAGCACCTTGTCGACCGCATCGCGCAGCGATCTGACAACCGCCGCCGGCGTTCCTTTCGGGGCGACGATTACGAACCAGCCGGTCGATTCAAATCCGGGCACATATGTTGCCAGAGTCGGCAGGGTCGGTGCCAGAGGCCATTTTTCGGCGGTGGTCACCGCGAGCGGGCGCAACGCGCCGGACGCGATGTGGGCCATTACCGAGGGCATCTCGCTGATCATGAACGGAATGGTTCCGCCGATAAGATCCTGGATCGCCGGAGCGCTGCCCCTGTAGAAGACCTCGGTAAATTTAAGTTTGGCGAGTTCCTCCAAAGAAACGACGGCCAGGTGCGCAGCCGAGCCTTTGCCGGGAATTCCGACAGCGATGGGTTCCTTGGCATCGCGCGCGAACTTAAGAAATTCGTTGACATCGCGTATGGGAAGTTTTCCGTTTACTACCAGCACATTGGCGATTTTAGACACGAAGGACACCGGGGCGAAATCCGATTCCGGGTCGTATTGCATATTACGGTACAGATATTTGTTGATCGCCATCGGCCCCGGAGTGCCCAACAACAGCGTATAGCCGTCGGCAGGGGAGTGCGCCACCTGCGCTGCGCCGATATTTCCCCCGGCGCCAGACTTGTTTTCCACGACTACCGGCTGCTTCAAGTATGCGGGAAGGCGTGTGGCAATGAGGCGGGCCTGAATGTCTGCCGCACCGCCAGCCGGGTATGGCACCACGAGACGCACGGGCTTCGTAGGCCAGGGGCCGTCTTGGGATCTCGCGAGGGGGCTGGCGAGCATGGCGACGCACGCAGCGACAAATTCTCTCTTATTCATTAATTCCTCCATGTTTTATGCCGGGAACATCAGTGCATGAACGCTTCCTCGTCTGTGCACTCGGCGGTAAGTGATGCATCTCGATGTTAGGGGACTGGACAGCCCGTTGTCAACACAGCAAAATGCGATTTTGCATAGCGGAATATTATCGCATGACGATGTCTGTGTCGCTGTTTGTCGTTTCAACGCCCCTCGTCGTTCCCTATGTATCCTCACTCGGGGTCACCGCCGCAATCGATAGCGTGCTTGCGTTCGTGCGCCTGGACGACGGACGCCAGGGTTGCGCCGAGGTTACGCCGATAAGGGGGTATAACGAGGAAACCGTCGATCAAGTATGGGACAACCTCAATGGCGCTGTGCCCGGACTTGTCGACCTACAACCACAGGCGGCGCTCGCTCGACTGGAGCTGCTCGCCTCGGCAAGACCGTACTCGTATAGCCCTCTGGCCGCGGCAATGGAGATTGCGCTGGGACGTCTTTCCGATGTGTGTCGCAGTGTCGATCAAATCGCAGAGGTGCCGATCATCGCGCCGGTGCTTTCGCAGCAGTTTTCCGCTGTGCCTGCGGAGGTCAACGCACTGCTGGAAGCGGGCTATACCTCGCTCAAGTTGAAAGCGGGCATGGACTTCGAGACCGACCTCGATCGAGTTGCGCTGGTGCAGAGTTGTGCCGCGCAAGCAGCTCAAATTCGCATTGACTTCAATGGCGCATACGACGCGGAGACGGCAATCCGCTTCGTCGAGCGGATCGATAGCCTGGGAATTGAATTGATCGAGCAACCCTGCGCGAGCGACGATTGGAAGGGGAATCTCAGGGTGGCACGAAGCACGTCGATCCCGACGATGCTCGACGAGAGCATAAAGGGCGTCGAGGACGTACGCCGGGCGGGGGAGTGCGGGGGCTTTCGTTTCTTCAAGATGAAGCTTGGAAAATTTCCCACCCTCGCGTCTCTTGATCAGGCGTACGCGATCGGAGAGGCGCTTGGGATGCAGGGGATCCTCGGCAACGGCGCTGCGACGGACGTGGCCTGCTGGGTGGAGGCGCAAGTGGCGTTGCGTCACCTTGGGCCGGCGGGGGAGATGAACGGGTTCTCGAAGAACGCTGTTCAGTACCTGCGCCCGGCGATCCAGTGCCGAGCGGGGCGAATCCAGCTTTGCGATGCGACTGTGCGTGCCCCCGATATGCAGGCAATACAAAGGAATGCGGTGCGCGCCGCAATATACGGGAGCAATCCGTAAGCAATAGCTTCGTTTCAAGTATATTTCGCCAGGCGGAAAACAATTCAGCAATTTGACACCTTTAGTTTCTTTCGGCGATACTTAACCAATGAGGAGTACGACTACCATGCCACGTCCAAGATCCACGCCGATCCCCACGACGGCACCTGTCGCGAAGGGCGGAAAGCGGGCTGCCGGGGACCGTCAGTTTGCGACGGCGCTGGCACGCGGGCTCGAAGTTCTGCGCGCTTTTAATGGCGACGAGTATTGGCTCGCCAATCAGGAGATCGCCAGGCGCAGCAAGCTGACCAGACCCACGGTCTCGCGCCTCACCTACACGCTCACGCGCCTCGGTTACCTGAGTTACGACGAGAAATTGCGTAAGTACGGCGTTGCCATCGGCGTGCTCTCTCTTGTTCAACCGATCCTCAAGCGCATCGAGCTGCGCCACTTTGTGCGGCCGTTGATGCAGGCGTATGCGGACAAAGTAAACGCGGCTGTTGGGTTAGGCACCGCCGATGGTTTGGATGCGTTGTATCTCGATGTGTGCCGCGGGGCCGAGGCGGTGACGGTACGACTCGATCCTGGCTCGCGCATTGACCTTGCGACGAGCGCAATGGGGCGCGCACTGTTTGCGGCCCTGGGCAGCGAGGCTCAAGGGGACGTGCTGCGGCGCTGCGAGAAGAGGGACCCCAGGAATTTCAAGCGGATCGAGCGCGGTCTGCTGAATGCGGTCGACGATGTGCGCGAGCGTGGGTTTTGCATGTCCACCAGCGATTGGAGCAAGGACGTCAACGGCGTGGGTGTGCCCCTGCGGCTGGAGCAAGGCGGTATGGTATTTGCGCTCAACTGCGGCGGCGCCGCATGGACACTGCCGCGGAAGCGGTTGGAGACCGTGGTCGGACCCGGCTTGGTGAAGCTCGGCGACCGGATAGCCGGCACCACGCTCAGTTTGGGATGAATCCAGTCGGGGCACCGAACGGGCCCCACAACTACGAAGAAGGGAGGAAGTGCATGAAGCTGTATTTCAAACCAACGTCACCCTATGCGCGCAAAGTGCGCGTTGTCGCGGTGGAAGCCGGACTAATAGGGCAGATCACCACCGAAGAGCCGCCGTTGCGCGACGCGGCGACGGAATTCTGGCGGGTCAACCCCACTGGGATGATTCCTGCGCTGATGACGGACGACGGGGATGTTGTGGTTGAATCCAACGTGATCTGCGAATACCTGGATTCCCTGAACAAGGGACGGAGACTCTTTCCCGAGGAGCCGGCGCGCCGTTGGCGTGCATTGAAGCTCAATGCGCTTGCCGACACCGTCATCGGGGCCCACGTCGCGCGCGTACGCGAGGGGTGGCGGCCGGAAGCGAGTCGCGATATGAAGATGATCGAACTGGAGCGGAACCGTGTCGTCAATGTGCTCGATGCGCTGGAGGGCGACGACAGCCTGATGAACGAGCCGCTCAATATCGGCCATGTCACGCTCGGCTGCGCTCTCAGCGTCGGTGACCGCCGTTTCCCCAAAGAAGACTGGCGTAGCGGCCATCCGAAGCTCGCCAAGTGGTACGCGGCGTTCAACGCGCGCGAATCGATGACCAGTACATATGCTGAATGAACGACGGGGCGAAAGCCTTCAGCGCGGCATGGTCGACACATATGCATGAAGGAACGAAGAAAATGAACATTGCACAGCAGCGGCAGGAACTGGTGGGAGAGGTGATGACCAACATTCGCGCGATCGCTGAGCGCGGCATAGACAGGTCGTCGTTGGCGCGGATCAAGGACGAGGTCATGCGGCTCGCAGCGCGCCGGGACCTGTTCCCGGTGGAAGAGTTTCCGGCGGTCGAGGGCGGCACCAGCAGCATGTACAGACTCTCCGAAGACGCGGACCACCGGTACGCGCTTTACGTATCGTGCCCGGCGCAAGGCCGCTCAACGCCTCCCCATAACCACACCACATGGGCGGTGATCGCAGGTGTCCATGGCCGCGAACACAACAAGTTGTATCGCCGGCTGGATGATGGCAGCGAGGACGGCGTTGGGCGCGTCGAATTGGCGGGGGAACTGGATATCGTTTCTGGCAAAGCGCTCGCAATGATGCCGGACGACGTCCATTCGATCCATCTGGGTGAGGATGGCCCGCATCTGAATCTGCATATCTACGGCATCAGCATCGAACATATCCACAACAGAACGGCGTTCGACATGACTGCCGGCACTACCCGGACATTCCCAGCGGCGAAGGGCGTCAAGGTCGCGCAGGGCGCTCTGTGAAATCGTACATCGCCGCTGAGGAACTGCTGGCCCTGGGCGACGGAGACTCGCAGTTTGCGCTCATCGACGTGCGCGAGGAACGCGAGTTCGTCGGCATGCATTTGCTTAAGGCGAGTTCGATCCCTTTGCGCCGGCTCGAAATCGACGTTCCTGCGCGCGTTCCGCGCCGTGAGTGCAGCGTCGTGCTTTGCGATGGCGACGGTCACGCCGAGGCGGTCGAGGCGGCAGCGCGTATGCGATCATGGGGATATGCTGACGTGCGCGTGCTTGCAAAAGGCCTCGACGGTTGGCGCGGCGCCGGCCTGCCGCTGTATTCGGGGATCCATACACTAAGCAAGGCGTTCGGTGAGGCGGTGGAAGCGTGCCTGCATACGCCCAGTCTGAAACCCGAGGAGCTCGCGCGCAGGCGCCAGGCGGGGGAGCCGTTCCTGCTGATCGATTGCCGTCCTCACGAGGAGTACCTAAAGGGGTCCTTGCCCGGGTCCATCAACATTCCGGGAGTGGAACTGTTTTATCGCCTCGCAAACGTGGTCGATGACGCGAGTCTGCCGATCGTCGTGCATTGCGCCGGCCGCACCCGCAGCATCCTCGGTGCACAGAGCTTGCGCGACGCTGGCGTTGCGAACCCGGTGTACGCCTTGGAGAACGGCACCATGGGCTGGTTGCTCGCCGGATATCAGGGCGTGCAGCCGGATATGCCTGCGGCGGGTTTCGACGCTGCTCCGCGCAATCCCGCTGCGGCCCTCGCGGTCGCCGAGCGGATCCGCGCCTCCCTCGGCATTGGACTTGCAACCCGCGCGACTGTCGGGGCTTGGTGCGACGCGCAGGCAACGGGCACGACCTACGTCGTCGACGTGCGCACGGCCGAGGAGTACTGCGCAGGGCACGACACGCGCGCCGCGCACGCGCCGGGGGGGCAATTGCTGCAGGCTACAGACAAGTACCTCATGGTTCAAAACGCGCGCGTAGTGGTCGCCGACGACAACGGCATCCGGGCTTCGATGGCTGCCGGATGGCTCAGGAGAATGGGCTGGAGGGATGTCACTGTCTGGCCAATGTTCGCGGAGCCGATTGAACTGGTGTGCGGGCCGGAGTTGCGGCGCTACTGCGCGAGTCCCTGCCCGGACGTGCCAGGCGTAGGCGCAACACGCCTCGCGTCGCTGGTCCAAAAAGCCGAGGCTGAAGTGCTCGATCTCGATACCAGCCTCGAGTACGAAAAAGCCCATCTACCGGGCGCGCACTTCGTCAAACGCCGGTCCCTGCGCAGGGTGCTCGATGAACTCGATGCCGGCAGGCAAATAGTGCTGACCTCGTCCGACGGTGTAATCGCGCGCCTGGCGGCCGCCGAAGCCGGGCGACGCAACGGCGTGATGGTGCTCGAAGGAGGCAAGGCGGCTTGGGCGACGCAAGGCCTGTCAATGTCAAGCGGGCCGGAGTCGATGCTTGATCCGCCTGACGATGTCTGGCGGCGCCCCGTCGAATCGCCCGGTGATCCGGTGCGCAACATGAAAGAGTACCTGAGCTGGGAAGTCGGTCTGATGCAACAGATCAAGAAGGACAAGAGTGTCAGTTTCACGCTGTAACCCCAACCATGAGACATAGAGAGGAATCATGATCGACGTCTATTACTGGCCTACCCCCAACGGCAAGAAGATTACCATCATGCTGGAGGAATGCGCCTTGCCCTACAACATCATCCCGGTCAACATCCAGTCCGGTGATCAGAAGAAACCCGAGTTCCTCAAGATAAACCTGAACGGCCGCATTCCGGCCATTGTCGATCGCGAACCAAAAGCGGGCGGCGAACCCGTCGCAGTGTTCGAAAGCGGCGCGATCCTGGAGTACCTGGGTGACAAGACGGGCAAGTTCTGGCCCGCCGATCTGCGCGGGCGGTATGCGGTGAGCCAGTGGCTGATGTGGCAGATGGGAGGGCTGGGTCCGATCGCCGGGCAGACCAGCCATTTTCTGAACGCCGCGCCCGAGAAGATTCCGTATGCGGTGGATCGCTTCGTCAAGGAGACCGCGCGATTGTATGGTGTGCTGGATGCCGCGCTGTCAAAGAGCCAATATGTTGCCAGCACCTACTCGATCGCGGACATGGCAATTTACCCATGGGTGGTTCCGTATGCCCGGCAAGGTCAGGATATCGCCAAGTTCCCCTCCATTGAAGCGTGGCTTGCGCGCGTAGGCGAGCGCGCCGCAGTCAAGGCTGGCATGGATGCGGGCAAGGAATTGAGGAAAGCATGAGGCGCCGCATCGCGCGGGCATGGCGCGCTCTGGCGCATTGTGTGGATGACTGGATACGATGAAGGTGGTCGCCGGGCTGCGGCCATGCTGATAATCAAGCTGGCGTTCCTGAGCTTGCTGCCGGCGCGCGCAGGAGTATTCATCGCTCCCGGTTCACCTGCTGGTCGGGTTTGCGCCGGAATCGGCTACAGACATCGCGGCACGCGCCACCGCGGAACGGCTCCGGGAGGTGTTGAAGACCCCGTTCATCGTCGAGAACAAGCCCGGCATCGGGATGGCTTGAAATTCCGCAGTGGCGGGGCGAGCCGTGCGTCAGAGCCCAACGGCCCCTGGTCAACATTTTAATGGAGAATCCAAATGAGCTACGACACCCCCGGTTGTGCCTATTGCCCGAGCACGGTTCGCGCGTGCCGCCAAGGGGAAGGGGATGAACGCGGTCCCGCATTTTGCCCATCCAAAGTAGATCCAGAGGGGATCGCCGCGGCTTGGAAATCACACGACGATCCCCTCACCATGCGTGTGGCGCACACAGCCGCAGTGGTTGAGGGCGAGGGTTATTGCAAGTGGTCGCGAGTGGAGGAGATCTGCCAGTTCGCAAAAAAGATGGGTTTCCGCAGAGTGGGAATCGCGACGTGCATCAGCTTCGTCGATTTGTCGCGCGTGTTCAGCGCCATTCTCGAGAGCCATGATCTGCAAGTCACTTCGGTGGCATGCAAGAACGGCGGCGTGCCGAAAGAGAGTATCGGCGTCAAGGATGGGGAGAAGATCCGTCCGGGGACTTTCGAACCCATGTGCAACCCGGTCTCACAAGCGGAGTTGCTCAATCGTGCGGGTTGCGAGCTCAACGTTATTCTGGGATTGTGCGTCGGGCACGATAGCCTGTTTATCCGCAATTCCCAGGGCTTGGTGACTACATTGGTGACGAAGGACCGGGTGCTCGCGCACAATCCCGTGGGCGCATTGCAACTGGCCGACACCTATTACAGCCGTGTATGGGGCCCGCACAAACCTGAGAAGCTGCCGAGCAAACCTGCCAGACCTCAGGCTACGCGAGAAGGAACGTAGTGGTCGTACGGTCGATCGGTCGGAGCCGCCGAATGCGGTTCTCGATCGCACGCACGACGTTGAGCAAAAGCGGCGCGACGCGCGGCCTTTCCGGATAACTGACAAATTTTGAGGAGGGCGGTTATGCATTCGCTGTTCAGCCGAAACAAGGACTATTACGGCGGCGCTCTGATGATCTTCATTGGACTTGCGGCCGCATATGCGGGAACGCGGTTTCAAATCGGGACGCTGGCGCGCATGGGGCCGGGATTCTTTCCGACCGCGGTAGGTGCGATTCTGGCTGCGATCGGACTCGCCATCGCGCTGGGCGCGTCGCGCGCCACGGTCGAAACCAGCGAGCACCCGCCTTTCGATCTGCGCGCCTGGTGCGGTATCATCGGCGGCGTTGTCGCCTTCGTCGTGCTGGGCAAATACGGCGGGCTGGCGCCAGCCACTTTCGCCATCGTCTTCATTTCAGCGCTGGGCGACAAGGACAATTCCCTGAAGCAGGCGTTTTGGCTCGCCGCTGGAATGGTCGTCATCGCAGCAGCTGTATTCCGGTGGGCGCTGCAGCTGCAGCTCCAACTATTTCATTGGGGGTAAGCGATGATTGAGCAGTCTCTGGCGGGCCTGTGGTATGGATTCGGCGTTGCGCTCGAGCACCACAACCTGATGTGGTCTTTGTTCGGCGTGCTCGTCGGAAACGTTATCGGAGTGCTCCCCGGCATGGGGCCCTTGTCGGCGATATCAATTCTGCTGCCGCTGACCTTTGGGATGCACCCGGTACCGGCGATCCTGATGCTGGCTGGCATCTTTTATGGCTCCCAGTACGGTGGCGCAATCGGCGCCATACTTCTCAATCTGCCCTGCCATCCGCCCCATGCGGTGGCGTGCCTGGACGGGTACCCGCTGACCAAGCAAGGCAAGGGCGGCAAGGTCCTCGGCCTCACCATGCTGGCTTCGTTTTTCGCGGCGTCCTTCGGTATCGTGGTGATGATCTTCTTCTCGCCGCTACTGGTCGCGGTTGCCTTTAAATTCGGTCCGACCGAGGTCTTCTCGGTCATGCTGTTGGGACTGCTAGCCGGTTCGACTATGTCCCGAGGCTCGCCGCTCAAGGGCGTGGCCATGATGCTCCTGGGACTGCTGTCCGGTGTGACGGGTACCGACGTCAATAGCGGGGTCATGCGCTTCACTTTCGGGCTGCCGGAGTTGTACGACGGCATCGGCTTGGTTGCACTTGCCTTGGGCCTGTTCGCAGTGGGCGACTTCCTGCTGAACGTCAACCGCGTGAAGTACGTGACCCATAACGCTCGGGTGCGCGTGCGCGATATGTTGCCCGACAAGGCGGAACTGAAACAGTCTTTCATGCCGATGCTGCGCGGGACCGCGATTGGGACCCTGTTCGGCGCCATGCCAGGTACAGGCCCCACCATTACGACCTTCATCGCCTATGCGTTTGAACGCAAGGTTTCAAAGACGCCGGAGCGCTTTGGCCATGGCGCGATAGAAGGCGTGGTTGCGCCCGAGGCCGCAAACCACTCGAAGACGCAGGTGGACTTCATCCCGACCATGTGCTTGGGAATTCCGGGCGACGCGATTATGGCGCTGATCTTGGGCGCGCTGATGATCCAAGGCATTACGCCCGGCCCGGAGCTGATTACCGCGCACCCGGATGTTTTCTGGGGGCTGATCGCCAGCTTCTGGGTGGGCAACGTGCTGTTGCTCCTCCTCAACGTGCCGCTGATCGGAATTTGGGTGAAGCTGCTGCAAATCCCGTACCGCCTTCTGTTTCCATCGGCGTTGTTCTTCATTGCAGTCGGTGTGTTCAGCACAGACAACAGCCTGTTCCAAATCGCCGAAGTGCTGGTGTTTGGCGTTTGCGGCGCGGTGCTTGCGGCGCTGGATTTCCCGATGGCACCGATTCTGCTGGGCTTCGTTCTCGGACCGATGGTGGAAGAGAACTTTCGCCGCGCGCTGGTCCTGTCGCACGGCAACATGGCCGTATTCATGCAGCACCCGATCAGCGCGGTATTCGTCACGGCCAGCGGGGCGTTGATTGTTTTTCAGATCGTGTCTTACATACGCAGCTCCCGTCGCGGTCGGATCGTGTATTAGGGGCTAACGGCCAGAACAAACACGCAGGAAGGATGCAAAATTGCCGACTTCGTCGTGCGCGTCGATCAGTTCGTCGTGCAGCTAGGTGATGAGTTGGTTTACGCTCAGGCCATTGCGCTTTCCTATTTTTTCCAGTAGCTGCCAGTAGAGCGTTTCCAGACGGATACTGGTCGCCACACCGTGGCGTCTGAGTGTTGGCGCGCGACGTAAATTGACCGTTTGAACGAGGATCTGCGCGTTCAAAATTGACCAGGGTGTTCAGCCTATCCTGCCTAATTTATAGGCAGGGACGAAAGGGGATGATCACCATGGAGAAATTAGGAAGATTGAGGCGGTTGTATTTTCGGGACGGCTTGTCGCTGTCTCAGATTGCGCGCAAGACGGGGTTTGCGCGAAACACGGTGAAGACGTGGCTCAAGGCGGCAGAAGGCGTTGAGCCAAGATACCGGCGGCGAACGGGGCAAACGAAGATTTCGCCGTTCACGGAGCTGCTCACCAAGGCGCTGGAGACGGACGCGCGCAGGCCCAAGCGGGATCGGCGCAGCGCGCTGAAGCTGCACGCCGAGCTGAAGGCGGCGGGCTTTCCTGGTGACTACAGTCGTGTCACCGAGTTCGTGCGGCGCTGGCGCGAGAATGGCGGAGAGGCGCTGGTCAAAGCCTTTGTTCCGCTGAAATTCGAGCTGGGTGAAGCCTTCCAGTTCGACTGGAGCGAAGAGCATCTGGTCATCGGTGGCGTCTGGCGCAAGATCATGGCCGCGCACCTGAAGCTGTGTGCCAGCCGAGCCTTCGTCCTGCAGGCATACCCGACGCAGAGCCATGAGATGCTGTTCGACGCCCATACGCGGGCCTTTACCGCTCTGGGCGGCATCCCGCGACGCGGCATCTACGACAACATGAAGACCGCGGTGGACAAGGTGAAGAAGGGCAAGGCGCGCATCGTCAACACGCGCTTTGCCGCCATGGCCTCGCACTACCTGTTTGATACCGACTTCTGCAATGTCGCCAGCGGTTGGGAGAAAGGCGTCGTCGAGAAGAACGTGCAGGACAGCCGCCGGCGCATCTGGCAGGAGGCCGGCAAGGAACGATTCGGCTCCTATGCGGAACTTAACCTCTGGCTGCTTTCGCGCTGTCGGGCGCTGTGGCAAGAACTTCGCCACGCCGAGTACGACGATCTGACGATTGCCGAGATGCTCGAACATGAGCAGCCCAGTCTGATGCCGATGGTCACGCCGTTTGACGGCTATGTCGAGACCATGGGCAAGGTATCGAGTACCTGCCTGGTCATCGAGGATCGCAACCGCTACTCGGTGCCGTGCGAGTTGGTAGGTCAGATGGTCAGCATCCGGATCTACCCGGAGCGCATCGACTTCGCCGCCCACGACGCCGTCGTGGCGAGCCACCCGCGCAGTTTCGAGCGCAAACAGACCCGTTACGACTGGCAGCATTACATCCCGCTGATCCAGAGAAAGCCAGGGGCGCTGCGAAACGGCGCGCCGTTTGCCGATATGCCCGAGCCGCTGCAGCGCCTACGCGGCCCGCTGCTCAGGCACGAAGGCGGTGATCGCGTGATGGCGAAGGTGCTGGCCGCCGTGCCGCAATACGGGCTGGAAGCGGTCCTGGTCGCCGTGGAACTGGTGCTCGAATCAGGCAACCCGAGCGTCGAGCACATCGAGAACGTGCTCAATCGCCTCAAGGCGGCGCCGCCGCCGGAGCGGGTAGAAACCCTCCTGACGGTATCGGAACCGCCGATTGCCGATACCGACCGCTACGACAGCCTGCGCGAGGAGGTGAGCGATGCGTGACGTTGCCGCGGAACTCAAGGAATTGCGCTTGCATGGGATGGTCAGCGCCTGGGAGGAGATCATTGGCCAGGGACTGGCAACGATCGAATCCTCGCGCTGGCTGATTGAGCATCTGCTCCAATCGGAGCATACCGACCGCGCCATGCGTTCGATCCGCTACCAGATGCACACCGCCAAGTTTCCGGTGCACCGCGATCTGGCCGGTTTCGACTTCGCACAATCCAAGGTGGATCGCAGCCTGATCACCGAACTGGCCGGCCTCTCCTTCACCGAGGCCGCCCACAACGTCGTGTTCATCGGCGGCACGGGCACCGGCAAAACGCATCTGGCCACGGCGCTGGGAGTGTCCGGCATCACCCAGCACAGCAAACGGGTGCGCTTCTACTCGACCGTCGACTTGGCCAATTTGCTGGAGCAGGAGAAAGCCGCCGGCAAAGCCGGCCGGTTGGCGTTCGCCCTGATGCGCCTGGATCTGGTCATCCTCGATGAGTTGGGCTACCTGCCTTTCAGTCAGGCAGGCGGAGCGTTGCTATTCCACCTGCTCTCGAAACTCTATGAGCACACCAGCGTGATGATTACGACCAACCTCACCTTCGCCGAGTGGCCGAGCGTCTTTGGCGATGCCAAGATGACGACGGCGCTGCTCGATCGCCTGACGCATCACTGCCACATCGTGGAGACGGGCAACGAGTCCTATCGGTTCCACCACAGCAGCGCAACGGCGAAATCGCGCATCAAGGCCCGGGAGCAGAGCAAGCGCAGGACTGCGGGAAAGGACGAGCCGTTCTAACCGACCGCCGCGCGGGGAAATCCGCTTCGGGCTACGCCCTACGCGGCTTCCCCCGCGCCGCCAGAACGAACATGGGTGCGCGAGAAGAGAAACGACAACTACGGGAGGACGTCAAAACCAGCGAATACGGTACACTTATCCACAAGCCAGCCCATCGCGGGCGGGCAAAAGCCCCTGGTCAAAATTCAACGCGCAGAGCTGGTCAAATTTAAACGCGCGCCGACAGTCGAACTTTAATTTCAATACCAAAGATCGACGTGACGACAATTGCCCGTACCTTGGCGGAAAATGCGAGAGACTCGCTCGCCGCCGAGAGAGTTAAGGAAGAGCTTCTTTTTACTGGAGTTGTGACGGATCTGACAGGTGAACTATCCAAGGGGAATGTTTTATTTTGGGAGTATATATCGCGGTACGAGCAGGAAGAGGCCGATAACCCCCGGGAACGAGTGGTATGGAATTTGATTGAGGAGACGGAGGTAGGTCTTCGTGGGCACATTGTTTCTAAGTACGAGGAAGAGTGGGGCTCGAACGCGTTCGATAGGATGAAGGCGAATCTAGGACAAAAAGAATGGGATTCCATTCTTGATCTAAAAAAGAGGTCTGCTGGTAAATATAGATATTCCCCTGAACACCCAGAGCGCGATGAGATGTCCTGCATGTACTTGGGACAATTGGTGACTCTTATGATCCATGGCAGCGCGTGGCACCTTTTCAAACAACCCTATAAAGATAAGCGAGAGTTGCAAGACCGCATCGCCGCTATAAGTCCAGTGCGCAACGATCGGGCACATTTTTCAAAGGTGCCGCCGAAAGAACTAGATCGCTGTCGTATAGCGTGCGATGACCTGTCTGTCATATTGAATAGCGTGGCACCCTGAACCCGTGGGCCAGACATTCGCTAGGGAGCATCCAATGCGGGAAGATCAACGGACTCCGCAAAATCCGCGACTGGCTGTTTCCAGATTGCCTTACAACAGGTTCATGACATTGGCTGCGTTTCGAGCTTCGGCGCGGGAAGCAAAATACCGTAGATGACCATCGCTATCAGGCTCGCCACAGCCACTGACAATACCGCCAGCGAGTAATCGCCATCGGCAGTGACAAAGAATGCGATCACCAACGGCGCCGCAATTCCACCGCAATTGGAAATCGTATTCTGGATGGCGCCGAACAAGGCTGTTGATCCCTCGGTCCGGCAAAGATCCGCCGGCAGCGACCAGATCGCTCCGGAGGTCGCTATTAGGCCGGAGAATGCTAGCGAAATTAGCGTGACATCGGTCGCGAGCCCGCTTGTAAACGGTAAGCATCCGATCAACGACGCGAGGGAAAAGCCCCCAAAGAAGATAGCCCGTCGCACCTGACCGAAACGGCGTATGTTTCGACGGATTATTCGATCGGCAAAGTTTGCGACGAGATTCTCCGCCGCGAAGGCAAATACGAATGGAATGGCGGAAAAGAAACCCAACCTAACAAACTCGTAACCTTTCTGCCGAAGCAGCATCAAGGGGAGCCAAGTTAGAAAGAAGGCCTTGCAGTAGTTGTACAGAAAAAATCCGGCACCAGCTATCCAGACATGACGGGACTGGACTAACTCACGAAACGCCTGCGCTCTGTTTTCGAGATGTCCTTCAAGTTGAGCATGGGAACAGCTGGAACGAAACGCAAACCACAGCGCGAGCCACAACGCGACGAACAACAGCTGCGCAGAGAACGCAGTTCGCCACCCATGCGAGCTCACCAGCCAGACAATCAGCGGGCCGGTTAGCGCGGCGCCGACATATGAACCGCTATCGAAGAACGCGGACGCCCCTAAGCGACGCTCCGGCGTGATTGAGCCCTTAATTACTGCGGCACACGCTGGAAAAAGGGGCGCTTCCGCGACGCCCAGCAAGAACCGGATCAGCAGAAGTGAGGAAAACGAGCCTGCGAGCGATTGGGTGAACGCTAGTAGCGAGCTGGCGAGCACTGAAAGATAAAACACCCGTCCGGCTCCCAACCGAAAAATCAGGTAACTGGACGGGATCATAGAAGCCACGTAGCCCAAGGAGAACGCGGAAAAAATTATGCCCTCTTGAGCGACTGTTAATTCAAGTTCCGCCGACAGCGCTTGCATCGCGAGCGAAATCCCCACTCGCTCGAAATACGCGATCGCTATGCCAATGAAAAGAAACGTGACGGTACGGGAGCCCGCGGTCACGTAAAGTAGCCGCCCATCGCTTGCCAGAACCGCTCGTAGTCCTTCGCTTTCGTGAACTGTGCGTCCTTGATCTCAACGACGATGAAGCCACTTGTGCCGGCAAGCTTCGCGACGTCAATAATGTAGTGCCGCGGGAAGCCAGCTTGGGTGAGCGCAGATACTACCCGGGAAATGAACTCGGCGGCGCCGTTCTCTGCGGCATCGGGCAGGACTATCCCTCGCCTGCCGCCTTCCCGGTGTACGACGTGTCCGTCCAAGACAAACGAGCGGTATTCAAGGGTCTCTGGAGGTTGACCTATTTCATCGAGGTTCACCATCTCCTTTACCACGAAAGTCGCGAAGGGGGCGAATGCGTCGTGAAGCTTTGCAGCGAGCATCGTTATTGCGTCGAGCGTTGGCGCAGCGAGTATGGAGTCGCCTTTCAAGCTCTTCATCTCTGTCTTTACGAAGACGGGAAAGCGAATGCCAGACGCGCGCAACCGCTCAAGTATCTCTTCCGGCGGCGTGCCAGACGGCAGAATAATTGCATTGGGCGAAAACGCGGCAATCTTGGGATAATGTAGTTCGAAGTTCGAGAGCAACTGGTTTTCAGCCGGGTCATTAATGAGGCGCCCCCCGCCCTTAGACACGAAATCGTATACTGCTCCATAGGTGGCATCTGTTAGTCGGTCGGAACGGAGGACAACATCGCCATCAAAGGGCGGAAGTGTCGGCGCTGGCGAAGTGCCTACGATGTCGCGAACGTGCAGCTCAATTGCCTCGAATCCCGCGGTTTTAACGGAAGGTATTTCTTCCGTGGCAAAATTACCGATCCTGAGAACGCATGGTTTCATCCGAATACTCTTTCCGTTATAAACAGGGAAAATTCTCCCGGTGTGGTGAATAGTTTGACTTGAAAGCCCAACGCCTCGGCTGAAGCAATGTGGCTCGAACGGTCGTCTACATATAGTATCTCGCCGGGGTCGGTTGTCACCCCGTTTGCGTGCAACGCGTAATGGTAAATTCCCGGATTCGGCTTTGTGATCCCGATGTCGCACGACGCAACGATAAAATCGAAATGGCGGTCCATCCCGATTTCCCGAAGATAGTTCAGCCGATCCCTGTCCTCATTCATTAGCAGCCCCACGCATAGGCCGCGGGCCTCGCGCAGGTGCGTGATCAAACTCAACATCGCTTCGTTCGGCACATAGGTTTGTGCCCAAGACCGAAGGACCGCCGTCGGATCGGTGGTTGGGACGCCCGACAAGCGGCCAATAGCCTGACAGAATGCTGATAAGTCGATCAGGTTCAAGCGAAACTGTTCGCCGTGCGGGGATTTCTCGCTGACGAGTTCCAGCGCACGCCGAGGATCAACCCCCAACAGAGACGCGAGGCGGTCCAGATAGGGCTGCGAATAGTGGTCCGCCACGACACCGCCGTAGTCCAGAAGCAGTACGCGAACCTGCCGAGCGCTTCGTATCAGATCCGCCATAGCCGAATGCTCCCATCACCGCTCGCCGAAGCCACCATCTGGTGGCTGGGCGCAAGGGCGAGTTGGTAGACGTAATCAGTGTGCCCCGTTAGTATCCGGTGCCCACCCTTTCCGAGATCCCACACGCGCACGGTCTTGTCCTTGCTTGAGGATACAAGTCGGTTTTCGGTTTCGTCCAGGACTATCCAACGCACGCCGTCGGTATGTCCGCGCATCTCGTTGTGGATCAAACCCGTCGCGCTGTCGCAATGGTAGATGATGCCGTTTGAGGATGCGGCGAAAAGTGCGCCGCCCGCAGTGTCAACAAACGAGAAAACCGTGCCAGGGAGATCCGCAATTAAGCGCTGTTGACGGCTGGCACGGTCAATTTCAACAATCTTGCCGCTCGCCCCGGCCATCCGGATACTCTTTCCGTCGTTCGCGAAAGCCACGCTGAAAACGCCCCCGCCAGCATAAGCGTAATCCTCAATAGGAGGGATCGAAGAAGCATGCGACGTGGTACCGAGCGGCTGCTGTGCAACCAAATCCACCCTCCACAGTAGAACTCGGCCATCCTTGGTCCCGCAGATAATCGCATCCTCTTCCGGGCTAAGGGCTAGGCAATAGATGGGTACGGGGTGTTGGCAGATTTTCGCAAATGTGAACGTAGTTAAGTCAATCTTGAATACGCAACCGTCGTCACCAGCCGAATAGATTTGCGGTGAACGCACTGAGAAAAGCAGGTATCGAATATAGCCCGTATGGAGCGTAACCTCGGACGGAATTTTCCGATTCCCAAACGAATGAAAAAACAACGAGTGGCCGAACCCACCAAAGGCGAGTACTTCGCCGTGATCGCCGTAAGCTACGGCTGTCATTCGACTCTTTCCTCGATAAATCACCCGTGAGGTGGTCCCGCGGGCAAACCGGATTCGCGCATTAATGTTACGCATCAATTCAATGATGGTGTTCGACCCGAATGCGATCGCCCAAACCATTGTGACAACGGCCGCGATCGACGCGATGATCGTCCACCAATCGGGCGAGGACACAACTGCCGCAGGTAAAGACATAAGGGCGCCTTTATTGAAGACTAAAGGTAATCTCCGCATATTACTTCTAGATTGCCCGTTCGACCATCTCTCCCCGGAACCCTTTCGGTACCGGGGAGGAGCTCCGAATGTTTTTTCTTGACGATGCCGCGTCGTGTGGGAAGACCGGGCAGAAGGTGCCGGAAAGTTTCTACAATCTTCAATTAATGATTGGCAAGGTCGTACGAGCGGGTGCACATGTACCATAGGCCAACGGCAAGCTTCGACCGCTGGGCATTTCAACCCTGCGGGATCGGGTGTGCGTGACGGCAGCGATGCTGGTGCTCGAACCAATCTTTGAAGCCGATCACCTCACGGTCATTCGCCGGGACCGCTACCCACGGGTGAAATGCCCTGGCGTGCCGCGGAAAGTACGGCATCCATCTCGGCGTGAACCGCCCGGCTGAATTGAATTAGCTGACCCAATGAGGTGGTCACTCTTAACTGTCTTTTTAACGCCGCTTGGTCGGGCAGACTGGTTAAGAGTGGCACTTCTTTGATGATCTGATCGACGATCTCATTTTGAGAAACCGTGTTGCTGCAATACGTTGAGCGGCGAGTGGAAGTCCTGAGTGACCGGGGACCCATCGCCGCCGTCGCGTATTTTGCGTCCGCAATGGATCCTTCACAGCGGCCATACCACTGGTACAAGGCATTCGTCGTCGAGGGCGCCAGAGAGCATGGGTTGCCGCAGGAATATCTGCAAATGCTGGAAAGTGCCCCGTCCGTTCCAGACCCAGATTGCGCGCGGGCCGCTAAAAATGAACGATTGCTTGGTGCTAGCTGACCGGCCGATCATAAATACAGTGGGTCTGGAGTTCGATCCCCTTATGGGATCCCACTCCAGACCGTTCCTGCATGCGGCGAGGGCGCAGTTCAGCCGGGGCCAGGCTCTATAATATCGTTCGATTTCATGCCAGGTAAGAGCTTCCCTGGTGTGGAAATATGCTGCAATTACCTAGCTTATTTTGTCCTTGGCCGCATGCACTTCGGCGGGGTAAACCTCACACCACCAAGTATGCTCTAGCTAGCTGTAGCTTGCTAGAACATGCCGGTTTTCGCTTTAGCTTGCGAACAATTTGATAGAAAAGCGAAAATCAGCAAGTTTCTGCGACCACGTCTGGCGCCTATCAAGTCCGCGAGACACGGGATTGAGGCCTGGTTACTTACTCCCTAGGGCGTTCCAACTCTACGTTTGCGACGACGGATTTCGATCGAAGTCTTCGCAGACCGTAACTTGCCCCTGGCGGAAGTTACGGCTTTCCCGCAATGATTATCTGACGCCCTAATTGACGACGGGCGGTTTCGGCTGGAGGGGTAATGTGGTCTTCGTGGACGCTAAACGAATCTGGTTCGTGAAGTTGTGAAAAATGCTGCGTAATGCGAGCAAGCTATTCTTGTGCGCTGCGCCGGTCGTCCCGGCCGGCCCTACGGTGCCGGTCTGTATCGCGGAAAATGACAGGATGGCCAAATCGAGCGTCCGTTCGTGAGCGTCCGAAAATGAGTTGAGCCGCTTACTCAGTTCTTCCGCGTTTTCGTCGATTGAGTTCTGGCCGCCATGCGCGAACGCAGTTACGGCATCGGCTATTGCGTCGTCGAGGCAGCGATTAAGGGTACGAAACTCGTCTGCCGTAACGAGCGCATGCTGTTCGGCGGCTAACTCGGTGACAGATTGGCAGACGTCCCCATAGTCGTGGACAACCTGATCGACGCTATATCCGCGGCGTAGCAATTCAGCGCCGTGTAAGGCCGCGGCGCGCCCGATTTTCGTAGGAGCCGGCGCCGGGATTGGTTCGGACATATCGCGGGTCACAGCGTTTTGCTCGAGTCGAAGCGCATCTGCGAGCTGCTCAAGGAACAGCGGCACGCCGTGATTTACTCCTACGGGAACTTCGGAGGGCGCGAATCTTCTCGCCACCTTTCCCTTGCAGCGGCTGATCAACTCGGCGCGGTTCGACGTTAATAGTTCGTAGAGCATGTGCATAATGTACATTCGCGTCCAGCCGGCGGTCTGTGCGACACCGTACATTAATGTCGATTGCTATTCGTGCGTCTCCATAGCCGTCATCCCGCAAAACAAAGAGGATCGTTGGTTACTGAGCGGAAATCAGAAAGTGATATTTTGATTTGACTTTCATACAAGTTTGAACGGGTCGTCCGGCTCGGCACTATCATCGGTTTGGCCGAGGAACTGCCCCTGACGCAATTGTTCGACATGTCTGCTCAACGGACCAAGAGCGGACGGTGGCCAGCCGGAAGGCGTGGGTCCGCTACCGTTTGAGGCAATGAAATTGCCTGTTAAGGTGTCCACCGTTCGTGGGTAAGATCAAAATCGGCCACAAGCGGAAGTTGAGGAACGGGTCAGAAAGCGGCCGCCCGTGGAAGGAATGCTCGTTCGCAGCCTGTCCGGCACAAAGAACAGCCCCCGGAAATGAGCATAACCGGGGGCTGGAATCCGCCAAACGAAAAAGGAGGAGGAGGAACGATTGGCGGATGAGGGGGTTGAATTGTCCCCTGTCGCTTCCGCCTTCTCTGTGCGGTTGCAACCGTCACCATGCACTTGATAAACAGCTATGCCGCTGGTTGCTGTTGGGCCTAGACCGCTTGCTGCCCTATGAGGTCCCCGGCCAGGCCGCATCCAGCTCAAGTTGATAGGCGTCAATTTGTTGGGCGATTTTCCGCTGCATACTGCAAGGCAACGTCAATCGCATCCATGAGCTCGTTGAGCTTGTAGGGTTTGGTCAAATACCGAAAGAACCCCGCTTCGAGTCCCTCCTTGATTTGACTCGCGTAGGCGTTGGAAGAGAGCGCAATGACCGGAATATGCGCAGTTGCCGGATTTGCGCGCAACATCTTCATTGCGGCAAGACCGCTAATGTCGGGTAGATTAATATCCATCAGGATTACATCTGGAATATGCGAGCACGCCATTTCGAGGCCCTGATAGCCATTGAGGGCCGTCAATAATCTCAAATCGCTGCGCGGCTCGATTAACACTTCGACCAAGACCGATCTGCACCTCGCCGACTCGACGGTATGCGCATGTCCGCAATAGGGTGGGCCGAGCGGCTGCAATGGGTCGAAGTGAGCCTTGAACAGCTCAAGTTCGCAGCCGAAAAGCGGTCACGCCAATTCGGTACGCTGCCAGCTCTCAAAAAGGGGCTCTACGATTGCTAGGTGAGCGGGTGGGTGGAACGTGAGTTCGATTGTGCAAACGGGGATCGAACTCCAGACCGGCAAGCAGTTGGCGAGAGACAGTTCAGTCAGGGCTTGGCTCTATGAGATAGTTCGATTTCATGCCAGGTGAGAGCGTCCTTGGTGCAGGAACTTGCTGCAACTAGCTAGCCCATTCCGCCCTTGGCCGCATGCACTTCGGTGGGGTAAACTTCACACCACCATTTCATCCTCCAGCGTCGTCCGACGCAATCCAAGCAAGCAGACCGCCGAGAGCCTCTTGGTGACCAGGGTCAGAGGGATGCTTCAGCGCGGTATTTTCATTTGAAAATACCTTACATGTGTGGCGCGTCGGCGAAGTGGGTGCATCAACGCGCCCTAACAAGGTTGTTAGATTCCGCGGACGCGATCTGCTTCTAGTGCAATGGAAGTGGGCTAGCCGGGGCGGAAATGCGGGGCAATCGCGGCAAGCGTTGCCCTGCGCGGCAAGCAGAACCCCATAATGGGATTGATAGTCCCCAATGTGGGGAAGAAGAGCCCCTTTTTATGGCCGCTCTTGATATTCCCCATATTAGGGACGATAATCCCCAATATGGGGAGCGATAAGTCGGTCTCAATTTCGGATGTCCTGTTTTCGGGGGTTCAGCAGCGGGTGCTTGGGTTGCTGTTCGGCCAGCCCGATCGCTCTTTCTACGCCAATGAAATCGCAAGGCTGGCGATGACCGGGCGCGGAGCGCTGGAGCGGGAATTGAAGCGAATGACCGCCTCGGGCTTGGTGACCATGACCATGATAGGCCGACAGAAGCACTATCAGGCCAACCGTAACTCGCCCATCTTCCAGGAACTCAGGGGAATCACGCTCAAGACCTTCGGCTTGTCCGATGTGTTGCGCGCCGCGCTGTCGCCGTACGCTGATGCGATTCTTTTCGCTTTCATCTACGGCTCGGTAGCCAAAGGCACGGATACGGCGGCCAGCGACATCGATGTGATGGTCGTTGCCGAAGGTCTGACTTATAGCCATCTTTTTGAGGCGCTGACGAAAGCAGAAGAAACGCTGGGCCGCAAGGTGAGCCCCACTCTTTACTCCGCGGAGGATTTCCGTAAGAAGACAGAGGGCGACAATCATTTCGTCGCCCGCGTTCTTAATCAGCCGAAAATTGTTCTCTTAGGAAACGAGGATGTCACCCGCTCAGGAACAGCTCCAGAACCTGCAAAAAGTCGGCAAGCTCAAAGCTGAACCGCCAAACCAGGCCGAGTTCGACGGACTGGTGAGGTCGGCGAAGCGCAAGTTGCCCGATGCCGAGAATCCTGCGCTGTCCCCGACAGTCGCTTCATTCTCGCATACGACGCGGCCCATTCTCTCGCCCTGGCGGCCCTTCGCTGGCATGGCTTCCGTTCGGAGGCACGCTATATCGTTTTTCAGGTTCTGGGCCAAACGGTGTCCTTCT
>Ga0307377_10001774_pt1 | contig 26465 bp, 26 predicted proteins | sample TR3MG_FD_202535 | JGI IMG/M metagenome (GOLD analysis project Ga0307377, IMG submission 202535) | Soil microbial communities from Risofladan, Vaasa, Finland - TR-3 | ecosystem: Environmental > Terrestrial > Soil > Coastal area > Acid sulfate soil | place: Finland: Risofladan, Vaasa | collected... | reverse complement strand
GCTGAGACGGGGTGCATGGACAGTTTTCCAAGTCGATGCGGCCTCACCTGCTGAACTGAGGGAGCGCCTGGCACAAGTGAGTTGGAAGGACTATGCTGCCGAACGGGCACGGTATGAACGACGCCAATCTCAGTTCCGCCGTCGGTATCGCTGGCGTCATCAGCGAGACGCCGTACTACAGCAGCGGGTCGCTGATTGGGCTGAGGTCGTCTCTGGTTGTTAACGTGCGACTTTTATCGTAGTGCCATTTTTGAAGATGTGTGAGGGTTCTGGGACAGGCGCCTGGCGCAAGGCGTCGTCAATGCGGTATACCACGCGATAGTCACCTACCCTGATACGCCAGCCTTCCTCGCCCCGCCCCTTGAGTTTGCGAACGCCCGGCGGGCGCGGTTCGTCCCGCAGTGCGAGAATGTTTGTCACCTGGCACAACGATGTCCAGGAAACAGATGCGCTAATACTCGTAGCAACTCCCTCCGATGAACTCGCGCAGGAGCGAGTCGGGGGGAATGGGCGATTCGTCCTCGACCGGGGTGACCGCCTGCAGCAGGTGGTACACCCGCTCGGCGCGCATCAAGGCATCCCGGCGCAGCGGATCGCCCTGGTACTGCCCGGCCCACTTCTCAAAGTGCTCCAGCAGCCTGGCCCGCATGACGGGCAGTTCGTAGGGCAGGCCGCTGTTGACGACGTAGTCGGCGGTGTTGACGTAGGGAATGATGTTCCGCATCTCGCTGGAGCGCACGTAATGCCAGTGCTCCAGCGTGCGTTGGGGATCGTAGGCGCGGTAGGCCGCGTCGCGCACCATGCGGCGCATCAACCGCAGGTCGGTCCAGCGCACGTAGCGGCCATCCGGCCCTTTCATCTGCAAGAGCGGCTCGATGTACAGTTTGAACTTGAACGCGTCGTCAATGGAACCGGTCATGCCGGCGTACAGGCCGTGCAGGCTGTCAATCAGGATGATCTCGTGCGGCCCGATCCGCATCGGGGTGTGGTCGTCGTGCCGCCGGCCGCCCTTGAAGTCGTAGAAGGGAACCCGCACCTCCTCCCCGGCGATCAGGCGCTGCAAGTGCTCGTTGATCAGTTCCAGGTCGAGCGCCTGCGGCGTCTCGAAGTCGTAATCGCCGAACTCGTCCCTGGGGTGGAGGTCCAGGTTGAAGAAATAGTTGTCCACGGTCAGTGGCACCAGGCTGAGCCCCATACCCTTGAGCAAATGGTTCAGTTTGGTCGTGGTGGTCGTCTTGCCAGACGAAGACGGCCCGGCGACGATGACGATCCTCACCTGCTCCCGGCGCTCACCAATGATCTCCGAGGCGGTCGTGATGTCCTCGTGGTAGGCCCGGTCGGTCTCCCGCACGACGTCGGTAAATTCGCCGCGCGCCAGGCGGACGTTCAACCGCTCGACGGTATGCAGGCCGTGCTCCACCGCCCAGTCGAGCACCTCCCAGATCTTGTGCCAGGGGATGTTCTCGGAGGGCTGGGTCGAGCGCGCGGCGCGTTCGCGCCGCTGGCGGGCCCGTTCGTCGCGGTAGAGGATGTAGACCTTGGCCGTCCTGGCGTGGCCGTTCTCGATCAGCACCTTCTCGACGACGTCCTGGATCTCCTCGACGGTGGGGACGTGGTCCGGGGGGGTGACCGCCTCCAGCATAGCCACCACCTGGCCGGCCAACCTCTCCGCGATGGCGCGGTCGCGCCCGCCCACGGCCACCGCCGCCCGGTAGATGGCGTTGGTGATGCGCTCCTGGTTAAAGGGGACCACCGCGCCCGTGCGCTTGACTACGTGGGTAATCCTGGCCATTTCTCCCCGCCTCCCGTTCCATTGGGACTGCCGCGGCGTTTTCGACTGCCCGCGCGGCGATTCTATTGTACCACAGCCGGTAAGCGAGCGCCAAGGTCCCTGGTCCAGTCTGAGATGGCTTCCTGCTCAGTACGGACCGCAGTCCACACCGGGGTTGCCGGAGTGTGGTCCGGCGAGAGGATGGGGTACGAGAACGGAGGTGTCCAACTCTTGCCGCAGCCGCCGGAGGTGGGCCAGGGCCTGGGCCACGCGCGCCTGGTTCTCCGGCCGGTTGAGCCACAGGCTGGCCCCGCTGGGATGGGGGAGCGGCACGATCCAACGGCCTTCTTCGCCCTGCACGACCTCCCCCACGGCCTCCTCGAGCCGCAGCGGGCCGAGGAAGCGGCGCACGGCCAGCCCACCCACCGGGACGACGATGCGCGGGCGCACCAGCGCCAGTTCCCGCGCCAGGTAGGGGGCGCACAACTCCTGCTCGGCCCGGGTGGGTACCCGGTCCCCCTTGCCGCCCGCGCCCTTGCCGGGGTAACACTTGGTGATGGCGGTCATGTACTGCGTGGCGCGGAACTCGGTCTCTTCCCAGCCGGCCTGGGCCAGCCAGCGAAAGAGGCGGGTCCCCGAGGGGCCGTTGAAGGGGCGGCCGACCTGGGATTCGGTGACGCCGGGGGCCTGTCCCACGATCATCACCGTGGCGGTGAGAGGGCCAGAGAAGACCGCGCCCGGTGTGATGGGGTGTCCCGCCTCCAGGCAGCGGCGGCAGGCCCGCACGTGGGCGTGGAGAGAGGCCAGTGCCTCATCCGGGTTTTGACAATCGAGGTCAGGGTCAATCATATCAAGGGTACCACAAGGGTGCTGCACAGGCAGTACGAGTATACCACAGGTTGATGCCCCTACAAGTTTAAGCCCCAACAAGTTGGGGCCTCCGGACGCCTGAACTTGTTCAGATTGTTTCCAGAGCAGACTTGCCAATAAGAGAGATGCATGGTAGAATTTCTTACGATTCAGGCGACGTAGCCAAGTGGTAAGGCAGGGGTCTGCAAAACCCTTATTCGCCGGTTCAAGTCCGGCCGTCGCCTCTCCATATTTCGGGCTGCGGGCAGCGTCCAGGCTGCCCGTAGCAGTTGCGGGGCGGTGGCGAAATGGTAGACGCCGGGGACTTAAAATCCTCTGTCCGCAAGGACGTGTGGGTTCGACTCCCACCCGCCCTATGGCATAGGGCACTGAACGGGAGTGCCCTCATTTTTATCTATGCGACGTTTGAACTGTCACTGCTTCTGATGATCCATTACCCCTGATTTTCCCTGGGAGGCAAACGAGCGTGAAAGTGATTCTGATCCGCGACGTGCCCGACGTCGGGCATGCGGGTGACATCAAGAACCTGGCAGACGGGTACGCCCGCAACTATCTGATCGCTAGAGGGCTGGCAGTCAAAGCCACCCCCGGCACTCTGAAAGAATACGAGCGCCGTCGGGTCGCCGACGCCAGCCGGGACGCCCGCCTGGCGGACCGCGCCGAGGCGTTGGCGCAGCGGCTGCGCGAGGTCACGCTGACCTTCGAGGCCAAGGCCGGCGAAAAGGGCCGCCTCTACGGCTCCATTACGCCCACCGAGATCGCCGAGGCCCTCGAACGCGAGATCGGCGAAAAGTTCGACCGGCGCAAGAACATCCTGGCCGATCCGATCCGGCAAATAGGGGAACACGCCATCCCCGTGCGCCTGACGTCGGACGTGGTGGCCGAGGTCAAGGTCATCGTGAAGCCGGAGGGTGAGGAACTGCCCGAGCCCGCGCCGGCCAGGGCCGCCGAGGAGCCGCTATCTGCTGACGAGCAGGCACAGGCGGCGTAGGCGTCATCGTCGCCATCCATCGTCGAACGATTCACAATGTACACGTTGGGAGTATGGCTGCGCCAGGCGCGTGAGGCCAGGGGCAGCACGGTAGAGGAAGTCAGTGCTGCCACGCGCATCCGGGCCCGTCTTCTGGATGCGCTGGAGGCGGGAGATTTCGCTGCCTTCCCCGGCGGCGACGTGCAGGTGCGTGGCTTTTTGCGCCTCTACGCCCGCTACCTCGGCCTTCCCCCCGACGAAGCCCTGGCCCGCTACGATGCAGAGATAAAGGGCGTCGAGCCTGTGCTGCCGCGTGCCCCGGCCGAGAGACGCCCCTCGCTGCCGGCCCGTGCGCCTACCCGGCCGCTGGAGCTCCACCCTCCCGCTGCACCCCTGCCCCCTCCCCAGTCTAGCGCGATGGGCCTGGACAGGTTGATGATCGTAGGTCTTGTGCTCATCGTCCTGCTGGCGGCCATAACGGCGGCGGGCTTTATGCTCAGCCGGAACGCAGGTCGGGGAGCCGCCGCGACCGTGGCCACGCAGGAGACCACGACGGCGCCCGCACCCGCCGTGGCGGGCGTGCCGCCCACAACGCCGGCCTCCCTGGCCTCGCCTATCGTCACCCCGACGTTCCCGGCCAATCCCCAGGGAGTGGTGGAACTGATCCTGGAGGCCACCGAGCACGTGTGGGTGCGCGTGACGGCCGACGGCCAGCAAGTGTTCGAGGGCATGATGGCGGCCGGGCAAACGGCACCCTGGTCGGGCCGGCAACAGGTCGCCGTGGACACCGGCAACGGGGCCGGACTGCGGGTGACGGTCAACGGGCAATCGCAGGGCACCATGTGCGGGCGTGCCCAGGTCTGCACCCGTGCGTGGGGGCCGGCGGGCGAGGTGGCTGCACCGTAGTGCTGGAAGTTGGAAGTTGGAGATTGGAGGTTGGGTGGGCATAGATGCCCGCCTTTTTTTGTCTTATGAGCAAGTCACCGAGTTTCTACATTGTCTCTCTAGGCTGTCCTAAAAACCTGGTGGATAGCGCCGGGCTGGCGACGCTCCTGGGGGGGGCCGGGTATACGGCCGCCGACACCCCTGAAGAGGCTGACCTGGTCGTCGTCAACACCTGTGGGTTCATCGAGCCGGCGCGGGAGGAATCGCGCGCCGTGCTGCAGGAACTGGCGCAGGCCAGGAAACGCGGCCAGCAGGTCGTGGCCGCCGGGTGCTACGCACAGCGCTATCCCCAGGCCCTGGCCCAGGCCGTGCCCGGCCTCGACGGCCTCATCGGCACACGCCACTGGATGGAGATCCTGGCCCTGGTCGCACGGCTGGAGGAGCGGCGCGCCCGAGGCCCCAGGAGGGAACCGGTCTATCACCTGCCAGGCACGCCTGGGCCAGATGCGCCCGCCGCAGGGCGGCAGGTGCCTGGGGTGCGTCGCGTGGCCGCGCAGGGGGCCAGCGCTTATCTCCAACTTGCCGACGGGTGCTCCCGGACCTGTGCCTTCTGTGCCATCCCGCTGATCAAGGGCCCCGCCGCCAGCCGCCCGCCCGAGGCGATCCTGGCCGACACCGCGTGGCTGGCCGAGCACGGGGTGCAGGAAATCATCCTCATCGCGCAGGACACCACCGCCTACGGGCGGGACCTAGGCGTGCGGGAGGGGTTGGCGGAGTTGCTGGCCCGGCTGGTGGGAGCCGCGCCGCAGGTGCCGTGGCTCCGCCTGATGTACGCCTATCCCGACCGGGTCACGGTGCGCTTGATCGAGACGATGGCCCGTTGTCCCCAGATTCTACCCTACCTCGACGTCCCCCTCCAGCACGCCCACCCCGACGTGCTGCGGCGCATGGGCCGCCCGGCGAACGTCGAGCGGGTGCGCCGCACCATCGAACGGCTGCGGGCGGCCATGCCCGAGATCGCCATCCGTACCACCTTCCTGGTGGGCTACCCCGGCGAGACGGAGGCAGAGTTCCAGGCGCTGCTGGACCTGGTGGCCGAGATGGCGTTCGACCGGGTGGGCGTCTTTACGTATTCCCACGAGGAGGGTACGCCAGCGGCTAGGCTGGCGGACGACGTGCCGCCGGAGGTGAAGGAGGAGCGGCGCGCACGGCTGATGGAGGTCCAGCAGCCCATCTCGCTGGCCAGGAACCAGGCGCTGGTGGGCCAGACGCTGGACGTGCTGGTCGAAGGGCAGGAAGAGGGGCTGAGCGTGGGACGCTCCTACCGCGACGCGCCGGAGATTGACGGCCTGGTGCTGGTACAGGCAGAGTTGCCGGTGGGGGAAATCGTCCCGGTGCGGGTCACCGGCGCGCTAGAGTACGACCTGTTCGGGCTGCCCGCAGCAAGTGTGCGGCCTCCGGAGTCCTGAACTTGTTCAGGGTTGCCCCCAACAAGTTGGGGCCTCCGGATATGTCGTGTCTACAGGCTGCCCAGAACCATGGCCAGGGAGATGAGGGAGCCGGTCCCCATCATAAAGACCAGGGTCAGGGTGTAGGCCAGCCGGGGGCTTGGGCGCGTGGCGAAGAGCCAGGCGCAGGGTAGACCCACGGCGATGAAGGCCAGGTCGAGGTACAGGTAGAGCGGGTTGAATTCCCCCGTCAAGTAGGCCGCCAGGCTCAGCGCGTAGGCGACGAGCAGGCAGATGGCGGTGAAGCGGGCCGTGCGCTGCACACCATAGCGCTTCGGCAGCGTCTGCACAGGGGTGGCCTCGTCCTGCGGAAAGTCGCGGATGTCAATCATCCCGCGGCCGCCCAGCATGGCGCAGAAGAACACGGCGGCCAGAAGCCCCAGGCCAGGGCTCAGGCGGCCGGCCGCGCCTCCCATCACCACGTACAGGGCCTGCAACAGCCCCAACGTCACGGCACGTGCCAGGGGGGTCTCAAAGAGGTGCCGGGCCAGGCCGGCGATGACGGCCAGGATAATGGCCCAGGGCACCAGCGCCCGGGGGGCGACCCGCAAGGTCACGACGAAACTGGCGGCGATGAAGGCCAGCGAGAAGGCCAGTCCGGCGGGCACGGAGAGCGAACCGTCGGCCAGCGGGTTGTGACGGATCCTGGCCCGAGGCCCCTGGACGTCCAGGGCACGGTCGGCGCAGAAATCCAGCGACAGGCCCCCCACGGCCAGGCACCACCCGGCCAGTGTCATCCACAGTGAGCGGATGGTCCCTGCCCTGGCAGCGAAAGCACCCGCCCCCGTGATCAACGCGATCATCACGCTGCGGTTGAGGCGCAGCAGCCAGAAGAAGGCCAGGGGTTTCGAGAAGCGTGGCGTGTTCTCGACCACTCAAATATCCAGGATTTGCTCGACGATCTCGGCGGCGTCGTGGACGAACCTGGGACAGAGGATCGCCGTCAGCTTCTTCTCTTGCGCCAGCGCTCTCTGCTCCGGGATGCTGAGGTCGCAGCCGAGCAGTTCGCGGCACACGATGGAGCCATGGCGGGCCTTGAACTGATCCACGAATTCCTGGACCAGGCGGTAGGCTCTCTCCTTGGCCTCGTCGTCTTCGGCGTGGGTCTTGCCGTGCATGAGGCCGATGACCATAAACGCGCCGGTGACCGCCCCGCACGTTTCGCCCATGCGACCCATGCCGGCTCCGAAGGCCCCGGAGACTTTCAAGGCGGTTTCGCGCTCCAGGCCGAGTTGGGGCGCATAGGCTGAACACACCGCCTGCGAACAACTGAACCCTTTTTCAAAGCAAGAAACTGCGTCTTCGACTTTGCTCATTGTCCGTCGCCTCCTAGCAGAGCGATGTTCCGATCAATCTCCTCTTTGCTACAAATGGCGCCATGCCCAGGTACGACGACCTCGATATCCAACTCTCTCAGGCGGCGAAGTTGCCGCACCCATTCAGCCTTCTCGGCAGGCCCAGCAAACCGCGTGTTAGGGGGCATCCCCTCGTAGATAGTGTCACCGGCGAACAATACCTTGCTGCCCGGGCAGTAGACACACAGCTCCGATGGAACATGCCCTGGCGTGACCAGGAGCTGAACCTGTTCGCCATCCACGTCCAAAACCGTGTCCTCCTCGATCAGGCGATCCGGCAACGACAGGATCACCTCACCGAGGATCCGGTCTCCATCCTCCTGGCTCGCCAGGTACTGCTCGACGATAAACGCCTTGTACCGACCTTCGTCGTTTTCCAGAAACTCCCGCACGGCCGCATGGGCGATCACTTCGGCACCCTGCTCACTGAAGACGCGCATGCCGAACGTATGGTCAGAGTGGTGGTGCGTGAGGATCAGGAAAGACCTCTTACAACCAGGCAAGGGCTGGTGAGAGGCCTGCCATAGAAAATGCCCATCGGACACAGACATACCTGTGTCAATGGAGGCCACGGCAGATGGCGTGACCACGAAGCCAGCGTTGACCATAACCAGGTCAGGGTGACCCAAGCCGACCACGGCATAGGTATCCTGCCCTACCTGGTGTACCTGTGGATTAGCCCGCCCTTTCATTCCTGTCTGCCTAGCAGGAGCCTCAATAACTCACACTGCTCTTCGAGCAGTTGTCGCTGCTCTTCTATCAGCGTAGACAACTCGGTGTTCAGTCGTTCAAGCAATTGAACTAGATCTCGATAGCGAGTCAGCAGACGAATTTCTTCGGTCTGTTGGCGTTTGCACAAACGATGAGTCACGAGCGGCGGACGATTAAGGCGAAGGCGTTTCAGTGTAAAAGCTCCCGTCGCCGTCAGGGGGTACAGTGTTCCATCGTCCAGTTCGAGAAAGTGTTGTGAAGCCGACTCGTGCCGAGGATTCCACAGCATTGGATCATCAGAATGTGTTGGCCAGTAATCAAGTTTGTACTGATTGCAGCGGGCACAGCAGTAAACCAGGTTTTCGAGGCTGTCATCGCCTCCCTTGGCCATCGGTTGAAAGTGGTCAACCGTGAGTTTGCCACCCGCGTCTGTTTCGGTGACGCCACAAAACTCACAGGTATGGTTGGCCCGCTGCCGAACTTGTTCTCGGATTTCAGCAGTGATGGTCATGCTGGTTGCTGCGTGGGCACTTGAACTAGTTGGTGGCGCAGCGCAGTAATCTCGCGGCGCAGCGCCTCATTTTCAGCAGTAATCTCTTGTATATGTTTCGTGACTGCCATCAACTGAGCCAACGTTGCGTCAATGCGGGCTCGTAGAGTTGCCGACGTTTTCTCAGCAGCGGTTAAACCTAACACATCACTCTCTGCACTATCTTGAAGCGCATACCAGTGTTCTAGTTGTGCTAATTCATCCGCAGAGAGCTTATCACCTCGTGTCGCCCTATCATGCAGTTCCCGAGCAAGTTCATCAGAAATCATCACTCATCTCCCATTCTCAACTAACCAGACATCTGCGCCAGGCTCCGTCTCCAGAGGCCACATGCCACGAGGGCGGAGCAGGGAGCGCTCAGCGCATAAGCACTAGATGTAATTTAACTCTTTCGCCGCGCGCGTCAGTTCTTCGCGGAACTGGGGGGCGGCGATGGTGATCAGTTCCTGCGCCCGCTGGCGGATCGTCTTCCCATACAGGCTGGCCACCCCATACTCCGTCACGATGTAGTGGACGTGGTAGCGAGTGGTGACCACCCCGGCCCCCTGCTTGAGCATGGGCACGATGCGGCTGAGCGCCCCGTCCTTGGCCGTGGCCGGCAGCGCGATGACGGGCACTCCTCCCTCCGAGCGGGATGCACCGTAGATAAAGTCGAGTTGCCCGCCTGCTCCGCTATAGAGCTTGGGGCCGATGGAATCGGCACACACCTGCCCGGTCAGATCTACCTCGAGGGCCGAGTTGATCGCCACCTGCCGGTAATTCTGGGCGATGACGAAGGGGTCGTTGACGTACTCGGTGCGATGCAGTTCGATCAGCGGATTGTCGTGCGCCCACTGGTAGAGCCGCTTCGTCCCCAGCATAAAGCCGGCCGTGATCTTGCCCGGGTGCAGCGTCTTGCGGGCATTGGTGATCACGCCATCTTCTACCAGGTCTATCACGCTATCAGAGAACAACTCGGTGTGGATCCCCAAGTCCCGCTTGTGGCCCAGGAAGTTGAGCACGGCGTCGGGGATCGCGCCGATGCCCATCTGCATCGTCGCCCCGTCAGGGATCAACTCGGCGATGTGCTCGCCAATCTTGACGTGGACGTCCGACAGTTCCCCCTCCGTCATCGGCAGTTCCAGCAGGGGATAGTCCACCGGCACGATGGAATTCAGGCGGCTGACGTGGATGAAGGAGTCGCCCAGGCAGCGAGGCATGTTCTCGTTGACCTCGGCGATGATGATCTTGGCCGCTTCGGCCGTCGTCTTGGTCAACCCGGTCTCGATGCCGTAGGAACAGAAGCCGTGCTCGTCCGGCGGCGAGAGATGGACGAAAGCGGCGTCTATCGGCAGGATGCCGCGCTTGAAGAGCAACGTAAACTCTGAAAGGAGCACCGGCGTGAAATCGGCCCGCCCCTCCTGCACCGCCCGGCGCACGTTGGGGCCGATGAACAGGGCGTTGGCCCGAATGTGGCCTTCCATCTCCGGTGCCACGTAGTCGCTCGATCCGATAGTGAGGGCATGGTAGATTTCGACGTTCTCCAACTGTCTCGCCTGGGCGACCAACGCTCCCATCAGTTTCTGTGGCACGCTGCAGTTACCGGTGAGGAAGATGTGGTCACCGGATTTGACGGCTTTGACTGCTTCCTCAGCGGTCGTGACGTGGCTCTTGTAAGTCTTCATCCAGGTCATAGTTCACTCCCTCGTTCCAGCGTAATAGGCCGCAGCCAGCGGCTCATTGAGAATCTTGCCATCCTTGGTGGCGACGCCCCGGGCCAGCGCCGGCATTTCCGCCAGCGCCTGCTCCAGCCCCACCTCGGCGATGAGACGGATGTAGGGCCAGACCGCGTTGTTGAAGGCATGCGTCGCGGTACGTGGAACTGCCCCGGGCACGTTAGGGACGCAGAAGTGGACGACTCCCTCCTCGACGAAGACAGGGTCGCGCAGCGTGGTCGGACGGCTGGTCTCCACGCAGCCCCCCTGGTCAATGCTAAAGTCCAGGATCACCGCCCCTTTCTTCATGGAACGGACCATCTCGCGGGTGACGACGATGGGGGCCCTGGCCCCGGGTGCCAGGATCGCGCCGATTAATACCTCGGCGAAGCGGGCCACACGGGCGACGTTGAAGGGATAGGCGACCATCGTCGTCACGCAACCGTGGAACTGCTGGTCTATCTGGCGCAGTTTGTCCAGGTTGCGGTCGAGGACAAACACCTGCGCCCCCAATCCGTAGAAGGCGCGGGCAGCGTTGGTACCCAGCACGCCAGCCCCCAGGATGACGACCCTGGCCGGCGGGATGCCCGGCACACCGCAGAGGAGCACACCCCGGCCGCCATAATTACTCTGCAAGAAAGTAGCGGCCAGTTGCGGGGCCATGCGCCCGGCCACCTCGCTCATCGTGTGTAACACCGGTAGCGTCCCATCGTCCTCCTCAATCGTCTCGTAGGCGATGGCGGTAATATGCCTGTCCAGGAGCACTTCCACCTTGCTACGGCGGGCAGAGGCCAGGTGCAGAAAGCCCGCGATGATCTGCCCCTCGCGCAGCCACTCCAGTTCCTCGTCGGTGGGTCGCACCGTCTTGAGGACCAGGTCAACCCGGCCATAGGCCTCTTCGCCGGAATAGACGATGTGTCCGCCGGCCCGCTCGTAATGATAATCGGTGAAGCCGGCTCCCAGCCCGGCCTCCGTCTCGACGTAGCAAGTGTGACCGGCGCGGGCAAGCAGGTCCACGCCATACGGGGTGAGCCCCACCCGTCGTTCCAGGTCTCTGCGCTCCTTGGGGATACCGATGTTCATATTTCGCTTCCTCCTTGTCCAAACGTAGGGCGGACCAATAACACAGGGCTGTGCGCTCCCTGCAATACCTTGCCCGCCACGTTCCCATACACCCAGCGGCTCGTGCCGGAGAGCCCGTGGGTCGTCATGCTAATCAGGTCTGCCTCGACTTCGGTAGCGTAGGCCAGGATTTCGTCGGCCGGCGGGCCGCGCCGGACCGCGATGTGCACCACCGCTCCTTGCTCGCGCAGCGTGGCCGCCACGCTGCGCAGGTAGCCACGCAACTGGATTTCGGCGTGGTGGAGCGCGGTCGTGGCGAGCCGCAGTCCAGGCGGATAACTGGTCAACAGCGCCACCGTGCGATCCCCCAGCCCGGTCGTCAGAACCGAGACGAGGTAGACGAACGTGGTGTTGGGACGGACCAGCGCTTTGACGTGCGGCAAGATTTGCTCTGCCAGCTCGGAGCCGTCGAGGGGCACGACGATGTGCCGGTACGCGGCCTGCTTGGGGGCTTGCTCGGTCCGCACGAGCAGCACAGGGCACGCCGCGCCCCGCAGCACCCGTTCGGTTACGCTGCCGAAGACCCAGCGAGTGATGCCAGAGCGGCCGTGCGTGGACATCGCGATCAGGTCTGCCTGTATGTCACCGGTGAAGGCGAGGATCTCGTCGGCCGGCCGGCCGAAACGCACACAGATCTGCACACCCGCCGCGCCCGGCTCCAACCGCTTCGCGACCGCGCGCAGATATTCGACCAACTCCCGCTCGACGTGCGACATCTCCTCCGGCGGACCCGCAGCAGTGGAGCACACGTCCACAAACTTCGGCACGATTCCCTTCATCGGCGGAACGACCGAGAGCAGGTAGACCCATGCAGCCCGGTCGCGGATCGCCTCCACGACGTGGGGCAGTATGCCCTCTGCCAATTCCGATCCGTCAAGCGGCACCACTACCTTGCGGTACATACCTTCCATCACCACGGCCACGTTAGCGCGGGCACCGGGCGCCGGGTGGCCGTCGCCCCGACGCAAGTTGGGCGTATCGCCTCAATCACCGGTTGCAACTCGAGTGCGGCCTCGGCCAGTGTGGGATCGCCGGCCGCCTTTAGTTTTTCCTGCGCTGCCAGGAGACAGGTCCGGGCACTGGTAGAATCGGTAACCGGATCCAACGCCGCATCCAGCCACGCCACCGCCTTGGGTACCCTACCGCTGGCGTCCACCACGTCCCGGATCGTCTCGACGCGGGCACGCGATGGACGATCCAGGGCGCGGTCGGACCCGTAATAGTGCCAGGACGAGCCCTGCACGAAGGCCAGGCCGAGAATAGCACAGGCCACCGCGGCCAGCATCACGCCCAGCACGATGACGATCAGACGCCGTTCTCGCTGCGGGCGGCGCAGGACCGTCTTCTCATACTCCAATCCTTGCATACCAATACAGGTCATTGGACTACCCTCCTTCCAATGGCCATCAGTCCCTGCTGACTCCTCAATCCGTACAGGTTCTACGCGCTGACCAAGGCGGCCCCTTTGTGCAGTGCCTCCTTGTTGATCCCTAGCAATTTGCGGTGCCGCTCCGGCAGGTGGTCGTCCAGAGCCTTTTCCAGTGCCTCCAGCGACACGACCCCCGTGGCCTTTGCCAATGCGCCCAGGCAGATCACGTTCGCCAGGCGCACGTTGCCCATTTCGGTAGCCATGTCGCTGGCGGCAACGTAGGAGACGCGGATGTCGGTGCGCTGGCTTTTCTGCGGTACCAGCGAACTGTTCACGACCAGCACGCCGCCGGGCTTGATCTCCGGCTCAAAGGCCTCCATCGAGGGAATGTTGAGCACGATGGAGGCACTGGGATGCCGCACCAGCGGTGCGCCGATTTCCTCGTCGGAGACGATGACGGTGCAGCGGGCCTTGCCGCCGCGCATCTCCGGGCCATAGGAGGGGATCCAGGTCACGTGGTGGCCCTGGTCCATCGCGGCATAGGCCAGCAATTGCCCGGCGAAGAGCGTCCCCTGTCCGCCAAAGCCCGAAATGATGATCTCTTCTTGCATCGCCGCCTCCTATTTCCTCTCCATTAGAGCGTGCACTCCGTCGCTCACCTGCGTGTCGCCCAGCGGGTAGTAGGCCACCATGTGCTCCTTGGCCCACTCCAGCGCCTGCACCGGCCCCATGTGCCAGTTGGTGCTGCACGTAGAGATAATCTCGACCATCGAGAAGCCGAGTTCTGCCAGTTGAGCCTGGAAGGCCAGTTTGATCGCTTTCTTCGTGCGCCGGATGCCCGGCACGTCCAGCACCGCCTGGCGGGTGACGTAGGCCGCACCCGGAAGGATGCCGATCAGTTCGGCCATGCGCATGGGCCAGCCGGCCGTTTCCACGTCTCGCCCGGTGGGAGAGGAGGTGGTGACCTGGCCGGGCAGCGTCGTGGGTGCCATCTGGCCGCCGGTCATGCCGTAGATGGCGTTGTTGACGAAGATGGTGGTAAACAATTCACCCCGATTGGCCGCCTGGATGATCTCGGAGGTGCCGATGGCTGCCAGGTCGCCGTCCCCCTGGTAGGTAAAGACCACCTTGTCGGGGCTGACGCGCTTGATGCCGGTGGCCATCGCCGGGGCCCGGCCGTGGGCCGCTTCCGCCATGTCCACGTTGAAGTAATAGTAGGCCAACACCGAGCAGCCCACCGGCGCGATGCCGATGGTGCGCTCCCGCACCCCCAGTTCGTCCAGCACCTCGGCGATCAGGCGATGGATGACCCCGTGAGTACAGCCGGGACAGTAGTGGGTGTGAGCCAGGGTCAGGCTCTCCGGCCGCTGGTAGACCAATTCCAAGTCGGCCGAGATTTCGACAGTTGCCGTTTCCTGTGCCATCTAAATCAAGCCTCCTTCCTGCCCCCAAGCGCGGCGTCGAACCTCTCCAGCGCGGGCAGGACCTCATCAACCAGGGGCACGATGCCCCCCATGCGTCCATAGAACTGCACGGGACAGCGGCCCTCGACGGCCAGCCGCACGTCTTCGACCATCTGGCCGGCGTTCATCTCCACAGACAACATCCCGCGCACCTGCCGGGCAAGTTCCGCCAGGCGAGCACTGGGGAAGGGCCACAGCGTGACCGGCCTCAGGAGCCCCACCTGGATGCCCTTCGCGCGCGCCTCGCGTACGACCGTCTGGCAGATACGGCCCATGGTGCCAAAGGCCACCAACAGGACGTCGGCGTCCTCGGTCAAGTACTCCTTCCAGCGGACCTCGTTGGCCTCAATCTGGCGGAGTTTGGCCTGCAGGCGCAGGTTGACCGCCTCCAGTTTCTCGGCGTCCAGAAAGAGGGAGGTGATGATAACAGGCGACCGGCCTTTGGCGCCGGTCAGCGCCCAGGCCGGCCGTTCCGCCGGAGGACGCACCGGCCGCATGGGCGGCAGTTCCGCCGGCTCCATCATCTGGCCGATGGAGCCATCGGCGACGACCATGGCGATGGTGCGGTATTTTTCGGCCAGGTCGAAGGCCAGCACGACCAGGTCAATGGCCTCCTGCACGCTGGCCGGGGCCAGCACGATCGGGTGAAAGTCCCCGTGGCCGGCCATCTTTACCGCCTGGAAATAGTCCCCCTGGGAGGGCTGGACGTTGCCCAGGCCCGGACCGCCGCGCATGATATTGCCGACCACGGCCGGCACCTCGGAGCAGGCAATGTAGGAAAGCCCCTCCTGCATGAGGCTGATGCCGGGGCTGGAAGAGGAGGTCATCGCCCGTGCGCCAGCGCAGGCCGCGCCGTAGACCATGTTGATGGACGCGACCTCGCTTTCGGCCTGCAGAAACACGCGGCCCAACTCGGGCAGGCGTTCGGAGAAATGCTCCAATACCTCCGTCTGGGGTGTGATGGGGTAGCCGAAATAGGCCTCGACCCCCGCCCGAATGGCCGCCTCGGCGATGGCAGCGTTTCCTTCGAGCAATTCTTTCGCCATGCTCTAGTTACCTCCTCCTGCAGTGGCGGCGGCCCGTTGGGGCTGCCGCTTCTGCCGATACACGGTGAAGACGACGTCGGGGCAGATGGTCGCGCACATCGCGCAGCCGGTGCACGATTCCGGGTCGGTCACCTCGATGGGGGGGTACCCCTTGGCATTGAACCGGCCCTGTGCCAGTTGGAGGATGTGCGCAGGGCAGACGGTCGCACACAGGCCGCACCCTTTACAACGATCCTCGTCAATGATCACCATACCTTTTGCCATGCATTTCCCTCCTACGGATGATCAAAGCCGTCACACCTTGCCTGGTATGTCGGCGCCTTTGTTGGTACTTGAGCTGGTACGGTCGCTGCTTTCGTCTCGGATGATTTGCCGAAATCCAGGACATGTCGTAGGTATTCAAGCGACGAAGGTGACATATTCTACCTCGTTCAGGATATGGGGACCGATATAGGGACTGAGGGACTCGGGTGTTACCAGTTCAACCCGCCTTTGCATGAGGTCTTCCAAGAAGAAAGAGAGTTGAATAAAGTTGTCGTATGTTTTTTGGCCTGGCTCAAACTCTACCAGCAAATCTACGTCGCTCCCCTTGTGTTGCTCTCCACGTACAAAGGAGCCAAACAGGCCAATTCTCCTCACTCCCAGTGCCTTGATACGCTCCTTATACTCCTCAATGAGTGAGAAGGCCTTCTCTTTTGTCAGGGCTAATGTATCCATATCCGTACACCAGGTGATCGAGTCGCTCGGAGACACTGGCAGAGATGTAAGCCTCGTCGCACTGCTGGCATACATCGGCTGGGACATCCCTGATGACGATTAACGCTTCCCCGCGCCAGATTTCCAGGGTGGTCCTGCCAGGCTTCAGTTCGCCTCCGCATACATCGCACCGGTCATCTGCCGGCGGCTGATCGGTCATAGTCAACACATATAATACCCCTTTCCCACGCGATTGTAAAGTGACGGGTGTCACCCTGAAAGGGAGACGTGGTATACCGCCCCTCCTGCACCTACCCTGCCCCCATCAGCGCCAGGAGCACCCCGCCGGCGATGACCGACCCCAATTGCCCGGCGGTGTTGGCCCCCATCGCGTGCATCAGCACAAAGTTGGAAAAATCCTCCTCCTGGGCGATGCGCTGCACCAGGCGGCCGCTCATGGGGAAGGCGCTGATGCCGGCCGCCCCCACCAGCGGGTTGATGCGGCGACCGGACAGGACACACAACAGTTTCCCGAACAGCAAGCCCGCCACCGTGTCCAGCCCGAACGCCAGGAGGCCCAACAGCAGGATGCCCAGCGTGCGCAGGTTCAGGAAACTGGCCGCCGTCATGGTGCTGCCGATGGCCAGCCCCAGTAAGATGGTGGCGACGTTGATGATCTCGTTCTGCGCCGACTTGCTGAGCCGCTCCACCACGCCCGATTCCTTGAGCAAATTCCCGATCATGAGCATGGCGATCAAGGGGGTAGCCTGCGGCACCAGGATACCCACGATCAGCGTGACCACCAGCGGAAAGAGGATCAACGCCAGCCGGGAGACGGGCCGCGGGGCGTATTCCATGCGGATGCGCCGTTCCGCTTTCGTCGTCATCAACCGCATGATGGGGGGCTGAATGATGGGCACCAGGCTCATGTAGGAGTAGGCGGCCACGGCGATGGGACCTAGGAGGTGGGGGGCCAGGAGGGAGGAGACGTAGATGCTGGTCGGTCCATCAATCGCGCCGATGATGCCGATGCTGGCCGCCTCGTTCAGTTTGTAGCCCAGGAGGACTGCCAGCATGAGCGTGCCAAAGATACCGAACTGGCCGGCCGCCCCCATCAGTGCAAACACCGGTTGGGCCAGCAGGGGCCGAAAGTCCATCATGGCCCCCACCCCCAGGAAGATCAGCAGGGGGAAGAGTTCGGTGCGCACGCCGATCCGGTATAACAGGGTCAACAGCCCCTCCTCGCCAATGAGTGCCGAAAGGGGCAGGTTGGCCAGCAGGCAGCCCATGCCGATAGGCAGCAACAGGACCGGTTCGTACTCTTTGGCGATAGCCAGGTAGATCAGCAGCCCCCCGACCCCCATCATCGCCACCTGGCTCCACCCCAGGGCTCGGATCCCCGCCAGCAATTGGGTTACGTCCATAGACACTCCTCCTGCACACCCAAACTCTCAAGTCTCAAGCGGCCTGACGGCCGGCGACTACTGCACATCGGCGAAGGTCATCAGAGGATCGCCGTACTGGACCTGCTGGCCAGGGCCGACGTGGACCTGGGCGATGGTCCCCGCGCGCGGCGCGCGGATGCGGTTGTTCATCTTCATCGCGTCCAGCACGCACAGGTCCTGCCCCAACTCCACCTGGTCACCCGGCTGCACGGCTACACTGACGATGGAGCCGGGCATCGGTGCGCGGACCTCTCGCTCGGGGGCAGGCCCCGGCTGCGCAGCGGCGGATTTGGGCGATATGACGGCCGTAGGAGTGGCCGGAGCCGCTACAGGGCCGCGCTCTGCTGGCAGTGGAGCAGGTGCGGGTCCCCCTTCCTGGACCCACACCTGGACCACGTGCCCGTTCACCACCGTCCGCACCGGTTGGGTGTTGACGTCTTCGACCTCGACCTGGTACTCTCTGTCTCCCACCACGACCCGATACTGCGCCATTCACCACCTCAACGTCTGATGTGTCTTGTGCTGCTCCAATTGTTGGCCCCGGGCGTAGGCTTGCCAGGAACTGGGCTCCCCTCCAGGGCGGGCGGTGTGCCAGGCGTAGGTGGGGCCAGCGTGCCGCGCCGCGCGTGCCAGCGCCACCGCTACCGCCACCGCCGCCGCCAGTTCCAGGTCCTCCACGCGCTCGTCAGCCGGGATAGCCCTGGAGGGCTCACTCCTGGAGGGAGCGGCCTCGGCCTTTCCACGCGCCCAGCGGGTGAGCGCCATCATCGCCGCGATCAGGAGGCCGAGCGCGCCGAACGTCAGCCCCATCCCGATGACCGTCATCCACACCGCCTGACTAAACACCTGCATGTCCATTTTCCTCCGTCTACTGCCTGCCGTCTACTATACACCACCCACCGTCGTCCGTCTGCCGTCGGCTGTCCGCCCGTCCTACACCGGCATATTCCCGTGCTTCTTGGGCGGCATGGGGTTGAACTGCTCCCGCAGCGCCCCCAGCGCCGCGATCAACTTGGGCCGGGTCTGGCGCGGTTCGATGATGTCGTCAATGAACCCGGCCTCCGCCGCCCGGTAGGGATTGGCGAACCTGTCCCGGTATTCCTGCACCAGGTGGGCATGTACGGCGGCGGGGTCCTCCGCCTGGTTGATCTGGTCCCGGTAGAGGATGTTGGCCGCCCCGCTGGGGCCCATCACGGCGATCTCGGCCGAGGGCCAGGCGTAGTTGAGATCGGTGCCCAGCCCTTTGCTGCTCATCACCACGTAGGCCCCGCCGTAGGCCTTGCGGGTGATGACGGAAATCTTGGGCACCGTCGCCTCGATGTAGGCGTAGAGCGCCTTGGCCCCGTGGCGGATGATGCCCCCGTGCTCCTGGGCCACGCCGGGCAGGAAGCCGGGCGAGTCCACGAACGTGACGAGGGGGAGGTTGAAACAGTCGCAGAAGCGGACGAAGCGGCAGATCTTGTCCGACGAGTTGATGTCCATCACGCCGGCCATCACCATCGGCTGTTGGGCGACGATGCCCACGGCGTGGCCGCCCAGCCGGGCAAAGCCCACGATCGCGTTCTGGGCCCAGCCCGTGTGCACCTCGAGGAACGTCCTCTGGTCTACCACCCGCTGGATGACCTCACACATGTCGTAGGGCACGCTGTGGTCCAGCGGCACGAGGTCGTTCAACTCGGAGTCCATGCGCCAGGGGTCGTCGGTAGCCCTGGCGTGGGGTGGGTTCTCCACGTTGTTCGAGGGCAGGTAGGCGAGGAGACGGCGACAGAGGCCCAGCGCCTCCTGCTCCGTGGGGGCGCTAAAGTGAGCCACGCCGCTCACGGTGGTGTGCACCTGCGCCCCGCCCAGCCTCTCCACGTCCACCTGTTCGCCGGTGACCGCGCGGATGACGTCGGGGCCGGTGACGAAACTGAAACTGGACCCCTCGACCATGATGATAAAGTCGGTCAGCGCCGGGCTGTAGGCCGCGCCTCCGGCGCACGGCCCCAGCATCACCGAAATCTGGGGGATGACGCCCGAAGCGATGGCGTTGCGGCGGAAGAGTTCGCCGTAGCCGTGGAGGGCGCGCACCCCTTCCTGGATGCGGGCACCGCCCGAGTCAATCAGGCCGATGATGGGCGTGCCATTGCGCAGCGCCAGGTCCATCACCCGGCAGATCTTGTGCGCGTGCATCTCCGCCAACGTCCCGCCGTAGATGGTAAAGTCCTGGGCATAGACGTAGATGGTCCGGCCGTCAACCCGCCCGTAGCCGGTGACCACCCCGTCGCCAGGATACCGCTCCGCCGAAGGGTCGAGTTCGTCTCCCCGCGAGGAGACGAAAGGCTCCAATTCGTTGAGCGACCCCTCGTCCAGCAGCAGCGCCAACCGTTCTCGGGCGGTCAGTTTGCCCCTGGCGTGCTGGCGCGCGACCCGCTCCGCCCCGCCTCCCTCCTGCGCCCTCTGGCGCAATGCAGCCAGCCTTTCCAGCCGTGGATCACTCATGACTCCCCCCTGTCTGCAACCCTTCTAACCTTCGCGAGGGGTAAGCGCTATCAACGGCTGCTTCAGCCGTTCCTCGATCCGCCCCAATGCATCATCCAGTTGCTCGAGATATCCCACTAGCGGCGTGTCGGCGATGGGGATGCGGATCGGCACGTCCACGTTCAGTGGCACCGTCGTGGAGATGTCCACCGTCTGGGAGATTGGCACGGTAAAGTTCAGGTTCACCGGAATGGTAGTACGGATGGGCACGTCCAGGTTGTAGGAGATGATGCCGAGGTTGATCGGCACGACGACGGTGGTCTTGATCGGCACGGTGGTCTTGATCGGCACCGTCACCTCTTCGTTGATGGGGACGCTGGCCGCGATCGGAATCATCTGCCTCACTTCCAGGGTATAGGAGAAGGTATCGTCGCCCGCACCGGTGACGATGGTGCGGGCATCGGCGACGGTCGCCAGCACGACCTCTCGCGCCCGCAGCAGCCCATAGATCACGACTCCGTTGAGCGCAAGCGACACCAGCGTCAGCATGGACAATATGACCAGGAGGACAACATAGCCTTTCTTCATCGGTAGACTCCTTCTGCCTATTGCGTATTGCGTGTTCCGTATTCCGTCTGGCACTCACGCACCACGAAACACGTACCACGAAACACGGACCACGGACCACGAACCACAGCATCACCCTATGCCTCAGAACAACGGTATCTGCGCCACTTCCTGCTCGGCGATCGGGTCCAGCCCCAATACGGTCTTGAGCGCGTGGCGGTCGAGTTCAGGCTCGGCGACCAGGCGCCGCAGGTGGCGGAACTTGATGAACCGCCAGCCTCCCACGGTGACGGCCTGGGCCAGGCGCGGGTCGCGCTGCAATTTGAGGCCGGCCAGTTGCGCCCGCCCACCGGGCAGAACCAGGCAGCGGTACGCCCGCTCGCCAGCGGGCTGGCCTTTTCGCTTCCTCCCCGCAGTCCGGCCCAGCAAGTGGGGGGAGAGGATCGCCGTGGCCGAGACAGCGAAGAGGTACACCTCCTGCCCCTCCTCCAGCCAGCGCACGTCCCAGCCGCCGCCACGCCGCTTTACGCTGAACCCCAGCCGCTTTCCCAACGCCGCCAGGCCATCACGCACTGCCTCGAGTTCAGCCGCACGGCGCTGGAGGTCATCCTCGGAACGCAGGCGAAGGGCCTGGCCCTCCTGGGCGCTGTACGAGGCAATGCAGACCCGCACCAGCGCGAGGTCGGGCGTGAGCGAGCCGGAGAAGCGGGCGTAGACCGCGTCCATCAGTTCTTCCAGGCTCCACACGGGCTGCTGGAGGAGCAGATCCCGCACCAGGAGTTCGACCCGCTCGGCCAGTGGTTCAGCGACCCGGCACGGGTCTGCCAGCCACCACAGCGTGCCCTCCATCTCCTCTCGCTCTGCCAGTTTCACCAGCGGGGCAGTCTCCAGCGCCTGGCGGACCGCACCTTCGACGAACGAGAAGGGTTGGGGACCACCCTCTGGGACTGCCGCCGCGCGCGCCAGCAGATCTCGCCTGGCAAGTTCTGTGTACACGGCTGCGTGTAAGACCGTCCATGCCGTCGGCTCTCCCCGCTCCCGTAAAGTGCTCACCGCCGCATCCGCCGCTACCGCCACCAGTTCACGCTCCAGCACCTTAACATCGGGCGCTACCAGTTGCCGTCCGCCGTCTGCGGTCTGCAGTCTGCGCTCCGCATTCCGCATTCCGCATTCCGCATTCCGCCACACCAACCGGTAGCCAACGCCGGGGCTGTATCCCCAACCTTGCAGTGCATAGCCCGCGCTGCTGGCCGCCAGGCAGACCGATTCCAGGAGTGCCGGATCGGGGTCGGAGAAGAGCGTGATCAAAGAACCGCCAGCCGTGAGCAGCGGCCCGGCCGCGCTCAACGCTGCCCGCAGCACGTCCCAGTGCCAGTCCCACTCGAAGCGGCGCCGGCTCAGGAAAGGGTGCAGGATGCGGGCCGCGGGCGACTCCCACAGCCACCCCGCCCACAGCGCCGAGAGCGCCCAGAAGACTCCGTCGGGTCGAGGCGGGTCGGCGAAAATGAGGGCGACGCTCCCGGGCGGCACGATTTCCCCCACGTCGCGGGCTGAACGGTTGGCCAGCGCGTACCCTTGCGCATCTCCTCGTACGAGCAAAGCGACGTTGGTCGCGCGAGGGAGCGCACCGCCGTGAACAGGCGGTGCTGGGATACTGTCCAGCACCGGCTCTTTCAGGCCGGTGCGGCTTACACCGGACTCGTCCCAGGGTGGAAGCGTATCCTCCTCCGCCAGCAGGCGTGAGAAGCGCTCCTCGAAGCAGGTCCAGACGTTACGTTCCAGGTAGCGCGCCGGGAGGCGCAACAAGCGTGGGCGCGGCCGTTCCTCGCCGTACGGATCGAGGCTAGAGCACAGGTCGAAGCAGTCGAGCAGCGCAGCGGCCAGCGCCAGTCTCACCTCCTCACCGGCCTCCAAGCCTGCCAGCCGCATCGCCAGGTCCATCAGTGCAGAGAGGTTGCGCGGCGTATAGAGCGCGACCAATTCGGCTGCCCGCTCCCGCACCGGGTCCGCTGGCGGCGCGACGCGGTCGAGCGCGTAATAGTAGGCCAGGCCGTGCGGCTGGATGCGGCGGGCGGCCTGCAGGTCTTCGCCGTCCGGTGCCCCCTCCTGCACAGCCGCGCAGCGGGAACAGCGGACCCCCTTCCTGAACGGGCGGTTTTCGTCGCGGTCCCAGGCGAACCACTCGGCCACGCCCGGCACACGGCAGGCGGGGCAGGCCGAGCGGTAGAGGGAGGCCAGGTAGCGGCGCAAGGGGACGTCCCCCTTGGGGCTATCGGCCAGGCGGGTGAAGGCGGTGTTGAGCGCGGGGGGCTGTGGCTGGTCTAGCCCCAGGCGCGCGGCGACGAGGAGCAGAGGGTTGACGCTGAGCCCCAGCGCGCGGCGGCCCGCGGCGACCGCCTCCCGCACGACCACCGGCCCCTGGCAGAACAGGTCCACGACCAGGTCGCCGGGGCGGGTGAACCGCTCGACGTAGGCCCCCACGGCCCGGGCCGGCTGTAAGGCCCGGTAGCGAGCCAGCGGTGGGCCGGGTGGGCCGGGTATTCCAGGGATGAACCAGGCTTGTGCCATTGCCGTGACCAATATTGTACAGCAGAAGGGGATGAGGGGCAAGAGGGAGACTCTGCGCGGTCCTGGTGTGGGAGAGACCCGGCTTCAGTTTGGCTTGCGATCCTGTCTGTTCTGGCGTACAATGAGCCGACGTAGAGGCAAGGCTAAAGCCGCTGCGTCCAGCCTCCAGGAGCAGCATCCGCATACGAGGCGATTGGAACGGTAATTCGGTATAGTAACGGGTTGAGCCTCTGAAACCGAGGTGTGTTATGTGGGTAGAGATTGATGCTACTGGTTGCCCAGATACTTGCCGTCATTGTGCACGCGATGGCCGTCCTCCCTACGGAAGTTTCTATTCCTTGGACGAACTACGCACCATCAGTGACGAATGGGGTCCGCTCGTCGCTCATTGTTATGAACCGACCGCACACCCTGACTTTCCTGAAATCTACGATCCGCGCTTCTCAGTTGATCATGGCGGTTACCTGGTTACCAACGGTTTCGGCTTGGCCAGGCGAACGGATTATCCCATTCTCCTCGAACGGATGCACCACATTGGGATGCACACTTTATGTCTGACTCTTCACGGGTTGCGGGAGCACCATGACTGGTTTGTCCGCCGCAAGGGCGCTTTCGATGATATCGTGTTGGCAACCCGCAGGGCCAAGGAAGCGGGATTCCGCGCCGATTGGCAGATCTTCATTGACCGTAAGGGCCTGAATGATATTCCTGCCTTGGTGGAACTGGCACGCCAGGAATGCGGAGAAGATCCCCGGATCGAGATCCCGTTTCACCGCGTCAGCCGAAGATTGTGGCAATACGAGCGGCTCAGGCCAACTTTGGAGGATATTCTTGAGCGACAGATTCATAAACTGGTTGACGATCCGCGCAGGAATTCATTGATAAACCCAGAGAACCTGACCGCGGCTGCCTGGCTCGAAAACTGGCGACAAGCGCCTGAAGCAGGCGATTTCAGGCACCCTTTTGAGCCACCTACGTGGCCGCCACAAACGTCATTCGAGGGGCTGGACCTGCGTATTCAACGAGACCGCAAGGTATATTTCGATCCAATGTGTGCCCCTCCTATTCTTCTTGGAAAACTATCAGAGGGGAGGGATGTACTTCTTCAGCGGCTTGGAGATATCCAGGCTCCCAGGTATGTTCACATCAAACCCGAGGCCGTTGAATTCCCCCTTGAAGAGCAAAAGCAGCTGCACCCCAAGGGATACAGTGTACGGAACAAAGCCATTTCTAGAGCGTATGCAGAATAAAGAACTGAAATTGACGTAGGCTCGTTCACCGGTCCGCTCAGCCAACTGGTGGTGATGTCGCTGAAGCCGGGCGAGGACATCGGCCTCGAAACTCGTACTGGCACCGACCAGCCCGTCCTGGCAGACCATCGAACTGGGCCCCGAGTACGTCACACTCTATCAGATGCGCTACAAGGGCACGCGCATCCAGGACCAGGCTGCCCGCGTCACGCGGCAGGCGGTCAACGAACTGGCAGCCATCGCCCGGGACCGCCTGCTGGTCACCGGGTACGCCGGCACGCCGGGCAAGAACACGTACAGCAAGGTGCCGGGCGACGTGGGGACCAGCGATTATCTGACCGAGCGAGTGGTAAAAGGCACGCCCTACCTGGGCCTGGGGCTGGGCGCACAGTCGTTCTCGCTTTGCACGCTGTCGTACAACCTGGGTGCGGCAACGAAAGCGCTCAAGCCCTACCTGCAGGCAGTGGATGCCGGGCGGCTACCGATCCAGGACGTGCACCACCTGCCGCTGGACGTGGCGATGGCCAAGATGATCGCCGTCTCGTTCTACTTTGGCGAGATCCACCTGGAGCACTTGCGGGCCAGGTTCGGCGTGCGGCTGGAGGACCACTTTCCCCGCGAGGTCGCCTTCGTGCTCCGGCACGGGCTGATGGAATATGTCGGCCCACACCTGCGCCTGACGCCTTACGGCGCTGAGCACTTTAACGGCGTCGTGGCGCTATTTTATGCGGGGGCGGTGAAGGAGTATTTGGTCTGCCTGACAGATGGCGGATAGAGAATGGGGAAGGGAAAGAGATTGAGATGAAGACGGGGTAAAGTTGGCCCGAAAACCCGACTTGACAAAGGGAGAGAACCTGCTATAATACGGCCCAGTCAGAGAGGGATTGAGAGCGTTTCCCACTTGACAAGATGGAAAAGTCTGTTATAATGTAGGCAAGATGAGATTTCGCTCACTGGTCTAGTGAGAAAATCGTACAAGTAGATAGGGTGGGACAAGACTCCCGGGAGTGTAGTCTTGGGAAGTTGTCTGACCGGTGCTAGCAGTAGGAGCATCGGTCTTATTGTCCCTCTTGACAAAGAACGATGGATGTGCTATAGTTAGACCGTGTGTGGGCGAAGGACCTTAACAACTGAAGAGTGATAGGAAGGTAAGCGGAATTCGGGCCGACGTTAAACAACCGCGGTGATGAACCGCGGGTAAATCTATGGAGAGTTCGATCGTGGCTCAGGATGAACGCTGGCGGCGCGCCTAATACATGCAAGTCGAGCGATGAGGCCCCTTCGGGGGCACATCAGCGGCGGACGGGTGAGTAACACGTTGGTGACCTGCCCCGAAGACGGGGATAACTACTGGAAACGGTGGCTAATACCCGATGTGCTCGGCGATCCATTTCGTCGAGTAAAGCTCCGGCGCTTCGGGATGGGCCTGCGGCCTATCAGCTAGTTGGTAGGGTAATGGCCTACCAAGGCGAAGACGGGTAGGGGGCGTGAGAGCGCGGCCCCCCACATTGGCACTGAGATACGGGCCAGACTCCTACGGGAGGCAGCAGTCGGGGATATTGCGCAATGGGCGAAAGCTAGACGCAGCGACGCCGCGTGGGCGATGAAGGTCTTCGGATTGTAAAGCCCTTTTCTGGGGGACGAGCAAGGACGGTACCCCAGGAATAAGTCCCGGCTAACTACGTGCCAGCAGCCGCGGTAACACGTAGGGGACGAGCGTTATCCGGATTTACTGGGCGTAAAGAGCGTTGAGGCGGTTCTGTAAGTTGGGCGTGAAAGCCCCGGGCTTAACTCGGGGAGGTCGTTCAATACTGCAGGGCTTGAGGGCAGCAGAGGGAGGTGGAATTCCCGGTGGAGCGGTGAAATGCGCAGATATCGGGAGGAACACCAGTGGCGAAGGCGGCCTCCTGGGCTGTTCCTGACGCTGAAGGCGAAAGCTAGGGGAGCAAACGGGATTAGAGACCCCGGTAGTCCTAGCTATAAACGATGGATGCTAGGTGTGGGAGGTATAGAATCCTTCCGTGCCAAAGCTAACGCGTTAAGCATCCCGCCTGGGGACTACGGCCGCAAGGCTAAAACTCAAACGAATTGACGGGGGCCCGCACAAGCAGCGGAGCGTGTGGTTTAATTCGATGCTACACGAAGAACCTTACCTGGGTTTGACA